>Ga0209058_1001273_pt1 | contig 21531 bp, 19 predicted proteins | sample GraSoiAngelo_147_FD_185904 | JGI IMG/M metagenome (GOLD analysis project Ga0209058, IMG submission 185904) | Grasslands soil microbial communities from the Angelo Coastal Reserve, California, USA - 14_1009_05_40cm (SPAdes) (version 2) | ecosystem: Environmental > Terrestrial > Soil > Grasslands ... | reverse complement strand
TGCCTCGACCCCACGGAAACTGTTCGTGAGGTGGCGGACAATATCTCGTTCGGCGTCGATGCTGATTAGGAGCCTCCGCCTCAGCGTTCCACCCCATAGGAGGAAAGGAAACGACCTGCGACGCCGTTCCAGTCGAACTCGGTGCACGCTCGATCCCGAGCATGCTTTGCAAGCGTGCTTGCCAGAGTCTGATCAGAGAGAAGAAGATTGATTCCATCTGCGAGGGCGGCCGGCGTTGGTTCCACAAGCAGCGCGTGCGTTCGGTCCTGAAGTGCCTCCTGAACAAAGGGCAATTTGAGCGAAACGATTGGAGCGCCGGCCCGCATCGCCTCGAGGAGGGCAAGACTTAATCCCTCCTGAAACGAAGAGTGACAGTAAACATGGCACGCCGTATACAACGCGCGAGGATCCGCTACGTCTCCAAGGAATCGAATCCGCCTTTCAAGACCGAGGCGAAGCACCTCCTCCTGTACGGCTGGCAGAAGCGAACCACCGCCTGCAACAACCACGCCGACTTCGCTCAACCGCGGATCTCTGAGGGCCTGGAGGAGGAGACGGAATCCCCTGACCTTCTCGGGCCACTCAAACTTAGATACGACGCCAATAGTCCTGGACCACCCGGCTTCGATTGAGATTTCTCGCAAGGTATTCACCGCTTCCGGAGAGACGACCTGCTCTTCAGTTCCCGGGGGGACCACATCGACCAGATCTCTTGGAAGCCCCATCTTCATCTCGTCCTTCAAAAATCGACTCGGGAACGTAACCCGATCGCATTGAAGGAGCATTCGCCGCAGGGAACGTCTAGCGACCCGATTCGACGTCTGCCAAGATGTGTGAAACGTGAACACGACCCGTCGGGTCGACCGGGTCCTCGACTTCAACGCTGCTCTGAGAGCATACCAGTGCGCGTGAGCGTGGATGAAATCCGGACGAATTTTCGCCACTACAGCTGCTGCAGCTCCAACAAAGTGCCGAGGACTGCCTCCTAAGACCTCGACCTCCTCTGACGTAGAGCCTTCGCGGGCAACTATGTGAACATCTAGACCGAGCCGACGTAGTCCCCTTCCTAGCCCCGCGACGAAGCTCGTGATGCCCCCTCGAATCGGCGCGACATATGGCGTAATCATGACGACCGACAGTGGACGCAAGAGTCACCCGAGAAAGTAAATCGTGGATAGGGAGTCCTGATAAACGGCATACCGTTCTACGCTCGCAGTTTGGAGGAGAATGGCTGGATACAGGTTGCCGTAAGCTGTGAATTCTCCTGGGTACGCTCTGACCTCGAGGAGATACCTTACCTGGTAGTTTGCATAGCTGGCGGGAATGGCACCAACCGGGGCCTGCAAAAGACCCACCCAATCTGCCTCGGCCTGAACATCAAGAAGTTCGAACGGCGAGTCGGCATCTACGCTCAGATGGTTCAACGGGATGGAGACAATCTGGCCGGCTACGCGCGATCTATCCACGAAACCGAACATTAGAAGTTCAGGGCTTTGGAACGCTGTTGTGGCACCTCCAACGGGGAGGTAGGGAATACCCGAAATCGCATGAACGCGACTGCCTGTCAGACCTTCATTCGTAATAACCGTGCCGGCTGTGTCGTAACGCAGGTACTGGGCCACGTTGTAGGATCCGTTCGCCATATGGGAGACTAGAGCCAAGTCATAGCTCGAAATGGAGACGGAACTCACGAGGACGAAAGCAGCCGTAGCAGCAATCGCAAAGGCCCGGCGCTTTGATGACCGAATTCGTTTCAGAAGAACAAAAAGGCCGAAAACAATGAACAACGATGTGAAGGGGATTGTGTAATAGCCGGTGTACTGTCGGAGGAACAGCATGGGTAAGAACGCGAGCAGGGCCACGACTACGAACGGGTCTGCATAGCTTTTGTTCCGCCTGAGGACGACCCCTGCGATTCCTAAAACGGCAAGAGGCAGGAGAATCCCGGAATTCCTCGCGAGACTTATCCCGAGGTTCGCGAACTGGATTGCGAGAGAGTTCCCAGAGATCAGGGCGCCGGATGAGTATTCGCCTAACACATCGGTCGACGCCAGAGTCCCGAATGAAACCCCGACAACTGCGATAACAGACACGAGCGGCGCCCAACGGATGAATCGACGTCGCAGAAAAATCTGGGGGCTGCGGACCCTGAGAGTCCGGAGAGCGGTCAATAGAATGCCTGTAACCACGTAAGCAAATCCAATCAAGGAAACGAAGATTGTCAGTCGGTGGAAGGACATCATCACAAAAAACGTGGCTCCGAGGACGATTGCAATATTCTTACTCGGACGATGTGCCAAACGGATTAGACCCCAGAGCAAGAGTGGTAGAAGGACCGTGAAAAGGACTCGAGTCGGTACCTGCCACGTCAAGGCCGTAATGAGTTCTGGAGTCAGGGACAAGACCAAAGACGTCGTCAAAGCAAAGGAGTCGGAATGGGTGAACTCCCGACCGAGGATGAAACCTGCAAGCATCGAGATCAGGGCCACTACCATGTCCAAATACACAACGGCCCCTTCGATAGACCCATTCGAAAGCAGGGAGAATGCGGCTAGGAGGAAGGGGCTGCCGCTCGGGTGGCTCAAAGGGTACAGCCCGAAGTAAGAAAGAGGGTTGAGGACCCACAGGGCAACGCCGTGTTGCTTCAGCGAGGTGGCCATCCCGTGCCAAACGAAGCTGTCGACACCGAGTTCATGTGATGTGCTCGGATACCGCAATAGAAAATTCAGGCATGCGAGCGCAGCAAGCAGCATCAGCGGCACTCGCTTAGGCAGCATGTCGATAAACCCCCGCGATACGATCTGCGATAGCGTCCCATCCGAACGCCTGCGCCGCTTCGACACACGATTGGCGCATGGAATGAAGAGAATCCCATCGCCGCAGGATGAGATTCCGGAGCCCCGCAGATGTCCCATCAAAGAAAAAGCCGGTCCGACCTTCTATCAGGACACGAGGAAGGTCTCCGACGGCGGTTGCAAAGACCGGAGTGCCGCATGCGAATGACTCCAATACAACGGTCGGAAGTCCTTCGAAAGAAGACGATAGGACGAGTACATCTGCGGCCGAAAGAAGGGTCGGCATTTGATGATGTGGCACAGTGCCTAGAAAACGAACGGGCGCGTTTTCAGGGATTGAAAGTCCGTCTCCCTTGCGCGGTTCGCCGCCGGCGATCAGCAAAAGGGGACTTCCTTCCAATCCCCGCAATGCCTCAATCGGAACAGCGATCCTCTTCTCCGGAGCGATTCGACCTGCAAACAACATGATGGGAACGTTCGGAAGCCCAAGCTCGCTTCTGGCGACTCGGCGTTCCACGGGCCGAAAAGCAAACAGGTCCACACCAATTGGAATGACCGCGGACTTCCGGCTCAGTTGTGGAAAGCGGTGAAGGTAGAATTCGAGCGTGGCAGCACTTACAGAAACAATCCAGTGCGCGGTGTGCAAAGAACGACGTTCAGCATACCAATATAGGAGACGCCCCAGAGACCGCCTCTGAGCGATCGCGCGTGCGGGCGTTCCATGGAGCGTACATACCAATCGGCAACGTTCGGCGAACGCAAGATATGGGTACATGTCATCGGGCCGCATCGTATTTACAATGGACCCTGTCAGCGGTGGATTGCGTCGAACCCACTTCCAAAGACGACGGATGAAGACATAGTTTGAGATGGGATATTCCGGCGTCACCGAAAGAAACTCTGCGAACTCTACGGAAGTCGGAGGGCCTGCTCCGACGATTGCGACATGAATGCCGCGGAGCGAGAGGGCTTTGGCCAAACCGAGTACGTAGGAGCGAGTGCCTCCAGCGGCCTCTATGGTGGGATGGATCCCCGCTACGAGGTAAACGTGGAAGATCCCATCCTCCTCTCTTGGATCAAACTTTCGTAGAGGTGGATAAGTTCGGCCTCGTAGTGCGCCCACGTATGGCGCTCGTACACAGCTGTGGCCGATCTCACCAGACGCATCGCCAAGTCCCTTTCGCTTACTATCCGTTCCATTTTGCGAGCGAGGTCGAGCTCGTCACCCGGCTCGTAGAAAAGCGCCGAGCTCTCCCATAGGCCGCGGAGAGTCGAAAGATTTGCAACCACCATCGGTTTTCCCGCTGCCGCGTACTCAAAGACTTTGTTCGGCATTGCGATTTCCGTTAGCGGATTTCGCCGGTAGGGTACAAGCCCCACATCAGTTAGGCTGACGAGTTCAACAGCCTTGGCCGGAGGAATCCAATCCCCAATTCGCGCATCCAGCATCGGAGGCGCGTTCCGGACCATTCCCCGAAGCTCTTCGCGGTACGATTCCGGGCCCTTGCCGAAGATCAGAAGCGAGACGGGGCGTGACTTGCTGAGAATTGCCGCGGCACGAACAACGGTCTCGAGATCTCGCTCTGGATCAACTCCACCAGCATAGACTATCACGGTTCGACCCGCGAGAGCCATCCGATCAAGCAGGTCGTCTGGCGAAGCCGAAACGGAAGGGGGACGATCGGTGCTGTTCATTACGACGAGGAGTTTTCGACCGTCAATCCCCCTGGCTTCGAGCAGCCTTGCGATTGTGCTATTAACTGTGAGAACTCGATCGGCAATGAGGCCACTCAAAGCCTCGAGGGCGCAAGCCACTTTTGCAAGCGGGTGATTCATTGATAACTCAAATCGTGCGGCGAGAATTTCCGGCATTGCCTCGTGCATGTCGAGTATGAGCGATGCGCCGAAGGCCTTAGAAGGCAGGGCGCAGAATATCTGGAAATCAGGGAGTGAGTGAACATGAACCACATTGAAACGGCGCTGCAACTGGAGCCGTAAGAGCAGCAACGACGCCAGAAGAAAGAACGTAGCATATTGGTAGGCGTAGCGGAACATGCCGCCGCGGATTGCTCGAAGCGGCACCCTATGAATCCGAACGTGCTCCAAGTCTTCCACGCTTGGCTGGCCAAGGTCACGGAGGCACACGATGTCCACTTCATGCCCCCGCAATCGCAACGATGAAACTTCTCTCTGCACTCGTGGATCAAAAGGCACATAGGAATATACGACGTGGCAAACCCTCATCTGGCCACCACTGCGGCAAAAATGACGGCTGCGCAAACCGCCAATTCAATCGCCCATAAGACGAGTACGATCTCCCACTCACGAAGCCGTTTCCAGCGCATGACGGCATGTGCCAGGGACTCAATCGGACCATCCCACCCTAAACGGCCATCCGGGCCAATCTCGCCGTAGTTCTCCGCTTGAAAGTGTCCGCGAAATTTCAATGCGAACTCGATAATCATCGGGGTGAAGAGGATTGCGCCAACCGCCTTGAGGGACGGCGACGAGATGATCGCAGCACACGCGATCGTGGCCCCCGTAAAGAGCGTCATCGAGTCGCCCGGGAACACCCGAGCCGGATAACGATTGAAGCAAAGGAAGGCGGAGAGAGCGCCCAGCAGCGGGAACAAAAGGAACAGGCCTCCCTGCGCTCCGGTGAGGAGGGATAGCACGATGAGAGACGCGGTCATGATGACGCCGAGACCGGCTCCGAGTCCGTTGAACCCCTCCAGCATGTTCGCGGCGTTACAGGCACTTGTCACCCCGAGTGGAACCGCCAGCGCTATCAGAACCCCGATGTCCAACCCCAGGAGTACCGTGTTCTTGGCTGAGTATACGACGGCACCGAGGGGGAGGGCGAGTACGAACGGGAGGATCGCCTTGGATCGTTTACGCAGACGGAACATGTCGTCCATCAGCCCCACGACACCTGCGCCAAGGCAGGCGCTAAGCGCTGCGAAGAAGAGAGCCGATGAATCTGCCGGCACTACCAGTGCCGCCAATATCCCGACCCCGACGTAGAAGCCGAGGATGACCCCGATCCCCCCCATCTCGGGAACGAGGGGGCCATGGAGCTTGTTCAAATCTTTCCCCACGAGAGTGGTGCCCCGAAGAGATCGAATCAACCAGGGGAGGAAGAGATACGCCGCGATGAACGAAACTATGGCTGACGCTACTAGGATCGGCAAATCCATTGGAACGACTCGTCCGTTTCTCGCTCACGGTCGAATCCGATATATGGGCGTTCTCTCGACATTCTGGAAGGTGAGAACAGGCAATTGGAGGTAGACCTATCATCCGCGATAAGTGGCGGGAAATCTTCTTAAGGGCCTCAGGCAACCTTCCGAGCGATGCACGCGGAGAAGATTCGGACGGTGGATCTCCCTAGTTTCCGCCTCGAGCCACGCGACGCAGTCATCGTCGTTTCCCTGATCGGGATTGCCGCGTACGTCATCGGTTTCATCGTCGGCCTTGCCGTCTGAGGTCCGAATCTCAGAGTGGATGAATCAAGCTCGTCTCGCGCCGCACACCGGAAACGTACTTGAACCGGCAGCTGGGTTGGGGTTCGCCGTGGCCCCTCAGATTCATCCCACTGCAGAGGTATCCGTGAAGGCCACCATCGGCGAAGGAAGCCGTATCTGGCATTGGGCGCAGGTTCGAGAAGGAGCGCGGGTCGGCGAAAATTGCATCATCGGCAAGGATGTCTACATCGACTCCGACGTCCTAATCGGGAACGATTGCAAAGTGGAGAATTTCGCGACAATCTACAAGGGAGTCACCCTCGGCAACCGTGTTTTCGTCGGACCTCACGTTTGCTTCACGAATGACCCGTACCCGCGAGCTGTCAGCCCAGACTGGCGCCGGGTGGACACGAAGGTTCAGGACGGGGCTTCGTTGGGCGCAAATGCGACAATCCTCTGCGGTATCACGATCGGTCGGAACGCGATGATTGCGGCCGGCGCCGTCGTCACGAAGGACGTGCTGCCGCATGCATTGGTCGCAGGTGTGCCGGCGAAACTCATCGGTTGGGTGTGCGAATGCGGTCGCCCGCTCGACCGAAACATGGAATGCGCCCATGATGGTAAGTCATTCCCGGAGCTGAAGCGAAAGGCGAGCAGACCTCGTTCCCGGCGCCGCAAGTGAGCGGCGAACCTTCATACTCCGGAGCCGATTCCGCGCATCGATGATCCCGATCGCCCGCCCGCTCCTCGGCGAAGAGGAACTCGCGGCGGTGCGGGAGGTCCTGGCGTCCGGGATGCTCGCCCAGGGCGCGAAGGTGGAGGCGTTCGAGAGGGCCTTCGCCAAAGACCTCGGTCGGAAGCATGCGATCGCCGTCACGAGCGGCACGGCGGCCCTCCATGTCGCCCTGCTCGCGCACGGCATTGGTCCAGGCCAGGAAGTCGTGATTCCGCCCCTCACGTTCTTCGCGACCGCGTCGACGGTCCTCCTGTGCGGCGCGAAGCCCGTCTTCGTCGACATCGATCGTTCGTCCTACAACATGGACCCTGCGAAGGTCGCTTCCGCCATCACGCGCAAGACAGCTGCCATCTTGCCCGTCCACCTGTATGGCCAGACCGCGGAGATGGACCCGATCCTCGCCGGCGCACGGGACCGCGGCATCGCGGTCATCGAGGATGCAGCCCAGGCGGCCGGCGCGGAGTACCACGGCAAGAAGGCGGGCAACCTGGGCGACACCGCTTGTTTCTCGTTCTACGCGACGAAGAACATGACGACGGGCGAAGGAGGCATGATCGTCACGGATGACGACCGGATCGCGGAGAGGGCCCGCCTCCTCCGGCATCACGGACAGCCCGTGAAATACGAGCACGTCCTCGTCGGTTTCAACTACCGGATGACGGAGATCGCGGCGGCGATCGGCCTCGCGCAGCTCGCGAAGCTGGACGGCTGGGTGAAGCAGCGGCGAGCGAACGCGCGGGCGCTGTCCAAGGGCCTCGACGGCATCGAGGGTCTCGTCCCGCCGTCCGAAGGCAACTGGATGGTCCATTCGTACTACCAGTACATCCTGCGGCGGGAGGAGCCGTTCCCCCGGTCCCGCGAGGAGATCATCCAGGACCTGACCGAGGACGGGATCGGCTGTCGGCCGTCGTATCCGATGCCGCTGTACAAACAGAAGGCCCTCCGCGATCTGAAGATCCGCGGTCACTGTCCCGTCGCCGAGGACGTCATCCCGGGTCTCTTCGAGCTCCCCGTCCACCCGGGCGTCGGTCCAGCCGAGGTCGAGCGCATCGTCGCGGCGGTCGAGGGACTCGCACGGACGGATTAGGGCGGCTCGGGACACAAAGGGCAAAAGGCCTCGGTCCGGTTGTCGGGCCTCCGATGGACCTCCAAGCGTTTCAGGCCGCTCTCCACGATGGGGTCGAGAAAGAGCGAGGCCTCCGATGGGCGGAGGCCGCGGACCTCTATGCGACACTCGCCCGGGCATCCTCCGATCCGACGATGCGCGCGGTGGCCCTCCTGCGACAGGGGAACGCGCTGATGGAACTCCGCCGGTGGGACGATGCGCGCGCGGCCCTCGATGCGGGATTGCACGAGGCGAAGGCGTCCGGTGAGCCGGGTCTCCTTGGTCAGGCGCTCCTCGCGGCCGGCGTCTTCGCGGCGAACCGGGACGATCCGAAACGCGCGGAAGCGTTCCTGGTCGACGCCCTCGAGCGGTTCCATCGGAAGGACGATCGAGCGCACCTTCAGGGCCGCGGCTGGGCATTCCTGAACCTGGCGAGCCTCTACGGGAAGACGGGGCGGCTCGACCTCGCGTTCGTGACCTTCACGAAGGCGCAGGACGTCCTCGGCGCCGCGGAGGATTGGGGCGGCGTCGCGGCCGCATGGGAGGCGCAAGCCCAGCTCCGGCGCGCGATCCACGATGAGGACCGCTGGCGCGAGGACCTCGCGGAGGCCGTCGTGTTCTACGATCGCGAAGGGATGACCGCGAAGGCAGGCCGGCTCCGCGCACTCCTAGGAAAGAAAGTCGTGTGAGGCCCTCCCACCTCGGGGCGCTGCCTGTTCTAGCTGGGCCGCGGGTCTCGCCTGATGACGGAACTCCACCCCACCCTTCAAATCTCGCGGACGCGTCTCGTCGACGATTCGCATGCCCTTGCCCGCGATCGAGTTGCAGCAGCTATGGAAATCGTACGACGGCAAACCGGCCCTCCAAGGCCTCTCCCTCGACGCGTACCCGAGCGAAATCCTCGGCCTCATTGGCCCGAACGGCGCCGGCAAGACGACGACGCTGAAGATCCTCGTCGGGTTGCTGCGGCCGGACTACGGGATCGTGCGGGTGCGAGGCCATGATGTCCTCGTCGATCCGGTCGCCTACAAAGCGGAACTGGGCTACATGCCGGAGGCCCCGACCCTCCCCGAGTACCTGACGCCGACCGAGTTCCTCGGGTACGTCGGCCGGATCCGCAATCTCCCGAAGGACCGGCTCGCCGCGCGGACGTCGGAACTCCTGAAGGCCCTCGACCTCGCGCCGAAGGCGGACGAGACGATCGCCTCGCTGTCGAAAGGGATGAAGGCGAAGGTCGCGTTCGCGGCCGCGATCATCCACGAGCCCTCGATCCTGGTGCTCGATGAACCGCTGATTGGCATCGATCCGTCGGGACAACATCTGCTCAAGGAGCGCCTCGCGACGGTGGCCCATGCCGGCGCCACCGTCCTCGTCTCGACGCACCAGCTCGACACGGCGGAGCGCCTCTGCCGGCGCGTGGCGATCGTGAATCATGGGCGGAACGTGGCGACCGGGGACCTCGCGGCGCTCCGGGCGCAAGCGCAGACCGGGGAGGAGGGGAGCCTCGAAGACGTGTTCCTGAGGTTGACGCAGGAAGCCGCGGCGCCGATCGTCGAGAGCCCCCGCCGTCGGGGCTGGTTCCGGAGAGGATAGGCCGTGGGTCGGATCTTCACCCTGTTCACGTACAAACTCCGGTTCTTCTTCGGGCCCGCCCTCCGGGGCCGGTTCGGGCCGCTCGCCTATCTCGCGTTGATCTTGATCTTCCTGCCGTCCGGATTCGGCTTCGGTGTCACGCTGGGGACCACGGTGAGGGACGCCGACACGACCGCCGCCATCGGCGTCCTCGCGGCTCCGCTGGCGGGCCTCCTGTCCTTCGGCATGCTGTACGCGCTCGGCGCCGGCGTCACCGCCCACGCGTCGGAGTTCGACTTCTTCCTCACCGCCGATGTGCGTCCGCGGGAGTACCTCGCGGCGGACCTGCTGTTCCAACTCGTCAGCCTGCTCGGGGCCGGCGGCCTATCGGCGAGCGTCGCAGCGGTCGGCATGGCCGTCACGATGGGGCGGCCGGCCGTCGCGGCCCTGCCACTCTTCGCCCTCCTCATCGTGTACGCGTTCTTCGTCCTGACGACGTCCCAGGTCCTCGTGATCCTGCGCGTCCGGTTCCCGAAAGGCCGAGTCCGACTCGTGACTGGCGCGCTCCTGATCCTCTCCCTGATCCCTTCCGCCGCCCTCGCCGACCCGGCGTTCCCCATCCGGTTCGCGGATCTTCCCCTCCCCTCGACCGCGTTCGCGGAGCTTGGGCTCGCGGTCCTCCGCGACACCTCGTGGCCGATCCTCGATGCCCTCCTCGCCCTGGCGTACGCGGGCGGAATCGCGGTCGCGTGGTATGCCCTGAGCACCACGTACATCGTCCATGGCTTGCGGCCCACGATGTCCGCGGGGTTCGGCCAAGTCGACATGGGCTCGCGCATGGAGATCCAGCGGCATATGACCGCCCGTCTCGGCGCGGTCACGACCCGCGTGCGTTTCCGGCCGGAGCGAGGCGGGGACACGAGCCTCATGACGCGCCTCCACCTCGTCCGGATCTGGCGGGACGGGAGCATCCTCTTCGTCGCGCTCTTCGCGGTCATCGGAATCCTTTCATCGGGCGTCGGGCGCGGCGGCGCGAATCCGATCGGCGTCGTGGCGGTCTCTCAGTTGCTGACGTTCATCTTGGGGATCCTCGCGATGAACTGGGCGTTCTACGAGCGCGAGAACATGTGGATCGTCCTGACCTCGGGGCAGGGCCCGGGGGCGTACTTCCGCGGCCTCATGCTCAGCTTCGCGTTGATCGGCCTCGGGGTGACGGGCGCATTCCTCGCCCTCCTGGCGGCGACCCATTCGCTCCGCCTCCCGATCGAAAGCCTCGCCCTCTCCATCGCGTCTCCGATCGGCGGGGGATTCGTTGCCGCGGCGCTCCTCACGCGCATCAAGCTGAAGCCGTCCGCGCTGTCGTTCGCGGCCCTCGGGATTTTCTTCCTCGTCTCCTTGGGCGGCATCCTCGGCGGGCTCGCAGCCCAAGCCGTCGTCCTCGCCGCTCGAGCGATCGGGGTGCTCGCGGAGGCCGCGCAAGCGACCGTCCTCGTCGGCTTCCTCGTCGCCTTCGCGGCATTCGGCTTGTGGACGGTGACCCGGCTCGCGGCCACGTTCCGCCTCTGAGGTCTGCGGAGGAATCCGCCAAAACGTTCATGTAGCGCGGGTTCCTCGGACCGTCGGCCCAGGAGAACGGCCCCGATGTCTTCCGAATCCATCACCGTACCCGCGCCCGCCGCGACTCCGGCCAGGGCCGCTCGGGTCGAGGACCGGATCGTCGTCGCACGTCGCCTCGTGAAGACGTACGACAGCGGCGGGGGGGCCGTCCAGGCGCTCCGCGGCCTCGACCTCGACGTCCGAAAGGGAGAGATGGTCGCCGTGATGGGCCCGTCCGGGTGCGGCAAGACGACCCTCCTGAACTGCCTGTCCGGGATCGACGACTTCACGTCCGGGGAAGTGTGGATCGCGGGCCAGCGCCTCTCGACCCTGAGCGACAACGGCAAGACGGATTTCCGCGCGATGAAGATGGGCTTCATCTTTCAGAACTACAACCTCTTGCCCGTCCTCAAGAGCGTGGAGAACGTCGAGCTGCCGCTCCTCGTCCGTGGGGACGATCCGAAGCAGGCGCGTCAGAAGGCTCTCGATGCCCTCGCCGCGGTCGGCCTGGACCAAGTGGCGATGAAGAAGCCCGCGGAGCTCTCCGGAGGCCAACAGCAGCGGGTCGCCATCGCCCGAGCTCTCGTCAACGAACCGGACATCGTCTTCGCGGACGAGCCGACGGGGAACCTCGACTCGGAGACGTCCCGGGAGGTCGTGGAGCTGATGAAGCGCCTTCACGCGAAGAAAGGGCTCACGTTCATCGTCGTCACCCATGACAGCGCGGTCGGCAATCAGATGCAGCGCGTCATCGTCATGCGGAACGGCGTCATCCTGAAATCCTTCCGCCCGACGCCCGCCTGAGGCGGTCCCATGGACGGCGCGATCACCCTCCTCCTCGTGGTCGGGGCGATCTGCCTCGTCGTCCTCGCCTGGGCGGGCCGCAAGCGCTTCCCGCTTCGGATCGGCGCGGGGAACTTCTTCCGCCGGAAGACGCAAGTCGCGATCGTCGTCGCCGGCCTGCTCATCGGGACGGCGATCATCACCTCGTCGTACGTCATCCAGAGCACGTTCGATTACACGGTCAAGGTCGCCGTCTTCCGCGCCCTCGACGCGGTCGACGAGGTCGTGTTCGTCCCATCGCCCGAGGGAGGCCGGCTCCCGTTTTCCGCGCAGTTGTACGACAACCTGACCTTGCACCTCGGCGACATGCCGAACGTCGCCGGAGTCGCGCCCCGATATCAGCTTCCCGGAGCCGTGGTTGACACCACCTCGCAGCTCTTCGAGCCGACCGCGACGGTGATCGGCTTCGACTCGGGACGGGACCTCGGCGATTTCGTCCGGGCCGACGGATCGACGTGGGACGGCTCCGGTCTGGGCGCGACGGAGGCGATCATCAACCACAAGCTCGCGACGGCCGTCGAAGCGAAAGTCGGGCAAGGCCTCCTCGTGAGCATGGGCACCCCGCGCGGGAACGCGCAGATGTCCCTGACCGTCAAGGAAATCGTCCGCGACGAGGGGCGGGGGGCCTGGAATGACAACGAGAACCTGTTCGTGCCGCTGGGCACGATCCAGACCGCCCTCGGCGAGGCCGGTCAGATCAACACGATCACCGTGGCGAACGTCGGCGGGGTGACGCGAGGCTACCTCCGCTCGGACGACGCGGTGCGGGAAGTCGCTCCCTTCCTGCCGCAGTCCCCCGCGTTCACGATCTCGAAAGCGAAGGCCGACTCGATCGACGGCGCGACCCGGAACATCGACCAGCTGAGCCAGGTCTTCGTCCTCCTCGGGTTCTTCACGGTCATCGCGGGCGTCCTGCTCATCATCAACATCTTCGTCATGCTCGCCGAAGAGCGGAAGGGCGAGATGGGCGTCGCGCGGGCCCTCGGGATGCGGCGCACGAATCTCGTCCAGAGTTTCGTGTCGGAGGGCTTGCTGTACGCCCTGCTGTCTTCCGTCGTCGGCACGTTCACGGGCCTTCTCGTCGCGGGCGTCATCCTGTGGGGGTTCTCCCAGGTCTTCGGCGCCTCGGCCTTCGGCGGCACCGGATTCATCCTCACGTGGACGGACTCGGATCTCATCAACGGATTCGCGATTGGCTTCCTGATCACGATGGCGACGATCGTGATTGCCTCGTGGCGCGTGTCGAAGCTGAACATCGTCCGCGCCATTCGGGACATCCCGGAGCCCATTCCGCATCGTTCGACGCGACGACAGGTGGCCGCCGGGGCGACGATCGCGGTCCTCGGTGCCGTCGGGTTCGTCGTCGCCCTCCTCCGGGAGAATCTGTTGCTGCAGGATCTCGGCCCGGTCGGCCTAGCGTTCGGAGTCGCCGTCTTGACGATGCGGGCGCTCCCGGCCCGGGCCGTCTTCACGGCCGCGGGCGCGTTCATCGTCGGGTGGGTTCTGAGTCCGTGGAAGTTCTTCAGCATCGCGAACGCGGATATCACGCTGTTCATCGCGGCGGGCCTCATGCTCGTGCTCGGCGGTCTGCTTGTCGTGCTGTTCAATAGCGACTCGATCCTGGCGGTCGCGACCCGCCTGGTACGTCGGCGCACGTGGCGACCCGTCGTCCGGACGGCCATCGCGTATCCGATGAACAAGAAGTTCCGGACCGGCGCGACGCTCGCGAGCATCGCGCTCGTCATGTTCACGATCGCGACGATGTCCGGTATCCAAGCCGAAGTCAGCTCCTCGATCACGACGACCAGCCACCGCGAGAGCGGCGGCTTCCAACTGCTCGGGGCATCGGGCGTGCCGATCCCGAACTGGGACTCGGCCTTCTCCACGTATAACGCGACGTCTACGAATGTCACCGAGAACCACGGGATCGCACAGGCCCGGGTTCGAATCGCGAGTAACGCAAACCTGTCCGGAATCCAGCACAACAGCTCGCTCATCGGCGTGCCGGCCAATTGGATCCCAGAGTTCCCGCTCCAGGCGCGAGCCATGGGCTACGCCGACGACAAGGCCGCTTGGACCGCCCTCCAATCCGATCCCAGCCTCGCGATCATCGATGGCACCGTGGTCCCGAACAACTTCGGTCCGAACTTCGGGAGTTTCTCGGCGGTGCTTGGAGACATCTTCCACTTCCGCAACATGACCGGCGCGACCCGAAGCGTGCGGATCATCGGGATCCTCTATGAGCAATTCGCACAAGGCCTCTGGGTGTCCTCTGCCTCGGTCAAGGCCGATTTCGGGATTGATGCGGCCAGCCTGTTCTACTTCAACCTCCGCGCGGGGATCGACGTGACGCAGGCGGGCCATGACCTGGAGCGGTATTTCATCGCCTACCAGCTCATCACCGTGGACATCCAAGCGGTGATCAACTCGATCCTCGAGACGACGATGGGCGTGTTCAATCTCCTCCAGGCATACCTGGCCCTCGGGTTGATCGTCGGGATCGCGGGCCTCGGCGTCATCACGATGCGCAATGTCGTCGAGCGGCGGCAAGAGACCGGTGCCCTTCGCGCTCTCGGCTTCCGAAAATCGATGGTGCTGAAATCCTTCCTGTTCGAGCTTTCGTTCATCGCGCTGACCGGAATCGCGATGGGGGTCGCCCTCGGCGTCGCGCTGTCGTACGACCTCTATCTGCGGTTCTTCGCGAACCAGGCCGCATTCGTGATCCCGTGGGATCGGCTGTTGCTCTTGGGCGGGATCGCGTTCATCGGAGCGGTCCTCGCGACCGCGAGCCCCGCCATCCGTGCCTCGCGCATTCCACCGGCCGAGGCGTTGCGAAGCTTCGAGTGAGGCGTCCCGCGGGTCGGATCAGTAGACGGCTTCCTTCTGGCGTCGGTCCAGCGCGAGGAGCCGATAGTGCTCCGGCTTGTGGTCGAACTGGAGCTGGCAATCCTCGCCGCAGAAGTAATAGGGCGTCCCCTTGTACCAGATCATCCAGTACGCGTTGTGCGGGTTCACGGGCTTGCCGCACACCGGATCGACCGCCATCGGACCACCGGACATCCGACCGAAGACGCGAACGGATATGAAGCCTTCGACAATGGGCCGCGGCCCGCCACGCGTTTATATCCGGAGGCCTCCTTCGCGGGGCTGTGGCGGCGCCGATGCGCGTCGGGGTCATCGGGGTCGGCTCGATGGGCCAGAACCACGCCCGCGTGTACTCGGAGATCGCGGACCTGGTCGGAATCGCGGACCCGGACGTGAAGGCGGGAGGCGCCGCATCGAACCGTTTCAACGTCTCGTACTATACGGACGCCGCTCATCTGCTGAAGGAGGAGCTCGACGCGGTCAGCGTGTGCGTGCCGACCGAGCATCATGTGAAGGTGGCCCTCGCCGTGATCAAGGCCGGCGTCTCCGTCCTCGTCGAGAAGCCGCTCGCCGCGACGGTGGCCGACGCGTCCCGGGTCGTCGACGCGGCGAAGGGCGCAGGCGTGACCCTGGCCGTGGGACACATCGAACGCCACAATCCGGCGATCGCGGTGGTGAAGCGGCACCTCCAGGAAGGGCAATACGGCGATCTGGTGACTGCGACGGCGCGGCGCGTCAGTTCGTTCCCCGGGCGTATCCGCGACATCGGCGTCGTGATGGATCTCGGCGTCCACGAGATCGACATCCTTAGGTACCTCGTCGGCGCGCCGGTGGAGAGTGTCTTCGCCCTGGGAGGTCGGAAGATCCACGCGGCCTTCGAGGACCACGCGAACATCCTGCTGCGGTTCCAAAACGGCATCCACGGGTTCGTCGAGGTGAACTGGCTCACCCCGATGAAAGTCCGCAGGCTCGCCCTCACGTGCCTCAAGAACTTCGTCGAGGTCGACTACACGGAGCAGTCCGTCACCGTGAGCTCGAGCACCCTGGGCCCTTTGGATCCGTTCAATCTCTATCAGATCCCGCTGGAACACCACACGCAGAAAATCCACGTCCGGAAGGAAGAGCCGTTGAAGAGAGAGCTCGAGGATTTCCTCGACGCGGTCAAGAGCAAGAGGCCGCCGCTCGTATCCGGAGAAGACGCGCTCGAAACGCTCAAAGTGGCCATCGCCGCGACAGACTCCCATCGAACGGGGAAGCTCGTACCGCTCGGGTGAGGCGCGTCAGAACTGTCCTTTCCCGATGCCCCGGTATACGAAGCCCATCTTGACGACGTCGGAGCCGGCGTAGAGGTTGCGACCGTCCACGAAGGCGGCGTGCCGCATCCGACGGCCGAGCGCTTTGAGATCGAGCTTGCGATACGCGTCGTGGGCGGTGACGAGCGCGATGCAATCCGCGCCTTTCGTCGCGGCTTTCACGTCCCGCAAGACCGCGTAACCTCGCTCGGAGCGCGCGAACGGATCGTGGATCGCGATGTCGGCGCCGCGACGTCGGAGCTCCTGGATCATCGTCTTCGCGGGCGAGTTCCGCGTGTCATCCGTGTTCTCCCGGTACGAGAAGCCGAGGACGGCGACGCGAGCCCCTTTGATCTTCCGACCGGCGGCCGCGAGGGCCTCCTCGACGATGCGCGCCATCCGCCGCGGCATGAAGTCGTTCACTTCGCGGGCGGTCGGGATCAGTTCCGGTTTCGATTGAACGGCGGGAGACACAAGGAGCCAAGAGTCCTTCGGAATGCAGTGGCCGCCGACGCCCGCGCCTGGGATGAGCATCATTCGGTACGGGCACGTGTTGACGAGATCCCGCACCCGATAGGCGTCTACACCGAGTTCCTCGCTGATCAAGGCCACCTCGTTCGCGAAGGCGATCTGGACGTCCCAGTACGCGTTCTCCGCGGTCTTCACGACTTCGGCGGTCGTCCAGTCCGTCGAGTGGATCTCGGCCTTTACGAAGCGCGCGTAAAAGGCGAGGGCCTTCCGCGCAGAGATTGCGTCGTTCGCGCCGAGGACCCGCGGCAATTCCGTGAGATGATGGAGGAGCTTCCCCGTGGTGAGTCGCTCCGGGCAATGCACGAGATACAGATCCCGGCCCACCTTCCGCTTCGATCCTCGCTCGAGCGCGGGTCGGACGACGCCCTCCATAGTCCCCGGTGCGAGCGTCGACTCGATCGAGACGAGCGCCCCTCGCTTGAGGACCGGTGCGATTTCGGCGAGGGCGGCCTTCAACGCCTTGTACGATGGATCGTGAGTCGTCGGATCGATCGGGGTCTCGACGCAGACCGCCACGACGTCCGCACCCGATGCCGCGGTGGGCTCGAGACTCGCACGGAGGCGGCCCATGGACACCTGTTCCTTCACGAGGTCCGCGAGGCCGGGCTCGTGTCCCCGGAGCGGGCTCTGCCCGGTGTTGACCACCTTCACCTTCTCGAGGTCGATGTCGATGCCGATCACGTTCGCGCCCGTCGAGGCGACGGCGGCCGCGAGCGGCAGTCCGACGTAGCCGAGCCCGATGACGGCAACTCTCACGGAGCGCTCGGAAGGGACCGCCGCGCATAAAGGTTTCAATCCGATGCGCGAGTTGGAGAACGGACGAATCAATCCGCAGGTCCGCTCACCCTCGGAATATCCGGCTTTGTCAGGGGCCATGACTCTCGGAGCGGAACGGGCTAAAACGCGCACCTTCAGGAGGCGCACGGTCGGCGGACACAAACATCATTATATGCGATGCGCCCGCTGTTGTGGTCCGTGAAAATCGCGAGCGTCGTCGGCGCACGCCCGCAGTTCATCAAGGCCGCGCCGGTGAGCCGGGAGATCCGCCAGCACCACGAGGAGATTCTGGTCCACACCGGGCAGCATTACGACGAGAACATGTCCGACGTGTTCTTCGAGGTCCTCGACATGCCGCGGCCGGACTACAACCTCGGAGTCGGAAGCGCGAGTCACGCCCGCCAGACCGCGGAGATGATGCACGGTCTCGAGGACGTCTTCGAGCGGGAGAAACCCGATCTCGTCCTGGTCTACGGAGACACGAACTCGACGCTCGCGGGTGCGCTCGTCGCGTCGAAGATGGGGCGGCCCCTCGGACACGTCGAAGCCGGCCTCCGGTCGTTCAATCGATCGATGCCCGAGGAAGTCAACCGGGTCGTTGCAGACCACCTCTCCGCGCTCCTCTTCTGCCCGACGGAGACCGCGGTCGACAACCTCGTCAAGGAAGGCATCGGCCGCGGCGTGCACCTGGTCGGGGACGTGATGTACGATGTCGCGCTGCAGAGCGCCCAGGCGGCCCGCTCGCGCGACATCCTCCAACGCTTCGGGGTGCGGAAAGGCGAGTACATCCTCGTCACCCTGCATCGGCCCGCCAGCGTGGACGACCGCGAAATTCTCGGGGGCATCGTCGAGGCGTTGCTCCGATCCGGCCGGACCGTCGTGTTCCCGATTCATCCGCGCACGCGGAAGAACCTGGAGGCGTTCGGCCTGTGGGAGCCGCTGCGGGCGAAGGTGAAGGCGATCGAGCCCGTCGACTACCTGGATTTCATCGCGCTCCTGATGGGCGCCTCGAAGGTCGTCACGGACAGCGGCGGCGTGCAGAAGGAGGCGTATTTCTTCGGCGTCCCATGCGTCACCCTGCGCGACGAGACGGAGTGGATCGAGACCGTCGAGGACGGTTGGAACGCCCTCGTGGGGACGGACACCGCAGACATCCTCGATGCGATCGAGAAGTTCAATCCGTCCGGCACGAAGTCGAAGTCGTTCGGGGACGGCCATGCCGCGGAGAAGATCGCCTTGATCCTCGACAAGTTCGTGTGACCCGCGGCTGTTAAGATGAGGTCCGAGATGAGAGGGCCGTGCAGCCGGTCTCTGTCGCGGCGATCGCAGTCATGGTCCTCGCGACCGCGTACGGATTCGTCCGGAAGGCGCCTCTCTCCCTGATCTACGCGGTCGCGATTCTCGCGGTGTTCGCCCTCCAGGTTTCGTCGTCCGCGCTGGGGTTTGTCCGGCTCTCCCCCGTCACCTTCGAACTCGGACTCTTCACCGCCCCCGGACTGCCACCCGCGCCGTGGTCCTGGATCACGTTCGAGTTCGTGCATGCGTCGGAGACGCACATCTTCCTGAACCTCCTCGGACTCATCTTGATCTCGCCCACGCTCGAGGAGCGAATCGGGAGCGTGCGCTGGGCCATGCTGTTCTTCGTCGGAGGGGCGGCGGGAGCGCTCGTCTTCCTTCTCGTCCATTTCGGTGATGTGGTCCTGCTCGTCGGAGCCTCCGCTGGAATCTTCGCGGTCTTCGGGGCGTATGGGCGACTCTACCCCCGGGACCGGATCGCCCTGTTCTTGCCCATCCCGGGGATCCCGACGTTGCCGGTGGTCGAGGTCGTCGTGATCTTCCTCGTCCTCGAAACCCTTCTCGGACTCCTGGGACCGCTCGGAATCGCCTGGGAGGCCCACGTGGGCGCGCTCATCTTCGGGTTCGCGGCCTCGCCCTTGTTCATGCGCCTCCCGTTGCGGGGCGGTCGCGGCCGCCTCATCCCCGTGAAAGCCATCCGAGACATCGCCACGACTCCCGAACTGCAGCGCATCCTGAGGGAGGCGGAGCGGGCGGACCTGCCGGAGACTCGGGAAGCCTGGATCGAGTCGTTCGTCGGAGCGGCTCGATGTCCTCGATGCGGCGGCCCCTTGCAACGGAGGTTCGGGCGCATCGTCAGCGACTGCGGATGGCGTCGGCGTCTCTAGGCATCGCAAATCCTTTTCCCCATCCCTGCGTTCGACACGACGATGGCGGCCCCGAGCGCCCTCGTCCTGAAGTGCGAGTCGTGCGGCGCCGAGGTGCCGCATCGCGTGCTTCGCGGCAAGATCGGAGGCAAGGACGAGATCGTCTTCGAGGGGACCGTGAAGTGTCCGAACTGCGGCCGCGTGTCCACGGTCGTTACCCGCGAGCCCAAGCCGATCCAGATCCCGCTCATCGTGTCGTGGCTCGACAAGTCCGAGCGCACGTCCCTAGAGTTCTCGCCGGACGAGAACGTCGCGGTGGGAGAGGCGCTCGACCTCGGAGACTCTCGAATCGAGGTCACCGCGGTGGAGGCCCAAGGACGCCGCGTCGCGGCCGCGCCGGCGAAGGAAGTCGCCACCGTCTGGGCGAAACGGATCGACCGGGTCCGGGTCAAGTTCTCCGTCAACAAGGGAAACCGGACCGTGCCGCACGAAGTCCTCGCGGCGCCGGACGAGGAATTCGAGATCGGAGAGATCGTGGATCTCGGAAGGGACCGTGCGGTGGTCCACCACATCCGCACCCGGCAGCGAACCGTCCGGCAGGGCCGGGTCCGCGCGGACGACATCGTCCGCATGTACGGGCGGATCGTGCGGGAGCGGTTTTCCCGGTGATTGACGGCACGCGGTCGCCTCGTCGAGGCAAAGCGTTATCGTCGCCCGAGGGATGGTCACTCCCGCAATGATCACGCTTCTCGGCGTGGGCCATGTCTTCGACATCGGGGCTGCGATCCGAGCGGAGGTCTTCGCCCGCCGACCGAAGGTCGTCGCCCTCGAGCTCGATCCGGTCCGTTATCAGGCGATCATGAGCCGCGAACCACGGCGCCGTGGCTGGTCCGTCCTCGGGTTGCTGGCCCAATTCCAGGTCCGAATCGCGGACCAGTATGGGGTCCAAGTCGGCGACGAAATGGTCGCCGCCGCGCGGGCCGCGCAGGAGATCGGAAGTGAGGTCGTGCTCATCGACGAAGACTCGCGGGTGGTCCTCCGACGCGTGTGGGGGGAGATGTCCCTTCGAGAGCGCATCCGACTTCTTACATCCGCACTGGGAGCCTTTTTCACACGGAAGGAGAAGGTCGAAGCGGAACTGCAGCGTTTCTACCGCGACGAACACAGCTTCCTAAGTGAGTTTGCGGCGGAGCTCCCGACCGCGAAGCGAATCCTGATCGACGAGCGGGACGTCGCCATGGCCCGGACGCTGCGCCAGATCGCGGAATCGCGCGGCGACGTCGTTGCGGTCGTCGGGGAGGGCCACGTGGAGGGGCTGCTGCGTAATCTGACCGGCGTGCCGGTCCAGGTCGTCCACTTGGAGCAACTCCGATCAGCGCCCGCGGGACCGAACGCGAGCGTGAACGTGTCCGTTCACCTCTGACGCCGCGGCGGCCGCGGGATCCACCGAGGGACGGATTCTCGGTAGGCAAGGTACTGCGCGCCGAACCGCCGTTCGAGGGAGCGTTCCTCGATTCGAACGATCAGGTTCGCAGGAATCCCGAGCAGGAACACGATCAAGACCGCTCCCGGCGACCCGACGACCACGGCCAGTCCGAGGACCGCGAGGAAGTGAGACCCCGCAATCGGGTTTCGGGTCCACGCGTATGGCCCCGATGTGACGAGCCGGCTCGGCGGCAGTCTCGGGTTCGGGGTGCCGCGGGCTCCCGCGAAGAGTGAGAAGCACCAGGCGAGGCCCGCGAAACCGACGAAGAGAAACGCGAAGCCCGCAAGACGGAGCGCAATCGGAAATG
>Ga0209058_1001266_pt1 | contig 21589 bp, 16 predicted proteins | sample GraSoiAngelo_147_FD_185904 | JGI IMG/M metagenome (GOLD analysis project Ga0209058, IMG submission 185904) | Grasslands soil microbial communities from the Angelo Coastal Reserve, California, USA - 14_1009_05_40cm (SPAdes) (version 2) | ecosystem: Environmental > Terrestrial > Soil > Grasslands ... | reverse complement strand
CGCGACTGCTCTGGCTCTTTCATTTCGTCGCTCCGGTCTGCGACGGTACAAATACCAGCAGCGCTGGAAGGTCGCACCTATTACCGCCCCGCGCCGCTCCTTGCGGCTTGCGCGCACAGGGTCTTTGATACGGCAATTGCCTACCGCGCCGTTTAATTTATCTCGATTGGCTAAGAAAATCAACCCCTGCCGGCGCCCGGGCGAAAGGAATCAAACGGGAAGCGACAAAGCGATTACGGCTGGGCACAAAAGATTTGGGCGAGAACGATACCGGAACCGTTCTCGCCCGCTGCCATATTTGGGCGAACCCGTACCGGAACGGGTCGCCCGCTGCCCAAGGGAGGGTGCGACACCCTTATCGTCGGCTACGTTCGCCTGGTAGTCAATACCTATTTTTAGGTACGCCGGACAGGACATTCTACCCTACGACCCCCTCTTTGATCGCCCGCACCACGGCCTCTGTGCGTGATGATGCGCCCATCTTGTGCAGTATCCGCTGCACGTGTTTGTTTACGGTCTGCGGGCTGATCCCTAGCGTAGCCGCAATCTCCTTGTCTGCCCTTCCGCTTGACGCCAGGTGCAACACCGTCAGCTCGCGAAAAGTCAGTCCGTACGCACCCTCCACGCCCCACCGCTGCTCGACTCTACTCTCCAGCTCCTCTCTGGCCCGCTGAAGCTCCTCTTCCGCTCGCTTGCGCTCGGTCAAATTGCGTACGTGACCGGTAAAAATCGTTGCCCCGGCCATCTCGATGGGTACGATGGCGATTTCCACCGGAAACTCACTTCCATCCGCCCGCATCCCGGTCAGCTCGATCCGCTTCCGCAGCACCGGGCCCTCACTGGTTGTCATGTAGCGCTCCATCCCGGGCCGATGCTTGGCTTGCAGCGAAGGTGGCACGATCAGGTCGTCGAGCGATTTCCCTATCGCCTCGGCGGCAGCGTGACCGAACATCGCCTCGGCCGCCGGATTGAACTCGAGGATCTTGCTCTCGTAATCGATGGTGATAATTGCGTCCAGAGCTGTCTTTAAGATAGCCGCCTTGCGCCGCTCGCTCGCTTCCAGCGCCCGTTCCGCCTCGATCCGGTCGGTGATGTCGCGCGAGTTGATCAACCCATATGCGCGGCCGTCCTCCATCAGCACCTTGCCGGACCCCTCCATGTAGCGCCAGCGCCCATCTCTGTGCCTCGCCCGGAAGACAAGCAGTTTGTGTGGCAGCCCCGATTCCGATGACTGTACCTCGAGGAGCCCTCGTGCTATTGCATCCCCGACCTCTCGCAGGTCGTCCGGATGAATAATTTGCCAGATGCTTGTGCCTACCAGCTCGTCTGGCATATACCCCAGCGTCCGTCGTACCGACGGGCTCTGGTAGCGAATCTCACCGCTTGGCTCGATGACCGTGATCAAGTCCGGCGCGTTCTCGATTAGATGGCGGAAGTGCTCCTCGCTCCGGCGCAGCGCCTCCTGGGCCGTCCGCCGCTCCGTAACGTCTCGAACGACGCTGATTAGCGCTCGCGGTTTACCCTCCTTATCAATAATCGCCGAAGCGCTTAGCTCCACGGGCACCCGCCTGCCGTCGGCACGCAACAGCGAATACTCGACGTCCCGAATGCTACCTTCCGTCAAAATACGCAGGAAATCCCGCGAGGCGCGCTCGATGTCTTCTCCCGCCACGAACTCCCAGGCCGAACGGGCGATCATCTCGTCGACTCGTTGCAAGCCGTGCAGCGTCGCCGCTTGCTGGTTGCAAAGAATTATCTTGCCCTCGATCGTCGTTACCGTGATCGCGTCGGGGGAAGTGTCAACGATGCTTCGGTAGAGCGCCGCCGCCCAACCGAACGGAGAGTCGACGGCCAGCGTTGAGGGTGCCGGCTGTCCGCTGGCGTCCGGTTGCACCGGCCCAGCTCTGCTCGGTACGCCGCTCTGCAGGCCCGCTTTCGTCGTCCGCACGCCGGGCCGGCGCCCGGCGCCTTCAACTACACTCATTGGACAGCCCCGGTAAAGGCAGAGGCGCACTGGGTGAGCGGAGCCACGAAGCAGCTCCGCAGGCCTTCGGGACCGCCCCGGGTCGGGAAGGCGCACCCTCGTTCTTTGCACGCGGATTATAGCACGCCTTACCGTCAATTGAGCAGAGATGCTCAAAAGCGCCAGACGCTCGACGAGCGAGCGGCGTTCAGGCGGGCGCGAACTCGTCTACAACCGCGATAGCATAAGGCGCCTGTTCACGGCAGGCGTCGCACTTGATGCATTTCAGCTGGTCGATCCTGTATGTCCCGTTGTCGCGCACCACCGCATTCGTGGGACAGATGGCCTCCGCCGCTGGCAGGCGGTCCGAGTGGTGAAGCACCTCGTAGCGCACCAGACCGCGACATACTTTCGCCGGGCAGCGCTTTCGCTCCACATGTTCCAAAAGCTCGCCCTCGAAGAAGCGGAACATAGACATAACGGCTGTCGGCGCTCCCTGCCCGTGAAAACAGTTCGCGTTCTGCGCGATGCTCCCCAAAAGTTTGATCAGTTCCAGATCGGCCAGCCGCCCGCGCCCGCTGCTAATCCGGCGCAGGATCTCCAGCATCCGCCGCGTCCCCGCGAAGCAGGTCGTGCACCGACCGCACGATTCGTCCTCCGCGAACCACTCGAAGTAGACGCAGAGGTCGACGATGCAGTTCGTGTCGTCCAGTATCACGAGCCCGCCCGATCCCATCAGTACCCCGCGCTCGCGATAGGGGTCCGGTTCCAGTGGGATGTCCACGTCGCTTGCCGGTATGACTCCGGAGAGCGGGCCGCCGGGCTGGACGGCTTTCAACTTGCGCCCTTTGGGCGGGCCCCCGCCCATACGCATCACGACGTCGCTGGTCGGCGTTCCGAGCGGCACCTCCAGAATTCCCACCCGCTGGATCTGGCCCGAGAGCGAAAACATCTTCGTGCCCTTGTGCTTCTCGGACCCCATCTCCGCCCACCAATCAGCCCCGTGGCGCATGATTAGGGGCACGTTGGTGTAAGACTCGACGTTGTTGATGTTCGATGGCATCGCGAAGACGCCGGCCTGAGCCGGAAAGGGCGGCTTGATCTTCGGCATCCCCCGCCTGTCCTCGAGCGATGACAGCAGCCCCGTCTCGTCGCCGCAGACGTAGCTCCCCGCGCCGCGCACGACCTCCAGCTCGAAAGAGAAGTCGCTTCCCAGGATCCCTTCGCCCACCAGGCCCCGCTCGCGTGCCTGGGCGACTGCCAGCTCCATTCTTTCGACCGGTAACGGGTACTCGTCCCTGATGTAGATGCATCCTTTGTCCGCCTCTGTGGCGTAGCCGCCGATGATCATCCCTTCCACCAGGAGCTGCGGATCGCTTTCCATCAGGTTGCGGTTGACGAACGAACCCGGGTCGCCCTCATCTGCATTGCAGATCAGGTATTTCGGCTTACGCTTGGCGTTATACAGAAATTCCCACTTCAGACCCGTCGAGAACGCCGCGCCGCCGCGGCCCCAGAGCCCGGATTTCTTTACTTCGTCGATCACTTCCACGGGCTTCAGCCGCAGCGCACCAACTAGCCCTTCGTAGCCTCCGCGCGCAAGATAGTGGTCGATGCTTTCGGGATCCGTCACGCCGCAATTCGCCATCAATCGGCGTACCTGCCCGCGCATGAATTCGAGCGAACCGAGGGCCGGCAGACCGCCGAATTCTTTGTCCCCCATTACAGCCAGCGCATGCTCGCGCGCGTTCCCGTCCGCCGCCACCGCCGTCTCCAGGAGCGACGCCACCTTGTCTGCCGTCATGAGCTGGTAGAGGATACCTGGGACGTTCGGCCGGATCACTTCGACGAGTGGTTCCGCGTAGCAGAGCCCCAGACAACCGGTCAGCATGACGTCGGCGTCGAGCCTGCGCGCCTGGACCTCCCTCCTGAGCGTCTCGAGCGTCTCCTCCGCCCCCACGACTCGCGAGCAGGTGGCCACGCCAACCTTTATCAGCGTACGCGCCGGCCTTGCCGTCCGTGTCCAGACCTCGTCGGCCTGCTGCCACATCTCCTTGTATGTCGGCAGCGTCATTCCGACTCCACCTTTTGGGCCGTCTGCGAGGACTCTTCCTCCGCAGGGGCGCCCTCGCCCTCCGTCTGCACCGCTCCGTCCTCGCCTTTAAGCCGCCGCGCCCACTCGATCGACTCGCTGACCGTCAGCGGTCCGATGTACCGCCCGTCCTGCCGAACGAGCGGCGCCAGGTGGCAGGTGCCATCGCACTGGACCAGCCGCAGGCCGAAATTGCCGTTGGAGCTCGTCCGGTTCATCTCGCATTCCAGGATCGCCTCCAGCGCGCGCCGGATGTTCAGCGATCCCTTTAGCAGGCAGGCCGGCCCGCTGCACCACTCAACCGTCGTCTCGGCCGCTGGCGCCGTACGCACCTCAGAGTAGAAGTCGATGGTCCCGAAGATGATCGCCGGCGTCGTCCGAAACTTCCCCGCAAGCAGCGGCACTGCTTCGTGAGGCAGGTAGCCGAACTCGTGTTGGATGCGGTGAAACGCCTTCAAGAGATCGACGTGGTCGGCGGACAAGTCCTCGATCAGCTCGCTGATGCGGACAAGAAGCTCGGGGCTGCCCGCCACCGGATCGACCGGCGTTACCCGCGAATTATGACTGGCCTGCGAAAACATGCGCTTGCTGCCATTCTAAGAACGGACGATTGTGCCAATTCTCACATAGCATACAAGACAGTGTTTGGAGACGCAGCCACCGAAAAGCGCGCAGACTAACGCAGCGCAAAGTCAGTGAACGGGAAGCGCCGTATGTGCCCCGCCAGCCCGTCCGTCACGTAGACAAACCCATGCTCCGGATCGAAGGCCACCCCCTCCGGGGAGAACAGCGGCACCTCCACCACCGTGCCCAACCGCGCCGTCACATGCCCGTCTTTGCCGATCAACAGTAGCCGCGCATGCGGCGCGTCGGTCGCGATCAGGCGGCCGTCAGGCAGGGCCTCGATGCGCGGCTTGTTGCGCAGGCTCCGCTCGCCCCAGTCCTCGATCGGCCACGCTGCAATGAACTTCCCCGAGGCGTCGAACTTCTGAATGCGCGCGTTGCCTCCTTCCGCCACGTAGATCGACCCGTCCGGGCCAACCGCGATTCCCGTCGGCTCATCGAACTCCCCCGCCTCCTTGCCGCGCCGCCCGAAGTCGCCAAGGTGCGTCCCGTCTGGAGTGTACCTGCGGATGCGGTTGGTGCCCGTATCGGCTACCAGGATGTTGCCCTGGTGGTCAATCGCGATCCCCCGCGGGCCCCAGAACTTGTCCGGCGCGGGGTTGATTAGATCGCCCGTCGCCTGCCCCCAAACCAAGATAGGTGTCAGGTCCGCGCCGAATTTTTGGATCCGGTGGTTCCATGTGTCGGCTACATAAACGTTCCCGGCGGCGTCGACCGCGATATCGGAAGGCTGGTTGAACTGGCCGGGCGCCGAGCCCGCCGAGCCCACTGCCGCTAAAGGCCTCCCGCGGGGATCGAATTTCTGGATCCGAGAGTTGCCGCTATCGACGACGTAGATATTGCCGCCAGCGTCGAGCGCCACCCCCAGCGGCAGGTCCATCTGCCCCGGCTCCGCACCGAGCCGCCCGATGATGTAGCGTCCCTCCAGGTCCGCCGCCGGCCGTGTCGCGGTTTCGCCTCGGCCCACAGGCGTGGATGATGACGGTCCGGGATCGACCGCCTCGAACTCCAACGGCACAAACAGCCGGCCCTCCACTCCACCTTGCGGCAAGATATCGCGGTGAAACCAGAAGCCCCACCAGCGCTCCCAAGTATGGCCGGCCTTGAGGCTCGACGCGAAATCAGCGATGCCTTCCGCCAGGTCTTTCTTCTCGCCGATGCCTCGGTAGTCCTCCGGGAACCACCAGCGTAGTGTGTACGGCTGCGACGGCTGATAGCTGTCGATGTATGCGCTGGAGTACGTCTCGTTCGGAGCTGAAAGAAGCAGTACTGAATCCGCTTCCGGCCGGAACTCCGCCCCCATCTCATCGAAACTCACGTCGTAGTCGCGGAAGTACCATGCCCACGGCCAAGGGTCCGTCCGATCGACCTGAATGCGCAGGCCCTTCCCTCTTCCCGAGGATTCGGCGATGCGGTCGACGCGCTCCACAACGTCTGGCACGTCAGGCGATGTCTGCGTATAGAACAAGAACTCGCGCGGCACGTCCCCGTGGTCGTAGGTCGCCAGGATGGCGGTGCGCATGCTTAGTACCCCGAGGACAGCGATTGGCGCTGCCACCGCGATCGCCACTGCCCGCCCGGGCCTGAAGCGGCTTCGTTGCGCGCCTCCGTCTGCTTTCCGTCTCGCCACCAGCCATGAGAAGAAGCGCAAGGCGCTATAGCCCGCCAGGATTACGAGCGGAAGAGTCGTGTGGACCGTCAGCCAGGGCATCTTCTCTCCCACGAGCGAGTAGGCGACGAGACTCGTTACGGTCCAGAACACTAGGAAGCGCTCGAAAATGTCGCCTTTCACCGCGAGAAACAGCGTCACCGCCGCCAAAGCCAGCGCAAGGCATTGGGCGACCTCAACCGCCGTGTCGTCGGCGAAGCTGTCCGCTCCGAACGCAGACAATAAAGCAACCACCGTAATTACCGTCAGAAGCCAGGAGCCTGGCCCGCCGCGCAGCGAGTAATACAAGAGAGCCGGTCCCGCGAACGCAAGCGCCAGGTGCTCATACGCCGGCCAGAACATCAAGTAATAAAACTCCGGCTGGTCGCCGCGCTGCGCCCCGTGCTGGCCGATCCAGTAGTCGAGAGATTGCCAGATGCCGCCGCCGAATCCGTCGATGTCGGTAAGAAACGCCGTGAAGAGCAGGGCATACGGCGCCCAAAAACAGAGGGCCGCCGTCAACCACACTCGCCGGTCCCAAGCCAGCCCCACGAGCACGCTCGCGGCTACAAGCGCGAGCACGACCGGGATCGCCAGCGCACGCTCGTCGGCCCCCGGACTAATCTCCATTCCGGCACCTTCCAGCGGGACCTTCACAGCGGCCGCGAACTGCGGCCCCGCCAGCGTGCCCATGACCACCAGGACATCCACGGCTGGATGCCGCTCCTGGAGCCCCAGCCGTTTGCGGATTCCTCCGATGAACGGCCACAGCGCCGCGATCGCCCAAGCGAACGGCGCGTATCCCAGGAAGGCTGACCCGCGCGCCATCCTCGATCCTCTCCCGCGTGCCTGACCGGCGAATTCCAATGCCGCCCACAGGTCGAGGAAAATCAGCATTATGGCCGTGAAGACGAACGTCGTCTCCTTGGTGGCAAAGCTCAGCGCCAGCAGCGCGGCCGAGATGTAGAGGTAATGCGGCTTCTCCTCATCGATGTAGCGCCAGACGCAGATGACGATCCCCAGCGTGAAGACGGCCGCGTAGATGTCCTCGCGTGCGAAGCGGCTGTAATACATCAGTGTCGGCGAGAAGGCGATCAACGTAGCCGTCACTAGCGCTCCTAGTCGGCCGAGCCGGCTTCGGAACAGCAGAGGCAGCAGCACGAGGACGCCGCCGAATAGCGCCGGCAGGATGCGTGCCGAGGTATCCGACGCGCCGCCGGTCAAGAAGAACGTCAATGCCGTCCCGAAAAACTGGAACGGCCCGTGCAGCACGGGGCTGTGCTCGTAGCCGTGCCCCTGAAGAATCTGGTAGGCGTAGTACGAGTGAAGGCTCTCGTCATGGTGCATCGCCCTTGACCCAAGGTCCCACAACCGGAACCCGAAAGCGCACGCGATCAGCACGCCGTAAGCCGCCGCCTCCCAGGTCAACGGGAGTCGCAAGGTTAGCGTGCTGAACGTGTCGCGCGTTCTTGCGGCGGTCGTTCCTAACGGCAGCGGTCGCACGAGTTCACTCATGCTTCATCCCCGTCGCTCCAAGTTCATTACCTCTTGCCCTTGGCTTGTCCGCTCGTCGCGTTTGCCTCTAGATCGTCCTGACGAATATACGCACGTCCAAGGCGTTCACGTCCGAGTACGGCTCCCGGTACAACACCCAGCGCCACATTCGGCGCGGCGCCAGCACCTCGTCCGGGTACCAACCCTCGGCTACTCGCCAGACCTCCTCCCTCGCAACGAACCCCGCCGGGTTTGCATTGGGCCTCGAGACCACCGCCGAAGCGCGATTGGTCGGTCCGCCAAAGACCACCGGCGAGTCCCGTAACGTCCACCCGAGTTCGTCGCTCAGATCTGAGTCGACAACAATCGTTCCGCCCCGTTCGCGCGCCAGCTTGTCAACCGTCTCACGCAGCTGCTCTGCGCGAGGCGTGAGCCGAAGGTCCACCGCGAACTCCGTCCCACCCGAGAACGCGACCGCGAGGGACGAGTGGGCGACAAATACGGTCGCCGCGAGCGCAACCACCACGGCTCCGACCGGTATCGCCCCAGCCCGCGCCCTCATAGCGACGAGAGCGACTAGCGCCACGCCGATGACCACGGCTGCAAGGAAGGTCAGCCGCTCTGTTGTATCCGCGTTACCGGACGACCACTTCGTCATGAGTACAGCAGCAGCGGCCGCAGCCGCGGCGACCGCCGCGCCCGCCGGCCACCAGCGGCATGTGGCCGCCCAATCGGCCCGCGCCGCGATTTCCTCCGCTAGCCTCCCGGCCAGCAGCCCTAGCGGCAGCAGCAGCATCAGCAGCTGCCCAGCCTCTCGCCTCGTCGTAAGCGCCAGCGCGAATGCCGCCGCCAGTGTCCAGAGCAGCAGAAATCGCTCGAACGCCGTGGTCTTCCTCCGTTGTCGCAAGAACTTTACCGCAACGAACGCAAACCCGGCCGTTCCCCCGAGCAGAAGCGGCCAATCGTAGGCTAACAACAGCGCGAAATGGTACTCCGGCGGCCGCGAGTCCCGCGGCATGTCGAACATCTCCCAGAAAAGCCTCAGCCCGGGCAAGTCCAGCCCCTCCAGCGAAGTACCAAAACGCGTAATCCCGAACTGAAGGGCCGCCGCGACGATCAGAAGCGCCGTCACCCACTGCAGCGGACTCCGCCTGAACGTCTGCCAGGCGTGCCTGACGTCGCTGTTTGAGGAGAACACTGCCTCCACCGCCAGGAAGACGAGTGCGGCCAGCGCGGCGAGCATCGCTACCGCATCGGTAAGCGGCGCCAGCGCCAGCCCAAAGATGAGCGGAAAGGCGAGCCCGGACCTCGGGTTCTGGAGGTAGGCGAACAGCGAAATCATGATCAGACCGGCCACCAATGTCCCGAGGCTAAACTCCGTTCCTGACCGCGAATAGATGACCAACATCGGCGAGAATGCTAGTAGCCCCGCCGCTAGGAGTGTTCCAACTCGCCCCGCATACGGCCTTGCCAACCAAAGGAGCCCGATCATCGCCACACCCGCAAGCGCCGGTAGGAGCCGCACAAGCAGGTCCGTCTCACCAAAGATACGGAACAGGTACGAGGTCGCCGCTTCCGAGAGATCGCCTCGCCACGTTTGGGGCACATCCCCACCGGCCACCCGCGTCGCATCGAAGGCACGCAGCCCTTCGTCCACGGCGAGCGGAGGCCTACCCAGGTGTGGGAGCCGGAGCGCGCCCGCTGCCAGCACAAGACCTGTCCAGATGAACGTTTCCACGCTGAGGGTAATCCCTGCTCTGACCTGAGCGTTGGGCCCTTCCGCGTGTACGGCCGGCGCCGCGGGTGTAGTCGTTATGTCACGCTCAGGCGCGTCTTGCACTCTGTCAGTCTAGCGGAAGCTCGACTATCGGGCTTGGACGTGGGCCGGCCAGGCGTTCTTCACGAGCGGGGGTACACCCAGGCGCCCTAAAAGGCGTGCTTCCCAATAACAATTCGATGGCTGTCAGACCGGGGTCTGGGGATGGCCCCCAGCTCCCCACTTCGGGCGAGCGCGGGCGAGGCCATTGGATGGGGGCGCCCTTGAGGACAAAAACGACGGGATGTCCGCTTACGAGGCGAACAACGCCTCGACGAACTCGCGCGGCTCGAACGGCGCCAGGTCCTGTGGCCGCTCGCCCGTACCCACGAAGCGCACCGGCACCCTGAGTTGGTCGCATATCGAGAAGATGACGCCGCCTTTCGCCGTCCCGTCGAGCTTTGCCAGTACGACGCCGGTTACGCCGACCGCTTCGGTGAAGTACTTCGCCTGGTGCATCGCGTTCTGGCCTGTCGTCGCGTCAAGGACTAGCAATACCTCGTGGGGCGCCTCCGGGTACTTGCGCTGGATAACGCGGTTCACCTTCATCAGCTCTTCCATCAGGTGCGCCTTTGTGTGCAGCCTTCCCGCGGTGTCGATGATTAACACGTCCGCGCCCCGGCTTTCCGCCGCAGACAGCGCGTCGAAGACGACCGCGCCCGGGTCCGCGCCCTGCTTGTGTGCCACCACGTCGACGCCCGTCCGCTGTCCCCACTCCTTCAGCTGCTCGATCGCCGCCGCCCTGAAGGTATCCGCCGCGGCTAATACCAACTTCTTCCCCTGGGATCTGTAAGCGTGCGCCAGCTTGCCGATGCTCGTCGTCTTCCCCGTCCCGTTCACTCCCACCACCAGGATAATCGCCGGCCTGGGCAACGTCTGCCGATGCCCATTTGAGTGCCATATCTGACCCCGGCCGGTGTCCACTTCCAGCGTCGCGATTAGGTCTTCCTTCAGAACGCCAAGGGCCTGCTCCGGATCCCGAATCGACTCTTGCTTGACACGCTCCCGCAGATCATCGATGACCTTAATCGTAGTCGTCACCCCAGTATCCGCTGCGACAAGGGTCTCTTCCAGCTCTTCCCATAACTCCTCGTTCAAGCCGCGACGGAACATCCCTCCTATGCGGCTGAACCACGTTCGCCGCGTACGCTCGACTGCCTGATCGACGGGCGCGGCTTCGTCTTCCGGCGCCGTCGCCTCGGGCGGCGGTACTGGCCCCTCGGTTACGGCCGTAACCCCAGCGGCGTCTTCCTCTGCGCCGATCGGTTCTTCGTCCTTCTTTCGCCTGAATAGCCTGACCATTAGTCTCGATGATATTGGCAGCGTCCTGCACGGGGCAACATCTGCTACTTATCTAAACGTTCTCGCAGAATATTCGGCAAATCGCGCAAGAACCGGCTCCGCGGATATATTCGCTCGACCCCCGCTCGCTTGGCCGCACGTCGCAGCTCTACATTTACATGCGGATAGAAAGCGATTAGCCAGGCCCGCGCCTGGCGCGCCTCTCGGACGAGCTTATCAAGATCAAGCCCGGAAATCGCCAGATCGACGACCAGACTCTCCACTACCCCTGAGCGCAGGCTTTGCCTGGCCTCCTCGTACGAAGAGACCGCCTCTGCCCTCGCTCCGATACCCTTGGCCGCCTCTTCAATGCGCACGCCGACCATAAGATCATCGACGACCGCCACGATCATGACCCTTACTCCATCCGGTCGGTGAACGCGGGGCGACTAAAGCGCGAACGTCGCGCCCTCTGTCCCGCCCACGAGCGTGAACGGCAACTTAACGGCCCTTCTCGCCTGTTCGACCATCCTATCTAGCATCGCATCGTTGTGCTGGGGGTCGTGATGAAATGTCACGACCTCTTGCGCTGCCGCTTTAGCCGCGAACGCCAGGGCTTGTGGCAGTGAGCTATGTCCCCAACCGATATGCTCGGCATACTCCTCGGGAGTGTACTGCGCATCATGGATTAGTAGGTCTGCCTCTTCCGCGAGCTCAAAGCCCGAGGTCCAGTTCGCATCGCCCGGAAAACGGCGCGCACCGAGCGCCGGCTCGTGATCGGGAAGGTAAACCACCGCCTTCCCGTTCTCACTGATCCTATAGCCAACAGTGGGGCCTGGATGGCAAACCAAGCTTGCCTTGATACCCATCGCCTCGATTTCAAAATCGCTTAGCGGGACGTCGTGTAACATCAACCGGCTCGGAAGGTCACGCATCTGCACAGGGAACAAAGGCGGCGAAAGGTAGCGGGCGAGCCGGTCGCGCAGGTGCAGCGTCGTGGACGGCGGGCCCCAGACGTGCACCTCCAGGTCCGGCTTGTAGAGCCCGGCGAAGAAGCCGAGGCCCTGTATATGGTCCATATGCAGGTGCGTCAACAGAATGTCCACGCGCCGCAACTCGGCGCCCAGCGTTGCGCTCAACGGTCGGATGCCTGTCCCGGCATCAAGTATGAGCAACTGGCCATCTGCGCCCCTCACTTCCACGCAGGATGTGTTTCCCCCATAGCCCGCCGTTTGAGGTCCCGGCGAAGCCAGCGAGCCCCTTGTGCCCCACAGAGTCACGTCCATCCTTGCGATGCCTGCCCTTCAGCCCTCCGTGCCCGGCTCCACTTCCCAGAAGATTGCAACTGCGCCGAGATGCCGTCCACCCTGACCCTCGATCGGAAAAGCACTCACGTCCACAAGCCGCCACTGTCCGTCTAGCCCCCGGAAGCGATGACGCAAGTGGGCCGGCCGCCGTTCCAAGAGTGCGATGTTTATCGGAAGCGACTCGGAATTTAGCCGAGAACCGTCCTCACGGGTCGTTTGAAAGATCGTCGCCAGCTCCTCGGCGGGCATCTCCCCGGCCTCATCGAAGCGCCGGCCGAGGACCGCTTCCGCCGGCTCGTTGTAGTACGACAAATGTCCGTTTTCGCCCATAACCCAGACGGGCACAGCCAAATAGCTCGCCCACTGACGGGTGAGGATTAGTTCAATCGGTTGCTGGGGCATCAGTTCGCCTCGCCGAAGCGGACGGCGGCAACGAGCGTCCGACCGCTATTCTACCGAAAAGCGAGCATGTTCACTTGGCCGCCACGGTCTGGCCCGCCGGCAGGTCCGCCAGTCGCATCGAAAGCACCCGCGAAGCGCCGTCGGGTGCCATCGAGACTCCGTAGATGCTATCGGCCACCTCGATCGTGCGGCGATTGTGTGTGATCACGATGAACTGCGTCCGCTGCGCCAGTTCATGCAGCGCAGACGCGAAGCGGCCCACGTTCGCTTCGTCCAGCATCGCGTCTACTTCGTCCAGCACGCAAAATGGCGAAGGGTTCGCCTGGAGGAGCGCGAACAGCAGTGACACCGAGGTGAGCGCCTTCTCCCCGCCGGAAAGCTGCGCGAGCGTCTTCGTTCGTTTCCCCGGCGGGCGCGCCTCAACCTCCACCCCCGAGTTCGACGGGTCTTTTGGGTCTGTTAGGCTTAGCTCCGCCTGCCCGCCCCCGAAGAACGCCTTAAAATACTGCTCGAACCCGCGCGCCACCTTCTCGAACGTCGTCTCGAACCGCTTGCGCATCAGCGTGGTAAGCTCATCAATCGCACGGTGCAGCGACTTCTCGGCGGCGGCGAGGTCTTCCAACTGCCCCGCGAGGAAGCTGTGCCGCTCGCTTAGCGATTCGTAATCCTCCCGGGCCTCGACGTTTACCGGCCCGAGGTTGCGGATCTGCGCTCGCAGCCTCTCGATCTGGCCGCGCAGCCCTTCCTGGTCGATGTGTGCGCCCCCGGACATCGGGCGTCCTTCCCAGGACGGACCTTCGCCTTCCTCCGGCTCCTGACCGGCGGCCAGCCAGAACGGCACCGCTACCTCTTTGGCGTCCTCCAAAAGGATGTTTCCGTCCGCGCTCAATGTCAGCCCGTCCTCCTCGATCCGCACTCGCATGGTGTCCACCTCCGTCTCCCAGCGGCGCACCTCCGCCTCCGCCTCCAGCGCCTGGCGCTCGCTCTCGAACAGCCGGTTCTGCGAGCTCATCACCTGAGAGTGCAGGTCGCGCTGTCTTGCCTCAAGGTGATGCGAGCCTTCCTCACCGGGTTGAACGAACTGCACGAAGCTTTCCATCCGCTGCCTCGCCTCGCGCAGGCCCTTCTCGTCCGCCTCCACGCTGGAAGTTAGCGTGGTCAGCTCCATCTCCAGGCCCCGCAGCTGCACCGCCTTCGCCGAAACTTGCGCCTCAAGCCGGGCCAGCGCCGCCTCTGCAGCCTCTCGCTGAGCCCCCAGCGAGCGGTAGCGGGCGTCCACGCTACCCAGCGCATTCGCGGCTTCTTCGACTGCGGCTGTCAAAGCCCGCCGCCGCTGCTTGATTACGCTGTTCGCCTGCCCCACGTACTTCGCCGTCTCCGCGGACTCCTTAGCCTGGTCCAGCAGCGACGCGCGCTCGCTCTCCAGTCGTTCCGCCTCCGCGGCCAGGGCGCGCTGCTGATCTCGCAGGCTTCCCTGCGAGCCGATAAGTCCGCGCATTTCGCCTCTCAGTTGCGCCAGCCTTTGCTGCCTCTGCGACAGCGAGTCTTGCAGTTTCCGCCGCTTGTCCAGCGCGCTCTCGGCATCCTTCGTGAGCGCGGCCAGAGCCGACTCTGCCTGCCGCCGCCTCTCGCGCAGCGATTCCACTTCCCGCTCCGCCACTCCCAAAGACCGTCTGATGCGGTCCATTTCCTTCGGGATCATTTCGAGGTCGCGTTCGTATCCTAGGATGAATGGCCTGCTCGCGGCTGGCTGCCCGCCGCTGATGTAGCCGGAGGGATGGAACAGGATGCCGTCAAGCGTCACCACTGTGCCCAGACCCCGCCGCATTACCCGCGCCGCCGCCGTCACGTCCTGTACGACCACCGTGCGGCCCAAAAGGTTGTTCACGAGCTTCTCGTAACGCGACTGATACTTCACGAGCCTCGCGGCGACGCCTACGACGCCCCGCTCCTTCATGACGTTCAGCGGGTAGACGGACTTGATCGTGTCGAGCGGAAGCACTGCCGTGCGCGGCCCGCCCTCCGCCACCAACGACTGGATCGCCGAGATCGCCTGTGCCTGCCTGTCGAAGATGAACGCTTCGAGTTGCCCGGTCAAAGCCGCGGCGATTGCGTCTTCGAGGCCCCGCGGCACGCGGATGATTTCGTACACCGTCGATAGCGCGCCCTCGATTGTCACCGCCGCGTCGGGGGACGTCGCGTGCGCTTGCTTCTGCGCCTCCTCCAGTACATCGAGCCGCGCCTCTAGCCCCTGCAGCTTGCCTCGCCGCTCGTTCTGGTCTGCCTCCAGCTTCCCCAGCGTTTGCGTGATCTGGCCCATCTCCCTCTCGAGCGTCTCGCGACGGCCCAGCGTCAGGGATACGCCGTCCAGCAGCTCCGCTTCTTGGCCCCGAAGGCTGCGCAGCACTCGTAACTGCTCGGCCATCTGGGCGACCAGCGAGCGGCGCCGCGTATCCAGCCGCGATGCCTCACGTTCCATGTCGCGTTGGCCGTCGGTCAGCTTGCCGATGCGCGCCTTCATTTCGGCCGCGGCCGCCTGCAGACGTTTGCCCTTCGCCTCGGCGTCGGCCCCGTGAGCGAGGGCGTCCCGGAACTCCTGCTCCAGCGCCGTCAGGTCCGACTGGCGCGCCGCCAGAGCTTGCTTCGCTTCTTGCAGCGCACCCTCGCGCTCGCCGCGCCTCTCCTCTTCCGCCGCCAGGGTGCCACTTGTCCGGTTCCGCTCCTCCTCCAACACACGCAGCTCGTCCGCCAGCTCGCCGGACCGAGCTTCAAGAATCCCCCGCCGTTCCTTGCCCACCGCCAGCCGCCGTTCGAGGTCGCGGATACGCTGGTCGAGCCGCTCTCGTTCCGCCGCCGTTGCCGCTGCCGCCTGCCGGTGCTCTTCCAGTTGCTTCGCTATCTCGGAAAGTTCTCGCTGGCAGGTCTCGAGCGCCACCTTCGCCTGTACAAACTCCGCCTTCGCCTGGTCGTGGTTAGCCCGCGCCACCGCCAGCGACTCCTGCGCCCGGTGCCACTGGTGCTCGTAGAACGCCTGCAGCGCCTGCCGCAACTCTTTTGAGAGACGGGCGTGCTCGCCCGCGCGCTTCGCTTGCCGCTCGAGCTGGGCGAGCCTGGGAGCGATCTCCTTCATCAACAGCCGGACGCGCTCGACGTTCTCGTGCGTCGCCTTCAGCCGGTCCTGCGCCTCTTCTATCTTCAGACGATAGCGCTGGATGTCGGCCGCCTCTTCGATCAGCAGCCGCCGCTCCTCAGGCCGCAGATTGAGCACGCTCTCAACCAGGCCCTGCCCGATGATCGCGTACGAGCTTTGGGACGCGCTCGCTTTCGTCAACAGCGACTGGATCTCGCGCAGGCGCACCTTCTTCTTGTTGATGATGTAGTCGCTCTCGCCGGAACGGTAGCCGCGCCTTGCCGCCGCCACTTCAGGCACGTCCACCGGCAGCCAGCGGTCGCTGTTGTCGAGGGTTAGCGTGACTTCGACACGGTCGGAGCGCGCGCGCGTCGCCGATCCCGCGAAGATGATGTCGTCCAGCTTCTTCGCGCGCAGCAGACGGCCAGACTGCTCGCCCAGCACCCAGCGAAGCGCGTCCGCGATATTGGACTTGCCAGACCCGTTAGGCCCGACGATTGCCGTGATGCCCTGACCGAACTCGAATGTCGTGCGGGTCGCGAAGCTCTTGAAGCCCTGGACGTCGAGCCGCTTCAGGTACACTGCGGACCGCTATGTGCCCGTCGCGGCGAGTGTCTCCAACGCCTGCCGGGCCGCGTTTAGCTCAGCCTGCTTCTTGTTCCGCCCTTGCCCGCGGCCCAGCACTTGCTCCCCTACGCTCACGTCCACCGTGAACAGCTTCGCGTGGTCCGGGCCTTCCGACGAGATCATTCGATATTCTGGTATCTGGTGCCAGCGCGTCTGCGCCACATGCTGAAGCTCGCTCTTGCTATCGGCCGTTACGCCTCGCGCTGCTATCTCGTCGAAGTCCGGCTTGAGCAGTTTCAGCACCAGCTTGCGCGCCTTCGCCATCCCCCCATCCATGAACGCCGCCCCGATCAGTGCCTCGAACGCCCCCGCCAGGTTCGACGGTCGCTTGCGCCCACCCGAGAGCTCCTCGCCCTTGCCGAGCACCAGGTATGACCCGAGGTCGATGCGCTCTGCGGCCTGCGCGAGGGCGTCCCAGCGCACCAGCAGCGCTCGGAGCTGGCTGAGGTGGCCTTCGCTAAGCGCGGGATAGTCGCGGTACAATTTCTCGGAGACGATGAGGCCGAGCACCGCGTCACCGAGGAACTCGAGCCTTTCGTTCGATTCAATCTCTCGGTCAGGGGCCTCGTTGAGGTAGGACCGATGGTAGAGAGACTGCTGCAGCAGCTCAGGGTCGTTGAAACTGAGCCCCAGAGCGATGGCGAGTTCAATTGCCGCCCGTCGTCGCGTTATCGTCCCCTGCCTAACCATAGTGTCAGTCATATTCCGAGTGACAAAGAGAGCCGCGCGAAGGCGGCCCATCTGTCGGCGTCACGTCCCGGAAGCATCTGAGTGCCGAATCTCCAGCCACCTAACGGACGTGCCGAAGGTTCACTCGAAAATGATATGTTTGCCCGATTGCCCTGTCAAGGCAAAACTCAACGATAAGCCGCATATCCGTGAGAAACCCAAACCTTATCGGAAAATTGAGGGCGGACCTCCCTGCGCTCGCTCGTTCCCTACTCGACCAGGTCGTCAGCCTCGCCAGCGGTCGCCGCCTGCCTACTTACCTCGTGGGCGGCCCCCTCCGCGACCTCCTCCTCGACCGTCCTTCCCTCGACCTCGACATCGCCGTCGAAGGCGACGCAATGGCCCTAGCCGGCGAGCTCGCCAAGACAATCGGCGGCCGTGCGGTTCTCCACCCGCCCTTCCTTACGGCTACGATCCGCCTCCCGGGCTTCCACATCGACCTGATCACCGCCCGCTCCGAGACGTATGTCCGCCCAGGCGCCCTCCCCACCGTCAAGCCCGCCACGATCCGAGAAGACCTCCTCCGCCGCGACTTCACCATCAACGCCCTCGCACTCCGCCTGAGCGGCCCCGAAGCCGGCGAGATCCTCGACCTGGCCGGTGGCCGCGCGGACCTCGACGCGCGCCTCGTCCGCGTCCTCCACGAGCGCTCCTTTCGGGACGACGCCACCCGCATCCTCCGCGCCGTCCGCTACGCCTCCCGCTTCGGCTTCGAGATCGAGCCGGACGCGCTCGCATCGCTCCAGCGCGACCTCGCGTACCTCGAGACCATCAGCGGCGCCCGTCTCCACCACGAGCTCGCCCGCATCTTCACCGAGGACGCGCCTGAAGACATCCTCCGCCGCCTCCATGACCTCGGAGCCTTCGCCGCCATCTACTCCAACTTCCGCTTCCATTCGCCTCACGCAGACGCTTTCGCCCGCCTGCGCGAGTTGAATCCGACCAGCGCCCGCGCTTCCTACTGGCCGGTACTCGCCTGGAACCTGACCGAGCCCCAAGCTTTGGACCTTGCGCGCCGCCTTGGCGTAACCAAACCTCAGCGCGAAGCACTCCGCGCCATGCCCGGCCTCCGGCGCCTCGGACCGAAGCTCGCTCGACCCTCGCTCAAGCGCAGCGCCCTCACCGAAGTCCTCGCGCCCTTCCTGCTCCCTGCACTCTGGGCCTTCGCTGCCCTCACGGACGATCCAACCGTCCGCAACCGCATCCTCGACTACCTCACGAAAGCCCGTCACGAACGCCCCCACCTCAACGGCGACGACCTCCTCGCCCTCGGCGTTCCCCAGGGCCCTCAGCTCGGCGACCTCATACGCAGCCTCCGGGCCAGGAGGCTCGACCGCGAGGCCACTTCTCGCGAAGGCGAGAAGCGCCTCGTCCGCCGCTTCCTCGCGGAAGGCGACAAGGCACGCCATCATGCCAAGAAGGCCGCCCCTTCCCGGTCGTCCGAGGCTTGGCTCGAAGGACGAGCGGGGCGACTACGCTACGATACAGTTGATGTCTGCGAACGAGTTCCGTCCCGCTCATCCTGAGGTATCGGAGGAATGAGCGGCGCACGCACGCTCGCCTGCCATGTCTGCGGTGACCCTCTCGCCGACGCCAACTCCGCCGTCTGCAATACCTGCGGCAACGTCTTCCACCTCCGCCTCCGCAACGACGCCGAAGGCCGCGACTGCGGCGACGTCTGGATCAACGAGCAGTTCCTCTCCCTCGAGTTCGCCTGCTTTACGTGCCTTGGGCGCGAAACAGCCGCCAAAGCAGGCGAGCCGCCGGTGGGGCGGGGGCACTAAGCGCTGTGGTAACCGAAGAACAGCTTCCCGGCTGGCTCCTTGAGCAGATCCCAGAGCTTCGGGAAATATACGATTCTCCTGACCTACCTGAATGGGTGAAAGAGTCACCCGTTAGCGCTTATTCCGTTTTCAACCATGTACTGCGGCCGTACCTAGCTGGCTTGATGCAGGAACCGCGACAGTCGGAACTCCGGCGCGCATTCGGACTACTCGATTACCTGGCCAACAATGGGGACACGTCGGTGCAAAACGAGCTGCGGGTCGTAACGGAAGAAGATATGCGCCTCCGGCCATTTTGGGATCTGCTTGGCGAAAAGATGAGACAGAACCATATCGATGATCTGACTTGGTTCCCAGAGTGGCGTGACCGTCAGACGAGGATGAATACCCACGTTGACAAGACGCGCTATAGGCAACGTTGGTTGGAGGAGGTTGAAAGGATCGGTGGCTTCCAGAACATGACTGATGAACATCACGTGTCCATCCGGAATCGCCTTGGTCGGGAGTTTGGGATAGAAGCCGCATATCTCTAATTCTGTCTACAGACTCTCCCCAAACCGCCCGATAAGCGCCGCAATCGCCTTCGTGCCCCGCAGGAAGTCCTCGATCCGGATGTTTTCGTCCGGCGCGTGGATGTGAGCGTCCGGGTAGCCGATCCCGCAGTCGGCGACCGGCAGGCCGAGTGTCGCGACGAACGGATACAGCGGCCCCGTGCCCGCCATCGCCGGCACGATGAATGGCTCGCTGCCATACGCGTCGCGGATCGCCTTGCGCATTATGCCAACGAGCCGGTCCGTCACCGGAGTCCGCGCCGGCCGCTCGCCGCCGAGGGTCTGGATCTCGATATCGCCGAACCCGTGGGAGTCCAAGTGCCGACGCAGCTTCGCCAGGATGTCGTCCGGGTCCTGGTCCGGCACCAGGCGGAAGTCCATCTTCGCCATCGCCCTCGCCGGCAGCACCGTCTTCGGCCCCTCGCCCTCGTACCCCGACGACAGCCCGTCGATCGTCGCCGTGGGCTCGAACAGGTGCCGCGCGATGTAATCGACGCCTGTCACGCCCTTCAGCGCCTTCTCGATCCCGAAGCTCTTCAGCGTCTCGGCGTCCTCCTGCGGCATCGCCTCGATCGCCGCGCGCTCCTCCGGCGTCGGCGGCCGCACGTCATCGTAGAACCCGTCGATCCGGATCCGCTCGTCCGGCGACTTGATCGTCGAGAGCGCCCACACTAGCCGCCAGGCCGCGTTCGGCAGCACCGTCCCGTACGACGAGTGCGCGTCGCGGTTGATCGTCTCGCAGGTCAGTTCCACGTACAACAACCCCTTTACGCCCAGCGTCACCATCGGCAGCCCTTCCCACGTCACGCCGCCGCCCTCCCACAGGCAGGCGTCCGCCGCCAGCAGCTCGCGGTGCTCCTCGACGAACTCCTCCATGTGCGGCGAGCCGATCTCCTCGTCGCCCTCGATGCAGAACTTCAGCGAGCACGGAAGCTCGCCGCGTACCTCCCGCCAGGCCCTGATCGCCGCCACTCGCGCTGCGATGTTCCCCTTGTTGTCCGAGACACCCCGCCCATACAGCATGCCGTCCCGCAGCGTCGGCTGGAACGGCGGCGATGTCCAAAGCTCCAGCGGCTCAGGCGGCTGAACGTCGTAGTGGTCGTAGAAGAGCAGCGTCCTCGGCGACTTTCCTCGTAGTTCTGCGAATACGACCGGCTGCGCGCTCGGAGGGCCTCCCGTCTTCGGAAGCACCTGCGTCTCGAACCCCAGGGGCCGCAGCATCCCAACGACATGCTCGGCCGTCTCGCCGATCGCCTGCTTCTGCGCGCTCACCGTCGGGAGCTTGCACAGCCCGTTCAGCGAGGCGATCGTTTCGTTGAGGTGATCCTCGATGTACTTGAAGACGTCCTGCATGTCGCTCCTAAGTGTCAGGTGTCATGTGATAGCTGTCGGTTGGCTACGCGAACCATCGGCATCTTATCCCGTGCCTCGTTTCGTTGCCAATCGAACTCGTGTACCGTCGCCAGTCGGTAGCCCAGCCGCAGCCAGAAGTACAATCCAAGCCCGTTCCGCAAGTCCACCTCCGCCCGAAACCGCGTGGCGATCACCTCTCGCGCCGCCCACTCCTCCAGCAGCCTCACCGCCTCCGAACCGTAGCCCCATCCGCGATGTCCCTTTGCCAGCGCGATGAACGTGGTCACCAGCCAGCCGTCTATCACCACGTACTCGAGGAGGCCGATCGGCTCATCTTCGCCCGCTCGCTTGACAACCAGCACACCTGAGGCTTCACCTGTCGCGAGGAGGCGCAATTCCTCGAACGCGCGGTCCTTGAACGCCGCCCGCGCCGACTCTTCAAACCAGGCGTCGATCACCACCAGATCAGCCTTGCGCAGCGGCCGCAGGCTGACCCGCCTGCCGTCTGTCCGTACGTCCGCTGTACCAGCCGGCGCTTTCACTGACAACTAATCACTGAGAACCGATAACTGCCTGGTCGAGCCACTGCTCAACCAGGCCCCCCATCTCCCGCACCAATGCTTCCAGCACCCGGCAGTCCGGCAGCGACCCCAGGAACGCGGCCCCGTACTTACGGCTGGCAATCCGCCGGTCAAGGATCACCAGCACGCCCCGGTCCGTCTTCGTCCGGATCAGCCGTCCGCACCCCTGCTTGAAGCGAAGTACGGCCTGCGGCAGTGCGTACTGCT
>Ga0209058_1001262_pt1 | contig 21611 bp, 20 predicted proteins | sample GraSoiAngelo_147_FD_185904 | JGI IMG/M metagenome (GOLD analysis project Ga0209058, IMG submission 185904) | Grasslands soil microbial communities from the Angelo Coastal Reserve, California, USA - 14_1009_05_40cm (SPAdes) (version 2) | ecosystem: Environmental > Terrestrial > Soil > Grasslands ... | reverse complement strand
CTACCGCGCCCTCTTCTATCTGCCGCTGGTGAACTCGGCGATCCTCGTCGCGATGGTGTGGCGTTGGATCTTCAACGCCAACCCGTACGGACTCGCGAACACCGTCCTCGGCGTCTTCGGCCTCCAACCGCTGCTCTGGATCGGTAGCTCCGATCAGGCACTGGCCGCGGTCATCCTGAGCGCTGTCCTCACCATCCCGGGTGGCGGCGTCGTTCTCTATTCGGCGGCGATGGGCTCTCTTCCGAAGGAGCTCTACGAGGCGGCGGAGGTCGAGGGCGCTGGGGCACTCACAAAGTGGTGGTACATCACCGTGCCGCTGCTCAAGCCAACGACGCTGTACCTGCTGGTCGTTTACACGATCCTCGCGTTCCAGATCTTCGAGCGCGTGTACGTGATGACGAACGGCGGCGGGCCGAACAACGCGACGATCACGATCGTCCAGCTCATCTACAGCACCGCGTTCCAGTTCGGGCGCTACGGTCTCGCCAGCGCGATGGCCGTCGTTCTGTTCATCATGGCCGTCGCCGTCGCGGTCGTGCAGTTCCGCTCATTGCGATCCGATGTCGAGTATTAGGAAGAGGCTCCCGGTCCACCTCGTCCTGCTCGCCGCCGGGCTGCTCTCGCTGTTCCCGCTGTACTGGCTATTCCTCACCTCGCTCAGTCCGGCGCAGTACGTCGTGAAGGTCCCGCCCGAGGTCGTGCCGCGCGAGCTCACCTTCAGCAACTACCAGCGTCTGTTCGACACGACGCCCATCGTCCGCTGGCTCGTGAACACCGTCGTCATCGCCGGCGTCATCACGGCCTTTCACCTGCTGTTCGACAGCATGGCCGGGTACGCGTTCGCGAAGCGGCGTTTCCCGGGAAAGAACGTGATGTTCTGGCTGGTCGTGAGCACGCTCACCGTCCCCGCGCAGGTCACGCTCATCCCCGTGTTCTTCATCCTTCGCACCATCGGTCTGCTCGACACCTACCCCGGCGTGATCATCCCCGGACTCGCGGACGTCTTCGGGGTGTTCCTCATGAAGCAGTTCATCCAGACGCTGCCCAGCGAGCTGGAGCACGCCGCACGCCTCGATGGCGCGTCCGAGTGGCAGGTCTACACGCGGATCATCCTGCCGTTGTCGAAGCCGGCGCTCGCGGTGCTCGCGATCTTCACCTTCAACCGCTACTGGAACGCGTTCATCTTCCCGCTCGTGATCCTGCGCGATCCCGCGAAATACCCGGTCCAGGTCGGGCTCGCGACGCTGCAGGGCGAATTCAACACGGACTTCGGCATGCTGATGACGGGAGCGGCTGTTGCCGCCATCCCGATGATCGTGGTGTTCTTCGCGTTCCAGCGCTACTTCATCGAGGGCATCCGCGTGGGCGGTGTGAAGGGCTGACGCGGCGCGCGCCAGGCAAGGATCAGCCCCCCGACGAGGACCGCGATGATCGTGATGTGATAGGCGATGTCAGGAACGGTGCGCGGACCGACGCCGATCGCGATCGTGAAGACACCGACGAGCGTGCCAGCAAGAGCGATCCCCTGCGCTGCGAGGCCGATCGTGCGCGCGGACGCCACGTGGGTCCACGTGAGAGCCAGACCGACGAGAAGGACCGCTGCGATCAGGCTCTCGGCGGTGCCGGCCTGGCGGTGCTCGAATCCGGTCGTCAGAACACCGAAGTGCACCAGGGCGACGATGACGTAGGTCGCGGCCTCGACGAGCAGCAGGGTGCGGATCTGGGCGTTCATGGCCGACCCGCGCGCGCGGCCCTCTCACCAAGGCGCGGCTCGGTGCCGACGCGACTCGCGACCACGCCGAGGGCAGCGGCGACCACGATCACGACGAGGGCGCCGACGACGTCTGGCTTAGTCGTCATCAGGAAGACGATGCCAAGAGCCAGCGCGGTCCGCATTCGCACGGAGGCCGCGAGGATCGGCGCGCTCATGCGCTGGCGCAGCACGTCGGAGATGGGACCTGTTTCGATGTGGAGAGCTCGCTCGATCGCGGGGAGCGACCTGCCGTTGCTGATGCCGCCGAGGGCGGCGATGACCACGAACGCCGCGAGCGCCACGAGGATCCACGCCGTCCAGCCCACGACCGTGGCGGTCATGTAGAGACCGGCAACGAGGATCAGACCAAGCGAAGCGGGACCGACGCGCCGCACCAGGCCGAGGAGCCCGAGCCAGCCGCGCGCCTCCTGGACCGCAGCGGATCGCCGCAGGCCGGCCCAGGCGACCGACTCGAGTGCCAGGGCCACGAACATCCCGAGCGCACCGACGATGTGCAGAAAGAGCGCGATCGTGTAGCCAGTCATTTCGGCTTCTCCCCCGCGGCCCGGACGCTTGGTCCGGCCGACGGTGCGAAGTATGGCCAGATAGTTTGAGTATGTAAAGTATCTAAGCGTACCAATCATCGGAATCGCCGCTATGCTTTCGGCGTGCCGCGCCGACAAGACAAGAGGGTCCTTGCCGCCGAGGCGTGGCGGGGGTTGTTCGACTTCATCATCGCCACGGCCGATCATCGCAATCAGGTGCTGGCCCAGCTCGGGCTCACGCCGAATGACAGCCGGGCGCTCGGAAGCCTCGAGCGCGCCAGCGGCCGCACCATGAGCGCGCTCGCCAGGGAATGGCGCTGCGATGCTTCGACCGCGACCTGGATCGTTGACCGGCTGGAGAAGCGTGGACTGGTCGAGCGACGGGCGGTGCCGGCCGACCGCCGCGTGACCCTCGTTGTGTTGTCACCGGGAGGCGTGAAAACCAAGGCCGAGCTCATACGCGGGGTCTACAAGGCCCCGCGGGAGCTGCTCGCCCTAGAGACCGGCGAGCTCGCGGCCCTACGGGACGCGGTCGCGCCGCTGGCGAGGCGCCCCGAGGGTGTGCCTGCTGCACGGCCTCACCTGCGCGACCGACGGCGTCACGCGGCGGACTGAAAGACATCTAACAAAGCGCGCGAAATGCGCCTCAGTTCACGAATCGCGCACCGACTTCTGTTGTTCTATGCGCAGATCCACATCACCAGCACCCGGAGGATTTGATGGCTTCAGCCGCCCGCACACCGACCGTCGTGATCGACCCACGGACACGCACACAGATCGTCATCGCGGTCATGCTCGGTCTCTTCCTCGCCGCGATCGATCAAACGATCGTGGGGACGGCGCTGCCGCGCATCGTCACCGACCTGCACGGGAACGACATCTACACCTGGGCCTTCACGGGCTATCTGCTGACGGCGACCATCAGCGGCCCGATCTACGGCAAGATCTCGGACCTGTTCGGACGGCGGCCGGTGCTGCTGTTCGCGGTCGTCGTGTTCCTCGTCGGATCGGCGCTCTCGGGCTTTTCACACGAGATGTGGCAGCTGGTCGCGTTCCGGGCGCTCCAGGGTCTGGGCGCGGGCGCGCTGTTCCCGGTCGCCCTCGCGGTCATCGGCGACATGTTCGACGCAGCGGAGCGTGGGAAGTACCAAGGCTTCGTCGGCGCCGTCTTCGGCCTCAGCTCGCTCATCGGTCCGGCCATCGGCGGGATCATCACCGACACCATCGGATGGCAGTGGGTCTTCTTCGTCAACCTTCCGATCGGATTCGTGGTCTTCGCGGTCATCTGGCGCACGCTGCCCTCCCTCCGCAGGACCGACGCGGCTCCGCGGATCGACTATCTCGGCGCGAGCGTGCTCGTCGCAGCCCTGGTCCCGATCCTGATCGGACTCACGAACAAGCAGAGCGGCGCGTGGACCGACCCGGCGGTCGGTGGGCTCATCGTCGCGGGTCTGATCATCACGGCCGTCTTCGTGTGGATCGAGTCGCGCACCGCCGAGCCGATCGTTCCGATCGAGCTGTTCCGCAACAGGTCGTTCGCTATCTCGGTGTCCGCGATGTTCCTGGCGTCGATGGCCTTCTTCGCACCGATCGTGTTCCTGCCACGCTGGTTCCAGGTGGTGGGCGGCGCGAGCGCGACGCAGTCGGGCTATCAGATCCTCGCTCTGCTCGGTGGTCTGATCCTCAGCGCGATCACGTCCGGGCAGATCGTCGCGCGCACGGGTCGATACAAGCCGCTGGCGCTGGGAGCGGCGGCGACGTTGGCGATCGGGCTCCTGCTCCTGACGAATCTGCGCGCCGACACGCCGCTGCCGGTCCTCTGGTCGTGGATGTTCATCACCGGGCTCGGCGTCGGTCCGATGTTCGCGATCTTCACCCTGGTGGTGCAGGGTGCCGTGCAGCCACGGCAGATCGGCACGGCGACTAGCAGCCTCACCCTCTTCCAGCAGATCGGAGGCAGCGTCGGCCTCGCCGTCGCCGGCACGGCCTTCGGAACGCGACTGGTGGAGGAGTTGCCGCGGCAGCTCGCGGCCTCGCCGGTCCCACCGCAGATCATCGCGGCATTCCCGAGCTCAGCTGGCGCGGTCGGTCAGATCGTCGGCGTCGGCAACATCGGTCAGGCCATCCTCGCCGGCGTCCCCGCTGGTGCGCGCGCGCAGATCGAGCCGTATCTGCCGGACATCGTGGCGGCGATCTACCGCGCGTTCTCCCTCGCGACGGCGAACACCTTCATCTTCGGTGTCGTCGCGGCCGTGGTCGCTGGAGGCGCGATCGCGCTGCTGCGCGAAGCGCCGATGCAAGCGCTTGCGCCGCAGACATCGCGCGGGTCCGGCGCGCTCGCCGAGCCCGGCGAATAAGCCATGCGGTCCACGCGTGTTGACTGGCTGATCTTCGTCGCGCTCGGCTTCATGTGGGGCTCGAGCTACCTGTTCATCAAGATCGGCGTGCAGGACTTCGGGACATTCACGCTCGTCGCGCTGCGTCTCGCCATCGGTGCCGCGCTGCTGTGGACGGTCCTACGCATCGCCCGCACGCGCCTGCCACGTACGCCACGGGTCTACGGCCACCTGCTGGTGATGGCACTCGTGAACATCACGATCCCCTTCCTGCTCATCACCTGGGCCGAGAAGAGCGTCGAGTCCGCGCTCGCCGCGGTCCTCACGTCGCTCGTGCCCCTCTTCGTCGTCGTCCTCGCTCCGTTGTTCATCCACGACGAGCCGCTGCGGGTGAACGGGATCGTCGGTCTGGTCGTCGGTTTCGTCGGTGTCGTCGTTCTGACGAGCCGCGAACTGACGGGGACGGGGTCCGACATCCTGAGCGACATCGCGCTCGTGGGATCGTCGATCAGCTACGCCGCCGGCGCGGTCTACTCGCGCCGCAACGTGCGCGGGCTCGACCCGATGATCCCTGCGACGTTCCAGGTCACGTTCGCCGCGGTCATCACCGTTGTGATCGCGTTGCTGCTGGAGCATCCCTGGGACGTGCACCCGCAGCCGCAGGGGATCCTCGCGATCATCTGGCTCGGTCTGCTCGGATCCGGCCTCGCGTATCTCGGCTTCTTCCACTTACTCGGTCGCTGGGGTGCGACGCGCACCGCGCTCGTGGCCTACGTCCTTCCTGTCGTGGGGATCGCGCTCGGCTTCCTCGTGCTGCAGGAGCCGATCGATGGGCGGATGATCCTCGGGACTGCGCTCATCATCGGCGGAGTGGCGCTCGTCAACAGCCGGTACGGTCGGCGGTTGCTGTTCGCACGGAGTCAGCCGCGCGTGCCGAGCGTCGGAGCAGCCGCTCCGCGCTAACTGTGCCGCGCCGCAGCGGGCTCAGCGACGGCGCGACTCTCGCGGGGCGGGGATCGCGCTGACGCGCAGCTTCGGGAAGCGCACCCGGAGGTCCGCGGCGTGCACCTGGAACAGCGCCTCCGGATCCGTCAGGCCGGCGAAGGTGTACTCGCCGAGGCTGCGGAACGAGACGCCGTCGGGCTGACCCGCGGCGAGGAGCGCGTGCGCCGCCGACGAGAGCAGGATCTGACCGCCGTGACCGGCCGAGCACAGGCGCGCCGCGGTATGGACCGCGATGCCGACGTATCCGGCGTCGCTGACCGTGGTGCGGCCGGTGTGGATGCCGATCCGCACGCAGACCTCGACGCCATCGGGCCACTCGCGCTTCCGTAGCGAGCGCTGGATCGCGACCGCCGCGCCCAGCGCGGGCGTGGCCTCAGCGAAGACGGCGAAGAACTCATCGGCCCGAGCGTCGACCTCGTGGCCGCCGGCATCGCGCACGTTCGTGCGGATGATTGCGCGCGTGTCGCGCAGCACCGCCACGTAACCGTCGCCGAGCCGTCGCAGCAGGCCCGTCGAATCTTCCACATCGGTCAGGAGGAACGTCACCGTGCCGCGCGGAAGGCTCGCGATGTCGCGCGCCCGCGCCTTGACCTCCGTTTGCTGGCGTTCTTTGCGCAGCTGTCCGTCGAAGAACCCGATCGGAACGATCCCGTGCTTCTTCGCTGCCCTCAGGAGCCGCTGGCGTGCGCGCTCGCGCGCCGCATCGTCCTCGAACGCGGTCTGGTCGAATCGCGCCAGTGCGTTGCGCACATGCGACGCGTCGTTGATCGGCAGGCGCCGGCGTCCCTGTGAGTCGACATACGCGAAAGCGCGGTCGGGCAGACGAGCGCGTGCGGTAGCGGCGAGTGGTGGCACGTTCGGGAACCCCCTGGAGATCAAAATGATAGAGCGCCGAGCAGCGTGATCAGCCGGCCTGCTGTAGCACTTCCACAGTGAAAGTGAGCAGACGCCAGAGCTCCCCGATGAGGAACAGCGGACCCCCCGACTTCGCGGCTTCGCCCGCGGGTGCCGCGTGCGTGACGAGATGAGGAGCCACGAAGACCATGTGACCGTCGCGCGGCGCCGCGCGCGCGGCCTCCGCCTCCGCCAGCGGCTCGAAGGTGTCGAGGGGATCGTGGATCCAATAGATCGGTGGGCGGATCTCCTGCCACACGATCTCGGGCGACACGGCGTCGAAGGCGGCGCGCGCACCCGGACCGAGCGCGCGCAGCCGATCGAGCGCCTCCTGATACGACGTCGACGCGAGCGCGCGGCGCACGGCGTCGCGGTCGCCGGGCGGCACGAGGTCGACCGCCGCCGGCGGAAGGCGCTGGAGCGCCTCGGCGCTCGGTCCCCACGGCTCGAGCCGTCCGTCGGAGAGCTGCTCGCGACCAACGACGCTGGCGAGATACGTGTCGATGTCGAAGTAGGCGCCGAGGATCGTGATGAACGCTGCCCGGCCGATCGCGGGCTCGCGACCGGCCGCGACGAGGAGCATGCCGCCACCGACCGAGACGCCGAAGGCGCCGACGTTCCGGTCTCGCGTCGCAGGCAGGTCCCGCGCGCGCGCGAACGCGGCGTCGATCTGTTTCGTCGCGCTCGTCTCGAAGCGCCCCGCCTTCAGGAACGGGAACTCCGGGATCATCACCAGATATCCGGCGCGCGCGAGCGTCACGCCGAAGCTTCGGAGCAACGGCTCGTCGTTGCCGCGCGGCGCGGCTCCCGGCACGACCAGGATCGCCGGATGCTGGTCGCCCCACGCCGGGGACCAGTACGTGACGCGCATGGGGACATCCGCGAAGCGGTCGTCCGTCTCGAGGACCTTCGGCTCCGGTGTCACCAGCCGCGCGAGGTTCGTGCCGATGAGCTGCTCGCTGTAGATGTCGGCGAGGACGATCGCTGCCTGGCCGACGGGTCGCAGCACCGGTCGCCACAGCAGCCCGACCATGACGATCGTGACGATCAGGATCCAGCGGCGTCGGCTCAGCTTCGTCAGCCTATCCTCCCAGGTGAGTGAAGGCGCGTGGCTGGGATCGCGCTTCGATAATCGCGGGCCTCGCTGCCATCTACTTCGTGGCGGGCAAGCTCGGCCTGCTGCTGGCCTTTGTGCACGTCAGCGCGACCGCGGTATGGCCACCGACCGGGATCGCGCTCGCGGCGCTCCTATTGTTCGGGCCGCGCGTCTGGCCGGGAGTGCTCGTCGGTGCATTTCTGGTGAATCTCACCACGGCTGGTTCGGCCGTGTCTTCAGCCGGCATCGCGATCGGCAACACCCTCGAAGGACTGCTGGCCGCGTATCTCGTCAACCGTTACGCGTCCGGCCGCTATGCGTTCGAGGGACTGCGAGACGTCTTTCGGTTCGCGATCCTCGCGGCGCTGGTCAGTCCGGTGGTGAGCGCGACGTTCGGGGTCACGAGCCTCTGTGCGACCGGCTACGCGGAGTGGGCGGACTTCGGCCCGATCTGGCTGACGTGGTGGCTGGGCGACGCGGGCGGCGCGCTCATCGTGGCGCCGCTCCTGATCGTCTGGGGCAATGAGCCACGTCTGCCCGCTTGGGATCGTGGACGCGCGTTCGAGCTCGCGATATTCGCCGCCGCTTTCGCGCTTACCGTCTTGATCGTCTTTGATGGCCTGCCGCCATTGTCCGGGAACACATATCCAGCGACGTTCATCGCCTTTCCTGTCTTGGTGTGGGCTGCTTTCCGCTTCGGGCCGCGCATCGCGTCCGCCGCGCTCTTTCTCCTCTCGGTAGCGGCAATCTGGGGCACGCTGCACGGCTTCGGCCCGTTCGCGGACATCCCGCCGAATGAGGCGCTGCTCCTGCTCCAGGCCTTCATGGGTGTCGCCGCGGTGATGACGCTTGCGCTCGCGGCCGCGGAGACGGAACTGCGCCGTGCCGAAGCCCGCAAGATCGCGGAGCGCGACGAGTTCATCGCCGTCGCCGCGCACGAGCTCAAGACTCCGATCACCAGCCTGCGTCTTGCCGTGCAGGTCTTGCGACGCGAAGCCGAGCGCGACGCTACGCCCGAAGACGCGAAGCTTCGCGACTCGCTCCGCACGATCGAGTCACAGTCGCAACGGCTCGGACGTTTGGTGACCGAGCTTCTCGAGACCGTCCGTCTGCGGACGGGTCCGATGGTCTTAGACCTGAGGCCGGCGGACGTCGTAGATGTTGTCGCGAAGGCAGTCCGCGATGCGCAGGCGACGACATCCCGGCACGAGATCGTCCTCGCAGCGCCATCCCGGCTCAGAGCCAAGCTCGACGCGCTTCGTTTCGCGCAGGTCGTCGGCAATCTGCTCGACAACGCGATCAAGTTCAGTCCTGACGGGGGACGCGTCGAGGTCGAGCTCTCGTCACCTAAACGCGGAGCGGTGCGGCTCGCCGTGCGTGACCACGGGATCGGCATCGCGCCGGAGGATCGACCTCGCATCTTCGAACGTTTCTACCGGTCGCAGCCGAGTGATCAGCGGGCAGGTCTTGGGCTGGGTCTGTATGTGAGTCGCGAGATCGTCGAGTTGCATGGCGGTCGCATCGAGGCCGAGTCCCCTAACGGTGGCGGGACGCGAATGGTCGTCTCGCTCTCCTAATTGCGTGATAGGTCGTCACCGGCGCTCCTACGCCGCGCTGCCGTGTCTGGATGCCATCAATCCGATCAGCCCGCCTTGACACTACGTCCCGCCGGATTACTACTCGAGACCGGGCGGGCCGGACCAACCGGCGACCGGCGGGGAACGGTCGCGCGACCGCGCCTTGCGGAAGGGGAGCCGACATGCGCGAACTCAATAGGGCGATTCTCGCCGCGGTGGTGACTCTCGCGTTGACGCTCGCGTCGCAACCGGCGATTGCGGCACAGCCATCGTCGACCGGTGCCACGAGCACCAAAGCGCCGATCGCGACTGTCGGATCGCTCCTCGACAGCACCCATGCGGTCCCGGCCGCGCGGCGTGGCCCGCCGTCTGGCCTGCCCTATCGCGCGCTCGACCAGGCGATCTACGCGCGCGCAAAAGCGCAAGCGCAACAGCACGCTGGCCACGGCATCGCGCCATATGCGCGAAGCGATTTCGCGATCACCGCGAGCCCCGGCAGCCAGACGGTCTCAAGGGGCTCGAGCACCACGTACACCGTGAGCACGCAGGCAACATCGGGCGCGGCACGTCCGGTGAGCCTCTCCGTCAGCGGTTTGCCAGCCGGCGCGACGGGCTCGTTCAATCCCGCATCCGTCAACGCTGGTGGAAGCTCTGTCCTCACCGTCTCGACGACGACCGCCACGCCTGCCGGCACGGTCGGGCTGGTCATCACGGGCAGTTACACCTCACCGCCGGCGACGCACACGACCGCCGTGAGCCTGACGGTGACCGCACCGGTGCCTGATGACTTCGCGATCAGCGCGAGCCCCTCGACGCAGAGCGTGGTCCAAGGCTCGAGCACGACATACACCGTGAGCACGCAGGCCACGTCGGGGCCCGCCGGCACCGTGAGCCTGTCGGTCAGCGGACTGGCGGCAGGCGCGACCGGCACCTTCAACCCCGCGTCCGTCACCGCCGGCGGCAGCTCGGTCCTCACCATCGCAGCGACATCGACGGCCGCGACGGGGACGTTCACGCTGTCCATCGCCGGTCAGTACACCTCCGGCACGACACACTCGGCCGCGGTCAGCCTGACGGTGAGCGCGCCGGTGGCGGACGACTTCACGATCAGCGCGAGCCCCTCGACACAGAGCGTGGTCCAGGGCTCGAGTACGACGTACAGCGTAGACACGCAGGTCACCTCCGGTACGGCGCGTACGGTCACGCTGTCGATCGGCGGACTGCCCGCGGGCGCGAGCGCGTCGTTCGCACCCGCTGCGGTGACCGCAGGACAGAGCTCGATCCTGACGGTGACGACCGAGACGACCGCCGCGACGGGAACGTCCACCTTGACGATCACCGGTCAGTACCCGTCGGGTCCGACGCACGCGACGTCGGCGTCGCTCGTGATCACTCCCATGTCCGCGACCGGCCCGACGATCGGTGTGACGTGGAACGGCCAATCAGAGGCCGACCTCGCGCCACCCGATCCCACGGGCGCGATCGGTCCGAACAGCTACATCGAGCTCATCAATGTCCGCTACGGGATCTACGCACGCGATGGCAGCGTGCTCAACGAGGGCGACCTCGGCGCGCTCACGCTGTTCCCGGTCGGCGAGCTCTCTGATCCCCAGATCGTGTGGGACCCGACGTCGCAGCTGTATTACTACCTCGCGATCGACTTCTACAACTCGGCCTACGCGTTCGGCTACAGCAAGAGCGCCGATCCGCGTTCGGCCGACGACTTCTGCCACTACTACGTCGGTGCTTTCTACGACAGCTTGTATCTGCCGGATTACCCGAAGATGGCGGTCACCAAAGACTTCGTCCTCGTCGGCACGAACGTCTTCCTGCTCGCCGCGTTCTACGTCGGTTCCGACCTCGACTGGTTCCAGAAGCCGACCGATCCGGTCTGCCCCGCGCAGCTCGGCGCCGGCGGCATCTTCGGCAACCTGAAGAACGCGAACGGCACGCAGATGTCCACGCCCGAGCCCGCGGTCAGCGCGGACACGACGTCGGGCGGCAACGTCGTCGGATCGGCCGATGTCGGCATGGGAAGCGCGAGCTTCCTCACCCTCTACAAGGTGACGAGGAACGCCCAGGGCTACGCGTCGATCAGCGGACCGACCCCGATCACCGTGGCGTCGTACCAGATGCCGGCGAACGCGCCGCAGAGCGGTACGACACAGCTACTGGACACGATGGACACGCGACTCACACATGCGGTAGCCGCGTACGACCCGCGTATCGGATCCACGGCCGTCTGGACCGCGCACACCGTGTTCGGTGGCGCGGGCGCCGAAGATCGCTGGTACGAGATCAACACCGGCGGAGCCCCACAGCTCGCGCAAAGCGGACGCGTGAGCGACCCCGCTCTCTATGTCTGGAATGGAGCGATCTCGCCGGACCGCGCGTCCGACGATGCCACGGACGCGACCGCCACGACCGGCCGCAACATGGTCATGGGTTTCAACACGTCATCGCCGAACACGTTCGCGGCTCTTCAGATGGTGTCGCAACACGACACCGGGGCGCAGTCCGGCTTCGTTCTCGTACAGCAATCGGTCGGACCATACGTCGACTTCTCCTGCGGCTCGTCGGTACCCGACGTGTGTCGCTGGGGCGACTACGGGGGCGCGACGGCCGATCCGCTCAAAGCCATGGGCGGCCAGGTCTGGCTCTCCGGCGAATGGAACAACCCGATGACCAACGGGTCGACGCCGACCTGGCAGACCTGGAACTGGTCGGCGACACCGTGAGTCCGAGCTAAGGCAGATCCCGCAGCCGCCCGCAAGCGCGACTCCACTCCGCGGCGGGTGGGATCGGGCGGCCGACGGAGCAAGCGGGTATCTACGGCACCCGGGCCGTAGGGGCGCGACCATGTGGGTGATCCGTGTCGTCCGATGACCTCGTAGCCAGCGATCAGGCGGGTGAAGATCGACGCCTCATGTCCCGGGTGGCCGGCGGCGACGCCGATGCCCTCGGCGAGCTCTATGACCACTACGGCCGTGTCGTGTTCGGACTCATCTACCGGATGCTCGGAAGTCCCGAGTCGGCCGAGGAGGTCGCCCAGAATGCGTTCCATTCGGTCTGGCGCCAGGCAAGCGCGTATCGGCCCGAGCGTGGCTCGGTACGCACCTGGCTGCTGGCGATCGCACGCAACGCGGCGATCGACTGGCGGCGTTCGAAGGGGAATCGAGTGGGCCGCGAGACCGTGATCGACGAAACGCTGATGCTCGTCGACGAGCGGCGAGTCGAGGACACGGTCATCACCAACTTGCGCGCGCAACGCGTGCGCGCGGCGGTGGCGTCGCTGCCGCCCGAGCAGCGCGAGGTGCTCAGCCTCGCGTTCTGGTCCGGTCTCTCGCAGACCGAGATCGCGAGCCGCACCGGTGCGCCTCTGGGCACGGTGAAGAGCCGGGTCCGGCTCGGCATGGCCCGACTGCGCGAGTGGCTCGGCGACGATGAGGTGCAGCGATGACCCGCCACCCGATCGACGATCTCGCCGCGCTCGCGATCGGCGCCCTCGAGACGGACGAGGCGCGCGCCGTCCGCGCGCATGTCGCGGGCTGCCAGTCCTGTGGTGCGGAGCTTCGCGCGCTGGAGGAGGCCGCGTTCGCGGTCGTGGCGACGGCGGAACGCGACGTGCCCGACGGCCTGCGCACCAAGATCGTCGAGCGCGCTCGTCGCGAGGGCGTGCCGCGGCAAGCACCGTCATCGCCTCTCTTCGACCTGTTCCGCCGGCCGGCCCCCCTTGCGATCCCGGTCACCCTCGCGGTGCTCCTCGCGGTCTCGCTCGCGGCGTACGCCGGTGCGCGGCGAGATGCCGATCGGTACGCGAGCGCGATCGCGGGCATCGCGGGCGCGAGGGTGGTCGCGCTCGCTCCGACCGGCGAGGTCGCAGGCGTGAGAGGTTCGCTCGTCATCCCCGCAACTGGCGCGGCGCCGTATCTCATCCTCGATCTGCCCGCGGCGCCTTCCGGAAAGACGTGGGAGGCGTGGGTGCTGCGCGGCGAGACCCCGCTCGCCGCGGGGATCACGAACGACCGCGGCGTTACCACGCTGGTGCTGACGGCGCCCCTCGCGAGCGGCGACGGCGTCGCGGTGACACTCGAGCCGAGCGGCGGCGTCGATCGTGTGACCGGCAATCCGGTACTGGCGGGCAAGACCTAGCTGCCGGCGGGAATGCGAGCGCGCCGCGCGAGCCGGACGGGCCCGCGCGGCGGTCGCGACACGAGAGGGGTCAGCTAGTCGTGGCTGTGCTCGTAGCCCTCGTGGGGATGCGCGAGATACGGGAACGTGGTGAGGTACGGCAGATCGTTCGCGGTGCCGTCGGTGAGCAGCGCCGCCGCACCGTCGGCGGTGAAGCTCGGTCGCACCAGCGGAAGCGTGACTCCCGCCACAGCGCGGAGCTCGATCGCGACCACGTTGTCGGCGACGCGCCGTCCGTTCGGGAAGCCGGCGGTGTCGCCACCGAGTAGGCCGAACGCGCTCGGAGTCGAGGCCGGCGGGATCGCGAGGTTGAGCCGGAGCATGTCGGCGACGCGTGGTCCGGTGAAGTTCTGGAAGCCCGAGATGACGCCGCTCGGGATCCCGGTGCCCAGGACGGCGACGAGGTCGTCGCGCGAGCGAGTCGACGCGGGCTGCGTCAGCAGCGCGGCGAGGTTCGGGAAGACGCCGGGGTACAGGACGGGCAGGAGGTTCTGCAGCTCGGGATCGCGGTAGTACGCGAGGAAGTCCGCGTCACGACGCGGCTCGCGTCCGTTCCAGCCGTCCTTCTTCGCCATCGGGATGATCACTTCGTTGATCAGCGGGTTGCCGAGGCGCGACACCTGGACCCACGACCCGGCCGACGACGAACCGCCGTCGTCGTGCATCTTGCCGCGCTGACGGCTGGCGGTCGCCCACACGCCGATCACGGACTTCGGATCCATCACGTTCAGCGGCACGGAGTTCCCGCGCGTGAGCTCGGTCTTGGGGACCTGCAGCGCGATGGTGTGGACGTTGAAGCCCTTGGTCCCGTCTTTCCCGGCCATCGCCGGCAGCGGAATGAGGTGCAGGTTTCCGAACGGGCGAAGGGCGCCAAGGTCGAAGATCGACCCGACGTCGACGAAGAACCCTTCCTCGCGCTGGCCGGCGAAGACCGTGACGCCGCTCGGCAGCGAATGGATGGCGGCGTTCGCGAGCGCCGGGTAGTCGGGCGTCGAGCGGGGACCGATACGCACGGGCGGACTCGCGAGGTCCGCGCCGAGGACACGCCGCTCGCGCACCTCGTCGTCATCCTCGTCGTTGTGCCCCACGACGAGGCGTGTGACCGAGTAGCTCTGACGCAGATTCCACGACGGGCTCGTGAGCGACGTGATCGGACCGGTGTTGTACAGGAACGTGGCCGGGTTGGTGATGCTGGTGTTGAAGCGGAACTGGTAGATCAGGTCGGCGCGAGCGTCGCCGTCGTTGTCGATCTTGATCTCGTAGAGGACGTCGTCTCCGAACTGGAAGAAGTTCGGACCGCCGGCGGGCTCCTCGAACGGGATGTAGTTCGCGATGAGTGTCACCTTCGTCGGGTCGACCGGGTCGACGAATGCGTAGACGTCGGTGTTGTCGGCTACCGGGTCTTTCGAGATCTCGGGGGCTTCACGATGCGATGACATCGCCGGCCTCCTTCGCGATCGCGACAAGGCGGGCGACGAGCGCGGCGTCGCGGCGCACGATCTCGCGTGTGCCGACCATGACGACGATCTCGCCTTTCCGCGCGTCGCTGACGTATGCCACCAGCGGCTCGGAGCCTGTCTCTATGGAGCCCCTGGCCGCCGTGCCCGACCCGGCGAGACCGCGGCTCGCGCCGACGAGGCCGATCGCGGCCGCGCCGGCCGCCGCGGATTTGAGAAGCGTGCGTCGCGAATTGCGTGTCATGCCTTCCTCCCAAGAAAACGCGATGGCGCGTGTCTGGCGGATACCTACGAGGGCCGGCGGTCGGGTGGATCACCGTCGCCCCCGGTTTCAGGGATCTGCGGCAATGAGAGATCCGAGCGGGTCGTTCGCCTCGTAACGTGCCGCGAGCCCCGTCTTCTCGTGCCATCTGTGGGATCGGCTGAGAGTCGTTGCGGGGTCTGAAAGAGGAGGGACCCCAATCCCAAGCAATTCCTGCAGATCGGCGGCGCGATCCTCGTAGTCCTGGGGGTGGTCGGCCTGCTCCCGGTGTTCACCAAGGCGAACACGCCTTGGTTCTACCTGGACACCGGCGAGAACGTCGCGCACATCAGCCTCGGCGTCGTCGCCATCGCTGCTTCGTTCTTGCTGACTGATCCTGCGATGCAGAAGTGGCTCGTCGCCGTTGTCGGCGTCGTCGGTCTCTTCTTCGGGATCTACGGCTTCGTGGTGGCCGGGGCGCCCGAGCCGAACACCTTTGGCCTCGCGAACCTCGAAAGCCCAGCGGACAACCTGCTGCACCTCGTCGTCGGCGCGTGGGCCCTCTACGCGGCGTTCATGGGTCGGGCGAGCATGACCACCGCGTAACTGCCCCGCGTTCGCCGCGCTCCCTTCGCGACACGCGACGAGAGCGGCCGTCCCATCAGGGCCGGCCGCTCTCCTTCACGCGGTTACGCAGGACACCGATCCGCTCGATCTCCGCTTCCACGACGTCACCGTCGTGCAGGAACTCGGGTGGGGTTCGCGTGAAGCCGACGCCGCCGGGCGTCCCCGTCAGGATCACGTCGCCGGGATAGAGAGTCCGTCCGGTCGAAGCGCTCGCGATGATCTCCGGGATGGCGAAGATCAGATCGTCGGTCGACGCGTCCTGCTTCGTGACGCCGTTCACCTGCAGGTGGAGGCGCAGACCGCGCGCCTCAACGAGCTCGTCGACCGTCACGACCCAGGGGCCGAGCGGGCAGAACGTGTCGAGGCTCTTGCCGCGGTACCACTGACCGCCGTCAAGGAACTGGAGGTCACGCGCGGAGACGTCGTTCGCCACCGTGTAACCGAAGATGTGACCCTGCGCGGCGCCCGGCGAAATGTTCCGCCCACGTCGACCGATCACGACGGCGAGCTCGACCTCCCAGTCGACCTGCGACGTCACCGCGGGATCGAAGCAGACCTCCGCATCGGGCCCGGTCACGCTGCTCGCGGCTTTGCCGAACAGGATCGGCTGCTTCGGCGGCGCGACTTGCTTTGTGGCGCCGGTGGTCTCGGCGACGTGCGTCTTGTAATTGAGCCCGAGGGCGATCAGATCCTGCCGCGGCTCGAGCGGCGCGAGCAGCTGCACATCGCCAAGCGCGAAGGCGCGAACGCCCGGGTCGGCCAGCCCCCGTAGCCAACGCGAATGATCGGTCTGCTCGAGAAGGTCCCGCACGCTGCGTGGCGCGCCAACGACGGCGCGTGCGTCGGACACCCGCTCGTCGCGAACGACGCCCCACGACGTCTCGTTGCCGGCGCGGTAGGTCGCAACGCGCACGGCTACGCGGCTCCGCGGACGCGCCGCCTCCGGGTGAGAGCGAGCTTTCGGCGGCGGAGCTTCGCACGCGCACGCTTGGGTGTCGTCCGCGCTCCGCCGCGAGCGCTCGACACTTGGCTCGCGGTGCGTGCGACGGTGCGCCCGAGAGTGTCGATCGCCGCTGCCAGCATGCCCGCGCTGAGGCCGGCGAGGCTGATCGCCGCCTCCGGCCGTCCGTCCGGACCGAGGATGGGACTGCCAACGCACACGACGCCTTCCGTTGTCTCCTGCTGATCGACCGCGTAGCCACGACGGCGGATCGCGGCGAGCTCGCTCTTGAGGCGCGCGAGCGTCGTGATCGTGTTCTTCGTGCGCGGCGCGAGCTGTCCGGACGGTCCATAGAGCCGGTCGATCTCGTCATCGGGGAGGAACGCGAGCATCGCTTTTCCGAGCGATGTGCAGTACGCCGGCAGCCGGCTTCCGATGTCGGTCACCACGTGCGGCTCGATCCGACTGCGGCTCGCGTCCTGGCGCTCGATGTAGACGATGTCGCCATGATCGAGAACGGCCATCTGTGTCGTGAAGCCGGTCCGGCGCGAGAGCTCTCGCATCGCGGTCCGCCCCACTTCGCGGACAGAGAATTCGTGGAGGTACGCATTCCCGAGCTGCGCGACGCGGAAATCGAGCCGCCAGCCGTAGCCCTCGGCGGTGGGCGCGACGAAGCCGCGCTCCTGAAGCACCCTCAGGAGATCCGCGACGCTGGTCCGCGGAGCGCCGAGCAGCTGCGAGAGCTCGCGCGCAGTAAGGCCGTTCTGGCCGCGCTCGACCAGGAACATGAGCAGATCGAGGGCCCTACCAGCCGTGCGAGCGATCGCGCGTCCTTCACCCACGGCGCCAGACGATAGCACTCGCGAGTGACGGATATCCGTTCGCCTTGACGGAATCCCGTCATCAGCACAGCATCCCCGCGATCGTGTCGGGGAGGTGCAGCGGTCGGAGACGGTGCGTTCGCTCGGTTGAAACAAACATCAGTGGAGAGAGAACATGAGAGGTAGATCAACACGCTGGCTCGGCGGTCTGGCGGCTGTCGTCCTGGTTGCCGCGGCGTGCGGCGGGACGACCGCCACCACGGGCGGCTCAGCGGCCAAGTCCTTCATCCCCATGATCTCGAAGGGCTTCCAGCACCAGTTCTGGCAAGCGGTGAAGCAGGGAGCGGAGAAGGCGGCGACGCAGTTCAACGTCACCATCACCTTCGAGGGGCCGGAGAACGAGTCACAGGTCGACAAGCAGCTCGAGATGGTCCAAGCCGCGCTCAACAAGAAGCCGCAGGCGCTCTGCTTCGCGGCCCTCGACAGCAAGGCGGCGATCCCACTGCTCCAGAAGTTCAAGGACGCCAAGATCCCCGTCATCGGGTTCGACTCGGGCGTCGACAGCGACATCCCGCTCGCGACCGCGGCCACCGACAACATCGCGGCGGCGGGGGCAGCGGCGGACAAGATGGCGACCCTCATCGGCGGGTCCGGCGAAGTCGCGATCGTCGCGCACGACCAGACCAGCCGCACCGGCATCGACCGCGTGAAGGGCTTCACCGACCAGATCAAGAACAAATACCCGAATATCAAGATCGTCGCGACGCAGTACGGCGGCGGCGACCAGCTCAAGTCGACCGACCTCACCAAGGCGATCCTGCAGGCGAACCCGAACCTCAAGGGTGTCTTCGGCGCGAACGAGGGCTCCGCGATCGGCGTCCTCAATGGCGTGAAGGAGTCGGGCAAGACCGGCAAGGTGGTGGTCATCGGCTACGACTCCGGTCAGCAGCAGATGGACGCGATCCGGGCCGGGACGGAGGCCGGTGCGATCACTCAGGATCCGATCGGCATCGGGTTCAAGTGTGTCGAGGCCGCCGTGAACGCGATCGCCGGCAAGACACTCGCGAAGAACATCGATACCGGCTTCAAGTGGTACGACAAGACGAACATCGACAACCCGGACATCGCGGCACTGCTGTACAAGTAGCGAAGACGGTCTAGCGGAAGCGGACGGGGCTGTCGCACGTCGCGACGGCCCCGTTCGTCCGCGTGGGAGGATTCACGTCGTGCCCGAGGCGGTCGGCGATCTGCTGGTCGAGATGGATGGGATCACCAAGGATTTTCCCGGTGTCCATGCACTACGGGATTGCCGCTTCGACCTACGCCGTGGCGAGGTCCACGCCCTCGTCGGCGAGAACGGCGCGGGGAAATCGACACTGATGAAGATCCTCGCCGGGGTCTACCGGATGGACTCGGGGCGCATTCGGCTGAAAGGCGCCGATGTCGACATCGCCACGCCGCGCGCCGCGCAGCAGCTCGGCATCAGCATCATCCACCAGGAGCTCAGCCTCATGCCAAACCTGACGGCGGCGCAGAACATCTTCATCGGCCGCGAGCCGCGCGGCATGCTGCCGTTCCTCCTCGACGAGCGCGCCCTCAACAAGAACGCGCAAGCGCTGTTCGACCAGCTGCACCTGAGACTCGACCCGCAGACAAAGGTCGCCAACCTCGCCGTCGCGCAGCAGCAGATGGTCGAGATCGCGAAGGCGCTCTCCCACAGGGCGGAGGTCGTGATCATGGACGAGCCGACCGCCGCCCTCACCGAGACGGAGATCGATGAGCTGTTCCGGATCATCGGCAAACTCCGCGAGACCGGCGTCGGCGTGGTGCACATCTCGCACCGCCTCGAGGAGCTCAAGCGGATCTCCGATCGGGTCACGGTCATGCGCGACGGCCAGTACATCGCGACCGTCGAGACCAAGGACGCGTCGATCGAGCAGATCATCCGGATGATGGTGGGCCGCGCGATCTTCGAAGAAGCTCGCGAGAAACACGAGGCCCACCCGGATGTCGTGCTCGACGTACGCGACCTGAGCCGCGGTCGCGCGGTGCGGCACGTGAGCTTCAACCTGCACCGCGGCGAGATCCTCGGCTTCGCCGGGCTCGTGGGTGCCGGGCGGACCGAAGTCGCGAGGGCGATCTTCGGCGCGGACCGCGCCGACTCGGCCGAGATCAGCGTGAACGGCCATGCGGCACACATCAGGAGCCCCGGCGACGCGGTCCGGCGCGGGATCGGCTACCTCTCGGAGGACCGCAAGCGATATGGCCTCGCGCTCTCGATGGACGTCGAGACGAACATCGTCCTTGCTACGTTCCGCAAGTTCCTGCGCGCCTTCGGTCGCGTCGACGTAGGCCGGACGCGATCCGCAGCGCAGCAGCGGGTCGAGCGTCTCGCGATCAAGACACCGAGCATCCGACAGAAGGTGCGCAACCTCTCCGGGGGCAACCAGCAGAAGGTGGTCATCGCGAAGTGGCTCACCGCCGACACGGACATCCTCATCTTCGACGAGCCCACGAGAGGCATCGACGTCGGCGCGAAGAGCGAGATCTACCACCTGCTGAACGAGCTCGCCCTCCAGGGCAAGGCGATCATCATGATCTCGTCCGAGCTGCCGGAGATCCTCCGCATGAGCCACCGCGTCCTCGTGATGTGCGAGGGGCGCATCACCGGCGAGCTCAGCGGCGCCAGCGCGACGCAGGAGCAGATCATGACCTACGCGACGATGCGCGAAGCGGTCGCGCAGGCCTCTAAGTGAAGATCGTCTCGCTCGACCTGAAGGGATCGCAGCGGACGAGGCTGATGCGTTCGGACGCCATGCAGCGTCTCCTAGCGTTCGCGGCCCTCATCGTGATCGTCCTCGTCTTCTCGCTTCTCTCGCCGAACTTCCTGCAGTTCGACAACGTCGTCGGGATCCTCATCGCAACGACGGTGAACGGGATCCTCGCCCTCGGCGTCACCTTCGTGATCATCAGCGGCAGCATCGATCTCTCGGTCGGAACGGTCATGACGCTTTCGGCGGTGATGACCGCGGTCTTCATCACGGTCTGGCAGCTGCCGGTGCCGGTCGGCATCGTCGCCGGCATCGCCACCGGTGGGCTCGCCGGACTGGTCAACGGCGTGCTGGTCGCGAGGCTCAAGATCCCGTCGTTCATCGCGACGCTCGGCATGCTGAACGTGGCGAAAGGCCTCGCGCTCGTCATCTCGGGACTCAAGCCGATCTATTTCAACGACACGCCTGACTTCAACCGCGCGGCGATGGGATCCGTGGTCGGCGGGATCGTCCCCGGTCTCGAGATCCCGAACCTCGTGGTCGTGCTGTTCGTGTCCGCCCTGGTGGCGAGCCTGATCCTGTCGAAGACCATCCTCGGTCGCTTCACGTTCGCGCTCGGGAGCAACGAGGAGGCCGCGCGGCTCTCGGGTGTCAACGTCGACGCGTGGAAGATGGCCGTCTTCACGGTGTGCGGCCTCTTCACCGGTATCGCCGGGGTGCTCATCGGCGCGCGACTGAATTCGGCGCAGCCCTCGCTCGGCCAGGGCTACGAGCTGGACGCGATCGCGGCCGCTGTGATCGGCGGCACGTCGCTCTCCGGCGGCGAGGGCTCGATCCTCGGGACGGTCATCGGCGCGTTCATCATCAGCACGCTGACGAACGGCCTGCGCATCCTCTCGGTCCCGCAGGAGTGGCAGACCGTCGTCACCGGCGGCATCGTCATCGTCGCCGTGTACCTCGACATCGTCCGCCGGCGGCAGCGACCATGAGCGCCTCGACGATCACCGCGCTCGAGGCGCTCGACGTGCGCTTCCCTACTTCGCGCACGCTCGCGGGGTCGGACGCGATGAACACCGCACCCGACTACTCCGCGACCTACGTGACCGTGCGCACCGACCGCAGCGACGGGCTCGCGGGTCACGGGCTCACCTTCACCATCGGCCGCGGCAACGAGGTCGTGCTTGCGGCGGCGCAGGCGCTGCGGCCGCTGATCGTCGGGAAGGCGCTGGAGGCGATCGCGGCGGACATGGGCGGCTTCTGGCGCGAGATCACCGGCGACAGCCAGCTGCGCTGGATCGGCCCGGACAAGGGCGCGATGCACCTCGCGACCGCCGCGGTGGGGAACGCGGGGTGGGAC
>Ga0209058_1001261_pt1 | contig 21615 bp, 19 predicted proteins | sample GraSoiAngelo_147_FD_185904 | JGI IMG/M metagenome (GOLD analysis project Ga0209058, IMG submission 185904) | Grasslands soil microbial communities from the Angelo Coastal Reserve, California, USA - 14_1009_05_40cm (SPAdes) (version 2) | ecosystem: Environmental > Terrestrial > Soil > Grasslands ... | reverse complement strand
ACCGAACGATCGCGTCGGCGCGCGCGGTCGATCTGCGCGAGGGCGACCTCACACTCGGCAATACCGGATTCGAGGTCCTGCGCACCGCGGCGCCGCCCGAGACGGACGGAGCGGTGATGAGCGTCCGCCTCGCTCCATATGAGGTCGGCACGTACCTCTTGACGTTCGCGTGACGTGCTGTCGCATGAACGTGCGACGGCTCGTCACTCATTCATGCGACAGGCGAGGGACAGACACGCGCGTCGCGTACGCGTAGCGTCGTCTCGTGCGCGTTCTCCTTCTCATCGCGATGTGCCTGTTCGCGCTCGGCGACGCCGCATCCGCGGACGACGGCGATCCGCGCTTTCGGCGCACGACGCCTCGCGGTTCGTTCATTGCAGATGGCGATGCGCTGGTCATCGGCGTCCCGGGCGGGCGCGCGTGGGGGATCGAAGGTGAGCTCCTGCCGCTCCCTGCGTCACCGACGACGATCGTCGCGCGTCTCCGCGTGAGCGATGCGTCGGTCCACGAGGCGTTCGTGCGCGTCGCGTACTACGCGTCGGCGACGTCGCGCACCCGCCAGCTCGCGATCGCCGACAGCGCACCGGTGACCGTCGGCGAGCGTGGCATCGTCGCGGTCGCGCTCGACCCGCCCGCCGGCGCGGTCGCGTACCGCGTCCGCGTGCTTGCGCGTCTCGCAGATCGCGGCGGTACCTCGGCGACCGACGCGATCCGCGCGACGCTCCACGTGGGCGCTCGTCCACTCGGCGCGCTGTACTCCTTCCTTCTTCAGTGACGCGAAGTCTCTAATGAGACTTCGCTGCATCAGAGAGCTCGGGCCCATCGCGTGCCTCCGCTTCGCTACGGCACCTCGTGCCCATCGGGCGCCTCTAAGCACTGAACGACGGGAGGTCTCTCATGAGACCTCCCTTCATCGGAGAGCTCGGGCCCATCGGGTGCCTCCGCTTCGCTAAGGCGCCCTCTACCCCTCTAAACTCGCAGCGATGGCAACGGTCACGTTCGATCACGTCACGAAGAAGTTCGGCGACTTCACCGCGGTCAAAGATCTGTCGATCCAGGTCCGCGACGAGGAGTTCCTCGTGCTCGTCGGGCCGTCCGGCTGCGGCAAGACGACCGCGCTGCGCATGCTCGCGGGGCTCGAGGAGCAATCGACCGGCGACATCTTCATCGGCGAGCGTCGGGTGAACGACGTCGCGCCGAAGGACCGCGACATCGCGATGGTCTTCCAGAACTACGCGCTCTACCCGCACATGAGCGTCTACGACAACATCGCGTTCGGCCTGAAGCTTCGCGGGATGCCGAAGCAGGAGATCGATCGGCGCGTGAACGAGGTCGCGGAGATGCTCGCCATCGGTCAGCTCCTGAAGCGCAAACCCAAGGAGCTCTCGGGCGGGCAGCGGCAGCGCGTCGCGGTCGGCCGCGCGATCGCGCGCGAGCCCGCGGTGTTCCTAATGGACGAGCCGCTCTCGAACCTCGACGCGAAGCTGCGCATCCAGACGCGCGCGATGTTGCAGAAGCTCCACCAGCGACTCAGACGCACGACGATCTACGTGACGCACGATCAGGTCGAGGCGATGACCATGGGCGACCGCATCGCGGTCATGAGTGAGGGCGTGCTCCAGCAGCTCGACACGCCCGAGGCGCTGCACGAGCGCCCGGTGAACGTGTTCGTCGCGGGCTTCATCGGATCGCCGGCGATGAACTTCTTCCCGGGCAAGGTCAGCCGTCAGGATGGTGAGATCGTCGCCGACGCCGGCTTCTTCCGCGCGCCGCTTCGCGGCAAGGCAGAGGAGTCGATCGGCAAAGAGGTGATCCTCGGCGTGCGACCGGAGGACATCGACGACCTCTCGACAACACAGGGACAACGGCTTCCGGTCGATACGAAGGTCGAGGTGGTCGAGTTCCTTGGCAACGAGCTTCAGCTCATGCTCTCAGCAGACAGCCAGACGTTCATCGCTCGTGTCTCGACCGAGACGCAGACCAAGCCTGGTGCGACGCTGCGGGTCGGGTTCGACCTTCGCAAGCTGCACGTATTCGACAAGCAGACGGAGGTCGCGCTGCGATGACGCTCAAGGGCAACACCGGTGACTTCCCACTCGAGACCGTGCTGCGCCTGCTCACCGAGACGAAGAAGACCGGCGAGCTGACGCTTCGCGGCGACAAGGGCGAAGGCGCACTCGGCCTCGCCGAAGGCCGGGTCATCGCCGCCGTGTTCGCGAACGAGGGACCCATCCCGGCGCTCGGCTCGATCTGGGACATGGGCCGCGCCGACTTCGAGTTCACGGCGTGGAACGAGGCCCCTCCCGGGAACCTCGAGGGCGAGCTGCAGGACAACCTACGCAAGGCCGAGGAATACAAGAAGTGGATCGAGAGCGTGCGTCAGGTGATCCCGACCGACCGCACGCGCTTCCGCCTCTCCGAGCGTGCCGCCGAGCAGGGCGCGGTCACGTTCACGTCGGATCGCTGGCGCGTCGTGCTTGCGGTCAACGGCCAGCGCGACGTGAACGCGCTCGCCGAGCACCTCAAGGTCGATCGCGACACCGCGCTCACGACGCTTGCCGGCCTCGTACGCGATGGCGTGATCGAGACGATCGAGCTGCCCACCGAGATGCAGGCGCCTCCAGCGCCGAGCCCTCCTCGACGCGAGGAAATCACCTTTGCGCCACCGCCGCGCGAGGAAGCCACGTTCGCGCCACCGCCGCGCGAGGAAGCCACGTTCGCGCCACCGCCGAGCACGCCGCAAGCGCCGCCGCCGAGCGAACCCGCGCCGCAGCCGCCAGTGCCTCCGAGCGCGAACGCGGAGACGACCGATTGGACCGCGGCCTTGCTCGAGAGGAGGCAGCAGCAAGGTGGTGCGAGCGCGTATCGGTCGCCGACCGAGTGGACGCCGCCTGCGCCCGTCCCCGAGTCGCCGACATGGAGCGCGCCGCCGCCCGCGCCGGGGACCGAGGAGTGGACGCCGCCCGAGCCGGTCATGCCGGATGAGTCCGCTCCCGTCTTCGACACGTCGGCCGATACCTGGACACCGCCGGAGGCACGGGCAGAGACGCCGCAGTGGACCGCGCCAGCGGAGACGCCGGAGACGCAATGGACGCCGCCCGCGCCGACGCCTGAGGCACCGCAGTGGACCGCACCCGCGGTCGAGTCGGCGGAGGACTGGACACCGCCTCCGCCACCGCCACCTGCGCCCGAGCCTGCGCCCGCGAGCGGTCAGTGGGACACGAGCACCGCGGAGCCTCTGTCTCCCGAGCCCCTCACTCCGGAGCCCGCGATCTCGGAACCTGCGACGTCGCAGCTCGACGATCGGCTCGCAGCGCTCGAAGGTCTGTTCAAGACGCCCGTGACCGAAGCGCCCCCGCCGCCGGCGACGGAGTGGCGCGCACCCGCGCCGGCGCCGGAATGGAACGCGCCCGCTCCGGCAGCAGCGCCGGAGGCACCGACCGATGATCCACGGCTCTCTGCGCTCAGCGCGCCGCCACCCCCGCCGGTCGTCGAGCCGGCGAAGCCTGCGGCGCCGCAGATTCCGCCGAGCGAATGGGCGCCACCGCCCTCCGAGGCGCGCGCACCGGAGAAGAAGAAGGGGATCTTCGGCGGCCTCTTCGGCGGAAAGCGTGAGGAGTCCGCGGGGGTCCGTGGCGCCGCGAGGATGGAGCCTGGTGCGTCGAGCCGCGCGGGCATGCTCGCCGCGCTGTCGAACGCGCTGCTCACCGAATACAACAGCGGTCACTACGGCAAGACGAAGGTCGACGAGCGCATCTCGAGCCTGTTGATGCGCGTCGACGAGCAGGCGGACCCGATCGACAAGCCTCTGCCCGTCGTCGATGACCGTCTCGACGTGCAGGCATTCGAGCGCATCGGGCTGCCAGAGACGCAGGCCGCGCCCTACCTCGCGATGCTCGTGTCGACCATCTACGCCGACGCGGAGAAAGCGTTCGGCAAGGACAAGGCCAGGCGCGGCTACAAGTTGGCGCTGATGCAGACATTCCACGGCGACATGTCCGCGCTGAGTGGTCTTTCCGGGAAGCTGCCGAAGATCTGAGCACGGCGGCGAGGCCGTACCTCGGCATCGATCTTGGCGGCACGCAGATCCGGAGCGTCGTCGCGATGGTGGAGAGTGATGCCGTTCCGAAGATCGTCGCGCGCGACGAGCGGCGAACGCCGCAAACCAGCGGCGATGCGGTCATCGACGAGGTGGTGGCCAGCGGTCGCGACGTGATGCGCAAGGCCCGTGTCACACCCGCCGACGTCGGTGCCGCGGGATGCTCCGCGCCGGGTCCGCTCGACCACATGACCGGTGTCGTGAGCCAGACGCAGAACATCGTCGGCTTCACGAACATGCCGATCGCGGCACGCGTCGGCGACGGCCTCGGTGTGAAGGTGTTCCTCGACCGCGACACCTGCATGGCCGCGATCGCCGAGTCGCTCATCGGCGCGGCGAAGGGTGCGAAGGATTTCGTGTACATCACGGTATCGACCGGAGTGGGCGGCGCGATCGTGACGAGAGGTCGCCTCGTGCGCGGCGCGTCGAACACGGCGGGCGAGCTCGGCCACTGGCCGGTGAACTTCCAGCTCGACGCGTCGCGCGACGCGGGCGATGACATCCCGCGCTGCAAGTGCGGATCGTTCGGTTGCGTCGAGGCCTTCGCCGCGGGCGCGAACCTCGCCGAGCAGTTCGGCGCACAGCGCGCCGGCGATGTGTACGACGCGGCGGCGAGGGGGGACACACGCGCGCGCGCGCTCGTCACGCGAGCAGAGCGTGCGCTCGCCAACCTCGCGGTCGGTATCACCAACGCGCTTAACCCGTCGCTCATCGTCGTCGGCGGGTCGATCACCGAGCACCAACCGGCGCACGTCCTCGATCCGATGCGCGCAGCGATCGCCCAGCGCGCGTTCAGGGCGCCCGCGGCGGCGGTACGCGTCGTGCCCGCGGCGCTCGGCGCCGATGTGGGCATGCACGGTGCTGTGCTCGAGGCGAGGGAACGGGCCTCCGGCCGCGGAGACTGGTTCCTTTAGTCTTCGTCTCAGCGACGCACGGGGAGGTCAAGATGCACGCTCACATCGCCATCAACGGCTTCGGTCGGATCGGCCGTCAGTTCCTGAAGGCGCTTCTCGAGCGGCATCCCGATCTCGAAGTCATCGCGATCAACGACCTCGCCGATCCGAAGATGAACGCGCTGCTCTTCAAGCACGACTCGAACTACGGCACGTTCCCCGGCGAGGTGAGCGCGACCGCCGACGCGATCGTCGTCGACGGCCGCAAGATCAAGGTCCTGCAGGAACGCGATCCGGCGAAGCTGCCCTGGAAGGATCTCGGCGTCGACATCGTCGTCGAGTCGACGGGGTTCTTCACCGACGCCACGAAGGCGAAGGCGCATCGCGACGCAGGCGCGAAGAAGGTGATCATCTCGGCGCCCGCGAAGAACGAGGACAAGACCATCGTCCTCGGCGTGAACGAGGGGGCCTACGACCCCGCGCAGCACAACATCATCAGCAACGCCTCCTGCACGACCAACGGCCTCGCGCCGGTGGCCAAGGTGCTGAACGACACGTTCGGCATCGAGAAGGGTTTCCTCACCACCGTCCACTCCTACACGAACTCGCAGCGCATCCTCGATGTCGTGGCGGCCGATCCACGCGATGCGCGCGCGGCCGCGATGAACATCATCCCCTCCACGACCGGCGCGGCGCGAGCCGTCGCGCTCGTCATCCCCGAGCTTCAGGGAAAATTTACCGGCATGTCTTTCCGCGTTCCGACACCGACGGTGTCGGTCGTCGACTTCACCGCCACGCTCAAGCGCGACGTCACGAAGGATGAGGTAAACGCCGCCTTCAAGAAGGCGTCCGAGGGCGACCTCAAGGGGATCATGGACTACACCGAGGAACCGCTCGTCTCGATGGACTTCAAGGGCGACGAGCACTCGACGATCGTGAGCGGCCTCGACACGATCGTGCTCGGCAACATGGTCAAGGTGATCGCGTGGTACGACAACGAGTGGGGCTACGCGTGCCGCCTTGCCGACATCACCGCGTTCGTCGCCGAGAGATTGCCTGCCGAGGCAGCGGCACCGAAGCGCGAAGCGACCGCGACCGCCGGCTCGCGTTAGTGCGGCACACCGCTCCCGGGTCGCCGCACTAGTTGACGTCGTTCCGCAAGCGCACCATCCGGGACGTCGACCCGTCCGGGAAGAAGGTCTTCGTCCGCGTCGACTTCAACGTGCCGCTCGAGAACGGCAAAGTCGCCGACGACACGCGCATCCGCGCGGCGCTGCCCACGATCAAGTCGCTCACCGAGCGAGGCGCGGCGGTCGCGCTCTGCTCGCACCTCGGGCGGCCGAAGGGCGTTGACCCGGGGCATAGCCTCGCGCCCGTCGCGGCGCGCCTTGGCGAATTGCTGGGAAAGAAGATCGCGCTGCTCTCGGACTGCATCGGACCACAGGTCCAAGCGGCGATCGGAAGGCTGCGCCGCGGCGATGTCGTCCTCCTCGAGAACGTGCGCTTCCATCCTGAGGAGGAGAAGAACGATCCCGCCTTCGCAAAGGAGCTTGCGAAGGGGTTCGACCTCTATGTGAACGACGCGTTCGGTGCGGCGCATCGCGCGCACGCATCGACCGCCGCGATCGCCACGATCCTTCCCGCCTACGCCGGACTGCTCATGGAGAAGGAGCTCACGGCACTCGGCAGCATCCTGAGCGAACCGAAGCGCCCCTTCGTCGCGATCATCGGTGGCGCGAAGGTGTCGTCGAAGATCGACGTGCTGCGCTCGCTCATCCCGAAGGTCGACACGCTCGCGGTGGGCGGTGGGATGGCGAACACGTTCCTTCTCGCGACCGGCCGCAAGGTGGGCCTGTCGCTGGTCGAAGAGGATCGGGCGGGCGAGGCCGCGCGGATCATCGAGCAGGTCGAGGGCGACCGGAAACGCATCCTGCTCCCGGTCGACGTGCTCGCGGCGCCCAGCGTCGACGAGGAGGGCGCGCAGCGCGCGGTGACGTACGACGTCGACGATGTGCCCGACGGCATGGCCATCGTCGACATCGGCCCGCGCACCGTCGCGCAATATCGCGACGCGATCCGCGAAGCGCGCACGGTCTTCTGGAACGGACCGGTGGGCGTGTTCGAGATCGACGCCTTCGCCAACGGCACGCGGCAGATCGCGCAGTTCATGGCCAACAACCCCGGCGCGACCACCGTCGTCGGAGGCGGTGAGTCCGTGCAGGCGGTGACCGAGGCGGGGCTCGCCGACAGGATGAGCCACGTCTCGACGGGCGGCGGCGCGTCGCTCGAGTTCCTCGAAGGAAAGACACTGCCGGGTGTGGAGGCGATCCCCGATGCCTGACACGACGATCGAGCTCCTGCGCGCGCGCGAGATCCTCGACAGCCGCGGCGACCCGACCGTCGCCGTCGACGTGCTGCTCGCGGACGGCTCGCGCGGCACCGCAATGGTGCCCTCGGGCGCGTCGACCGGCGCGCACGAGGCGGTCGAGCTGCGCGACGCCGACAAGGCGCGCTACCGGGGCAAGGGCGTGCTGCGCGCGATCGGCAACGTCGACGACGCGATCGCACCGGAGCTCATCGGCGAGGACGCAGCGGATCAGAGCGCGATCGATAGGATCCTCATCGAACTCGACGGCACCGAGAACAAGTCGAAGCTGGGCGCCAACGCGATGCTCGGCGTTTCTCTCGCCTGCGCACGCGCCGCCGCGAACGCGGTCGGCCTACCGCTGTACCGGTATCTCGGAGGACCGCTCGCGCGCACGCTGCCGGTGCCGATGATGAACGTGCTCAACGGCGGCAAGCACGCGACCGATTCGGCCGACATGCAGGAGTACATGATCGTGCCGCTCGGTCGCGAGTCCTTCCGCGAGGCGGTGCGCGCGGGGTCGGAGGTCTTCCACGCGCTGAGGGACATCCTTCACGACAAGGGGATGGGAACGGGAGTCGGTGATGAGGGCGGGTTCGCGCCCGCGGGCCTCAAGGACAACGAGGAGCCGATCCGTCTGATCATGCAGGCGATCGAGAAGGCGGGGTACGAACCGGGCGACGTCGCGATCGCGCTCGATCCCGCGTCGACGGAGTTCTTCGACCGCGGCAAGTACTCGCTCGCGCGCGAAGACCGGACGCTGAGCGCGGACGAGCTCATCGATCAGTACGCCGCCTGGCGTGCGCGCTACCCGATCGTCTCGATCGAGGACGGCCTCGCCGAGGACGATTGGGACGGCTGGGCGAAGATGACGGCGAAGCTCGGCGACAAGGTGCAGCTCGTGGGCGACGACCTGTTCGTCACGAATGTCGAACGCATACGTCGGGGAGTGGGTCAGGGGGTCGCGAACGCGGTGCTCATCAAGCTCAATCAAATCGGCACCCTCTCCGAGACGATCGAGGCGGTGGAGCTCGCGCATCGGTCCGGTTACGCGGCGGTCATCAGCCACCGTTCCGGCGAGACCGAGGACACGACCATCGCCGACCTCGTCGTCGCGCTCAATGCCGGCCAGATCAAGACCGGCTCGCTCTCGCGCAGCGAACGAGTCGCGAAGTACAACCGCCTCATGGAGATCGAGATCGAGCTGCAGGACGCGGCGCGCTACCCGGGCCGCGACGCGTTCCCACGATTCGGCCGGTAGCCGCCGGCTAATGCGGCGAACGTACAAGCTCGACAGCGACGCAGTGCACTACGCCTGGGACAACGCACTGCCTCCTCGACTCCACGTCGACTCCGGCGACACGGTGATCATCAGCTGTCGCGACTCCTCCGACGGCCGCTACCGCCGCGGCATGACGACGGCGGACATGAGGCCGTATACCGCGAAGGGCCACCCACTCACGGGACCGATCGCCGTTCGCGACGCGCACCCCGCCGACGTGCTTCAGATCGACGTGTTGGATCTTGTGCCCGGCGAGGTCGGATACACATCGTTCGTGCCCGGAAGGGGTCTTCTGTCCGACGACTTCCCGCGGCCGTACCTGAAGATGTGGGAGCTCGACGGGCGCTTTGCGGAGCTCCGGTCTGGTATCCGCATCCCTCTCGAACCGTTCCTCGGGGTCATGGGCGTCGCGGTCACAGAGCCCGGCGAGCACAGCACGATCCCGCCACGCGCGCAGGGTGGGAACATGGACGTCAAGCAGCTGACGAAGGGATCGACGCTCTATCTGCCGATCCAGGTCGAGGGTGCGCTGTTCTCGGCGGGTGATGGCCACGCGGCGCAGGGCGACGGCGAGGTCTGCATCACGGCGATCGAAACAACGATGACAGCCACGCTTCGTCTGTCAGTCGTCCGGGACCACGCCATCGAGGGGCCGCAGTTCAAGACGAACGCGCTTGCCTCGCGGACGGTCGCTGGCGGCCACTACGCCACGATGGGTATCGCACCAGATCTCATGGAGGCGAGCCGATCGGCGGTGCGCTCGATGATCGGTCATCTCGTCGACGCGCGCGGACTGACCCGCGAGGAGGCCTACGTCCTTTGCAGTGTCGCGGTCGATCTGAAGATCAGCGAAGTCGTCGACGCGCCGAACTGGGTGGTCTCGGCCTTCCTTCCGCTCGCGATCTTCGAGTCAACGTAGACGGCGCGATCGTTCACAGCCGCGGTACCCGTGCGAATACTTGTCTTGACAAGTATTTCCGATGCGCGTACGTTCGCGACATGGCGGCCCGAGCGGTGCTCCCCGAACCGGCGCACGCCCCAGGCCTCGGCCGTCTCGTGATGCAGGTCTCGCGCGAGCTGCGCACGCTCGCGGACCGGCAGCTCGCGCCGCTCGGCCTCACGATGCAGCAGGCGGAACTCGTCATCGCCACGTTCCTGCACGGCGAGAAGGGCTCACGTCATCTCACATCGCTCGTCCTCACGGATGAGGCCGGGGTATCGCGCCTTGTCGATCGGCTCGAGGCGAAGGGGCTGGTCCGCAGACGTCCGAGCCCGCGCGACCGGCGCTCGCGCGCCCTCGAGTTGACTCCCGCGGGTCGCGCGGTCGTCGCGCGCATGCGCCGGCGCCGCGCGGTCGTTGACCAGCGACTGCGCGAAGGCATCTCAGCGGACGACATTGCCGCGACGCGCGATGTGCTTCTTCGCGTCCTCGACAACATCGCGCGCGCGGCACGAGCCGTCGCATGATCGCCACCGGCCTCGTCCGTCAGATCGGCGACCTCTCGGCACGGGATCTCGCCGTCGCCGGCGGGAAGGGCGCGAACCTCGGCGAGCTCATGCGCGCTGGCTTTCCCGTGCCCGATGGATTCGTCATCACGACGGAAGCGTTCCGCGTCGCGGCGCGCGCGGCCGACGTGGATGCGGCGGATGCGAAGAGCGCTCCCCAGCGGATGCGCTCCGTGGCGGTCCCGCGTGACGTCGCCGACGCGATACGCGATGGCTACCGTGCACTTGGCGGTGGCCGCGTGGCGGTGCGGTCATCCGCGACCGCGGAGGATCTGCCGGAGGCGAGCTTCGCGGGACAGCAGGACACGATCCTGAACGTCGAGGGCGACGAGGCAGTGCTCGACGCGGTGCGCGAATGCTGGGCGTCGCTGTGGACGGAGCGCGCCGTCGCGTATCGCGCGTCGCACGACATCGATACGCGCGACCTCGCGCTCGCCGTCGTCGTCCAGCGGATGGTCGACGCGCGTGCCGCAGGCGTGCTCTTCACCGCTGATCCCGTGACCGGTCGCAGACGGCGAGCATCGATCGATGCGGTGAGCGGACTCGCCGACAAGCTCGTGTCAGGTGCCGCCAACCCGGAGCACTACGTCGTCGACACGCCCAGCCTTGCCATCTCGGACCGCGGCGGTACGTTGCTCGACGACAGGCGGCTGCGTCAGCTCGCACAGCTCGGCGACCAGGTCGAAGCGCACTTCGGCAAGCCGCAGGACATCGAGTGGGCGATCGACGATTCGAAGCTGTGGCTCGTTCAGTCGCGCGACATCACGACCCTCTATCCGCTCCCGGCGGGATTGCCTGATCCGGACAAGGACCTGCGCGTGATGCTCTCGGCGAACGTCGCGCAGGGCGTGTTCCAACCATTCACACCGATGGGGCTGCAGACGTTCCGGCTGCTCGGTGCGGGCTTCGCGAAACACTTCGCGAGCCGCCCGCCCGCGGATATGGAAGAGGGCATCTTCGTGACGAAGCAGTCCGGCATGCGGCTCTGGCTCGATCTGACGGCGGTCATCCTCAATCCCGCGACCCGCGACCTTCCGGTGCGCGCCATGTCCGTCATGGAGGCGCGGAGCGAGCCTGTCTTCCGGCGCATCCTCGAGGATCCGCGGCTGCGCGTTCGTGCCGGATCGACGTTCCGCGCGCGCCTGGCGCTCGTGCGCGCGGTCGCTCGCACCGGAGCGCCACTCATCGTCCTTCGCGCGCTCCTGCGACCCGCGGCGACTCGCGCCTCGCTCATGAGCGAGGTGCACGCGCTCGTCGATACGGACGTCGGTCCGACAACGACGGCCGCCGAACGTATCGCGGCATTCGAGCGCCTCATCACCGACCACCCCGCGCGCCTCGGGCCGAGGCTGATCGCCATGGTGTTCGCGGGATTCGCATCGTTCGGCGCCGCCAGCCGGATGCTCGGATCGCGCGCGACGCAGGACGAGTTGCGAAGCGTGCTGCGGAGCCTCCCCTTCAATCCGACGACGGAGATGGATCTCGCGCTCTGGGATATCGCGCAGCGCACAAAGGGTGACTCCGAAGCGGAGCGGCGCGAGTTCGCCTCGTTCCTCGAGCTGTACGGCCACCGCGCGGTCGCGGAGATCGACCTCGGCGTGCCGCGGTGGCGGGAGGACCCCGAGCATCTGCGCAACGCGATCGCCGGCTACCGGCGTCTTCCCAGGGATGCCGTCGCGCCGGACGCGCAGTTCGCGCGTGGGGCGCGCGACGCCGAGGCGATGATCGAGACGCTCGCCTCCCGGGTGCACGGTCCGCGGCGCCGCATCGTTCGCGCGCTCTTGCATCGCGTGCGCGCGCTCTCCGGTCTGCGTGAGATGCCGAAGTTCCAGATCATGCGGCTCTTCGCGCGCGGTCGCGCGATCCTGGCGCCGATCGGCGACGAGCTCGCGGCTGCCGGCCGCATCGACGGACGCGATGACCTGTGGTTCCTCACGCTGAAGGAGGTTCGGAGCGGCCTCGCCGGCGAAGATCTTCACGCGGTCGTCGCCGCGCGCCGCGCGGAATATGCGCGAGAGATGCGGCGCCGCCACATCCCGCGCGTCTTGCTCTCGGATGGCACCGATGCGGAGGCGGCCTACGCACCAACCGGGGGCGGCGATCTGCGCGGCACGCCGGCATCCCCGGGTACGGCGCAGGGCACGGCGCGCGTGCTGCGGTCGCCGGTCGGTGCGCAGCTAGAGCCGGGTGATGTGCTCGTCGCACCGGCGACCGATCCGGGATGGACGCCGCTCTTCCTCACGGCGAGCGCGCTGGTGATGGAGATGGGCGGGATGATGTCGCACGGCGCGGTCGTCGCGCGCGAGTACGGCATCCCGGCCGTCGTCGGCGTGCCGAACGCGACCGATCGAATCGCGAGCGGTCAGCGCCTCCGCGTGGACGGGTCAGCAGGGACGATCGTGATCGAAGCCGGCTAGCGTCGCCGGCGCGTTCGACCTCCGCGTGCACTTCGTGTAGTGGACTTCTTGCGGGCGCTCGTCTTGCGCCCCGTCGCCTTCTTGCGCCCGCTGGCCGCGCTGCGTCGCGCGCGCGTCGGGCTGCTCGCACGACGCGCCGTCGATTGCTGCGGACGCGGGCTCGCCTTCATGATCCCGGTCACGTTGCCGGCAGGATCTCTAAACATCGCGATCGTGGTGTCCGGCGTGATGGTCGTGACCGGCATCAGCACTTCGGCGCCGGCGCGGGCCGCCTTGTCGAGGTAGCGCTGCGGGTCGTCGACAGAGACGTAGACGCTCACGCGGTTGCCGCCGCCCATCTCGTCACCGAGGCCGCCGCCGATGCCGGGCTCGTGATTCTCGAGCATGCTGTAGTTGCCCATCTCGGCGACGGGCGCGCTCATCTTCCAGCCGAAAACGTCGCGGTAAAACTGCTGCAGACCTGCTGAGTCCTTGCCCATGATCTCGAACCACGTGACTGGATTCGGCATGCCGATCTCCCCCTTATTTGTCGCGCGCCGCCGTTCGTGCGGTAGTGCTAGTGCTTCTTTGCCTTCGCCTCGCGCTTCGCGAGCCGGCTGCGGCCGCGCCGCGCAGCGTTCTTGTGGATCGCGCCGCGCTTCGCTGCGCGGTCGAGGATGCTCGACGCCTCCGCAAGCGCGGTCTCGGCGGCCTCGCCGCCCTTCTCGAGCGCCGCGCGTGCAGTCTTCACGGCTGATCGCGCGGCCGAGCGAGCGAGGGTCTTGATCGAGGTGCGGCGCTGCGTCTGACGGATGCGCTTGAGTGCGGAGCGCTTGCGTTTCTTCGTTGCCATCGGTCACGGACGATAGCGCACAACCGCGCCCCATACTTTCTGTAGTGACGATGTCCGTCGCGCGCGCGTCGATCGTCATGATCGGTGCGCTCGTTGCCAGTCGGGTCCTCGGCTGGCTCCGCCTCTCGGTGATCGGCGCGACCTTCGGCGCGAGCCCGCAGCTCGACGCGTTCTTGGCGGCGTTCAAGATCCCCAACGCGTTGTTCGAGCTCCTCGTCGCTGGAGCATTGGCGTCCGCGTTCATCCCCGTATTCGCTGGCTACCTCGCGAAGGAACGGGAGAAGGAGGCGTGGCACGTCGCGTCGAGCGTGATGAACGTCCTCATCCTTGCGCTCGTCGGGCTCTCGGCGGCGATGTGGCTCGCCGCGCCCTGGCTCGTACCGACGATCGTCGCGCCGGGATTCAAAGACGACCCTGCACAGCTCGAGGAGTGCATCCGCCTGACGCGGGTCATGCTGCTCAGTCCCATCTTCATGGGCCTCTCGGCCCTCGTGACCGGCGTGCTCCAGTCGTACCGGCAGTTCCTGGCCGGCGCCGTCGCGCCGCTCGTCTACAACGGCGTGCAGATCCTCTTCGCGCTCTTCCTCTCGCCGTTCCTGGGCATCGACGCGCTGGCGTACGGCGTCGTCGCGGGCGCCGCGATGATGTTCCTCGTCCAGATCCCGGAGCTCACGTTCCGCCGCACGCGATACGAGCTCTCACTCGATCTCGACCACCGCGGCGTGCGCGAGGTGTTCCTCCTCGCGGGACCTCGGACGTTCTCGCTCGCCGCGGTGCAGATCGTGTTCTTCGTCGACACGTATCTCGCGTCGTTCATGCCGACAGGCTCCCTCACCGCGCTCAACTACGCGTTCCAGCTCATGCTGCTGCCGCTCGGCGTCTACTCGATCGCGATCAGCGCCGCCGTCTTCCCGACGCTCTCGCACTACGCGTCACTTGGTCAGGCGGCGCGAATGCGCGACGCGCTCCAGCAGGCGATCCGCTGGATCCTCTTCCTCACGCTGCCGACCGCGATCATCATGGTCGTCCTCCGCCGCCCGATCGTGAACCTGCTGTTCCAGTACGGCGCCTTCGGTCCGGCGGCGCGCGAGCTCACGCAGGCGGCATTCCTCTTCTACGCGCTCGGGCTCGCCGGCCACGCGCTCGTGCAGATCCTCGCGCGCGCGTATTACGCCTCGCGTGACACGAGCACGCCTGTCGCCCTCACGCTCGTGTCGATCGGCGCGAACGTGATCCTGTCCGTGACGCTCGCGCCGGTCCTCGGCATCAACGGCCTCGCGCTCGCGAACTCGATCGCCACCCTCGCCGAGGCTGCGCTCCTGCTGGCGTTCCTCGCGCCGCGCGCGCGCCTGCGCCTTGTCGGGCTCGGCTACGCCACGCTGAAGCAGGTGACCGCGGCGCTGTTCATGGGCGTCGGCATGTTCCTCTTCATCCGCGTCACGAACACGCCGTTCGACCTCGTGTGTCCCGCGGTGACGAGCGCCGGCTGCGTCGAGCCCTCGAAGCCCGTGCTCTTCATCCAGACGCTCATCGCGACCGCGTTCGGCGGCGCCCTGTACGTAGCCGCCGCGTACCTCATGCGTATCGCGGAGCTGCAGGAGGTCCTCGCCGTCGTGCGCACGCGCTTTCGCCGCGGTCCGGTCGTAGCGGAGCGGGCCTAGTCTTCCGTGATCACGACCTTCGCTCGTGCCTGACCCGTACCGAGGTACCGGATGGCCTCGCGCGCCTCGCTCAGCGGATATGTGCGGTCGATCACTGGGCGCAGCTTGCCCGCCAGGAAGAGGTCCCTGAGGAACGCGAGATCCTCGACGGTGGCCTTCGCGACGTAGAACTTCACGCGCTGCTTCAGCACGCGCGAGCGCAGCATCACCGCGATGATCCGGCCGAACACCCCGAACCAGCTGCCCTTCGTCGCGCCGACCTGGACGAAGATGCCGCTCGGCACGAGCAGGCGGCGGAGCGAAGAGACCGAGCGTGTCCCAGCGATGTCGAGCACGGCATCGAACTGCTGTGGTCGCCGGGTGATGTCCTCCTTCGAATAATCGATCACCTCGTCCGCGCCGAGTGAGGCCACGACGTCGATGTTGCGTGGGCCCGTGACCGCGGTCACATGCGTCCCGAGCGCCTTCGCGATCTGGACGGCGAACGTGCCGACGCCACCGCCGGCTCCGTGGATGAGCACGCGCTGGCCCGGCTTCACCTGCGCGTGATCGCGCAGGCCCTGCAGCGCGGTCCGTCCGGCGACGCCGATCGTGGCCGCCTGCTCGAACGAAAGGCTCTGCGGCTTCACGAGGAGACCGTCCTCGCGCGCCCGAACGTATTCGGCGAACGCCGCAGGCGCTCCGCCGAAGACCTCGTCCCCAGGCTTGAACCGTGTAATGCCCGGCCCGACGGCCTCGACGGTGCCGGCCAGGTCGACCCCGCGGATCGGCTGCGGCTTTTGGCGCATGATCCTTGAGACCACCTCGAGCAGCAGACCGCCGTGCGCGGAGTGCCAGTCGAGCGCATTCACCGAGGCGGCCCGCATGCGCACAAGCACGCGGCCCTCGATGAGCTCTGGCTTCGGTACTTCTCGGATGTGCAGCACGTCCGCGGAGCCGCGTCCCTCTTGGACCAGCGCCCTCATGCTGCCTTTGTCCGATGTGCGCATTGCCGGCATGGACTTGTCCTCCACCTGAACGCTCATATCGATCTCCCTCTCGCGATTCGTCGCGACTCTGCCGCCCGGATGTGAAGCATTCGTGAATGCCACGCGAAGGCTTACACTGTAAGTCGGTATGCGGACACTAGCCATACAGCGTAAGGCTGTCAAGCGATCGACGGGAACTGACGCGCCGAGACGGGCGTCACGGCGCGGGAAGGGCCGCGCGCCGCTCAGCAAGGAGCAGATCCTGCGCGCGGCGACCCTGGTCGCCGACCGCGACGGCCTGGGCGCCGTCACGATGCGGCGGCTCGGCCAGGAGCTGGGCGTCGAGGCGATGTCGCTTTACCACCACGTGACGAACAAGGAGGAAGTGGTCGCGGGGATGCTGGAGCTTCTCGTGAGCGAGCTCCCGGCGCCGGATGCCGGCGACTGGAAGGCGACCATCCGCGCTCGCGCACTCGCGGCGCGCGAGCACCTGCGTCCTCATGCCTGGGCGTTCCGCCTCATCGCGAACGCCGAGGGCGTGAACCTGATGAAGCATCACGACGCGGTCGTGGCGAGCCTCCGCGCCGGCGGCCTCTCTCGCCAGCTGACGCACACGGCAATGCACGTGCTCGGCAACCGCACGTTCGGGTTCAGCGAGGATCTGTTCCTTGGCGACGATCACGGACACCGGCGCGTGCAGGAGATCCTGCGGGAAGTCCGGCAGGGGAAGTATCCCGCGATCGCCGAGGCGCTGCAGGGTGTTCATCACGACGATGACCTCGAATTCATCTTCGCCCTGGACCTCATCCTTGACGGTCTCGAGCGTGCGCGTGACGGCGAGGCGCGCGACGCGCGGACTACATCGCCCGTTCGCGATGCCTAGATGAGGTCGCGCTGGACGAACATCCAGCGGTGTCCCTCGAGGTCCTCGACGCGGTATTTGCGTTCGTTCCCATCCTGCTCGAGCTCGGTGAGGACCTTCGCGCCGCTGCGTTTCGCGGTCGCGAAGTGCGTCTCGACATCGTTGACGAAGACGGCGACGCCGTCGACGATCCACTTCGTCTCGAGCCAGGCGCGGGCGAGCGCGCAGACCTGCGCGTGACGGCGTGGCCCCTGATACGCCTCACTCGGGTGTCCCACCATCACGGTCGCGCCCTCCAGCTCCAGCACGACGTCGGTCACCGTGCCGCTCTTGTCGTGGAAACGCTCCGTCTCGCGGAACCCGAATACCTTCGTGATCCACTCGGCCGCGCGGCCGGCGTCCTCATACGCGAGCATCGGGATGACGCGCTGTTCGGGCATGACGGTCCTCCTGTCAGAACGCGGTGACTCGCAGAACGGAAACTCTAGTGTCGTCGTCTCTCATTGGTTGCGACGAAGCCGCGGGTCGAGCGTGTCGCGCAAGGCGTCGCCAAGAAGGTTGAAGGCACCGACCGTGAGCAGGATCGCGAGGCCGGGGAAGAGAGAAAGCCACAGCTGGGTGCTGATGAAGTTCCGGCCTTCGCTGATCATCACGCCCCACTCGGGCGTCGGCGGCTGCGCGCCGAACCCGATGAACGAGAGGCCCGCGGCAGACACGATCGCGGAGCCCATGTCGAAGCTTGCCTGGACGAGCAGTGGCGCGACCGCATTCGGCAGCAGATGTCGCAAGAGGATGCGCGCGCGGCGCGCTCCGATCGCACGCGCTGCCTCGACGAATTCGCGCCGGCGAAGGGCGAGGACCTGACCCCGCGCGAGTCGTGCGTAGACCGCCCATGTGACGGCGGCGATGGCGATGATCGCGTTCACCAGGCTGGGGCCGAGGGCACCCGCGATCGCCATCGCGAGGATCAGCGGCGGGAACGCGAGAAACACCTCGGTGAGGCGCATGAGCGCTTCGTCGACGAGACCGCCGGCGTACCCGGCGACGAGGCCGACGGCCGTGCCGATCACGCCTGCGAGCGCGACGACGACGACGCCGATGACGAGCGAGATACGCGCGCCATACAGGACGCGGCTGAGGAGATCGCGGCCGAGCTGGTCCGTCCCGAGCCAATGCGCTGCGTTCGGCGGTGCGAGACGCGAGGCGAGGTCCTGCGCGAGCGGGTCATACGGCGCGATGAGCGTCGCGAGGACCGCGCCCAGCGCGAAGAGCGCGATGATCGCGAGCGCGAGGATCGTGAGCGGCTCGCGAAGGGCCGGCACGCGAACCGCGGCGAGTGCGCCACCACGCGCGGCGGCGATGGCGCGATCAGCCACGTTGGATCCGTGGGTCGAGCCAGTAATAGGCGACGTCGACGACGAGGTTGGCGACGGGATAGACGACCGCGGCGAGCAGCGTCACGCCGAGCACCGCCGGAAAGTCGAGGCTTACCGCGGATGCGGTCGCGTACCGGCCGAGGCCTGGCCAGCTGAAGATCGTCTCGGTAAGGACGGCACCCGAGAGAAGACTCCCGAACGTCAGGCCGATGATCGTGACCGTGGGGATGAGGGCGTTACGCAACCCATGCCGGAGCACAACGGTGCGCTCGCGCAGGCCCTTCGCCTCGGCCGTGCGCATGTAGTCCTGACCGAGCACCTCGAGCATGCTCGAGCGCGTCATGCGGGTGATGACCGCCGTCGAGAAGTAGCCGAGCGTCAGCGCGGGCAGCACGAGATGGATCAGGCTGCTCCGCAGCGCCTCGACGTCGCCGGCGACGAGGCTGTCCACGACGTACAGACCAGTGCGTAGCGGAGGCGGCGCGACGAACGCGTCGATGCGACCGCCGCCGGGAAACCAGCCGAGCTGGTAGTAACCCAGCCCGATGACGATGAGCCCGAGCCAGAACACGGGGATCGAGCCGCCGGCCAGCGCGAGCACGCGCACGACGACGTCGGGTAGGCGTCCTCGCGAGATCGCTGACCAGATCCCCGCGGGGATGCCAACGACGATCGAGACGAGGAGCGCAGTGAACGAGAGCTCGAACGTCGCTGGAAACGAGTCGGCGAGATCGTCCGCGACCGAGCGGCGCGTGCGGATGCTGCGGCCCAAGTCGCCGTGCAGGAGGTCGTTCACATATGTGAGGTACTGCTCCGGCAGCGGTCGGTCGAGCTTGTATTCGGCGCGGAACGCGGCGATCTGCTCGTCGGTGGCGTGGTCGCCGAGGGCGGCCACCGCGGGGTCGGCGGGTATGACATGCGAGATCGCGAACGTGATGACCGAAACGCCGATCATCACGGCCGCGATCCCGATCAGTCGTCGTATGAGGAACGCGAGGAAGCGCACGCTACCTCGGGCCTATTTGGTTATGGCAGCAAAGTCCAACCAGCCCATCGGGTTCCAGGCGAAGCCCTTCACGTTCGAGCGGAGCCCGAAGAGCTCCGTCGGCTGGTAGAGGATGGCGTATGGCCCGTTGTGAAGGACGTACTCGGTGATGTCCTTGTACGCGGCCGCGCGTTTCGATGTGTCGGTGATGAGCGCGGCGTCCCGTCCCTTTTGCGCGATCGTCTTGTCGTCCCAGCCGTTCCGGTACGCGATCGACTTCGCGGCGTAGTCGGTGAACGGACCGACGTTCGCGTCTGGGTCGGGGAAGTCCGGACCCCAGAGGATCATCACGAGCTGACCCTTCTGCGCGCGATACGAGGTGAGCAGGTCGGCCTGCGCGGTCTGCTTGATCGTGACCGTCACGCCGATCTTCGCCCAGTCCGCCTGCAGCTTCGCAGCGAGGTCTGCCCACGCGACGCCGCCCGGCGCCTGGCCTGTGGGAACGAGCAGCTCGAGGTTCACCGAGGTCTGTCCCGCCTGTTGCAGCAACGACTTCGCTTTGTTCACGTCGGCCTGGAACGGCGTGGCGTCGTTGTAGCCCGCGAGCCCCGCCGGAACGATGTTCTGGACCTTCTTCGCGTTCCCCTTGAGGAGCTCCTTGATGATGCCGTCGTAGTCGATGGCCGTGCGGAGCGCCTCGCGCACGTTGACGTTGTCGAGCGGCTTCACGGTCGCGTTCATCCCGACGTACACGAGGAGCAGGCTGTTGCCCTGCGTTGTCGCGATGCCCTGCTTGCCCTGGACCGCGCTGATCTGCTGCGGACCGAGGTTGCGCGCGACGTCCGCATCGCCCTTCTCAAGGGCGAACTGCTGGTTGGTCGACTCTGGCACGTGCTTGACGAGGACGCCCGAGAGCGGCGGCTTCGTGCCGCCGTAGTTCGGGTTGGCCTTCAGGAGCACCTCGGCGTTCTTGGTCCAGTGGTCGATGACGTACGGCCCACTGCCGGCCGAGTGGTCGAGGAGCCACCCCGATCCAGAGTCGCCGCTCGTCTCGTGCGACTTCACTTCCTTCGAGTCGACGATGCCACCGACGGTGAAGGTGAGGATCGAGAGGAAGCCCTGCGGGCTCGAGGTCTTGGGCATGCTCACGACGACGGTGCTCCCGTCGGTCGCCTTGATGCTCTCCGGCTTGAGCCCAGCAATGTCGGTGAAGAGGAAGGCGGGTGACTTGTTGAGTTTGATGACGCGCTGGAGCGAGTACACGACGTCGTCCGCGGTGAGCGGGTTGCCGCTCGTGAACTTCACGCCGCTCTTCAACTTGAAGGTGATATCCCACGTCGAGCCGGCGTCCTTCGGCTCCCAGCTCGTCGCGAGCCCCGCCTTGATCGTCGAGAGGTCGGATCCCTCGAACCGCACCAGCGTCTCGTAGGCGTTGTGCACGAGAAGCACACCACTGAACTCGTACGCGACGGCCGGGTCGAGCGAGATGAGATCGCTCACGTCGGCGTAGTACACGAGCGTCCCGGCGGCGCCGCTGGCCTGCGGCGCGCCACTGCCGCCGCCGGTCGGTGTTGCGCTCGAGCACGCTGCGGCGATGAACAGCGCGATGACGAGAAGGATGGGTGAACGATGGCGTGACATCTGAGCCCTCCCCGCGACAGTCCTCGACCGAGCCTAGCACCGCGTTCACGCCGTCCCGGACGGCCCGCACACCGCGCTCGCGCGCCGTCGACCCGCTCACCCATAGGCTTGAGTCCGATGTCCGATCCGCAGAGCCGCGTCCGCAACTTCTGCGTCATCGCGCACGTCGACCACGGGAAGACGACCCTCTCCGACCGCCTCATCGAGCTCACGAAGACGGTGCCGCTGCGCCAGATGAAGGAGCAGATGCTCGACTCGATGGAGCTCGAGCGCGAGCACGGCGTCACGATCAAGGCGCGCGCGGTGCGCATGGCGTGGACCGGACGCAACGGGGAGGACTACGAGCTCAATCTCATCGACACGCCCGGCCACGTCGACTTCAACTACGAGGTGAGCCGCTCGCTCGCGGCGTGCGAGGGAGCGGTGCTCCTGGTCGACGCGTCGCAGGGCATCGAGGCGCAGACGCTCGCGAATGCGTACCTCGCCGTGGAGCAGGGCCTAGAGGTCATCCCGGTGATCAACAAGATCGACTTGCCGAGCATCGACCTCGACATGGTGCGCGAGGACCTCCGATCGACGCTCGGGTTCAAGGACGACGAGATCCTGCTCGCGTCCGGGAAGACCGGGCAGGGCGTCGATGAGCTGCTTCACGCGATCGTCGAGCGCGTCCCGGCGCCGAAGGGCGAGCCCACCGCGCCGTTGCGCGCGCTCATCTTCGACTCGCACTA
>Ga0209058_1001258_pt1 | contig 21635 bp, 19 predicted proteins | sample GraSoiAngelo_147_FD_185904 | JGI IMG/M metagenome (GOLD analysis project Ga0209058, IMG submission 185904) | Grasslands soil microbial communities from the Angelo Coastal Reserve, California, USA - 14_1009_05_40cm (SPAdes) (version 2) | ecosystem: Environmental > Terrestrial > Soil > Grasslands ... | reverse complement strand
CGGCGCCTTCGGGATGCTCGGACTCTCGCCGCTGTTGCCGAGCCTCGTCGGCGGCTTCGGCCTCACGCGTCGACGACCCTGTCGGCGCTGGTCGCGGTCGCGACGCTCCTGGCCGGTCCGGCGATCGACCGCCTCAGGATGCGTAGCGGCGCGTGAGCCCGTCGGCGTACGCCTCGAGCAGCCGGTGCATCTCGCGCATCGCGGCTTCGGCGGCGTGGAGGTCGGCGCGCGTGCGCAGGTGCTTGAGGATGATCTTCTGCGTCTCGCCCGACTCTTCCTTCTCGATCGCCTCATGCGCGGTGTAGTTCAGGCCGCCCCACTCCGGGCGCACGCCGTAGTGCTGGACGAGCGCGCGGCCGACGGTCTGGGCGATCTCCACGACCTCCTCTTCCAGGAGCGCCGTCGCGCAGAGCGAGGCGCTCCAGGGCACATCGTGGGCCAGGCGGCGGAAGAACTCGATGATCGCGGCCATCTCGGGGACGGCGACGATCGCGTCGTAGGCCTCGCGCGGGTAGCCGAGATCGTCGCCGATCCGCCGGAACATCTCGTCGTGGTCGGGCGTCCCCCCCACCCGGCCCTCGAAGTAGCCGAGGTCCTCGACCAGCAGATGGCGCGCGCAGTCCTTGCGTACTTCGAGGTCGTCGCACCGCGCGTGAATGCCGCTGAAGATCCGCGGGAACCACGCGACCAGGAGATAGTGCTGGGCGACGTGCCCCCAGACCTGCTCGCGGCTCAGCGCGCCGTCGGCGAATCGTTTGAAGTAGTCGGAGCGCCGGAACGGGCTCCGGGCGAGCAGCTCGGCGGTCAGCGCCTCGAACCATTCCTCGGGTGTCATATCGCGGGATTATAGCGGAGCGCCACGAGCCCCTGCGCTCAGGCGATGTTCGGGGGCGGGCGGCGATGACCGGTTCCGCGCTCGAACGCGCGGGCCAGGCGGATCAGCGTGGGCTCGCTCCACGCGCGGCCGAGATACGTCAGGCCCACGGGGGCTCCGGCGGCGGTGTAGCCCGCCGGCACGATCACGCTGGGGTAGCCCGCCTTGGCGCCGATGGCGGCGCCCGACCACCCGGGAAAGATGAGGGCGTCGAGCCCGGCGCGCTCCATCACGGGATCGACGCCGTCGGTCTTCGCGAGCCGGACATCTTCGGCGCGACTGTAACGGTAGGCCGCGGACCGCACGCCGCTCGCCGCCTGCGCCGCGAGCAGGTGGACCTGCCCGTAGCGCAGCATCTCGCGGGGATGCGCCTCGTTGTAGCGGATCACGTCACGCAAGGACCGAATCGGTGATGTCCCGTCGAGATCAGCCAGGTAGCGGTTCAGATCCCGCTTGAACTCGTAAAGCAACACGTTGGAGCGAAACTCCGCCGCCTCACGGGCCGTGAGGATGTCGACGGGATCGACGAGAACGGCGCCAAGGCCGCGCAACGCCTGCAGTGCCGCGTCGATCACCGAAGCATCGGCGGCGCCTAGCGCGTCGAAGAACGGCGTCCTCGGCACGCCCAGTCTGGCGCCCTCGAGCCCCGGCGGATCGAGGGCCGCCGCGTGGGCGCGGCGACCATGGGCGCGGCTCGCGCGGGTCGCCCGGTCCCGCGGATCGACACCGGTCATCGCGCCCAGGAGCACCGCCGCGTCGGCCACCGTGCGCCCGAACGAGCCCGCTGTGTCCTGGCTCGCGGCAATCGGGATGATCCCAGAGCGCAAGATCAACCCGAGGGTCGGCTTGATACCGACGATCGAGTTCTGATTGGCCGGGCTCAGGATCGAGCCCGAGGTCTCGGTGCCGACCGCGACCGTGCACAGGTTGGCCGTGACGGCCACGGCTGAGCCGCTGCTGGAGCCGCCGGGACTCAGCACCGGATCGTACGGGTTCATGACCTGACCGCCGCGCGAGCTGTAGCCGGCGGGCATGCCCGTCGTCATGAAGTTGGCCCACTCCGTCATGTTGGTCTTGCCGAGGATGACGGCGCCGGCCTCACGCAGACGCGTCACGAGGAACGCATCGCGGGCGGCGACGCAGTCGCGAAGGGCGAGCGAGCCCGCGCTGGTGTGCAGGTGATCGGCGGTGGCGATGTTGTCCTTGAGGAAGAGGGGAACGCCGTGCAGCGGCCCGCGGACCCGGCCCGAGGCGCGCTCCCGGTCGAGCGCGTCGGCGATCTCACCCGCCTGGGGGTTCACCTCGAGCACGGCGTTGAACCGCGGGCCGCTGCGGTCGTACGTCGCGACGCGCTGCAGAAACGATTCGGTCAGACGAACGGAAGTCAGGCGCCCGTCCTGCATGGCCGCCTGGAGCTCCGCGATCGTCGCGCCGCACGGATCGTCAGGCGTCGCTGCCACGCGAGCGATTCTAGCGCACGGCGCGGCTCAGCACTTCGGCGCTTCGCGAAGCTTCGCCTCGATCTGATCACCGGGCTTCATGTCGTGTAGCGTCTCCGGGTTCGCCTGAAACTCGTGCGTGCTGCCGTTCTTCTCACGGATCGTCACCTTGCCCGAGTCCTGGTCCACGTTCACGACCTGACCTTCGACCCGCTCCGGCGCCTGCGCGCGGCCCTTGCAGTCCGCGGCCTTCGACTGCCCGAAGGCCAGCCCGGCCGAGAGGGCGAAGGTCGTCGCGAGCACTCCGGAGAGCATGAGTGAGCGATTCATCGGAGTCCCTCCTTTACTTGTTGTGCTTGGTGATGTCGTAGACCGCACCGGCCGCCACGCCGACACCCAGGCCGATCAGCGCACCCTTCCCTGCCCCGTAACCGGTCCCGGCGCCGATGGCGGCACCGCTACCCGCACCGACCGCCGCGCCCGTCGCGGTGCCGCAGCCGGCCGCCGCCAGGCCCAGCAACGAGAGACCCAGCACACCCGAGATCAGCTGTCGCGGAATCTGTCGCGGAATCATTCGTGACCTCCTTAGATGGTCCGTCGGGACTTCTCTGTCGTTCAGATCTTCGTTGTCGTCGCGTCGATCGAGCGTGATGCACTCGACGCGTATGATTCGAGTGTAGACCCCTCTCGCACCTCTCGCATCTCCAAGCACGACCGAGTATCATCGAGCGCATGACGACGGAGATCAGGTGTTGTACGGAGAGGGCGCCGCGGAGGAAATCCATGACGAGGCTAGCGGGAAACACCCGGCGCATTGCGGCTCGCTCCACGACCACGAGTCTCGCGCTGGCGCTGGTGCTGGTGGGCATCGTCCCGTCGTCAGCGCAGATGCTGTACGCGCCCGAAAGCCTCCAGCGCGATTTCCGAGTCGAGTGGCAGCCCACGCAGAATCGACGAGGGGCGGGGATCGAGGGCTACGTCTACAACACGTCCAACCGGACGGCCCAGCGTGTCAGCCTCCGGATCGAGCGCGTCGACGGCTCCGGGAGCGTCGTCGGGTCGTCGACGGTGTGGATTCCCGGCGAGCTCCCGATGACGGATCGCGTGTACTTCAGCGCGTCCGTCCCCACCGCGGCCAGATACCGCGTCCAGGTTCTCTCGTTCGACTGGTCGTGTCAGGGCGGTGGCGGCGGCGGGATGTAGCCGAGCGCCGCCCGATCAGGTCCAACGCGACCACCTCCAGCCGATGACCTACCCGCCCGGCCTGCCGCTGATCTTCGTGCTCCTGATCCTGCTCGGGCTGCTGATCTTCCTGGTCGAGATGCGCATCTTGACCTACGCCTACCGCAAGGTCGGCGTCCATCCGCGCTACGCGTTTGCGGTCATGGTGCTCTCCCTGCTCGGCAGTTACGTGAACATCCCGCTCTACGCGGCGCCGGGGCGCACGGTCGTCGCGCTCAACGTGGGCGGCGCGCTGATCCCGATTCTGGTCTCGCTCTATCTGGTGGCGCACACGGGAATGTTGGGGCCGATGCTGATCGGCACGGCGGTGGTCGCGGCGATCGTGCACCAGATCGCGTACGTCGTGCCCGGCCTCGGGATCGCGGTGCCGATGCTGGTGCCGCCGATCGTCGCGGCCGGCGTCGCCCTGGTTCTCGCCTTTCGGCGCGCGCCGCCCGTGGCCTACGTGTCGGGATCGATGGGCACGCTGATCGGCGCCGACCTTCTCAACCTCCGGCAGTTCTGGCGGCTCGGCGCGCCCATGGTCTCGATCGGCGGGGCCGGCACGTTCGACGGCGTGTTCCTGACGGGGATCTTGGCGGGCCTGCTCGCCTGAGCGTGGTCGGAGCGTCCCGACCGCCGCGCGGTCGTGCTCAGTCAGCGGTCTCGACGGCGATCGGCGTCTCCAGAAGCGTCGGGCGATCAGGTGGCGTTCGCCGCGTCTGGACGAGGATGAGCGCCGCGACGGCGCCGAGCGAGTCGATGACGAAGTCGCGCGCGCTTCCCGAACGCATGGGGAGCGTCGACTGATGGGCCTCGTCGGCGAACGCGCACAGGAGACACACGCTCAGCGCGACCCAGGCCGCCACGCGCGGCGCGCGCCGAGCGCTGAGGACCAGCGCCTTGAACCACAGCACCGCGAGGATCCCGTACTCGGTGACGTGCGCCACCTTCCGCGTGCCGAGGTGCATCACGTTGAGTTGCCTGATCGACGCGTGGGGCGCCAGGAGCTTCAAGACGGGCAGGATGAACATCGCGGTCTTCTGCGCCGCGAAGTACGACGTGCCCATGAGCATGACGATCGCGAGCCAGAGCGCGGCGACCGTGAAGCGAGTTCGACTCACCTTCACCATCGTACTCTCGACGGGGCGGGGCTGCACGCGCCGTCGAGCCCGAAGCGGCGCCGCCGTCAGTTTCCGGGTGGCGTCGCCGTCAGCTTGTCGGCCGCCGCGGCCGCCGCCGCTTTCCGGAAATCGTTCTCCGTGAACCCGTAGAGCTGGGCGCCGCCCATGAAGATCTGCCCCGCGATCTCTCGCGGGACGTTCTTCAGGAGATTCGTGGACACGTACGGGAAGTTGGAGTCGAAGTGCGGGTAGTCCGTCGAGATGCACATCCGATCAGCGCCGATGAGGCCGGCCGTCGCCTCGATCTCCGGCTCGCTACCTTCGACCGCGGCCCAGCAGTTGCGGCGGAAGTACTCCCGCGGCATCAGGCTGAGATAGGGCGCGTGGGAGTCACGGTACTGGGGATAGTCCCACTCGATCCGCGACAGGAGCCCGGGCACCCACGAGTTCTGGGCCTCGAGGAAGCCCACGCGGAGCTTCGGATGGAACTCGAACACGCCCCCGATGATCATGGCGATCAGGGCCTGCTGCATCTCGATCCAGTGGCTGGCCACGTGGCGGTAGAACCGGTTCTCGCCGTAGAGCACGTTCATGTGCGAGTACCAGGCGCCGGTGCCCTCGTGGAACCCCCACGTCACGTTCAGCTCCTCGTGGAGGGAGTAGAGCGGATCCCAGTAGTTCGAGTGCCAGAAGTGCCCGTTCACGAGGTTCGGACGGATGAAGGAACCGACGGCGCCCATCTCGCGCACGCAGCGCACCAGCTCACGGCAGGCCAGGTGCACGTCGTGCACCGGCAGCATCGCCACGAACTTCAGGCGCTCGGGGCTGTACTGGCAGAACTCGTGGATCCAGTTGTTGTAGGCCTGGCAGAGCGCCAGCGAGAGCAGCGGATCCAGGTGATCACGCGCGATGAGGCTCAGACCGGTGGTGGGGTAGAGCACCGCGATGTCGACCCCTTCCATTTGCATCCCGATCACCTGAGCCTCGGCGTTGTACTTGCGCTCGATCGCGAAGTCGAGCCGGCCGGTGTCGGCGAGCCGCGAGCCGGAGAGCGGCTGCGAGCTGTGGGTGCCGCCGGGGCGGCTCCGTTTCCGGTATTGCTGCAGCTCGGCGTCCTGCGTCGTCGGGAGGCCGTCGATCACGATCGTGCCGCGCCGCGACGTGCCGTCGGCCCCGATCGTCGTCGTCACGCGGTCCTTGAACCGTGGATCCAGATACCGCTCGAACAGATCCACCGGCTCCATGATGTGCATGTCGCAGTCCACGAACCGAAGCCCGTCCTTCATGCCATCCTCCCCGTGTGACGACCTCGTCTCCGCCCGCGCCGCCTGCCGACGCTCGCCTCACCGCCCTATGCTCGCGTCACCAATCAACGCACGAGTCGCGTCCAGACTCGCGGGCACTATGATGCCACGACTAGAGGGAGTCAAGTTCACCACGGTGATCCGGGGAGGAGGTGACACGGCCGTGGGCGGGGTCAGACTGGACCCGTTCCCTCCAAGGGGAATCCGGAAGTGGCGCGCCCAGATGGAGCCCAGCCGAAGCGGGGCAGCGCGCGCGTGCCGCGTGGTCCAGCGACCCCGTCCACGTCGGGTCACCTCCTCCCCGGCCACCAGCGTGAAGATTGACGCGCGAGAACAGGGTTGATATAGCAGCGGAGTCCGGAAAGGAGGACTCGTATGTGCGTTGACAACGATTCGCGGCCGCCGATTCGCCCGATCGCGGGAGGCTCGGCCGGCTCCCAGGACTTCAAGCTCGCGTCGGCCGACGGCACGCGCTTCATGGCCCACGCGGCCCGGGCGAGCGCGCCGACGGGCGCCGGGATGGTCGTCATCCCTGACGTGCGCGGGCTGCACCCCTATTACAAGGAGCTCGCGGACCGCTTCGCGGAGATCGGCGTGGACTCGGTGGCCATCGACTTCTTCGCGCGGACGGCGCCCTCCGAAGACCGGAGCGACAGCTTCGACTTCATGGCGCAGGTGCCACTGACGAAGCCCGATAGTCTCCAGGCCGACATCGCGGCCGCGGTCACGTATCTGCGCAGCCCGGCCGGGGGCCAGGTCCGCTCGGTCTTCTCGGTCGGCTTCTGCTTCGGTGGGGCGCTGTCGTATCTGCAGGCGGCCAGCGGGCTGCGCTACGCCGGCGTGATCGGATTCTACGGCTGGCCGCTCGGGCTCACGCGCTGGCCGGATCGGCCCAAGCCCATCGACGCCGTCACGCGCTACACGTGCCCCGTGCTGTCGCTTTTTGGCGGTGCGGATCCGGGGATTCCGCAGAGCGTCGTCGATCAATTCAACGCCGCGTGCACCAAGGCGGGCGTCAAGCACGACGCCACGGTCTACCCGGGCGCGCCGCACAGCTTCTTCGACCGCAAGCAGTCGGAATTCGCCGACGCGTCGGCCGACGCCTGGAAGCGCGTCCAGGGATTCGTGCGACAGAACACCGGGAAGTAGCGAGGAAGCGGCGCGCCCGGATGGAGCCCAGCCGCCCCGGGCCAGCGCACGGGTGCCGCGTGGTCCTCGATGACCCCACCCGTCAGTCCACCCGGCGCCCGTTCGCCGCAGAGCGTTTGTTGCCTGGACCCGAGGGAAGCAGGTACTCTTCGGGGGAGCCGCACGGCCCAGAGCCGCGGCGACCGAGAGGAGCGCCTCCCACCGTGAGCACGCCCGCCGACGGCTGGACCACCGAAACGATTCCTATCGCGGGCCTCGCGACGCCCGTGGCCCGCGCCGGTCAGGGCCCGCCGCTGCTGATTCTGCACCACGACATCGGATCGCTACGTCCCCTGCCCTTCTACGACGCGTTGGCCCGCCGGTTCACGGTGCTCGTGCCCTCGCACCCCGGGTACGACGGCGCCGAGCGTGGAGACTGGATCCGCAACGTGCGGGACGTCGCGGCCATCTACCAGTGGATGCTCGGCGAGCTCGCCGCCACTCGCGCCGTCGGGCCGATCTCCGTGGTCGGCCTGGGCTTCGGCGGGTGGATCGCCGCCGAGATGGCCGCGCTGGCGCCGCGCACGTTCCACCGGCTGGTGCTGGTCGGGGCCATGGGCCTCAAGCCCGAGCGTGGAGAGATCGCCGACCAGGCGCTGGTCTCGTACATCGACTACGTGCGACTCGGATTCGCCGACCAGCGAACGTTCGATCGCGTGTTCGGCGCCGAGCCCCCGACCAGGCTCCTGGAGCAGTGGGACCTCAATCGCGAGATGAGCTTCCGCATCGCGTGGAAGCCCTACATGTACAACCCCACGCTGCCGCATCTGCTGGGCGGTGTCGCCGCGCCGAGCCTGGTCGTGTGGGGCCGCGACGATCGCATCGTCCCGCTGGAATGCGGCGAGCGCTTCGCCAAGATCCTGCCCAGGGCGCGCCTCGAGATCGTCGAGGGTGCCGGGCACTTCGTCGAGATGGAAAAGCCGGACGAGCTGGCGCGACTCGTCGCTGACTTCGCGAGCTAAGGAGAGACCGATGCACCTCATGTACTTCACCGAGCAGCCGATGTCGGCCTATCCAGCGGACAAAGGGCGCGAGTTCGGCGCCACCGCGTTGATGTTCTCGAACAAGCACTTCGATCCGGTCGCCGGCAGCCGCCTCTACAACGAGTATCTCGAGCACTATCGGCTCGCCGAGGATGTCGGCTTCGACGGAATCATGCTGAACGAGCACCACAACGCACCGTTCTGCATGCAGGCCAAGTGCAACGTCTTCGCGTCGATCCTGGCGGCCACGACGAAGCGCGTGAAGATCGTTTTGCTCGGCAACCCGCTACCGCTCGCCGAGAATCCGGTCCGGCTCGCCGAGGAGCTGGCGATGATCGACATGGTCTCGCGCGGCCGCCTCGTCTCGGGCTTCGTGCGCGGCGGCGGCCAGGAGCAGCTCGCCACCGGCGTGAACCCGGCCTTCAACCGCGAGCGCTTCGAGGAAGCGCACGACCTCATCGTGAAGGCGTGGACCCAGCCGGGGCCGTTCCGCTGGGAAGGCACGCACTACCAGCATCGCGTGGTGAACCCGTGGGCGGTGCCGCTCCAGAAGCCGCACCCCCGCGTCTGGATCCCCGGTGTCCTCAGCAAGGAGACGATCGTCTGGGCCGCGCGCAAGCGCTATCCGTACATCGCGCTCAGCACCGAGATCGAGGCGACCAAGAAGATCTGGGAGCAATACGACCGCGTGGCGGCCGAGACCGGCTACGCCGGCGGCCCCGAGTACCGCGGCTATCTCCAGCGCTGTCACGTCGCCGAGACCGAAGAAAAGGCGATGCAGAACGCGCAGCAGTTCATGTGGATGCAGGGCGAGTTCACCGGTCTGGCGCATCCGGTCTGGTCCACCCCTTCGGGCTACTTCTCGCCGTCCTACCGGTCGGCGTTCGTCGAGTACGCGGTCGGGCGTCGCTCCAACCCGCGCGGCGCCGCGTTCGAGGAGCAGATCAAGAACCAGCAGATCGTCGCCGGGACGCCGAAGACGGTCATCCCGAAGCTCCGGCGCCTGCTCGAGGAGACGCGGCCGTCGATCATGGGGTTCTGGGCGGCCGACGGGTTCGTCTCCAGTGAAGACACGAAGAAGTGCATCCGGCTCCTCGGCGAGGAGGTGCTTCCCGCGCTCCGGGAGTTCGCCAAGGAGCTCGACCTGTGGAGTCCGTTCGAAGCCAACTCGCCCGTGAGCATGCAATTCCAGGCGCCCGCCCAGCCGGCCGGCGCGACGACCATTTGAGGAGAGATATCGAGATGCCGGTCCGCTCCCTCGTGCTGGCCCTTGCTCTCGGCGCCGTCCTCTTCACCCCGAGCTCGCCGGCTCTCGCGACGACCGACCCCGGAACCCTGCACATCGGCGTCCACGTGACGCTCGTCTCGCGCTGGCTCGATCCCGGTGATACCGAGGCGCTCATCACCCCGTTCATGCTGCTCTACTTCCTGCACGACGCGCTCGTGAAGCCGATGCCGAGCTCGATCAACACGCCGAGCCTGGCGGAGTCGTGGTCGACATCGAAAGATGGCCTCACGTACGACTTCGTCCTCCGCAAGAACGCCAAGTTCCACAACGGCGATCCGGTGACGGCCGACGACGTGAAGTTCACCTTCGAGCGTTACAAGGGCGCGTCGGCCAAGCTGCTCAAGGACAGGGTGAAGGAGGTTCAGGTCGTCGCCCCGAACCGCGTGCGCTTCGTGCTCAAGGAGCCGTGGCCGGACTTCATCGCGTTCTACGGCACCTCGGCGACCGGCGCCTCGTGGATCGTGCCCAAGAAGTACGTCGAGAAGGTCGGCGAGGAGGGCTTCAAGAAAGCCCCGGTAGGCGCCGGACCCTTCAAGTTCGTGTCCTTCAACCCCGGGATCGAGCTCGTGCTCGAGGCGTTCCCCGAGTACTGGCGAAAGGCGCCGCAGGTCAAGCGAGTCGTCATGCGTAGCATCCCCGACGAGAGCACGCGCGCGGCGGCCGTGAAGACCGGCGAGGTCGATCTCGCCTATCTCTTTGTTGGCGCGGTCGCCGAGGATCTGCGTCGCGCGCCCGGCGTCAAGCTCGTCGCCCCCCTGCTCTACGGCATCTACTGGCTGGACTTCCTCGACCAGTGGGATCCGAAGTCGCCCTGGCACGACCGGCGCGTGCGCCAGGCCGCAAGCCTGGCCATCGACCGGTCGGCGATCAATCAGGCGGAGATGCTGGGGTACGGGAAGCCCACGGGAGGCTTCGTGCCGCCCGAGTTCGACTTCGCACTGCGCATCGAGCCGCCGGCCCTCGACCCCCAGCGCGCCAAGCAGCTACTGACCGAGGCCGGCTATCCGAACGGCTTCGATGCCGGCGACCTGACGCCGCTGCCGCCCTACACGTCGCTGGGCGAGACGGTCGGCGGCTATCTGCAAGGCATCGGGATCCGCAGCAGGGTCCGGGTCATGGAGCGCGCGACGTACATGACCTCGTGGCACGAGAAGAAGCTGAAGGGGCTTCTCATCGGCGCGACGGGCGCCGCCGGGAACGCGGCGGCCCGCCTCGAGCCGTTCGTGACCAAGAACGGCATCTACGCGTACGGCTCGCTGCCCGAGATCGACGATCTGTTCCAGCGCCAGGCGAAGGAGCTCGACCGCAAGCAGCGCGAGGTTCTCTTGCACCAGATCCAGAAGCTGGTCGCCGACCAGGTCATCGCCGCGCCGATCTTCCAGCAGGGCTTCATCTGGGGCGTCGGCGCGCGCGTCGACGTGTCCGGCGCCGGCCTCATCCAGGGCTATCCGTACGCGGCCCCCACCGAGGACCTGAAGCTCAAGTAGTTTCTGAAGCTCGAGTAGTTTCTAAAGCTCGAGTAATCTCTGAGGTCACGTCGCCCGCGCGGGTCTCCACGTGAGGCCCGCGCGGTGCGCGACCAGCACGATCACCGCCACGCCCAGCAGGCCGGCCGCGCCACCCGCGGCGCAGGCCACGCGCACGCCCAGGTGCTCGGCGATGGTCCCCACCAGCAGCGAGCCGAAGGGCGTCATGCCGGCGAAGGTGACGGTGTAGAGCCCCATCACCCGACCGCGGAGGGCGTTGGGCGCGGTGAGCTGCAGCGTGGTGTTGCAGCCCGTCGTGAAGAAGATCTGACAGCCTCCCAGCAGCGCCAGCACGAAGGCCGCGGTGGCGAAATGGTGGGCCGTCGCCAGCGCCAGAAGGCCCGTGCAGAGGACCAGCGCCGAGCCGGCGAGGAACGAGAGCGGCGGCAGGTCGCGGCGCAGCAGCGCGATCCCGAACCCCCCGGCGACGGCGCCGACGCCGAGCGCCGACATGAGCAGGCCGAATCCGTGAGCGCCGAGCTTCAGCATGTCGCGGGCGACGAGCGGGACGACTACGTTGAAGTTGAGGACCAGCAGGCTCACCACGATCATCAACCCGAGCGTGAACGCGACGGGCGGAGTTTCCGCCGCGTAGGTCACCGCGCCGAGGAGCCCCTTCCCGATCCCGATGCGTCCGGCGGGATCGGGCTGGCCGTCCGTGCGGATCGCGAGAAGCACCGCGAGCACGACGACGAAGCTCGCGCCATTCAGGAGGAACGCCATCGCGACACCGAACCCCGAGATGAGCAGCCCAGCGACGGCGGGCCCGACGATGCGCGCGCCGTTCATGACGACGGAGTTGAGCGCGACCGCGTTCGCCAGGTCGGGGCGCCCGACGAGATCGGTCACGTAGGCCTGGCGCGCTGGAATATCGAGCGCGCGGCCGAGCCCGTAGACGGCCGCGAGGACCGCGACGTGCCAGAACTGGACGTGGCCGCTCCAGACGAGCCCGGCCAGCACCAGCGCCTGGAGCTTCATCGCCAGCTGGCTGATGAGCAACACGCGTTTCTTCGCGAACCGATCGCTCAGCGCGCCGCCGACCGGCGACAGGAGGAGGATCGGCGTGAACTGCAGCGCGCTGACGACGCCGAGCTGGAGCGGAGACTGCGTGATCTCGAGCACCAGCCACGCCTGCGCCACGCTCTGCATCCACGTGCCGATTTGCGAGATCAGCTGGCCGGCCCAGAAGAGCCGGAAGTCGCGGTGCCGGAGAGCGCCGAGACGTGCTCCGCGCGGCGCATGCTCGCCTGCTCCTCGGGTGCCATCCGGTCCCCCGGGCATCGCTCCTGACTCTACACGAGCCGACTTCGCGAGAACGACACGTAATGCACACAGCCCCGCAAACGTGACATGCTCTGATCCGCCTCGAGAACAGGAGAGGACCCCATGGACCGCGCACCACGCGCCGTCGCTCTCGTCACCGCCATCGTCGCCGCCATCGCCGTCGCCGCCTGCACCCACTTCGCGGCGGCCGACGAGGGCCGGATCAAAGCGTCGAACCCTCAAGTCGTCGTGATCTCCCTCGACGGCGCCAAGTCGGATCTGGTCCAGAGCTATCTGGCGACGGGCGTGCTGGACAAGAAGACCGGGCTCGGCCGCCTCAAGGCGCACGGGGTCGTCGCCGAGCAGAACGTCACGGTCACACCATCGGTGACCGCCGTCGCTCACATCGCGATCGCCACCGGGTCCACCGCGCCGCACAACGACATTCCCCTGAACACCTTCCATCCCGTCGCCGCCTCGATCGGCACCGGTATCAGTGGCTTCGCCGCGCCGATCGGCGGCTACCAGCTGAGCCCGCTCGGCGCGACCACGACGCCGACGGCGGAGCCCTTGTGGGTGCAGCTGCGAAAGGCCGGGAAGAAGGTCGTGACCGCCACGTGGCCGGGCAGCGACGGCGCCGACATCAGCATCGCCGGAACGCTGGTGCAGGCCGCAGTCCCGGCACGCACGACCGACTACACGCTGCCGTTCGGCGCCTTCGGCGGGTTGGGCGCGCAGGGCTTCTCGCTGAACGCCGGGAGCTTCGTCGCGGCCGACGCGACCTTGAACGGCCAGCTCGCCGCCGCCGGCCGCGTGTCGTTCAGTCCGGTCCAAGTGACGTCGGCGCCGGTCGAGACCGTGTTCTGCGCGCCGGCGACCACGGCCACCTGCGGGACCACCAACGCGTCGGGTCGCACGCTGCGCTACGACATCAAGGCCGCGGCGCTCGACACGACCGACGACGACATCGTCAACTACGACACGCTGGTGTTCTTCGAAGCCACCGCCGGCATTGCGCCCGGCCCGTTCGCGCTTCCGTCCACGGGCCCCGGCTACGTGAAGGTGGGAGGCCCGTCGGGGAAGTTCTTCTTCGAGGGCTCGGGCAACAAGGTCGGCGCCGCGTATTTCGTGAGCCGGCTGGCGGCCGACCTCTCGACCGTGCGCTTCGCGCGCTACTCGGCGAGCTTCATTCCGCGCAACGCACCCGTGCTCTCGGTGGTGGACGACATCAACAACACCGTCGGCTTCTGGGCGCCGCAGCCCGACTTCCGCATCCCCGAGCGGCTGAGCCTGGGGTTCGGCAGCTTCCCGGACCTCGAGCTCGAGATGATGTACCGCGATCAGGTCGAGACGTGGACGACCTATCAGATCCAGGTGGCGCTGCGCGCGATCGCCCAGAATCCCGATGCAGATCTCATCATGCTCTACTTCGAGCAGCCCGATGGCTCCGGGCATCAGTTCACGCTCACCGACCCTCGCCAGGCGACCAACCCGCTCGACGCCACCACGGTCGGTACACCTGGCAATCCGCCCGGCGCCGTCGGCCAGGACGCGGACAAGATCGCCCGCTACGACGGCTATCTCAAGTTCGCCTACCAGCAGGCGAACAGCGCCGTGGAAGCGATCCTGAACGCGGTCGGCTCACGCCCGAACGGTGAGCCGCTGCGCGACGTGTTCGTGGTGTCGGACCACGGGATGGCCCCCTTCCATACTGCGGTGAGCCTGCGAAATCTATTGTCGAACGCCGGCGTGAACGTGAACCTGCTCGGCTTGCGCACGACCGGCCCGGCGGCCAACGTCCACGTGAACCTCCAGGGCCGCGAAGCCGGCGGCGCCGTGACACCCGCGGACTACCCAGGGCTGGTGGCGCAGGTCGCGGCAGCGCTGCAGGGGGCGATCGATCCGAACGCGTTCTACAACCCCGGCGCCGCGTGGCTCTTCAGCGACGTCCTGACGCGGCCGAACGACTGTGGCTTCCCGGGCTTCTGCACCAACGAGAACATCGGCCAGGACACCGGTGACGTCGTGGCCCTGATGATCGAGGGCTACAACTTCGACGGCTCCCAGAGCCCCGGGGTCGCCCGCCTCGGCGACGCGCCGTTCAACGGGACCACCACCGTCTACTCCGTGCCGAACTTCTACGGCGCCCACGGCCACAACTCCGAGCTGCCCTCGATGAGCGCGATCCTCTACGCCGCCGGCCCGAGCCTGAAGCCGCTCCGGAAACTCGACGTGATCCACAACATCGACGTCGCGCCCACGGTGATGGAAATCCTCGGCGTGGCGCCGGCGCTCACCGTCGACGGCGCGGTGATTCCGAAAATCCTGCGCAAACAGCGCGACTGACGCATCGTCGATCGACGAACCGGAAACTGCAGCGAGCTCGATCTGACACAGAACTGGCCACAGTGACCAGAGTCCAACCGGTTCGTCCTGCCGCCCGGAAATCGACGGGTCGCAAGTGGGCGCGAAGGCTCCGGTGTCGCTCGGCTGACGCGTGGCACCAAAGCTGCTCTCCTAAGCACCAACGATCAAACTTTCACTCCAGAGCAGCCGAGACTGAGTCAGGGGGCTCTAACTAATGTTTCAGTGGTGGACGAAGAAGCGCCTCACGCTCGCGAACCAGCGAGGCTTCACCCTCATCGAGCTGATGATCGTCGTCGCGATCATCGGCATCCTGGCGGCCATCGCCATCCCGCTCTACGCCAACGTTCAGGCGCGCGCGCGGATCGCCAAGGCCCAGGCCGACGCCCGGGCCCTCGCCTCGGCGGTGTCGATCTACGCGGCCCACATGGGCAACCTCCCGCCTGCGCTGGCGGATCTGTCGGTGGCCACGGTCAACGCTCAGGGGCAGAATGCCGGTCCGTTCATGGCCGGTACCGTTGCGCCTCCGACCGGTTGGTCCAATTACGCGTATGCGCTAAGCCTCGCGGCCGGTACCTTCAACATCTCCGCGACCGGCGACACCACGACCGTCTCGCTCCCGTAACGATCGGCTCGGAAGCACACCGCGCACGGGAGGGGTCTCGGACCTTCCCGTGCGCGTGTCTACGTCAAGCCGTGCTGAGGCGTTCGTTCGAGCTCGTCGTTCTAGATCCAGCCCGAGCCGGGACTCTGATGGAAGGTGTAGTCCCACACGGTGACCCGGTACTGCGCCGCGACCGGAAGGTTGGGAATCTCGAAGTAAGCGCGCTGGAACCCGTTGACGCCGCCGACCACCCATCCGATCCGCTGCGCCACGAGGGCGCCGGTCGAATCGAACGCCTGCGCCAGGACGCGGACCGGCTCCGCGCACTCTCCTTGCAGTCCCGTCAGGTGGCCGACGATCCGGCGCGCGCCGCCTCGCTCCGGCTCGGTCGTCCAATCGACGGCGAAGTGGTGCTCCCAACCGGCCATCAGAGTGGTCGCCGACGTTGAAGGCGTCAGGTAGCCCGAGCTCGCGCAGGCCGTCGCAGCGACGGCGACCAGCGCGAGTCGTGCAGCCGTGAAGAGCGGCGCAAAGCGCGGCGTCATGCGCGGTCCTCCCGGCTCAGCCTAGCACTACTCCACGGAATCTTGACGCGCCCCGCTGGTGGGAATCAGGGATGTTCGATACCGCCTCGATCGGCATGTTCAGTTCATGGCTCCGATCAACTGCTAGATCGTCCGGATCGTCATCGATGCGCTCGACGAATCTTCGGCCATCGCTGTCGGCTTTCGCTGCCTGGCTCACGGTGGCGTCCATCAGTCTCCACGGCGGTCTGCCGATGCGAATACAAGACCGCCAACATCGAGGTGGACATCGGACTCTTCACGGACGGCCGACTGGCGCATGTCATGGGGCGGGAGTCGTCAGGGATCGCCGTCTACGACGCCGGGGCCGTGAAGGCGATCAAGGCGGCTTCGCCGTTCCCGCCCGTGCCGCGCGCGTCGATGGGCAAGGCGAAGCCGGGAAGCGCCAGCGTCCGACGCCCTGCGGGCGATCGGCTGCCATATCGAGCGCCTGGAGGCCGTGTACGTCGAGGGACATCGGCCGTGGCAGATGACCCACGTCCTCGGAATCCTGAGTAGCCGTATAATCCGGGCGACCGCCGAGACACTATGCGCGGCGCGGAGGAGGCGGACATGCACGTCGGCCTGGTGATGGAATGCGACTACCGCGAGGGGAGAACCCAGGAGCAGGCGTTTGCCGAAGCGATGTCCATCGCCGAGATCGCGGAGACGCAGGGGCTCGACGGCGTCTGGCTGGCCGAGCGACACTTCGCGATCCACCGGCGACCGACTGATCCGATGGGCGCGGGCATTCCGTCGATCGCCTCGGTGCCCCTCGTGCTCGCCGCGGCGATCGCCGCGCGCACGACCCGCATCCGGATCGGAACCGGCGTCAGCGTGCTTCCGCTCTGCCATCCCATCCGCACGGCCGAGGAGGCCGCCACCGTCGACCAGATCAGCCAGGGGCGTCTCGATTTCGGCGTCGGGCGCAGCGGCTTCCCCCGCGCCTACTCGGGCTACGGCATTCGGTACGACGAGAGCCGCGAGCGCTTCCAGGAATCGCTCGACGTCATTCTCAAGGCGTGGACGCAGGATGGCTTCTCGCACACGGGCAAATACTTCACCTTCGACAATCTGACCGTGGTGCCGCGGCCCTATCAGAAACCGCACCCGCCGGTGTGGGTCGCGGCCACGACCCACGACACGTTTCCGATCGTCGGGCGCATGGGCTTCTCGCTGGTCACGGGCTTGCGCGGCTTCGACGTCCCCGAGGCCATCGGGCACCTGAAGGCGTATCGTGCCGCCTTGCGGGAGGCCGGGCATCCCGGTGACGGCAACGTTTATCTGCGCATGCCCGTCTACGTCGCGGCCACTGCCGATCAGGCTCGCGCCGAGCCGGAGGAGAGCACGATGCGCGCCTATCGCCGGCTGGCCGAGAACATGGCCTCGACGGTCGGCGCGGCGGGGACGACCGCCTCCGAGGAGCGAGCGGAGCGCGCGGAGCGCCTGTCTCAGGTGACCTACGACGATCTGTTGCGCGATCGGGTCGCGTACGGCACGCCCGACATGGTCGTCGACCGGCTGCGCGACCTGCGGGACCAGCTGGGGCTGTCGGGCGTCATCATGGAGTCCAACGTCGGTGGGCGCATCCCGCTCGAGCGCGTGCTCACCTCGATCCGCCTCTACGCGCAAGAGGTCGCTCCGCGTCTGCGCTGAACAAGGACCTCGGGCTGCGTCGCGCCATTGCGCGGCGCGACTTCCTCAACGGCGTCGCGCTCACCGTGGGCGGCGCCTTGGTATCGCCGCGCGAGCTGCTCGAGCTTGGACGCGCCGACGCGGCGAGCGAGTCGGCGCCCTATCCGCCCGCACTCACGGGCCTGCGCGGCAGCCACGATGGCTCGTTCGATGCCGCCCACGCGCTGCGCGACGGAACGTTCTGGGAGACCGCGGGCTCCCCTGCCGACAACGGCGAGCGCTACGATCTCGTGGTCGTGGGCGCCGGAATCAGCGGACTGGCCGCGGCGTGGTACTTCCGCAAGGCCGCCGGGCGTTCCGCGCGGATCCTCATCCTCGACAACCACGACGACTTCGGTGGTCATGCACGGCGCAACGAGTTCCAGGTCGGCGGGCGCACGCTGATCGGCTACGGCGGTACGTTCGCCATCGACAGCCCGGCGCCCTACAGCGCGACCGCACGGGCGATGCTCGCGGAGCTCGGCGTGGACGTTTCGCGCTGGGCACGCATGTTCGAGCGGAGTCTCTACGCGAGCCTCGGCATGGGCGCGGCGATCTTCTTCGACCGCGAGACGTTCGGCGCCGACCGGCTGGTGCGCGAGCCGGCCGTGGGCGATCCGTGGTCGGCATTCCTGGCCCAGGCGCCGCTATCGGAGGCAGCCCGGCGCGACATCGGACGCCTCGTCAAGGAACGCCCCGACTACCTCCCCGGGCTCGACGACGACGCGAAGAAGAGGCGGCTGGCGCGGATGAGCTACGCCGACTTTCTGGTGAAGAGCGCCGCATGCCACCCCGACGTCCTGCCGTTCTTCCAGGCGCGTCCCCATTCGCTCTACGGTGTGGGGATCGACGCCGTCTCGGCGCTCGACGCATGGGGCCTCGGGTTGCCAGGCTTCACGGGCATGAAGCTGGATCCGACGCCGGGACCGGGCATGGGGCTCGACGCGCGCCCCGGCCCGCGCTCCCCGTTCCTGCACTTCCCTGACGGGAACGCGACGCTGGCCCGGCTGCTGGTCCAGCGGCTGATCCCACGTGCTGTGCCCGGCCGCAACGTCGACGACGTGGTGGTGGCGCGCACCGACTACGCGCGGCTCGACGAGCCGGGACCGGCGCGCCTGCGTCTCAACAGCACCGTCGTGCGCGCGCGCCACACCGGCGATGCGGCGCGGTCTACGCAGGTCGAGGTCATGTACGCGCGAGATGGTCGCCTGGAGCGTGTCCGCGCCCGGAACTGCGTGTTGGCTTGCTGGAGCAGCGTGATCCCGTATCTGTGCCCCGAGCTACCCAAGACGCAGCGCGACGCGCTCGCGTATGAGACCAAGGTCCCGATCGTCTACACCAGCGTGCTTCTCCGAGCCTGGACGAGCTTCCACTCGCTGCGCGCCAGCCGCGTGCACTGCCCCGGGAGCTTCCACACGTCGGTCGATCTGGACTTGCCGGTGCGCGTGGGAACCTACCGTCCCTCGCGCCGGCCCACCGAGCCCATCGTGGTCCACATGATGCGGACGCCGTGCCTGCCCGGACAGTCGGCGCGCGAGCAGCACCGCGCCGGCCGCCTCGAGCTGTTCAAGACGACCTTCGAAACATTCGAGCGCAACGTTCGCGCGCAGCTGACGAGAATCCTGGGGGCCGGCGGCTTCGAACCGGCGCGCGACGTGCTGGCCCTGACCGTGAACCGCTGGCCGCACGGCTACGCGTATCAGTACAACTCGCTCTGGGATCCGTTCTGGATCGACGGCGGCCCCCTGCCGTGCGTGGCCGCGCGACAACGCTTCGGTCGCATCGCCATCGCCAACGCCGACGCGGCGGCCTACGCCTACACCGACGCGGCCATCGACCAGGCGCACCGCGCGGTCGGCGAGCTGTTGGGGCTCCCGAGCGCGTCCGGCGCAGGAGCGCCGCTTCGTGTTCGCACCAGAACGTTCAGATCCTCTGTTGAATCTTGTGACGAGACACCGGGACAGCGGTCGCCGGCTTGAGACGTGCCGATGCGCGCTGGGTTGGGGCATCCACATGGGCACACAATGGTAGTATTCGGCGCGAGTGCCTCGTAGGTGGTTACGCCCCCGTAGCTCAGGTGGATAGAGCAGCAGTTTCCTAAACTGCGTGCCGGGTGTTCGAGTCACCCCGGGGGCACCAACTCCTTCGCGAACTTACGGCGCGGTGTGCTTCTTGCCGGTGGGATCTGGTTGCGGCTGGGTTGCGGCCAGTTGCCTTCCGGCCTCCTCGATCGCCTCGGCGAGCCCTTCGACGTGGTGCCACTGGCCTTGGCTCATTTTGGGCGGAGCGTAGACGGGCACGTTTTCGGGCACGTTTGGCGGGTCCGGTTCCAGTCCTACGGAGAGCATATGAGAAACTCTCCAGACGGATCACTCATACTGCTCGGCAAGGGATGTCGCCCTCACACGCCCCAAAGAACCCGGAGCCCCCTGACGAATGGGCCGTAAGAGTAAATCTCGTAAGCTAGAAGCGGCCGCCAAGTCCCAACACCCGCAACTGTTCCCACGTGGCGGGCCTGAGCCGGGCCAAGCCCCTGTGAGGGCGCGTCCTCCAGAGGACGGTTCACCGGTCCCCGCTTCCGCCCCGCGCTGGATCCAATGGCTTGTGCCCTTGCTCGTCGCCGTTGTCACTCTTGCGGCCTTCTTGCCGACCCTGCAGAACCAGTTCGTGAACTGGGACGATGACAAGAATTTCTTAGACAACCCCCACTATCGGGGGCTCGCCGGAACCCACCTCCGCTGGATGTGGACCACGTTCCACATAGGCCACTACGCTCCCCTGACCTGGATGACCCTCGGCTTGGACTACCTGCTCTGGGGCATGAATCCCCTCGGGTATCATCTGACCAGCCTTCTCCTGCACGCCGCGAACGCGGTGGTCTTCTACGTCCTCGCTCGTCGCATCCTGACTCTCGCTCGGCCCGGTCTTGTTGACCGCGGTCACGCGCTCGCGGCTTCTGCAGGGTTTGCCGCCCTCGTGTTCGCCATCCATCCCTTGCGCGTCGAATCCGTGGCGTGGGTCACCGAGCGGCGCGATGTGCTCTCGGGGCTCTTCTACCTGCTGACGATCCTGGTGTACCTCCGGGCGTGCGCGCGGGAGGCGCCCGGCCGCCGATCGTACTGGCTCTCCGTGACCCTGTTCGGCTGTGCGCTTCTCTCGAAATCGATGGCGGTCAGTCTCCCGGTCGTGCTCTTGATCCTAGACTTCTATCCCCTCCAACGCCTCGGCGGGCCCATCGGGTGGTGGGGCCAGCGCGCACGCCGCGTCTACGCGGACAAGATCCCCTTCGTGCTGCTGGCCGCTGCGGCCTCGGCCCTCGCATTCAGAGCCCAGACCCTCCTCCATAGCCTGGTCTCCCTGGATCAACTCAGCGTGCCGGGCCGCTTGGAGGTCTCCGTCTATGGCTTGAGCTTCTACCTCTGGAAAATGATCTTGCCGTTGCGCCTCTCGAACCTCTACCCGCGGCCGCCTACGCTCGATCCCTGGGCGATGCCGTTCCTCCTGAGCTGCGGCGTGGTCCTCGCTATCACCGCGCTCGCCCTGGCTTGCCGCCGTCGATTGCCGGGCCTGCTGGCGGCCTGGGCGGCGTACGTGGTGGTCCTCCTGCCGGTGCTCGGCATCGTTCAGATCGGCCCGCAGATCGCCGCGGATCGATACACCTACCTCGCCGGCCTCGGCGGGGCGCTCCTGGCCGGTGCCGGTCTCGGGGCCTGCTGGCGAACCGTGGCGAGCTCGACCACAGGCACACCAACAGCTGTGGGGCTTGCAGGCACTGCCACGGCTATCGTCCTCGCGTTGGGAGTCCTCACCTGGGACCAGGCCCAGGTCTGGCACGACTCGGAAAGGCTCTGGACCCACGCCCTGGCGATCGACCCCAGCTCTGCGGTCGTCCAGAACAACCTGGGATACGCGCTCGATCTTCAAGGCAAGCTAGCACCCCGGGGGCACCATCTTAGATTAGCCATTTGCAGCCCGCTCGCGGCGCTTGCTCTTCCCGCCCTGTTCTTCAGTCGAAAGGAGCGAGGCTCGCGGCCATCGAGACGAATGTTATTTACGGAGTCGCTACGAGCCGCTAACGTGGACTACCGGAAGCCGCGCCCATTTTCCACAGCAAGCGGGACGCGACCATCGAAACCCACTCGGAGGCCCTGTGAAGAATACTCGCCGGCAACGGGGCGGGGACCTTCAGCGTGAGGGACTACCGACGTCGCAGAATATCT
>Ga0209058_1001257_pt1 | contig 21661 bp, 15 predicted proteins | sample GraSoiAngelo_147_FD_185904 | JGI IMG/M metagenome (GOLD analysis project Ga0209058, IMG submission 185904) | Grasslands soil microbial communities from the Angelo Coastal Reserve, California, USA - 14_1009_05_40cm (SPAdes) (version 2) | ecosystem: Environmental > Terrestrial > Soil > Grasslands ... | reverse complement strand
GGTGGGACCGCATGCAGCGCTACATCGATCGCTGGGTTCCGCCTGCTGTCATCTGTCATCCTTATCCGTCGGCGCGCTTTGGCGGATGACCCGAGGCAAGAGCCGAATATGGGAAACCTGTACGTTCGGATCTGTGCGGAGGGTGGCCAGTGATCGCCATCCCTACCGCGACAATGAAATGATGCGAAGCATCCTTTTACGGAGCGGCCGGGGTGGTCAGACCGGCGAAACTAAATATTGCGCCGACCTGACCAGTATTACGGCTAGTCGAGTCTATTCCCGCGCGTATTCCAGTTCCAGCCGGCGCAGTTCCCTTCGCCGGATTTTCCCCGTGCTCGTCTTGGGCAACTCCGTGACGAATTCTATTTTTCGAGGATATTTATAAGGAGCGATTTCCTCTTTTACAAATTGCTGCAGTTGCGTTTTCAAATGCTCCGAAGGAACATGGGTCTTGTTGAGGACCACGAAAGCTTTCGGAACGAAACCGTGCAATTCCTCGGGTGACGCAACAACCGCAGCCTCCATCACTGCTGGGTGCTGTAACAATACGCTCTCGACCTCCGGCCCAGCGATGTTGTATCCACCGCAAATAATGAGGTCGTCGTTGCGGCACTGATAATGAAAGAAACCCTCCGAGTCGCGCACGTACACGTCGCCGGGAATGTTCCATCCGTCACGCACGTACTCTTTTTGGCGTTCGGGAAGCGAGAGGTAGCGGCATCCTGTCGGGCCGCGTACGGCCAGCAATCCCCCGGTGCCGTCCGGGACCTGCTCGAGGTTTTCGTCGACGACCATGGCCTCATACCCGGGTACAACCTGGCCGGTGGTACCCGGCCGGGTATGGCCGGCCCGTCCAGAGATAAAGATGTGAAGCATTTCGGTGGATCCCAGGCCGTCCAGGATTTCCACACCCGTCGTATTCATCCACGCCGTGTACGTCGACTCTGACAGCGTCTCACCGGCGCTGACGGCGAGGCGGAGTGACTGTACGCGCTGCTTGAGATCCGGAAACTGTCGCATCAGGATTCGGTATGTGGTCGGCGCGCAAGAGACGATCGTTATATGGTGCCGTTCGATCGTCTGGATTAATCCCTCCGGTGTGTATCGGTCTAATAAGACGCTCGAGGCTCCGAATCTGAAAGGAAAGAGAAGGAGACCACCCAGGCCATATGTGAAGGCCATCGTCGGGTGTCCCCCGAAGCGATCATCACTTGTAGGTTTCAGGACATAACGGGCGTAGCTGTCCGCACTGGCAAGCAGTGCGCCGTGAGAATGCATACAACCTTTCGGAACCCCGGTGCTGCCGGAAGTGTAAGCGATGATTGCCAGGCTGTCGGGCCTCGTCGAGCTGCACGGCACGTGCGCGAACGAGTGAGTATTTGTTAATTCGTCCACCATGGCGACCATTGGACGCGAGTCGCTCAAACGATGGACTTCTTCCATCAAATCCGGCTCCGTCACCAACAGCTTCGGTCTTGAACTATCGATCACGGCCTCGATTTCACGCGCTTTGATCAACGGCGATGTCGCCACAGCGACCGCGCCAAGACGAAGCAATGCCAGCCACGCCGTGATAAAGTGCGGCCGGTTCAGCAGCCTCAGCAAGACGCGGTCTCCCGGACCGATCCCCTTTTCGTGCAGCGCACCAGCCATGCCCACCACTTGGTCGTAAACATCGTTATAGGTAAGCGTGGAACTGCCGAAATAAACCGCCGGCGCCGCGCCGCGGCCATTCGACAAGTGCGCGTCGAGAAGTTCGTAGCACGCGTTGAGTTGCTCTGAATACTCAAGCTCCGGAAGTGAATAGATAAACTTCGGCCAAAGTTCTTCGGGAGGGTAGGGTTGCACAAGTGCTGGTGTTTCCTGGCTCATCTTCCCGTACTCTACCTCCACAAAAATAGAAAAGCTACTAACCACCGATACAAACCTGAGTATCCTCACTTCTCCAATGAAGCAACTTCCAATCTTGGAATTTACAATACCTTTAAGCCGGATCTATTGGAGATTGCAGGTTGGAAATTGTTGCAAAAAATTGCTTCATCCGAAGGAACGAAACATGAGCGTCCTCAGGTTATTGCTCTCGCACCTCACAGGTACTAGCAGGCTGGTGCAAACCCATCCGAAACGACGAGTGCGCTGTAGGGGCGGTCTGTGACCGCCCCTATCTCGTTGATTCGCAGAGGACCGGGCGCTCATAGAGCCCCCCTACAGTAGCGCGATTCGACTTTTTTCAGCAGCCAATGAGCACATGCTGTTCGACGCAAGATTGACGCCACTAGGACAATTCTGGAATTCGGGCGGCCTTCCGATTATTGTTGATGATGTGCTCATCGGGGCCATTGGAGTTGGGGTATGGCGCTGACTACGGCATGCGGCGTACTTGTCAAATGTCCGGTATCTGTTGTGCGATGTGAAATGTAGCTGTCAAAGCACCAGATGACCTACTGACCAGACGACCAAATGGTTCGTGGCCGAACTTTTTCCTCAGGTCATTGGGTCAGTGCGACCAGAAATATGATGGACCGTGACTATTTCTACAAGATCATGTATGGCGAAGGTAATCTCGATTACGAGCTGTACCTGAACACGGCGAAACTGCTGCGCTGCCAGAAGGACTTTTCCGAGTTTTGCAATAAGGACGAGCTGCAGTTCCAGGTTGTGCACCAGGTCGAAGAGCTGTGGATGAAGCTCATCGCCTACACGCTCCTCGATATCGAGGAATACATGCCCGTGAGAAATACCAACCGCGTCCTCACTCTGTTCAAGCGCGTTCACATGGCGCAGCGCCTTCTGATCGAACAACTGCCACTGCTGGAAACGATGTCGCCGAAGGAGTACCAGACCATCCGCCTGGGGCTCGGCGCCGGTTCAGGTCAGGAATCGCCGGGCTTCCGTGCGCTGCTGGCAATGGCGCCTCATCTTTGGGAAACCTACAAGAAGCATTACCTCGATGGGCAGGGCTTGACCGTTGAGGCTGTTTATGACGTCGCTTACGATCACGGCGACGCCTACGTGGTTGCCGAACAGCTCGTCGAATTCGATGAGCTGTTCCAGAACTTCCGTTTCCACCACATGCAACTGGTCCGGCGGTCGATCGGCATCGACGCCAAATCGCTGAAGGGCCGGCCGGTCGAGATTCTTGAAAGCGGCCAACGCCATTCGTTCTTTCCCGAGCTTTGGGCTGTGCGCAGCAAGATGACCGACGCCTGGGGAGCGCACTACGGCCTCAAGCGCGACAGTCTCGGCGGCAAGGGCGGCGGACATCATTGATGCGTGCGGACGCGTTCGAGAAGCCGGCCGGACACTATTTCCTATCTCATTCGATCGGCCTACGGCCGCTTAGCGCCGACAAGGCGCTCGAAGACCATTTCACGCAGGTCTGGCGACGCGCCGATTCGAACGCATGGGACGTCTGGCTCGCGAGCATCACTCGGTTCCGCGAACGTCTTGGGGTGCTCATCGACGCACGGCCGGATGAAATTTGTCCACAGACCAACATTTCGAGTGGACTTGCGAAAATCCTTTTTGCGCTGCCGGAGCGGCGCAGGCGGCGCAAGATCGTTCTGACCGAAGACGATTTCCCGACGATCGGTTTCGTTCTGGCGCAGGGGCGCCGCCTTGGCTACGAGATCGTCTTCCTCCCCGGCGGATCCCGCCTCGCCGATATCGACGCGTGGACACCGGCTTTCCAGGACGACGCGCAGCTCGTTTTGGCAACACATGTCTTCTCCAATTCTTCGGTTTTGGCGCCGGTAGCTGACATCGCACGGCGCGCCCGCGAGCGAGGTGTCTTTTCGGTCATCGACATCGCGCAGTCCGCGGGCGCTGTTCCTGTCCATCTGGACGCCATTCAACCCGACTTCGCCCTCGGCACCTCTCTGAAGTATCTCTGCGGAGGACCCGGGGCGGCGTTTCTATGGACACAAAGGGAAACGGCAGCGAAGACAACGCCCATCGATGTCGGATGGTTCAGCCACGAAGAACCTTTCGAAATGGACATCCGGAACTTTCGTTATGCACACGATGCCGCCCGCTTTTGGGGCGGGAGCCCGTCGGTTGCGCCTTACGCTGCGGCTACTGCAGGTCTCGAAGTCTTGCTCGAAACCGGAATCGAAGCGGTCTCGGCGCATAATCAGCGTCTTCTCACGCGCCTTCTGGAGTCGCTGCCGCCCGGCGCAGTCCTCTCGCACCGGAAAAGGGGTGAGCGCGGGTCCGCAGCTCTCATCGCTGCCCGTGATGTAGCCACGGCATCGCGTGTACTGGCAAACGCGGGCATCGTACATGATTGCCGGCGGAAAGCGGTGCGTTTGTCCTTCCACCTTTACAATACGGATGAAGACGTCGACGCGCTCCTTGCGGCCATCGAGCCCCTGCTGTAGGGGCCGGTCTATGACCGCCCGCGATGTCTCGGTTTCGACACTGTGGGCGCTCATAGACTGCCCCTACAGCAGTCCCGCCGTGGACTGATTCCATAAGATCTGAGCAGCCTCAGATTTCTTGCTCTCCAGCCCAGAAGGTACTACTATGACGCGCAGTCGATCAAAAAGTCACCTGACTTATCTTCTAGGAGGTCACGAGTGCACCGCACACTGATCGCAGCTTTGGCACTTTCTTGGCTTTCCGTTACGGCCTACGCGCAAAACGATTTGGTCATCTCGAACGTTCGCGTTTTCACAGGCCAGGAACAAATCGAAAAGGCCTCCGTTGTCGTCAATGGCGGCAAGATCACCGAGATCTCTGCGACGCCGGCTACGGGCCGCGTGGTGATCGACGGCCGAGGCAAGACGGCCTTGCCTGGTTTGATGGATTCGCACGCGCACATCTTCGCGGCAACTGCGGGCGTGACGCAGGCTGAGACGCGGGATTTCATAAGGACGAAATTGCAGGAGCGGCTGCTCGCGATGCTGCGGCACGGCGTTACCACAGTGAAGTCCCTGGGCGATCCGACCGACATTATTCTGCAGGTCCGCCGTGACCTCAGAGACGGTAAGCTCGCCGGTCCTCGAATGCTGGTAGTAGGTCCGATCTTTACCGCAGTGGGTGGTCATCCTGCGACGTCACCTGTGTGCCAAGGAGATTCCTGGTGCCGGTCGACGACGGCGGCAGAGGTTGTCACGGAAGCCGATGCACGGCGGATCGTCGGACGGTTAGCAGATCAGGGCGTCGACGGCATCAAAATTGTCTATGCCGGCAGGGTGCGCGAAGGTATCGAGATGAAGAAGCTGGCAAAGCCGGTGATGGAGGCTATCGTCGATGAGAGCCGCAAGCGGGGACTACTGGCGACCGCGCACGTTGTCGACGAACCCAGCTCGCTCGAGGCGCTGGCTGCGGGCGCATGGGGCATCGAACACGGCCCTGGCGAACCGCTGACATCCAAGGCATTAATAGACGCGCTCATGAAGCCGGCGCGGTCGTACACGCCCACTCTGTACGGCAACGCCCGCAACAATCCTGCACTCTTCCAGGTCAAAGCGCGCACCGTAGCCGAGGCCTACAAAGCCGGTGTCCGGATCATCGCCGCCAGCGACCTTTCGGGGGCAATGCCGCCGGGAAGAGCGCTGCTCGAAGAAATCCAACTGCTGGTGAAAGCGGGGCTGCCGCCCGAAGCGGCGCTGCGAAGCGCAACATCGTTGGCCGCGGTGCACGTCGGGAAGGAAAAAGAGATCGGCACGCTCGCGCCGGGCATGACGGCCGACATTCTGGTCGTGCGGGGCAATCCGCTGGCGAACATTGCCGATCTGTTCCAAACCTACCAGGTCATACAGAACGGCAAAGTTGCTTACAACGATGACGCACCCTCCGCAAACTTCGTCATGCCGCGCTTAAGGAATGGACAGCCGGATTTGCAGGGAATGTGGATCGGCGCACCCGGCACCCGCGGTGGAAACAACCTTAAACTTTTTGAGGGAATCGAGTATCTCCCGGCAGCCAAACCGATTCAGGCGGACTTCGAAGGACGTTTAGGCAATGACAATCTCTATTTCTGGTGCGCCACCGGAAGCATTCCCTCACAGATGATCTACATACCCTTCCCATTCATGCTTTTCCAGGATGGCAGCAACTTCGTGATCTTCCATGAGTACGCGCACGATGTCCGCGTGATCCCCACCGATCGAAGTCCGCACGCCGATCCAAAGAAATACTCGGGCATGAACGGCGATTCGCGGGGCCATTGGGAAGGCGACACGCTAGTTGTTGATACGATGAATTTCAGCAAGGGACGGCGGCGGATGAACATGCACGGAGATTTCCTCGATGAGAATTCGCATATTGTCGAGCGCTTCACGTTGATCGGCCCCGACCGCCTTCGTTATGACTTACGGGTGGACGATCCCACTGTGCTTGCCAAGACATGGACGGCGACTGACGTTCTCCAGCGGCGCCCTAAGGACGACTGGATCATGGATACCTCTTGCCGTGAGGGCGAGAGGGATATCTCGCACTTGAGGGAATCGCCCGACTATAAACCCGCGAGCAATCCGCCTGGAGGTGAACGAAAATGACGCGCCGAGCGGCTGTTCTTCTGGCAGCGGTTCTTGCCGCACCGGTGGCGGCGCAAAACACGTATAAGCCGGGCCGCACGCCCGACGGGCATCCCGACCTGACCGGCATCTGGGAAATGCGGGGTACAGCGAACTGGAATCTCGAGGGTCATAATGGAGGTCCTGGCGTTCCGCCGTCCAAGAGCGTCATCGTTGACCAACCGGATGGGAAGATTCCATACAACCCCGCGTCTGTTGTGAAACGCAATGCTAAAAATCCGGCTGACGACCCGCAGGCTAAGTGTTTCCTCTCGGGTGTGCCGCGTATCAATTACACCCCCGGACCGTTCCAGATTTTGCAGAATGCGGCGATGACCGTCTTTGTTTACCAGGATCAGCACACGTACCGTCTGATTCCGTACAACAGGAAGCCAATGGAAGGATATGAGTACTGGATCGGTTCGTCACAAGGCCGTTGGGAGGGTGACACGCTCGTGGTTGAGACCATCAGCTTTACCGACCAAACCTGGTTCGACAAAGCCGGCAACTTCCACAGCACGGACATGCATGTAACCGAGCGGTATTCCCTGACGGGTCCCAACACGATGCAGTACGAAGCGCGGATGGAGGACCCGAACGTGTTCACCCGTCCCTGGACGATCCGTCTCTCCGCCACGCGTCACACCGAGCGTGGGTTCCGTCTTCTCGAAGATGAATGTCTTGTGGACGAGAAAGGAAAGCTATACCACACCGTGAACGCGAAACCTCGTCCGTAGACTTCATTCCCCTCCTCGCAGAGGAGGGGTGGCTGCGCGGCATTAATAAAATGCTGCGAAGCCACCGAAGCGGCGCAGACGGGGTGGTCAGTTCGCCGCGACTGAACGGTTTCGCCGGTCTGACCACCCCGTCCGCTCCATCAAAGGAAGCTTCGCAATATTTTTATTGATGTCGCGTCCACCCCTCCTCTGCGAGGAGGGGAATCGCTGTAGGCCAGCTGCTCTCACTTTTCCGCGTAGAACCGCCGGACATCCCCTTCAAGGAATTCCGGATTGTCCCAATTCGGATATTTAGCCTTTATTTCCGCGCTCAACAGAGCCACTGCCTGATCTGCAGATTTACCCTGTGTCCGCAGTTCGCGTGTGCGGCTCTGCATGAAACTCAGGACACCTCGCTCCCGCGCGATGAGATCCGCGCCACCGATCTCACCGTGTCCCGGAACAATCGTGCGCGGATTCAATGCGGCCAGTTGATCGAGTGTCTTGATCCAGTTTGCGCCATCCTTATTGATGATCGGGAAAAAGCGATTGGTGATCGCGTCGCCCCCAAAAAGCACTCCGTCTTCTTTCACAAGGATAAAGTTGTCTCCGAGTGTATGAGCGGGACCTGTCACGAAAAGCCGCGCAGTCACACCGCCGAGGTCGATCTCGATGGAGTCGCGAAACGTGATGTCGGGAAGGCGCATCCGCACGTCTTTCAACAGAGCGGCATGAACGGGAGACATTTTGCTGAACAAGCTCATCAAGGGCGCCGAGTCGTTTACCAGTTCATCCTGCTGCACTGCCGGCCGCAGGAGAACGCCGGATTGGGGAAACGCTTGAAAGCCGCTGACGTGCTCAGGATGAAAGTGGGTCGTCGTGAGGTAAAGCGGTGCATTGGGGTTCAACTTTCGGACTTCGGCGAGAGTCACTTTGCCGTTCTGGGGACCCATTCCGCTGTCCACGACGAGCACGGCCTTGCGGCCTTGGACGATACCGATATTTGGAACCAGGTTGACGCGGCCGTCCGGGATTACCCACACGTGTTCGGTAACTTTCATCGTTTTGCCGGACTGGACGTAAGGAGGTGCCGGGGTCTGCGCGCACAGTAAGAGCGACACAGAAAGAAGGGCGTTGACCTTCAAAAAATTCAAGATCCGAGTCTTCATCGTGCCTCCGGTTTGCGGCCTGTTGGGCCGGTTGGGCCGGGAACCGGCGAGACCAGCTTTCGTCCGTCGGCAAGAAAAATGGTTTGGCTATTCGCGACACGGGGATCCGTCCGAGAGAGGTAACCGTCGATGGTGACCTCGGCGCCGATGGGCAGGTCTTCTTTCCTCCATCCGCTCCGGTAGAGTTGGTTGATACCGCCCATCTCGAAAGCGTAATTAGCAACCTTGCCGTCGGCTCCCTTGACATCGATATGAATCCAGGCATGGGGATTGGACCACCGCATCGCTGTGATCGTCCCCTTGACTTTGATCGGCTTCGTGTCATCGAATTCCGCGGCGAACGAATGATGTCCGAAGGCCGGGATTAGTCCCAGCAAAACACCGGTAACCAGCATTGCTACAACCCAATTGCGTTTCATTAACAGACCTCCAGCGCCCGCCTCAATTTTTATCTTCGCGTGTGCTGCTCTTCGCCTTGATGGCTGCATCTCGAACGTCTTTTAGATGTTTCAGGTCTTGGTTGTCTTCCAGACAGGCGACCTCGAGCAGTTCCTGCTGCTTCTTCTTGAGCGCAAATGCAATGGTTCAGGGCCGCGTATACACCAGTGGATCGGTGACGGTAGCCTGATAGTTGATCGTGTTTCGATCAACTGGAGTAAACCGTTCCACAACCGTTTCCGCATAGCTGACGATTTCTCCGACCTCATTCAGCCAGCTTTTCCCATTGAAATTCGTCGTCTCCACCACGAGCGTGTTGCCTTCCCAATGGCCTACGGAATCGCCATGCCATAGACGCACATGGTCCGGCACGTGAGAACGTCCGTCTAGCGGAATAATGCGGTGAGCCATCCGTTCGAAAAAAAAGACGACATAGCCGGGCCTCTGAAGAATCTGGAATGACGATGTGTACATCGAACGCGGCACACCGGAAGCGAAACAATGCGCCATCGGATCTTCATAACCTCGCTCGGGTCCCATTCGGTCTTGTTGTTCCGCCTTTGCCCAGTCCTGCATCGGCAGTTTTTTGTCGGGCGGATCGATGATGAAGCCTGGACCTTCAGGAAAACCGAACCCCTCCTTGTGCTCTTCAAGGCCGTAGTTGGCGCCCGGCGCCTGCGGACTGTAGTAACCCCCCAGGTTTGGTTTTCCATCCGTTGCCCGCCGGATCGGCGGAGCAGCGGCTGTCGTTGTCTGTTCCGATTTTCCCTTCGGGTACCACGTATGAGGATCGCGCGTAAAATCGCCGGAAGCTTCTTCGGCCTCGGCCTGGCAGGCGTATTCGGGAACACGCTTCATTTCTTTCTGCCGGTAAATCGGCATGCTGATCTTCCAGGGCCGAGTGAATGATTTCGGGTCTTCGATGGTGACTTCGTATCGGAGCGTATCCGCATCCGTGAGGCTATAGCGCTCGACGACATGAAGAGTGTCACTGTGAAAGGCGCCCGCCATGTCGAACCACGTTTTGTCGCTGTGATTCGTCACATCCACGACGAGCGTATCGCAATCATGAAACCTGAGCGCCCTCAGATTTTGTTCTTTAGTCGGCGCCGAACGGATGATCGAGGATGTAAAGCCATCGGCCGTCCTTCTGTCGCCGAACGACTTCAGCACTCTTGCCCGCCATCTCGACGGGTTTTCCGTCGGGTCCCGTACCACGCAGCGACCACTTCGAGCTGGTCAATGCCGTATCACCTGCGCGGATGCAATACCGCGATTCGAGCGCGAGCTTCCCTTTCAACGCAAGAAAACCTTTAAGTGCTTCTCGAATCGCATCTGTTCCACTCGCGAGTTGTCCTGGTTGCGGCACGACTACGGCGTTAGATTCGTATAACGCAAGCACCGCATCGACGTTTCCCGAATTGAAAGCTTCGGCGAAGGATTGGGCCATATCTTCTGGTCTCGTTACTGGCATGGAGTCCTCCTGATCAGATTTTGAAATTGGACGAAACCTTATCTCAAATCCGAAATCCAAATGATCCAAATCTTAAATTGGACTGCGCAGCTTCGAACAGCCAATTTTAGATTTTGGATTTCGGAAATGTTGATTGGGAAGCCCACAACTCCCCTCCTAAGGTAGTACTGCTTTTCGTAGTTACGCTGACGTATGGGTGGAGCGGATTCCCCTCCTCTGCGAGATGGGAATATTGCGCGACCGTAATTACGAACGGCGGTCATAGGAGGTGTGAAAAAATTGATAAGACCGCGTACTTGTCAAATGTCCAATGTTTTGTTGTGCGATGTGAAATGTAGTTGTCAAAGCACCAGATGACCCACTGACCAGACGACCAAATTGTTCGTGGCCAAACTTTTCATCAGGTCATTGTTCTTTGACAAGTTCATTGGACATCGCACAACAAACATTCGACATTTGACAGTTGTGCACCCCGTTCATTTTGTTTCACAGCTTCATAGACCGCCGCTACAGTTGCGGGAGCCGACAAAGGTCGCGTATCGTTCACGCCTCAGGAGGGATCATCTCATGTTGAAGATCACTTGTTTTCTAACACGACTCACGCTGAGCTGCGGATTGCTGCTCCTGACGACCATCGCCGTTTACGCGCAAACGATCTCTGCAACGTTGGAAGGTCGAGTGACCGATAGCAGCGGGGCAGCCGTTCCTGAAGCTGTCGTGACCGTCGTAAACATCGCGACCGGGGCTTCACGTTCCGGCGGCAGCTCCGACCAGGGTGAATATCGAGTTGCGCTGCTCCCGGCGGGCGAGTACACGGTGACGGTCGAAAAGGGCGGATTCAGCCGGCAGTCCAAACGGGTAACGCTGCAAATTGGTCAAATCGCTTCGCTGGATTTCAGTCTGGCAGTGGGCGCCGTGCAGGAGCAGGTGACTGTCGAGGCGTCAGCCGAAGTGTTGGAACCCACGCGCACGCAGGTGAGCACGGTGATCAATTCTAACCAAATCCTGAACCTGCCGGTGAACGGGCGTCAGTTCATTGACTTCGTACTCTTGGCACCGGGCGTCTCGATCGGCGATACAACCTCGGGGTCAACCGACGTGATCGTCGAGCCGGTAACGAAGATCTCCTTTGCCAGCCAGAATATTCACTACAACTTCGTGGCTATCGATGGTGCGGATAACATCTCGACCGCGTCCGGAATTCAGAAGACAACTCCATCACAGGAGGCAGTGCAGGAATTCCGCGTCATCAATGCAGAGTACAGCGCAATGTTCGGTCGCGCCGTGGGCGGCATCGTGAATATCATCACGAAGAGCGGCACGAACCAGACACATGGCTCGCTTTACAGCTTCTTCCGAAATGATGCGCTCGATGCCCGCAGCATCCTCCAACCCGGCAACAAGACCCTCGAGCAGTACCAGTTCGGAGGTTCGGTGGGAGGACCCATTCGGCAGGAAAAGAGTTTTTACTTTCTGAACTACGAAGGACAGCGCCGGTCGGAAGCGCCGTTCTACAATTCTTTCATCCTGAGCAACATCGCCAGAATCAACACCGCCAAAGCGAACTTCGGCTTGCCGGCGGAGAATCTGAACGTTCTGCGCGATTCCAGCTTCGATAACGTATTGGCCAAGTGGGACCACATCGTCAGCCCGCAACACAGTGTGTCGGTACGCTACTTCTTCAACAACGCGCGTTTCACCAATGTCTCACCGTTGAATGACGGTTTTGACCTGCCCTCGGCGTTCAAAAAAAATGACCTCGAAGACCATTCCGTCGTGGGAAATCTCACTTCGTCTTTTAGTTCGACACTGGTGAACGAACTGCGCGCGCAGTACGCGCGGCGTAGCTTCGATTTCCCGGTCGTCAGTACGCAGCCGCACCTTGAGGTGGCGAACACGTTTGCCATCGGCGTCAACCGCGGTAATCCGGATTTCTACAAGGAGCCGCGGTTTGAAATCGTGGACAACGTCACGCATGTGCGTGGACGTCACACCTGGACCTTCGGCGGAAACTTCAACTGGGTTCGGACGACGGAATCGTTCCCGCTTTTTTACCCTTTCGAGGCAACGTTTGCATCGCTGGACGATTTGATCAACGGAACCCCTTTTGTCATTTTCTTCCAGCGATTCCAGGCACCCGCATTCACGGAGCCGACGATCAACCGCTCGGTGTATCTCGGCGGCGCCATCTCCGAAGCGGTACGAAATCAGGCGAAGGGCGTGCTGACCCATACGTATGACGGACTGTTTATTCAGGACAAGGCCCGAATCACAAACCGTCTTACGATGAATTTCGGCCTCCGATACGAATGGGAAACGTGGCCCGACAAAGCGCTGAACAACGACCTTAATAACTGGGACCCGCGCGTTGGGTTTGCCTACAATGCCGGCGGTCGGTGGAAGGCCGTTATTCGGGGTGGCGGGGGCTTCTTTCACGGTACGATTCCTTCGCCGTTGCTTGCGTGCCAGATTCCGTCGTGCGGCGGCACGTTGGGCAAATTCCCAACTCGTGAAGCCAAAGAGGACGATTTGAACGCCACGACGCGGTTGTTTGCTTTCGCCAGCGCCCCATTCATCACCAACCTGGCACTCATCAATCTGCTGGGGCGGCCAAACCTGCTCAATGCGGCGCCCAGCAACGGCACCTATCCGGACGCCGTCCGTGCGGGGGCAGTTGGCTGTCCTTCGGGCTTTCTCGCGAGCTGTGGATTCTTCGGAGACGCAGTGATCGTCCGCTTCGCGCGCGATCATCAGGCTCCGCTGGCGTATCAGTTTGGCACGAGTGTCGAAATTGAACCCTACCCCGCATGGAATCTGACCGTCTCCTACCTTCGCGTGCGCGGTTTGCGCCTTGGTAGCTTCTTGAATGTGAACCAACCCAGACCCAGCGGGACTCAAGTGCTTCACAACTCGAATGGGCAAACCGGAACCAAAAACACCTATTTCTGTCCGGCCGCGATTTGCGGCGCACCGGGCCTGCCCGGCACCGCGAATCCCAATTTTGCCGTGTACTTCGAGGCGGACTCTCAGTGGGACTCCGTTTATGACGGCATGTTCCTCACGTTGGGGAAGCGGGCCGGAAGGTACTTCGGGATGAACCTCAGCTACACACTGGGGAAAGGTTTGGATAATGGTCCGAACCCCAGCTTCGTGCTGATACCTCAAGATACGAAGAATCTCCAGGCCGAGCGTGCTTTGAGCGCCGATGATGCGCGCCATCGTTTCACTGGCAATGCTACATTCAGTACTCCAGCCACCTTTTCGAAAGCGACGCGCAACTTCATGTTGAGCACGATTCTGACGCTGGAATCCCCACATCGCTTTACCAAATTCGCAGGCTTCGACGCCAACGGAGACGTTTTCGGCGTGAACGATCGCGTAGGCATCGAACCTCGGAACACGTTCGTGGGCGATTCTCTGAAGACGTTGGATCTGCGCCTTGCCCGAAGCTTTTCGATCGACGAGCGTACGAAGCTGGAATTTATTGCGGAAACCTTTAATCTCTCGAACACGCTGAACGTACGGTTCTTCAACACGACGTATGGCGCCGAGGATTTTTGTCCGTTTAACCCAGCGGCTGCAGGGTGCGTTGCGCGCTCAACGAACCGGGAAGGGTCACCTAATCCGGCGTACGGAACTCCCCGCGCGATCTTCAATCCGCGACAGATGCAGTTTGCCGTTCGCTTGTCGTTTTGATACGAATGCCGGGGCTGTGTAATAGATGGCATGGACATTCCCCTCCTCCTCCGCTGCATTTCGAGGAATGTTTTTCTTTGCGATCTTTCTTGCTAAATGAGTGTGCTCATTTTGGAAACCAAACCATGATAATGTCAACGCGTCTCCGAAGAGGTGATTCGATAGGAAACTTGCAGCGCATTATAGCAGCGGACCTGTTTCTGGCGGGCTCAACACTTTTGCTCGAACAAAGTCCGGTCAGGTGGAGGCGAATAAAAAATGTCCATGACTTTTACCGTTCGTGTGGGAGCCGGCGGATGACGAGGCGCTAATGAAGTGGCTTCCGCAAAAGTACATCGAGTTGACCAGTTCGGCCGGCTGCGGCTCCCTTGAGTTGACTGCATTGAGAACAGCGGCTCGCTTAGCTTCCAGTACTCGAGCCCTAGTTCTTGCCCCTTCAGCGTGATGCTGTCCAAACCGCTGTTTTTGCCCAACAGATTGCACGCGAGCATTTGACTTTTGCAGGCGAGGAAAAGCGATGTGTACGCGAGCATTTCACTTTTGCACGTGAGGAGCGAGCCGCTAGCGATCTGCGCTCCCGGCTTTAATAACTATTATCGCCTGCGACTACACCGACCTCGTCAACGATGTCCCAACCATCTCGATTATCATTTGGAACAACCTGAAGCTTTACCTGCCTTTGTCCCTCCCTCGTCGTCAGGACCGCCGTGGCTGCCAATCTGAAATTCGACGTATAGGACATAAACATCGTCGGTCCGTAACAGGGAGGCAGGACGCTGACAGGCCGACCATTCAGATACAAGCGTGCAGCGTATGGCGTCGCATTTCGGATCGGATAAAAAACATTTCGGTTGCTCGGCCAAGGTATCGTTTGTGCCCGAGGGGCAGCACAGCCAACCCGAGCCTGCGCAGGCGTGCTCGGAACGGGCAACGAGGGTGCAACTTCTGCTTGCGAAACCGCCGATTGTGCGGTCAGAGGCTCCATTAGCTTGATGGTTATAGGATTTTCAGCATCAAGCACAAGACTGGGGCCGCGGCTCGGGATGCGAATAAGTTGGTAAATCGTGGTCGGCGGAAACAGCAGTTCAAATAGATCGCGGCGAGCGTGGCCTCTTCCCACGACGACTCCGTCCTTGTTGGCCCTGTAGCGACCCGCTTCGAGAGTCTTTGCGTCGATTGGATATTCGCAGGAATCCGCAGTCAGAATCGAAGTCAGAATGATTTGGGTCTGCGCTCTCCCCACAAGCCTTCCGGCCTGTTTCGATTCCATCACGTTGCCCAGCACTTTGGAGCCGCGCGGGATGACGGCGGGGCGATTGGGAAATAGCCGGACATCGGAACCCACGGTAAAGACCACCGGGCCGAATGCTCTGCCTGCGACAAGCCTCTCGTCGGGAAAGATCCGAATAATCGTTCCCGCGGGTAAGCTCGCCTGACATGGTGCGGCACCGGCCATTGTCGAAGCGGCCGGTGAAACTAGAATCACTGTCCAGATAAGGAGGGATTTCATGTTGGTAGCTCCTTTACTTCATAAGACCGGATAAAATGCGACCGGCTACGGAGCCGTGCGGAGAATTTCAATATACGCCGCACCAAGCGACCGTGTCAAAGTCCCGAGTGCTTGGGATTTTACTAACTTTCAGGTGGTTCGATAGAAGACGGGCGTAGCTGTGTCAGAGAATCGGTCCGTGAACCTCGTAGGGTTGGATTTTGGGACGACGACATCGAGCGCCGTAGTTGCGACGGCTCAGCTTGCCTATGACGCGGTGACCGGTCGTTCGCAATTGAGTCAACTGAGTGAGACCTACCGATCCGAAATGGTTTTCACTCCGATGCGCGGCGATGGACTTGACCTGGAACAGCTCGAGTCCTATCTCCAGGCGTGGCTGGCCACTACTCGACGCGAAGACATTTTTGGGGGTGGTGCGCTTTTGACCGGCCTCACGGCTCAGAAGGCGAATGCCGCAGCCCTGATTCATCTCATAGAACGACGTCTGGGTGCGGCGCTAATCGCAACCGCGGAGGACCCATGCTTCGAGTCCTGGCTGGCCTTCATGGGAAGCTGCGCAACTCTCTCACGCAACTATCCGGACACGCCCTTGATTAATGTTGACATCGGTGGCGGCACCACAAACCTTGCACTCGGCAGGAATGGCGAAGTTCTGCGAACCGGCAGTCTGTTCGTCGGAGCGCGGCATGTGCAGGTCGAGCCGGGCACGTATCGAATTGTGAAGCTGTCGCGCTATGCAACACAACTGTTCGACAATCTTGGCATCGGTAAAGGCCCTGGTGATTCCCTAGCTTCTGAAGAGGTCGAACGAATTCTCGACTTCTATTTGATGTTGCTCGAGGCGGCAATAGCAGGCGATCAGGAGCCATTCCAAAACCCAATTGTCCGCCTGCACGAACAATCCCCTTTTCGCCCGTCGCCACTGGCCGACAAAGCCATCGTGACCCTATCGGGCGGCGTCGGGGAGTTGGTATATTCACATCTGCAAGGACAACCTTGGCCGACGACGACCGCCTTCGGTGATCTCGGAATCGATCTTGCACGGCGACTCGCTGGTGTACCCGGATGGACCGATCATTTCAGGAGGTACCTACCTGCGGGCAGTGGCCGGGCGACAGTTTACGGGCTGCTTCAGTATTCCACGCAGGTGTCGGGCAACACGCTGTTCTTGCCCAACCCGAGTGTGCTGCCGCTCCGGAACGTGCCGATCGTCGGATCAATTTCAGTAACCTCCACCGACGAAGACGTCTGCGGCTTGTTGGACCTCATTCGGCGAAGTCCCAAAGGCGGATCTTTGCGGGTGAAACTCGCCATGGATGGCGAATCTACCATCTCAGAACTGGGCAGGCGGCTCGCCGGTATGCTTGAAAAAAACTTCTTGCCTGCCGGGCACCCGCTAATACTTGTGATGGAAGAGAACCTCGGCAAAGTATTAGGTAATTACGTCACCAGTTGGGGCCGTATACGGTCGAACGTCGTGGTCATCGATGAAATCAAGTTTCGCAATGCCCAGTTCATTCAGATTGGCAGTCTGCGAAACCATGTCGTTCCCATCTCGTTTCATGGCATGAATTAACTAAGTACAGTGTTTCGTAACGGTGACGTATGGATGGAGCGCATTCCCCTCCTCGCAGAGGAGGGTGGCGCGTAGCGCCGGGGTGGTCAGTTGGGCCGAAATCTTCACCGGTCTTTTATGGAGGCTTCGCCCTATCGGGCTCGCGCTTCGCGCCGCCCCGGCTGCGCCGCGTCGGCGGCTTCGCGGCATTCTTTTGATGGCGCAGCCACCCCTCCTCTGCGAGGAGGGGATTATTACGCAATGATGATTACGAACTACAGTACTAAGGAACGCATATGAAGGAATTGCCCGATTTGGTCTCGATCGAGGTGCCCGCCCCGCCGCCCGATGAGGAATACATAGCTAGTGCTCTCGGCCAGCGCATCTCGTTTCGAGGACTGAAGCACCTGCTTGGGGCTTCGGACTACAGCAAGGCGGGCGACCGCAACGCAGGACTGGATGCGCCGACGGAGAGTGTGCGCGAAATGGCGCGGTCAATACTCTCCGACCTTACCCTTCAGCACATTTACGATCACCCGCTGACCGACGATGACGGACACGTTGATTCCGTTATGCGGGTCAACTATCAGGTCGATCACGAGGTCTTCTCGTCGATTGCCGGGATGACGGTGGGTGAGTTGAAAAACCGGCTACTTCGTGCGCCTGGCGCCGAAGTGATGCGGATTGGGCGTGGCCTTACGGGCGTAATGGCGGCAGCAGTCGCCAAGCTGTGCGATATCCATGAACTGATCTTCATCGCCCGCAAGGTATCCTGTCCGACCCGGGCTCGTACGCTGCTCGGAACACCCGGCACGCTGTCATCACGATTGCAGCCGAACCATCCGACCGACGATTTGCGTGGTATCACGTTGCTGGTCTACTGGGGTCTGTCCCTCGGTTCCGGTGACGCGCTGATCGGCGTCAATCCGGCGGTGGATACAGTCGATAACGTTTCGACGGTGTTACAGCATCTTGACAAGCTCCGGCGCAGGACTGGCGTTCCATCGCAGATTTGCGTCCTGGCCCACATCAAAACACAGCTGGCATGCCTCGAGCGGGGATCGCCTGTGGAAATCCTGTTTCAGAGTCTCGCCGGTACAGAGAAGACCAACCTGCTGGAATTCGACGTGACGGTGAACCTGCTCGATCACGGCTACCGCACGATGGCCGAAGGGGGGGCACTCGCCGGTCAAGCGCAACAGTTCATGTACTTCGAGACCGGTCAGGGAAGCGAATTCACTTACGGGAAACACAACGGGATCGACATGACTACCACTGAGGCTCTTTGTTATGGGTTAGCACGGCGCTACGACCCCTTCATGATCAATAATGTTACGGGATTCATCGGGCCCGAGACGCACCTTGACGACTTTGAGATGATCGTCTCGAACCTGCAGGATCATTTCATGGCTAAGCTGCTCGGCCTGCCGATGGGCATGGCGCCATGCTACACCCTGCACTCGAACATTCATCTTGAAGGCCAGCAAATCGCCACTGAACTGCTCACTGCAGCCGGGGCAAACTATTACATGGACGTGAGCCTCAACACCGATCGCATGCTTGCATATTTCGACACGAGTGGCCACGACGATCAGACACTGCGCGAAATTTACGGGCGTAAACCGGCTCCGGAGTACCTGGAGTGGGCCATTAACCAAGGAATTTTCGCACAGGATATTTCTGGTTCGATCGTTCGCGGCCCCCATTGGGGTGACCCGCGTCGCTTCTGCGACAGCGAAGCCGAGTTCCGGGAACTCTTGGAAGCGACACCGGCAACTTACGGACTTGATGCAGCGGGTCCGCGACCGGCAAACAAAGTGTCGCGCGAACTGCTGCTCAATCAGAGTATCGCGCGGGAAGCGACTCGCGCCGAACTGCGCGTTGATGATTTGATGGATGACTTGATTAGAATAACCCCCGTGCGGGTGCTTGACACACAAGCGACCAGCAAAGGCGCCCATCTCAATTCACCGAAACTTGGATCACAGCTCTCTGAACGGAGTTTGAATCGACTCAGTCCGGAACAGAAGCAAGTGCAAGTCCTCATTTCTGATGGGCTCAGTGCTGAAGCCGTCCATCACAACTTGCAGCACTTGCTGCCGATTCTGCTGGACGGATTCGCCGGACGCGGGGTCAATATGGGTGAGCCGCTGTTGGTGCGTTATGGCCGGGTGAAGCTGGCGGAAGCTATCGCCGAAAAACTCGAAACAGACCTGGTCGTACACCTTATCGGCGAGCGTCCGGGCGGCGACGCACTGGCATCACGTAGCCTGTCCGCCTATCTGGTCTACCGCCTGGCCGATCCATCGGTTCAGGCGGAAGCGGCCCAATTTAGCGGTAATCCGGAAATTCGTTTCGAGTACACGGTTATCTCGAATATCTACTCCGGCGGCCTGCCACCGGCGGAAGCAGCTGCTGTCATTGTCGAGAAGGCGTGTGAAATTCTCAAACAACGCGCCGCTGGCAACCGGCTGGAAGCTTTGCTGAGGCGTGCCGGGTCGTAGCTCACGCCCTGTCCGCCTCACTTAGCAGGCTGCTAACTGTAGGGCGCTCATAGAGCGCCCGTTCTTCCGTGAACAAAGAGAGACGGGCGGTCATAGACCGCCCCTGGAGTTTAGACATTTGCGTAAGTCAACCACTGAATTATATTGACATACGTACCTAAGTATTGCACCATTGCCACAGGTCTTCGCGCAGGAGATATCTGCCATGAAGAAGACTGCCGAAGACAAAGATCCTATCGAACAAGCCGTCCTCAATGCCTTTGAAATAGCTCTGGACGCCCAACTCCGAGCGATTCGGCGCGCGAAGTCCAAGACCACAGCCGAACCCGCCGGCGATAAACGTACGTCACAGCTAGATATGGTGCAAGACGTACTCCGCCGAGCCGGCAAGCCTCTCCATATTTCCGAGATTCTGGACCGTATTGAGAAACTGCATGGGCGACGTCTGGATCGGGAGTCGGTCGTGTCCTCGCTGGTCAAAAAGATTGCTCGTGGCGAGCGGTTCCTGCGCAGCGATAAGAACGTCTTCACTCTCAAAGGTGGGCAGCCGTGACGCTGGCCCAGCACTATGTCTCGATGTTGAAGGAGGGCTGGAGGGATGTTTTCGCCGATCGCCGCACGCACCGGCGTGCAATCGAGCACGCGCTGGCTTGGCCAGCAGCCATGGGCGACCGCACCATTTCCCAAAGCATCTGTATATTGGGCCGCTCCCAGCAGGACTGGAACGCCGACTATAAGTTTTTTTCGCGGAGTCCCTGGAAGCCTGAACAGTTGTTTGATCCCATCATTGATGAGTATCTGAAGCGGTATCCCAAGGGTCCGGTCGTGATGTCGATGGATGACACGAAGGTCCATAAGACTGGCAAACACATTCCCGGAGCATCCTGGCACCGCGATCCGATGTCGCCCCCCTTCCATGTCAACTTCATTTGGGGACTGCGATTCCTCCAAGCATCGCTGACGTTTCCGCATTATCAGGAGGGCAACTTTTCGGCTCGCGCGTTTCCGGTCCGCTTTCAACATGTACCGGTTGTGCGCAAGCCGCGCAAAGCAGCTACTGAAGACGAGTTGAAGCAATACCGTGCCGCGCGCAAGGATCAAAATCTGTCCACCGCCGCCTTGCGCCTGGTTGAAGACTTTCGCCAGTTGCTGGACCAAAAAGGCGCTGCGGATCGGTCCTTGCTGGTGCCCGTCGATGGCAGCTTCTGTAATCAGACCTTCTTCAAAACGCCCATTCCGAAAGTCGACATGCTGGCCCGTTGCCGCAAAGATGCGCGGCTCTGCTTCCCGGCTCCTGCCGAATCGCGGCGCAAATATGCCGCCGAGGTCTTCACACCCGAAGACGTCCGCAAATCCAATCGCTTGGATTGGAAGCAAACCCGTATTTATTTCGGCTCGAAATGTCGCAGGGTTCGTTACAAAGTCCTCGATAACGTCCTCTGGAGACGCGGCGCCGCCACTCGGCTTCTGCGGCTGATTGTCATTGCTCCAGTCCCCTACAAAATGTCGCCTCATTCCCGCACCAACTACCGCGAACCGGCTTACCTGCTGGCCACCGACTTAAAGACCTCGCCTAAGAAGCTGCTTCAACACTATCTCGACCGCTGGCAAATTGAAGTCAATCACCGCGACGAAAAAGCCCTGCTCGCCGTCGGGCATCCCCAGGTCTGGTCTCCGCTGTCGGTTCCACGTCAGCCCGCTTTCACAGTCGCTTGTTACAGCATGGTGCTCTTAGCTTGTTTGCGGCACAGCGGGCCTGGCCGAACGCATCATTTCGCTCCACTGCCAAAATGGAGAAAATCGCAACCCCGCCGCCCCTCCTTGCAGGATATGCTGACGCTGCTGCGCAAGAATCTGTGCGAAACGTCTGTCTCATCCATGCTGGACGTAAATTTCGCGAAAAACTTAACGATTTATTCAAAAACCTGAGACCAAAATGTCTAAACTCCAGTCCCCTCCTCTGCGAGGAGGGGAATCTATTTCGGTTGCAGCGTTGCCGCGGTATCATAGATAGCATCCGTTTTTTGATATAGTTACCCCATCTTGAGACAGATAGCCGTCCTCGACGTACGCCAATT
>Ga0209058_1001256_pt1 | contig 21672 bp, 24 predicted proteins | sample GraSoiAngelo_147_FD_185904 | JGI IMG/M metagenome (GOLD analysis project Ga0209058, IMG submission 185904) | Grasslands soil microbial communities from the Angelo Coastal Reserve, California, USA - 14_1009_05_40cm (SPAdes) (version 2) | ecosystem: Environmental > Terrestrial > Soil > Grasslands ... | reverse complement strand
CTGGTCGTAGCGGCGCTGGCAATCCTCGCTGGGGGCTGTTTGTTGCTTGCCGCAGTCTGGCAATGGTGGCTCACTGACTTTGGCCATCTGGATTACGCTCGCACAATGCGATTGGTCGTACCCGGCGCAACGCTCGTCGCCCTTGGCTTTCAAACAGTCTGCTCCAGTTTTTTCGTCAGCATTCTTGGCATGCGCCGAAAATGAATCTGTTTCAGCTGATCCTCTACCAAGCATGCGGTTATCGTTGCAATTGCACTCGAGAAGTGCGAAAAGCCTGACCAACGAATGAAAATGTCGAACATAATACGCCGCATTTTTTGGGTTGTCGTATTCCTCGTTCTGATCCACCCGACATGGGCCAAAGACGAGCGATCGATCAAGGATTTGAGCAAGGCGCTTGCGGGGCTTTCGTCCGATGTGGATCCGAAGGAAGCCGAGCTCGTGTCGGTGACGGCGCATACGACGGCGCGCAAGCTCGCACGTGACTATCACGTCGTCTTAAACCCGGAGTTTCAAGCCTTCCTGGTCAACGTCGGCGCCCGAAAACGTGGTTAGTGCGGTCATTGGGCACAAGATATCGGCACGCGCTTGAAAGAACTCAAACCCAAGACGCTGGTTCTTCACTGGGGTGTGGCCTACGATCATACCTCGAGCGAAAACAATTGCTTGGTAGTGACTGCGCGTAACCAGCCTTTCAAAGACGGGATCATCCTCGATGGCTGGCGCAGGGCCGGGAGATTATTCTGGTGCCCTGTCATAAAAGACGACGAATACGAAGTGGAACAGCATTACGGCCATTCCGGGATCACTGCGTGGAAAGAGAACATGCAATGGAGCGCTTGGCTGCAGGATTACGAAACGGGCAAGTCGAAGTCCAAAACAGCTACGAACAACAAAGTCAACGAATCCAGCTCGGCACACGAAGAACGGGCAAGCAACAGCGATTCCAGGCAGCCGGCGACCCAATAGAGCGTGCGTGGGAGCGACCGCAGCAATTCGCTGCTATCGCTCAAATCACAGGTTGCCAAACAAAGGAAAATTTATTGTTATTGGGCGCGCTTGCCTTTGCACGCTGTTGCTTCGACCCCTTGTTATCCCATCCGCTGACGTGAGTAGGGGGTGGCTAAACGTCTGCTTCCTTGAATATGCGTGGTATCCGCGTCATCCGCGGTTAAGAATTTCTTGATGCCAGCTAAATTTGTTCTCATCGGCAGCGGCCTCGCCGGCGGATTACTGGCAGCGTACTTGGGGCGCCGCGGATATGATGTTGATCTGTACGAGCGCCGGGCCGATCCGCGCGAAGGCAACATTGTTGGCGGGCGGTCAATTAATTTAGCGATTTCAACACGTGGAATTCACGCGCTTGAACAGATCGGGATCGCTGACGAAACGTTACGCTACGCGATCCCGATGCGTGGCCGGATGATTCATGATAAATCCGGTGCACTGCATTTCGCGCCTTACGATGTCGATCCCAAGAACTGCATCAACTCCATTGGACGCGCCTCGCTTAACACCACAGTAATCGAAGCGGCGCAGCGCTATCCAAGTGTGCGCGTTCATTTCAATCGCAAATGTACTGACGTTGATCTGACCGAAGCGATCTGTCGTTTGGAAACGGAGACCGGCAAATTGGCCGTGGGCGGTGATGCAGTAATCGGGGTGGATGGCGCATTCTCCGCGGTGCGCGCTTCCATGCAGCGAAACATCGACAGTTTCCAATACAACGAGAGTTATCTCGCGCACGGATACAAGGAGCTGACGATTCCGCCTGCGCCGGACGGGTCATGGCTAATCGAGAAAAACGCCCTCCACATTTGGCCGCGCAAAAGCTTCATGATGATTGCTCTTCCAAACCCGGACGGATCGTTCACCTGTACACTTTTTTGGGAATTCGAAGGACCCCGCAGCTTTACTACAACAAGGACAGATGACGATGTTCGGCACTTCTTCGATGAAGAATTTCCGGACGCCGTTCCGCTCATGCCGACCCTCCTTGACGATTTCAAGAACAACCCAACTGGCTCGCTTGTGACGATTCGTTGCGCGCCATGGTATTACCGCGATAGGGTTTGCCTGCTCGGCGATGCGGCCCATGCCGTCGTTCCATTCTATGGTCAGGGAATGAACGCTGCGTTCGAAGATTGCATCGTGCTCGATGAATGCCTGGATAAATTTGCCGACAACCGCGAGCGCGCGTTTGCCCAATATTTCGAGCGGCGAAAAGAAAACGCCGACGCGTTGGCCGATCTCGCCATCGGCAATTTCATTGAGATGCGCGACAAAACTGCGTCCCGGGCATTTCGCGCAAAAAAGAAACTCGACCACCTGCTCGAAGCCGCCCTGCCTGGTGTGTATCTGCCGCTCTATACGATGGTCACATTCACCCGCATCCCGTACGCGCAAGCAGCGCGCCGTGCTCGTCTGCAAGACCGAATTCTTTACACGGCTCTCGTCACTCTCGTCTTGATCGGAATGCTGGCGCTCGCGGTTTTGCTAGCTCGCTCTCAGCGGCAATGAAACCGATGTAACCGTCGAGTGTTACAGGGCCGCCTTCTTACGCTTGCGATTCAATCGAGCTCGTCTGGAGCCGACGCGCTGATGTGCTTCTTGTTCCAGAGCTGTGACGACCTTAATGAAACGCTTGATATCGGTGGCATTAACGCGACGGGCAACGGCTCGTTCCAGTGCGGATAAATGACGCTGGACACGCTGCGCCAGCCTTCGTCCTTTTGCTGTTGGTCTCACGACGAACGTGCGGCGATCTGTTTCACCGACTGCGCGGGTGATCAACCCGCGCGCAGCCAGTCGATCAAGAATGCTGGTTAAAGTCGATCTCTTGTGTGCGAGGCCGCGGTGGAGATCGGCCACGTTGGCCCGGCGGGAATGAGCAAGCATCGCTAAAATGTGCGCTTCCCCCTGCGTCAACCCGCGTTCTCTGAGGTCATCAAGATAAAGACCGATTCGGTGCGTCGCACGGTGGACTGGATGAACAAGTCGCAGTGACATCGATTGAAAGCGGCTTCAGATCGGGTTCAACCCATGAAGTTCGCGCTTCGTCACTGAAAAGCCGCCCGGCCGAATAATAAGCGAGTGGAAAATTCTTTTCCAGCAATTGCGGATTTGCATGCACGATGTCTTCCAGAGATCCTCCGCGACTGGCTGCGTACGCACATGAGAGAAGATGCACCCAAAACAATGTGATGGTCTCGTGATATTTTTGCGGTTTGCCAGCGGCTGCGGCGAATCGGCGCAGCGTATCGCGCATCTTGGTGGCAGCCTGCTGCACCGATGAGGATTCGGCGAGATAGACCCACGCTACGTGCAAGTGTGAAACATGATGGAAACTCTCGTTGGCGATCTCGCCTCGCTCGAGTGCGCGCGTCAATTCGACATCAGTCATGGACGCCGCCCCTTCGCCAGCGCTTCGTTGATGGCCGTTTCCCAATGAATCCGCTGTTCCTCCGCCCAATGTGCGTCCAGTTTGGCGACCTCCTCATTTCCCGCCGGCGTCAATGCCGAACGCCGATACGTTATTGTTGCTTTGCAGTGCTGTTCGCGGTCGGGAACAACACGGATCTTAATCTCGTTAGCCGTGAACGCCGGGGTCACAACTACGTACTCCACCCGGCCGTTCCTGACGTCGTATGTGGTGAGCAGCCAAAGTCGATCCCTGCCGTCGCCGGGGCTTGTAGTGAATACGACGCCCTCGCGCTGTACGCCCTGTACTAGGTGAATGAAACGCGGCGACCAATCAGGCGCCCATTCTGCCTCGCGTACGGGTCCAAAAAGCGGCGTTACCTCCGAGACCGAGCCGTTTAATATGATTGTGAAAGATTGCGTCCGCTGTTCGACCGTCACCATCCCCGCTTCTCCAGCCAATGCCCCTTGAACTAGCGCAAGGCCCGACGCCCATATCATAAAGTAAGTCTAATAATATATTACGATATCGTATTATCCGATATCGTCAATTAGAATTTTGACTTTGATTTTTTGGGACAGATGCATGCCGCGCGATCCAACGCTGCACGAAAACCGCTCCGGCGAAAAAAAAGCTCGGTTATTTGCTCGAGGAGATTTTGCGCTGGTAGCCCTTCTACAACATCAGTCAGTTCATTTGAATTGTAAGGCGCCGAACGGGCTTGATATTCTCCTGTGATGCACCCACACATTCGCCTGTTTTCTTTTCTCGCGATAAGTTGCCTGCTCTTCGCCCCTCTTCTTTGCGCCCAGGACAATCCGCTGAATGATCCTGATTTGAAGGGATGTTAAAGAAGGCGCAGGAAATGCAAAAGGAGGCCAAGAAACTGCAGAACCCAGCGGCACCAGACACAAAGAAGAAACTCGCGGAAATGCTATCGCAGGCGAAGGAACAAGAAGCACGACAGGAGCAGGAGGAAAAACGTGAAAAGGAGAAACTACAGGCCTCGCTGAAGAAGCAACTCGAAGCACCGGGGCCGGTCGTGTTACCGGATTGGACACCAGCTACGCCTGAATTCAAAGCTGCTGGGACGCCAGCGAGAAAAATCGTAGATGACGAAGTAAAAATCGTTCAGACCGGCACCTCATCCCTTACTCCAGAAAAAATTGCGGACAGCTGGCAAGCGACTGCAGGCGAAGCGAACAATCTCAATCAGAGCCTTAACAAGATCAATGTTAACGGCAAGATCACGAGGATCTTGTTTCTCAGCACGCGCACCGATCCCAGGCAAGAAGTGGAACTCGAGGCTAGCCGCGAGCCGGACAGCAAAATTACACAGGTCGAAATCTCCTCGCCGTTACCCAAGCCGAATATCGACAGCGAATAAGACAGTGTTCAGCGGGGCGCGCGAACTTGCAATTGCCCTGAGGCAGGCTTAACAAAATCATACTATGGCCGACACATACGTTCCAATGATCAGCTCCGGTGTTGCCGGGCCACTCGGTGTTCTTCATCTTCCGCGGCTCTGGCTGAAAGTCTCCCTCGAGGAGCAGGGCAAACTCGCGCCCGGCTACCCGGGCATCGGGAGAGGGTTTGATGCCATGACTTGTGCCGCGCTCGGACTCGAAGAGCAGGCGGTAAAAGATTACATCAAGCAAAATAAGCCGACCTATCCCGAATTCGAAGCCTGGGTGAAGAAGAATGCCAAGTCGCTTAATCGAGATGCGATTGAAAAACATAACGCCGCCGTGCGCGGTTACATTCACGATGACGAAACGCGCAAGGGTGTCCTGGGTGCGTCCGGTATCGTGGATGACGCTGCCGCCCCGAAAGACGCGGTGAATCTAAACAATCTCGACGACTGGTACGAATTTCATCAGGTGGTCCTGAGGTAACAGGCGACCGGCATCGACGCGAAGAAGGTTCGTCTTGGCGAGGGTGCCGAGATCAGCGCGCGGTGCGCGTGCGATTAGCGCATTGACGCGAACGCAGGCGGCGTGGAGCATTCTCAAATGCCATCAATGCAGACCAACGTAGCGCCAGAATTTCGCAAGACGACTGAGACATTCAAGGCTGCCGCAAAGACGTTGCCGCAACGTTATTTCATTTCTCCGGAGATTTTTGCAGAGGAACAGGAGAGCATTTTCTCTAAGCAATGGGTGTTGGTCGGCCACCAGAGTCAGATCCCGCAAGGCGGTGATTATCTTACCACAGAAGTCGCCGGCGAGAGCTTGATCATTGTCCGGGACAAACCCGGCGCGATCCATGGTTTTTACAACCTGTGCCGCCACCGCGGAAGTCGACTAATCGAAAACAGACACGGACAGTCCACGGCAATTCAATGTCCTTATCACGCGTGGACGTATTCGCTCGATGGGCGATTGATCGCTGCTCCCCACATGGATGAGGTGTCGGGCTTTGATAAGACTGATTATTCACTGCACGCGGTGAACCTCGCGCTGTGGGAAGGATTCATCTTTCTGAACCTGGCAGATTCCCCTGCGCCACTGGCGGAATGGTTCAAACCGTTAGCCGGAAAATTTGCGCCCTGGAATCTGTCAGCGCTTCGCTCGGCGAAGCGAATCGAATATGATGTGCGAGCCAATTGGAAGTTAATCTTTGAAAATTACTCGGAGTGTTATCACTGTGGCGGTGTTCATCCGGAGCTTTCGAAAATCTCACCGTATGATTCGGCGGAAAACGATCTGACCGAAGGACTATTTCTCGGTGGATTCATGCGGGTCGCTAAAGGCAAGAGCCTGACCATGAGCGGGAACGCCTGCGCCCTGGCGATGGAACAATTTGGTGAAGAAGATTTCCGGCACGTTTTCTATTATTCGATCTTTCCGAACATGCTGCTGAGTTTGCATCCGGATTACGTGATGGTGCATCAACTTTTGCCGCAGTCACCGGAGCGGACACTGATCTTATGCGATTGGTTTTTTCATCCGGAAGCATTCGAGCAGCGTGATTTTGATCCCGATGACGCCATTGAGTTCTGGGACATGGTAAACAGGCAGGATTGGCACGTCTGCGAGTTGAGCCAGCAGGGCATTGCATCGCGCGCGTATGAACCCGGCCCGTACTCGGCGCGTGAGAGCATTCCCGCGGCATGGGATCGGGAGTACTTGCGCTTCATGAAATAAAGGATTGGAATTTAGAGGCGATTGAGTCAATCGCCCCCTACCTTATTTCCCGTCCGAATGCGCAAGCTTCTCAAAGCGCGGGTCGCCGCCCGGTGCGGATCGAACATCGCACGTTGACGCGCGCTCTCGTCGCGTGCGAGCATTCGGAAATGCCACCGCCTCTCACTTACGCGAGTTATCTTGATCTGGAGAAGCTGCTCACGCTTCAAAAGCCGCGCTCAAGTCCGCCGGAGCACGACGAAACGCTCTTCATAATCATTCATCAGACCTACGAGCTGTGGTTTAAGCAGTTGCTGCATGAGTTCGAGAAAATAAAAAGAGACTTTTCCGCGGGCGATCTTTTTGGGGCTATTCACGCATTCAAACGTGTGCGCACAATCATGAAGGTCCTGGTCGCCCAGGTTGATATTCTTGAAACGATGACGCCGTCGTCGTTCTCAAGTTTTCGGGACCGGCTTGAGACGGCGTCGGGGTTTCAATCCGTGCAGTTTCGTGAAATTGAGTTCTCGCTCGGATACAAGCGCGCCTCCACTGTCAATTATTTGAAGTCGGACTTCCCGGGATACGATCGTCTAAATCAGCTGCTGCATGAACGCAGCGTCGTCGATCATTTCTATGATTTTCTAGAAACGCGCGAAGCACAGATCCCCGCTGAGTTGAAGAACCGCGACGTGACACAACCGAATGGACCTGACGAGCGAGTGCAAAAGGAGATTCTTCGTCTATACAAAGATTCGCCTGAATGCTCGATCCTTTTCGAATTGATGACGGATTTTGACGAAGGGCTGCAGGAGTGGCGTTACCGGCATATCAAACTGGTGGAGCGCACCATCGGGGCCAAGAAAGGTACGGGTGGATCGCCCGGCGTCCCGTTCCTGAAAGAGTCATTATTCAGGTCCATCTTTCACGATCTTTGGGCTATCAGACACGAAATGTGACGCCGTGGCCTTGTTGAAGCGTTGAACGGTTGAAGCGGTAAAACTCAGATCACGCAGAAAATTACCCGCTTCAACCCTTTAACGAATCACGTTGCCAAGCCAAGAAATTCGCGGGCGTTCCCAGAAAGCAGTTGTGCTTTCTCTTTCGCTGAAAGTTTCGTCGATTCGATTAGCTGACCTGGTTTCGCCTCGCCTAACGGAAATGGGTAATCGGATCCCAGCGCGACACGTTGCGCGCCGAAGAGCTTTACCAAAAAAGCCAGCGCATCGGTGTCGTGGACGAGCGAATCGACGTAAAACCGCGCGGGCGCCTTACCGCAAGCAAGATATGCGCGTGGATTCGTACTGTTTTCCACGGCGACCAGGTCGGGCCGCACGTGAAACGCGCGCTCGACCCGACCAATCGTAAACGGAAATGCTCCGCCACCATGGGCGAAAGCCACGCGAAGCTTGGGAAAGCGCTCGAACACACCGCCAAAGATCATCGAGCAGATCGCCAGCGAGGTTTCAGCTGGCATGCCAACAAGCCATGGTAACCAGTACTTGGGCATGCGTTCCTTGCCTAACATGTCCCAGGGATGAACAAAAATTGCTGCGTTGAGTCGCTCGGCGGCGCTCCAGACAGGCTGAAGCGAGGCATTGTCGAGATTCAACGTATCGATTCGCCCGGAATGCGGGTTTGGATCCACGTGCGTGCCGATCTCTGCGCCGCGCAAGCCCAGCTCACGGACGCATCGTTCCAGTTCGCCTGCAGCCAGATCCGGATCCTGCATTGGGATTGTCGCCAAGCCTGCGAATCGTTTCGGATGATCACGAACAACCCCGGCAATGTGGTCGTTTAGTCGCCGGGAAAGGTCCAACGCGTCAGCGGGTTTAGCCCAGTAGCTAAACATCACCGGCACCGTCGAAAGTACCTGCATCGAAACGCGGTCGCGATCGCATTCCCCGATTCGCCGCGCAGGATCCCACACGTTGTCGGTGATCTCCCGAAAAACGCGGTCGCCGATCATCATGCGAGCACAACACGGCTGATAATGATCAAGCCTGACGAATCCGCTGTAACCGTATTTCGCGTCGAGGTCCGGCCAGTTCCGCGGCAGAATGTGGGTATGCAGGTCGATTTTCATTCAAAAGAGCAAACGTCCAGCGTTCAACGTTCAGCACCCAACGTCGAAATCAGAAAAATCCCACTATTATTCCTGCTCTTGCTCTTAATCGAGTTCCTAAAGGGATTTCATTGGCTCCGGTTTTTCGACCTTCTTGCCGCACTTCTTGCAGGTACGGCGCGCATCGTCATTCCAGAAATCGAGCATCGCTTGACTGAAATGCTCGACGATGTCTGCGCAGTCGAAATGGATGTCTTCCACCAATGCTCCGCAGTTCTCGCAGTAAAAAATAACGTGCTCTTTTTCTCCCGGCGGACGGCGCCGTTCCACCACGATTCCAATCGTATCCGGCGGCCGCTGCGGCGAGTGCGGCACATTCGGCGGGATAAAGAATGTTTCGCCTTCTCTGACAACGTGATCCACGATGCGGTCGCCTTCCCGAACGCGCACCTTGATGTCGCCTTTCAGCTGGTAGAAATACTCCTCCGAATCAACGAGGTGAAAATCGTTCCGCGCATTGGGCCCTTTGATCACCATCACGAAAAAATCACGGCCGTCGTAGAGATATTGGTTGCTCACCGGCGGTTGGAATTTGTCGCGGTTTTTTTCGATCCAATTCTCCAGATTCACCGGCGGCTCTACAGTCTGCATCACGCAGAGCGTATTGGGACAAACGCACAGCGTCAAACGGGGATAGCGAGTCGCAAATACATGGGCGAAGCCCCACCAGATCGGGGGGTATAATTTAGGTTGAAGCGGCCTAACTAAACGCGGATAAATATGCGCCCTCATGAACCCTCGCTGTTTCCTCCGTATCGCAGGTGCAAGCCTGATCGCCCTGATCGTTTGCGGTTGCGAGACTTTGCCGGAGGGTCCCTTTCCACGCGCCACTGAGGTGGGTTGGTGGCATGATGAGGACGCGTCGGGCCCGGCAAAGATCGCCGTTCATATCGGCGAACAGAAAGCGTACTTTTACAAGGGCAAAACTCTTGTCGGGGAAACGACTGTCTCGACCGGCAAACCTGGCTTTTCCACGCCGCCCGGCCACTACACAGTGGTTTCAAAGGACGTCGGTCATGTCTCAACCGTCTTCGGCGATTATGTGGATGATTACGGCAACGTCGTGAGATCAAACATTGACGCCCGAAAAGATCGCCAGCCGTCCGGCACACATTTTGACGGCGCCCGAATGCCGTATGCGATGTTTTTCCGGGGAGGCTACGCGATGCATCAAGGTTACGTTCCGCCATTTGCCGCGTCGCACGGTTGCATTCGTCTGCCAGGGCAGATGGCGGTAAGATTTTTCGAAAACGCTCCGGTCGGCACCCCTGTAGCGGTCAAGGAATAGACCCCTGGAAAGTGAGAGCTTCTCCTCCAGAGAGAGCGCGAACAGGTTGTGCTAATATAGGGTCCTGGCATGAAGGGAAGCATTATTGATGACGATCGCAGCGGCGCGATGCGATTGAGCGTTGAAGAACTGCAACGCTACTCGCGTCACCTCATCATGCCCGAGGTTACATCCGAGGGTCAGAATCGACTCAAAGCTGCGCGAGTCTTGTGCATCGGCGCCGGAGGACTCGGATCGCCGGCCGCGCTTTATCTGGCAGCCGCCGGCGTCGGCACCCTCGGCATTGTCGATTTCGACGACGTCGATCTGTCCAATCTTCAGCGGCAGATTCTTCACGGAACAAAGGACGTCGGTAGGGGCAAACTCGAGTCTGCAAGGGACCGGTTGCACGACATCAATCCCCAGATTGAGACCGAATTGCACAAGTGCCGTTTCTCCAGTGAAAACGCATCTCAACTTGTCGCCAGATACGACGTAGTTGTTGACGGATCGGATAATTTTCCGACGCGATATTTGTCAAACGACGTCTCTGTTTTCGAGAACAAGCCGAATGTGTACGGTTCAGTATTCCGGTTTGAGGGACAGACAACGGTGTTCGCCCCCCACTTGGGCGGACCATGCTATCGCTGCCTTTTCCCAGAGCCGCCTCCGCCAGAGTCCGTTCCGAACTGCGCGCAAGCCGGAGTGCTCGGCGTTTTGCCCGGGATTATCGGAATGCTGCAGGCAATTGAGACATTAAAACTAATTTTGGGCATCGGCGACTCACTCGTTGGACGCCTTCTCCATTTCGATGCGCTTAAGGTAAAATTTCGCGAACTCAACCTGCGGCGGGACCCGCAATGTCCCGTCTGCGGTGAGAATCCAACAATCTTCGCACCGATTGACTACGAACAGTTTTGCGGAGTGCGCGACGAGGGAGAGATATCGGAGATGTCCCCACACCAACTAAAGCGAAAGATAGATGCGGGAGAACCATTTGAATTAATCGACGTGCGGGAACCGTTCGAATACGAAATTGCCCGGATTGATGGCGCAAAACTGATCCCTTTGGGAGAAATTTCCGAACGATTAGACGAACTGAGCGGCGAGCGACCGATCGTAGTTCATTGTCACACTGGGAAACGCAGCGCGCAGGCCGTCCGACTGCTGCAGCAGCGTGGCTTTGCCAATGTTTACAACCTCGAAGGTGGAATCGATGGGTGGTCGGACCAAATCGATCCAAACGTGCCCAAATACTAAGCGATGTTTCAGTTCACACCGTGGCTTCAGCCCGGGGCATGAGCCGTCATGAAATGGAAGCGTTTCAACGGCTCTTTTTTGATTCGAGCGGCAAGCCGTTAAAACGGTTCCGCTCGCACCGTCGTGTTTCTCATCGGGCTGAAGCCACGGTGTTAATGCTACTACTTTACCGCGGCAGCGAATTGTTCGGCACTTGGGACTCCATGCCATTGAGCGATTAGTTCGCCATTTCGTCTGAACACAAAAACGCGAAAATCCGTTGCTCTCTCCGGCTCGCCAAGCTGTGACGACACCGATCCATCAAAATCGGTCGCAACGAAAATGTCTTTTCGCGCATCCCGTGCAATCTTCTTTCCATCATATCGGGCTTGAAGCCGTTTTGCTTCTTCGTTCACCCGGTGCCGGATAAGCGCGGTAGCGATCCTTTGCCCAAGCACAGTATGTCTTCTCGCAAAACGAATAATTGTGATCATTCTGTAATCCGGGTTGCCCAGGCAATATTCCGGGACACGGTCACCCACGGTATGTGCCTTTTCTCTATCTGCAGGGGTGGTCAGCACGATTACGGTCACATGTCCGTCAGCTGTAGAAAGTTTGTTTCCATCAATATCAACAAAACTGACCGGGTAGGTTGCTCCGATGGAAAGGGCTCCATGTATACGCGCCGCTGGAAGCAAAATTAATGTTCCAATAACGGAAAAGAATTGAAGTGTGCGTGGGCTCACAAGTAAGCAAATTGGCGACAATGTCGTTCGCTGACAAGATTCGACCTGTGTGCTCGCTTTTTCCAATGCCGAGGATGACGAATGCGGCCTGGGTTTGGTTGTCGATCCTTTTGCTTGTTGGCCTAACTGCCTGTGATCGCATGGGGGGCTCGCGTCATGCGCAGCTAATCCAGGATGGAGACGCCAAATCCGCCCAGGGAGACTTTGCGCGCGCGATTAACTTGTATGAGGCGGCGCTCGATGATTCCGAAAGCATTCGGAATGCTGAGGTTCACTATAAACTGGCTCTTCTTTATGACGACAAGTTGAACGACCCTGTCAGTGCGCTACATCATTTCAGGCGTTGTCTCGCGCTAAGTCCGACCGGCGCTCATGCCACTGACGTCAGAAACTCGATAAAACGTGATGAAATCGCCGCGCTGACGGCGCTGTCTGGCGATTCCGTCATCACTCGATCGGAGGCGGCCCGTTTGCGAAACGAAAATCTTGACTTGCACAAACAATTTGAAGCGCGCGCCGTGCCGGCGCGAAGTGTGAGCGATAGATTGCAGGAAGACAACACCAGCTCAAAAAAAACCGCCTCCAAGAAAGGAAGCCGAAGCTACGTCGTGCAATCAGGCGACACGCTCTTCTCCATTTCGCGAAAGTTTTATAAATCGCCCAAGCGCTGGAAAGAGATCCTGGACGCGAACAGAAAGAGTATTCGCGATCCCAAAAAACTCACGGTGGGCCAGACCCTAGTTATTCCGTAGATGCTTTAGGGTCGCCCGGGAACAGTGACCGCGGAATTCTAGAACTTCACCTGGAGGGCCACTGCGCCACCAAGGTTGGCCACTTGGTAATCAAAAACGCTTTGGTTCGATTGGCTTGCTGCCAAGGTACTCACCGCGCTCAAGGTAAGATATTTGTTCACGCGGTAGTTTGCGGTAAGCGCGAGAATTTCGCTGATGTCATCGCGGCCTCCTTCATAATACTGCCGCACCACGACAGTACCAACGGCATTGATGAAAAAGGAACGGGTGAGAGTCGTCGAATAACTAAGATAGGTCCCATAATCGCTTCGCTGCGCTGAAATCGCATTGATGTTTGGTGGCTGGCCGGATTCCTCGGCGGCAGCGCTGATATTTGCAAACACGCCCAAAGTGAGCGTCTGAGCGCGATCAAGCTGAAACGGAACGGAGGCGTCTATGATGAAGGCGTGGTTTTGAAAGAAAGCTGCAAAGCTGTTTTTCTCGGTCAGCCGGTTGTAGTCGTAATCGACGCGCAAAAGAAGATTATGCCACTGCGGCACGAGATATCTCAAGCCGACTTCAACATCAAAGCTTCCAAAATTGAAGTTGTCGAATCGATCGTAATAAAACAACTGCTCACGGACATCGACCAGTCCGTAAAGCGTGCTGGTGATTCGCGGCTCGTAAAAGGCTGCTACTGTCGGGGCGACGACAAAATCGCTCTGCTCGCCGCTCCGCGTAAGGGCAACATTTGACGTCCAGTAAAATGGCGCGCCAGCGGAGATCGTGAACGGTTGATACCCCTCGACGCGCTTGAGGATTTGCTGTTCGCCGAGATCGGCATCGCCGGGCGCGGCGGCGACGTTGCCCCCTTCTGCACCGCTTGGAGGAACCGTGGAAGGAAAAGCCGACGGAGCCTGCTCGCGCGTCAACTGCGCCTGGTTCGCCGTCTGCGCCGAGCCCTCATTTGCCGAGATAAAAACGAGCACACACAACGTCGTGACGAACCTGCACAAATGAGGGTCAAAGCGAAGTCTCACAAGCGCGACCACCTGCCGCCTGGTTCGCCCTTGATGCCGTTAATTTTCTCCGCCATATCGATGAGCAGGTTGAAAATGCCAACTACCTAACAACTAGAAGGCTCGCGCGCCGGAACCAAGACGATTATTGATTACTCCGCGATCACGCATATGCCGAATATCCGCCATATCGCGGTCTGCTTTTATCATACGGTTAACATTGATGCGATCGGCGTTAGCCGCATGGCGGTGTTTATCGCGGGGAAGCCTAAGCCTTCCATCAGGGCTAGGAACACCACCATCGAGCAGAGAAAGCAACTGCCCGCTGTTTGGAACATTGATGACTGTCCTGGACCTCTTCCCGTTGCTCGGGTTGCCGGTTGACCGAGCATCAAACGGCGGGGCCTTTGAGAGCGGCTGCGGCCTGTTCGCACCCGAGCCGGCAAACGTCCCGGTGGTGGAGCCATTACCCCCAAAGCCTGTATAGTTCGCGTTGTTTGTATAAACATCAGCCGGAGCCTTGCCGCCAATAGTCACGACTACGTTGTCGAAAATCGTAATTGAATTCGCCGCGAGAATCTTTGTGCTGTTCCCGCCCAGCGTGACGTTCGAAAGGAAGTTGAGATGGCCATTACTTCCCGGCGCGTAAAGTTTCAAGGTGGTATCCGCCGAGAGCATGCCACCACCGATATTGAGCACGCCGTTTGCGCCAAAAACTCCGGCTTTCAGTATATCGGCGTGGGCGCTGGCATTATTAAACGTGATCGCTCCATTCCCGTCCATATAGGTTAGAAACGTGCCACCTACGTTATAATTACCACCGTTAATCAGAATCGCGGCGGCTGCCGCTCCATCGCTACCGTAGAACGCAATTGTCGCGTCGTTAGCAATGTTTGCGTTGCCGGCAACATCCATTCCGATAACGCCTCCATCGCCAATAACTCCGCCCTGTCGGTTATCGATCTGAGCCAACAAAGAATTCGCATGAATGTCCCCCGCCGCGACCAGGCTAACAATGCCTCCAGTCCCGATTTCTCCTCCCTCGTTCAGAAGCTCAAGCGTCAGATTGTTGGTGTTCAAGTTTCCTCCGATCGCGGCAAGAATGTTCCCTCCGTTAACAACTTCATTAATGTTGTTGTTAACGAAAAGCCTGGTATCGCCGCCGGCGTCCGTAGTCAGATTGTTTCCGACGCTTAAGAAAAGGTTCGCACCGGAGTTAACCGTTTGCCGAACGGGAGTAATTATCTCGAGGTCGATGCCGCCGGAGTTCGCCTCGTTGTGGGCGATCAGATCCCTCCCCACGGCGAGTGTCACATTTTCGCCGTTCTGTTGTGGAAACTGCACTGCGAGCTCTACCCCAAGAAACAAATCGCCCGCAGTTAAGGTGCCGCCGACGCGAAGATCTATATTAGCCCCGCTTCCTGATTGTGCAGTCGCGGACGTTTCCAATGCAAGCGAGCCGCCAACGGTCAGATTTCTATTCGCCAGGACATCGATATTAGCTCCGGTTTCTAAGTTACTAATATCGGTGGCGATTGAGAGGTTACCACCCACCAGCAAATCAGTGCCGGCATAAAGCACGATGTTGAGACCCGAAGTAATTCCTCCATTTCGTCGAATAATGGTCAGATCATTCGCAATGTTAAGCATCTGACCGGCGGAGATACTCACGTTTCCGCTAGAATTGAACGCCGTTTCATCAGAGGTTTGACCGCTCCAATTCAGGTTCTGTCCAGCGAATAGAGTAATGGTTGGAGCATGGATGGTCGCCTGGCCGTCAATCGAAATGTTGCGTCCAACGAATGCATACAGATCGTCGGTTGTGATGCTTGACGTCATTGACATGTCGCGCTGGGCAAACAGGCTGACTTGGCTCGTGGTGCTAATATCGGAGCCAATGGTCAAATCGCTGCTGGAGCCGCGAGCGTAAATCGTCAGGTCGTGCAGGCGTGAGAACGAAATGCCGGGACCCAGGGTAATCGGACCGTTTTGCGTTGCCAGCAAAAGACCGCGGATACCTTCGAAGGTCAGCACGCCACCCGCACCTCCGGAAGTAATGCCATTAACGGCGATCAGTCCCAGATTCGTTTCACCATTTGTCGTATCGATGGTTGGGTCACCGTTTAGCTGGAGAGCGGTGAACTTGAATGCTGCCCCCGAGTTATCCCCGATTAAATCATCGAAGCCGCTTGCGGTGTCAAAAGCCGATGTCGATCCAAACGCCCACGCGGAAACCGGACCGTCAATCGATCGTCCCCTATAAATTTTTCCGAAATCGGTTACGCCGTTGGTAGTGATTGAGGGATCAGTCGAAATGACTGTGCCACTCGTTATCACATAAGGATTCGGGGAAGTAATCGTGCTTGGCGTACCGAACTTGGTTGGTGTTCCTGAGGGCGACGGAGTCGGCGTTGGTGGGGGCGGTGGCGGCGTTGGCGGCGGGGGTGTGGGCGGCGGCGGCGTTGGTGGTGGCACCGTTGGACTCGACGTCGAGCTTCTCACCAAAACAACCGGGTTGGCATTCGCGTTTTGATCAGTCGTGCCGATCAGGTCTACCAGGTTTCTGGCAAGAACCTGGCTGTTTAAACCAGCCAATTGCTGCTCTGCGAGCTGAAGGTCCACGACCGCCATGACTAACGGCATGTTTTCGAGCGGCGGAAAATCCTTAATCAAACGCGACGTCTTGAGAACCAGCTTTACATCAAACTTCTCCGGTTTCGTCATGCGCCTGTCTGCCGTCATCGTCATCATTTCACCGCCATTTATGGTCGCAGCTCTTTCAGGATGACCAGTGGGATAAAACGTGCCGATCCCTTCCAAGACCATGAATTTCGTGGGTGGGCCTGTTGCGAAGAGGGCCGTTCCACCTGTTATCGCCGCTGTTACAGCCGATGTACTGACCTTAACCGCGGGAGCTTTGGGCGGTATCTGCAGAAGAACGGCACCACTCGTCAGATCAAGTTCACGCGCCCCTTGCTTAAAACTGAAAACCGTGTTTGCGCCGAGTCGCGTTATCGTAAGGTCGGTGAAAGTCAGTTCCGCGCGAGATTCCACGCCTGTGCGTACTCCCATTCCCTGGATGACTTTGTCGTTCACAGCTGCGGGGCGCGGCGCGCCATGAGTTTCCAGCACTCGCACATCCTGAATCACCTGAGATACGCGCGCTTGCTGCAACTGATCTGCGGCAACAAGGCGCTCTGCGCCAACGAGCCACAACATGATGATTAGTCCGCTCGAAAAGATTTGCCCAAAAGATTTTTTCATATTGGAGGTCACTACGGTAAGGCGGGAGCTGTGTTACGATTCAGGCTTGGCGCTCGGTGTGGCGTCACCAGTGCTGCAGTTTTGTGATCGGCCGTGTCAGTGTGCTCCTGATCGGTAACCGAAACCTGTGTGCCGCCTCCAAAAATAACAAGGTTTGTGTCAACTAAAGTCTTGGTCGTTTTCTCGCGCTGCTGCTTCTCGCTCTCTGCTACGATCGACTTTTGGCTGCGCAGCGGAGGAAAATCTGTAATGAAGCGACTTGTCGTCATGAAGCGGTCAATATCGACGTCTACGGGATCGCTGAGCGCAGCCTCCGAGTTGCCGAACACCATCTGGCCCGCGCGAACGAGAACCGAATCACCAAGGTGTCCGGGACGATAGGATCGCGCGGTGCCCTCCAACACCAAAAACTTGTAGAAACCAGGATGGTACTCGATCATCACAGTGGTGCCCGCAACGGAAGCCGCGACTCTGCCTGCGTGAATTGTCGCCCCAGTTGCCTCCTTTGGAGCCTGAACAAGCACCGCCCCTTCCTTAAGATTCAAACCGCGTGTCCCGTGATTGAAATCAAATGCAGTATGGGCGGCGAGCCGCACAACGGTTTCGTCAGAAAAACCCAACTCAGCGCGCGATTCGTTGCCGGTCCGCACAATAGTCTCTTCTTGGACGATTTCGTTTACCGAGGCCCGGCGCGGGTTCTTAGAATCCGCTAGTTGAACATGATTTTTTATCTGCGTGACCCGCGCTTCATTAGTCGAAGCCGCGTTGAGCCGGCTGGGGAACCAAGTCGAAAAGGAGGCGATGATCGCTATGAAAGCAAGAAGACGAAGCTGGCGGTTCATGGACACGTTGGTCGAAGGACCTAATTCCGGCGGGCTTTTTGACGCCTAAACCTTGCTAGGTCAAGGATTATTTACACCACTACAAGGTACTTATCCGGAAACGGCGCAGCGAAGTTTCCTGAAAAGTTTAGTTTTGTTCCTGGCCTTTTGAGAATGGCACAAACGGCCCAAGCAAACACCGAACTTGGCTATCATTGCACTAAGCTTTGACGTAGGACCCGGCTACGGGCTTACGGGCTTCTCGTTGCCAAAAACTGAGGCACCTAGTAACTCGCGCTGCCACCGGACCAGCAATGCCGGGGCTCGTGCACAATCTGCGGCGATTGCCTCGAGCGTGCTTCGCGGTGCAACGAAAGAAGGTTCCAGCCCGAGTTTCTCAGCAGACTTGTTGCGCCGGCACCACAGCTCTTCTGCGCGCTGGACCATCTCGGTGGTCGGTCGGGTTCCGGGGCGGCGACGCGAAACTGGCCATTCCGATTCAGGCACCCGCAATGCGGCTTGTGCTGCCTCTCGAAACGCCTGACGACGGCGAAATGAAAAATGCCTATAGTCAGGGAGACTTCCTGAGGCGAATTTCGCCGCAGCCTCCAAAAGGTCCTCATTCCGCAAAATGTGAAACGGCGGGCGATCTGCCTTTTCTGCTTCTCTTTCGCGCCATTGCCAAAGCGCGCGAAGTACCGCAGCGGCGCGTCCACGGATTACGCCAGATCCGCGAATACGCCAGAGCTCATCCTGGTTACGAGTCCGCGCCACGGCCGCTAGCTCGATAGCACGTTGGCAGGATTGCTGCAGCCAATCCCGGCGCTCACAACGATCCAACTCTGCTTCCAATTTTTCGGCGAGGGGCAGCAAATAATGCACATCATTGATCGCGTATTCCGCCATGCGCGCCGGCAAAGGTCGTTGTGCCCAATTCGCCTTTTGCGAACCTTTCAGGAGAGTGAGTCCAAAATAACGTTTCACCAACGCAGCGAGGCTAAATTCGCGAATGCCAAGGAGACGAGCTGCGATCAGTGTGTCGAAGACTCGTTTCGCTGCGAGATTCAGGCCGCGACGCAGCATTCGCAAATCGTAATCGGCACCGTGCAAGACAATTTCCCTGGCTTCCAGCGCACGACGCAATGGCTCCAGATCGGTATTGGCCAATGGATCGACTATAAAATCGCAAACAGGCCGCGCGGATTCACGGTCTGGGGCCGCGCTCAGGTCGGCATCAACCCTGTTGGCCCTAGACCCCGGCGCCGGGACGCTGATCTGGAGCAAACAAAGCTTTTCCCGATATGAATGAAGACTGTCCGCCTCGGTATCGACTGCGACGCGATCGGCAGTTTCGATTTGCTCAATTAAACTCGCGAGCTGCGCGGAGTCCGTAATCACGTTTCGCGTCAACGCAATCCGCTCAGCAACAATTCAGCGTTGGTTTTGGTCGCACTCAGATTATCAATCAACTTTTCCATCGCTTCGAGAGGTGGAAGTGCTGCCATCGTTTTGCGCAGCATCAGCACACGTTCCCATTCATCGGGATGATACAAAAGCTCCTCGCGCCGGGTCGCTGAGAGCATGGGATGGATTGCCGGATATAGCCGTTTCTCCTGGAGGGCACGATCAAGATGCAACTCCATATTGCCGGTGCCCTTGAATTCTTCGAAAATCAATTCGTCCATTCGACTGCCGGTTTCAGTCAAAGCGGTCGCAAGCACAGTCAGACTGCCGCCTTCTTCCACATTGCGCGCAGAGCCGAAAAATTTCTTTGGTTTGGTAAGCGCCTTCGCTTCTACGCCACCGGACATAATTCGTCCTCTGCCCGGTTGCATGTTGTTGTACCCGCGCGAAAGCCGCGTGATACTGTCGAGCAAAAGCACAACATCCTGTCTCATTTCCACGAGGCGTTTGGCACGCTCTATCACCATCTCTGCTACCTGCACGTGTCGCTGCACGCTTTCGTCAAAATTGGAATGGTAGATCTGGCAGTCGATTTCCCGCTCCAAGTCCGTCACTTCTTCCGGCCGCTCGTCCACCAAAAGCAAGATAAGAACAATGTCAGGATGATTTACCCGAATTGCTTTGGCGATTTCCTTTAGCAAGATGGTCTTGCCCACTCGCGGAGGCGCCACGATAAGCCCGCGCTGCCCGTGCCCAAGTGGTGCCAGCAAATCCACCGCGCGCGCGGTGAGAGAATTCGTCTTCGGATTTTCCAGAATGATCCTGCCCTGTGGAAACTGCGGCGTTAGCTTGTCGAAGTCGGTTGGCTCCGTCCATTTCTCAGCTGGCTGGCCCTCGATTCTTGTGACTTTCTCGAGAGAGAGGAACTTCCCGCGCTGACCTGGCAATTGCACTGTCCCTGCAACCTTTTGCCCAGGCCGCAGATGATGCTGTTCGATGAGAGCGCGAGATACACAAACATCCTCCGGAACCGGCAGAAAGTTCAATTTCGGCCAGCGCAACATGGCAAAGGAATCGGCCACCTGATCGAGGAAACCTTCCGCAGTGACAGGAGCGCCTGTTGCTAATGCCGCGCGGACGATATCGAGAAGGTGCTGATGCCGCGACCGCGCAGGGTGTAGATAAACAACCAAATCGCGCGCCAAGGCCTCTAGTTGTTCACTCGAGGATTCTTGCAGCTCGTTCAGATCGAGTGCGAGTTCGGTTTTGAATTCGCCACCGGACGAATCCTCCGTGGCGGACTTGTTCTCCTCGTTAGATCGCGTTTTGGAGGCTTGCGAAGCGTCCGCTCCGCTTTGGGTGCGTGCAGGCGACACTCCTGCCTCTACTGTTTCTATCTGCGAGGTCGAGACCTTTAGCTTTTCTTCCATGATTGCCCTTGCCAAAGCACAAGAAGACTCTTCGCTTGTTCCATGAGCGTCGCACGGTCGCCATTATTCCAGACGACATGTTCTGCCCGCTTGATTTTCTCCTCGAGAGGCATTTGTGAGTTAATCATTTGTTCGGCTTCGGAGCCTTTCAGGCTTATTCGCTTCACCAACCGCTCTAACTGCACTTTGTGCGAACAGGCAACCACGACAACCCGCTCGCACAAAGTTTCACCACCTGTTTCATAAAGAAGTGGGATATCAGCAAAGAAAAAATCAGAAGAATTACGATGCCTTTCCGCCTGCGCCATCCACTGGCGACGTATCCGAGGGTGAAGAATTTGTTCGAGCGAGCGCCTTTTGGTCGCGTCAGCAAATACCATCGCTCGAAGTTTAGCTCGATTCAAGTCCCCCTCCGGCGAAAAGACCTCACTCCCGAACTGACCGAGGATTTCCTGTTTCACCTCTGGAAGTTTCGGCAGTGCGTGCGCTGCCACATCGGCATCGAAGAATTTCGCCGCCGGTATGATCTCTCGCAGGCAATCACAAAACGTGCTTTTGCCCGTGGAAATTCCGCCCGTGATCCCGATCGCAGGCATAGGGAAACCTCACCGCGGCGTGATGCCTTCGGCCAGGTCAAGATGGAAGGTCTGTTTCACTTTTGTCGTGCCGAAGGTCAATTCCGCTGTGTAATCTCCGGCTGGGAGAAGCCGTTTCGGATCATCACCTCCATATTCAGCAATCACGTCTTTGGTCGGCCGCAGGTCCCAGTTTAATCGGGTAAAACCGGGTGTGCCCGGCGCTTTTAGATTTGCGACTGGCTGCCCGCTTGATTTTGTTACGACGATTTTGATTTCGTCGCCGGTAAACTCTCGCACCCACACCGTGAATAACGCCCCTTCGGGCGGATTTTGACCGCGATAAATCCCCTTGCCATTCGAATCAACAAATCCTGGTTGAAGGTAAGCGCCGCTCACAGAACGCGCGCTAAACAGTTGAGCCGGCTTGGACGCAATTTCGGCTGTGAATTCGCGAAACGGGATGGTGTCGTCAAGAATGGCAATGCTGCGACCATGCGTTGCG
>Ga0209058_1001255_pt1 | contig 21681 bp, 20 predicted proteins | sample GraSoiAngelo_147_FD_185904 | JGI IMG/M metagenome (GOLD analysis project Ga0209058, IMG submission 185904) | Grasslands soil microbial communities from the Angelo Coastal Reserve, California, USA - 14_1009_05_40cm (SPAdes) (version 2) | ecosystem: Environmental > Terrestrial > Soil > Grasslands ... | reverse complement strand
ACATGGTTCCTGGCGAATGGCATTCAATCAGCGTACGCGTGTAGTCCTCGAACTGATCAATGACTGAGTGAGTAAAAGGGAACACTTAGTGACATTGATCATAGACTAGTAGTTGGCTCCTAATCTAAAATGATAGTTTGAAGAACGAAGGTCTTCCAAACGCCTATGCCATCTTTTTCGCTTCGGGCATCGTCTTCCTGAAGGCGTAAGAGTACATGATCAGCTACACCATGAAGAAGAACGAGGGTGCGTTTCAGCCTAGGAATACAGCGCGAGAGGCTTGTGGCCTGTGAAAAGTTCCCGGAAAAAAAACGTGGGGGGGTTTGTGGTATCTAGTGGACTTGGATGTTGCCGCCTTGCAGCTTGTCAGCTTTTGAGTAGCCGGTTCCGAGCGTTATAGCGAACGTGTCCTTCCCCGCGCCCGGTTCAGCCTTGTCTTGGACAGTGATTGTGAAACTGGTTGCAATGTTGTTACTGGTTCCTGTTCCTTTGAAGCTGACAGTCTTGCCGTTAAACGTGGCTGAGGTTATGAGACTGGTTCTGAAGTCTACGGCCCCAGCTGGATCCCGGTAGGCTGCCTTTCCATGAATTCGCCCTGTGGTGTCGACCCTTACTTCCAGGCTGAAGCTACCCTTGTCTTGTTGTGGGTCGACGAAGATGTAGCCTCCTCCCGTGACTTTGCAGGCGGTTCCGAGGGGGCAGTTGCTAGGCAGCGCAGTCTTTCCGAGAACGTAGTCGAAGGCCCGTGCGGCGTCGCCATCCGTCAAGATTGGATTGGCGTTAGTGTACGCGAAGGTGAGTGCTGTGACGCTGAACAGCGTATCGCCGGTAAACGGGCTTCCGAGGTCGCTCAGTGGCGCGGTTATCGTGATCGTGCCAGTCGAGCTGTTAGTCGTTCCTGTCTCGAGAATCTCCGATGGGTACTTGATGATCTTACAGTTCTGTGGCGTGGTCGTGACACAGCCGTTGCCTGGAGGTATTCCAGTGCCGGGGGCGGCAGAGGTTCCCGTGCCAGCGAAGAAGACAGGGGTCTGGCCGGCCGTGCTGTTGGCGCCAAGATAGAAGATTCTGTAGCTCTCTTCACCTGCGTCGCCTGTGGAGAGGAACTGCCATCGTACAAGCCATAGCAGACCGGTCGAACCGAGCGGAGGAAGAAGACTGGCAAGGCTCTGGAGTTTGAGTGTTGCTCTCAGGTGTGAACCGTCGGGCTGGGAGATTTGTAGAGACGTCAGGTCTAGGGCTGGCTGGTTCGCACCCGCACCTGTTGGGGAGTAGTGTGGTACCTGGGCATCACCCGATGGGTCCGATACTCCCGTGTCTATGTTGGGGAATGGCGGGGTGAGTGTTATGCCGTAGGCGCTGGGTCCTGCGACTTGTCTCAGCTCAAAGAGCGCTGCTCCATGGTGCTGGTTCGTCAGATCATTAAGGACGATTCTCGCTGCGCCGTTACCATCGAGCCCAACGCTGAAGAAGTCTGCCAGGGTCCGGTCGCCGCCGGAGGTTGTGCAGCCTAACCCGCCAGTGCAGATCTGCCCATAGTCCGTGGGATGCTCACTAGCCTTGACTTGGTAGATTGTGGGTGCGCCCGTATTTGCTGCTTGGACCTGGACGAAGTAGACGAACCATTTGACGCTTGTAGCTGCAACACGGTTGTTGATCCAAGAGGGGAAGCTGTTGGGGTCGCCTCGGACGTCTGTGCCATAAAATACGATGTCGACTGTTCCTGATGTGCCCGCGATGGCCCAGGGCATTACGTTCGTGTTAGCCGGGTCACCGTTCACTTGTAGCGGTGTTGACCAGCTTGTGCCAGTGTTGGTGGAGACGGTGAGGTAGACGTTGTTGTTCGTTGGGTCGGCCCAGGCGACATAGACGTTGCCGGCCCGGTCTGTGGTTAGGGACGCGAAGAGATTCCCGATCGAGCCTCCTGGGCTAGCAGGAGTGTCAGTAGAGCTGAATGTGAGGCCGCTCCTTTGGCCCGGCTTAACGTGGGCTTTTGAGACATGGACGTGGTTGCCTTGTACGCATGGCAGGTAGAGGTTGCGTAGTACTGGGTCGAAGGTTAGCCGGCCGCAGGGTGCGCCTGCACCGACGAACGTGGTTGTTGAGGCGTTGGTGTATACGAGTCCTCCGAGAAGGTCGGTTGGGCCCGCGGAGCCGGGTGAAGAGAGAACCTGGCTCCCTCCCGGTATCTGGCGGTATGTGAGGAAGATTGTGTTGTCAGAAGCGTTGAAGTTCGGATCGATGCCGTTGTCAACTGCGAGCCACTGTCTGTCGTCCAATGGAAGAGTGGATGCGAGAGAATTTTCTCTCCAGATGTTACCCTGGTTGTTAGAGACCGCCACCCCGACGGCTAATAGACCCTCCAGATCAGCAAAGTAGGCATTGCCCTGGTCATCAGTGATAATATCCGAGTCGCCTCCGCCTGATGCTGCAGGGTTAGGCCTGAGGCCATTGGGGGAGACGATGTGGAACGAGTCTCCTGAGTCTGTGGACCTTGCTACGAAACCTTGAGCGGTGGAGAAGCCCCAAGGGCCAGATTCCCAGATATTTCCGGCATGATCGATGTGGACCAGTGGTTCGCCTTCGGTTCGTTGAGGGTCAACGATCGTATGCGCGCCAAACGATATGTTGCCGCTTGGGAAGCTAGGGTTGGGTGTGGGGCCGCCGGTCGTGAAGGCGAGGAGGGCTGAGCCGGTGTAGCCTGAGGTGACGACAAGGAAGGGTACTGTTCGGACTTCGTAGAGGCCTGGCATCGGGCTTTGTAGGGCTACTTGTTCGCTTGTAGTTCCGCCTGAGGCTGAGGAGCCTACCTGTTGCCCGTCGCTCTGCCTGTAGATATACAGGTCGAAGTCATTGCTGTTGCTGGTCCACTGTATTGTAATCACAACCGAGCCAGTGTGGGTCTGCCAGAAGGTGCCTGGTAGGTTGATGTTGAGGTAGAAGTGGTCGCAGACGAGGTTCAGAGTGTCAACCACGCCCGGGCACTGGGCGGGGTCCGCGGTGAAAGCGAGCGTATACACCTGTCCCTGCCATGAAGCACTCGGCGCAGCGTCCGTGATTGTGCCTCCAGAAGGTGTCGCCGCTCTACCTACAGGATGCAGGAATGGGGTTGCACCCAAGAGGATCGCGGCTAGGAGAAGTACAGTTTTGAGGACTGTACGGGGTGAGATATGTTGACCTGACAGTGATAATCACTGAACGGAAACACGCGAGTTATAGGTTAAATGGAATATTCAGCCAGGGAATATTTTCGAACTTCGAAAATATCTGATTCCGATATATCGCCCCCCAACAGTACAGGAGGAGGAGTCTGAATCTGGGCACTTACACCTGTCGAAAGTTTCCGAGAATGGACTCGTCTTAGAATCGCGTACACGAGCCAAGACTACCGGTGGACAACCTGACTTCCGCTTTGTCAGAAATGATTGGTAGGCGTTACTATTACGTTGGCAGGATGCACCGAATCACGCGCTCTCTCGATAAGCGAAGAAACTAACAGAGGAATAGCGGAGAATCTATTCCCGGCGCATTCTCAGAAGCTCGCTCCGCAGTTGGGACACCTAACCGTCCCGCCCGGGAGGCTTGTGCCACAGTTCGGACAGTACTTTCTCAGAGAGGGCGCCGCCAGAGTCGGCTGTGACCCGATCGAAGAGGACCCAGTCTGTACTCGTCCTGATTTTTCTAGCTGCGACAGGGCGCCATCCACACTCACCTTCACAATGCTAGCGTAGACTCCGATAGTTGCGATGAAAACGGCGAGGAAGATTCCGAGGGAAAACGCGGCAAGGATACCGATAGGATTCGCCGCTACGGCAGTCGGGTCACGGATCACCGCAGCAAGAGTCCCGCCGGTGATCAGTACGGCGATAATCCCGGCGACGATCGCCCAGACGATGGTCCAGAGAAATATGACTACTCCCCTGCCGAACGCAAAACCCCAGCCGACCATGAGACATCTAACAATCTCTGCAGATACTTAAGAAAACAGTCACCAGTCATTTAGCGGGAATTGCTTGACTGGTTCCTTGGCTACAAATTGTAGGTATTACGTACCGATTGTGATGACTACATTTCCTGCTTTCTGCCCCGTGTCGACATACCTGTGAGCCTCCGCAGCCTGTTCCAGCGGATAGCGTCGATCTATTACGGATCTCATCCTACCATCTTCAATCAGCTCTTTGAGAAAGATCAGATCCTCAACCCGATACGGGTCCATTCTGCCAATTACAGTCTTGCTGCCTCGTCTCGAGGTCCACGGTGCTCGAATCATCTGCGACAGCCCAGGGTTACCCAAAAGATAGAATCCCGTCTCCTTCAGGGATCTGAGGCTAGGGGAGTAGGAACTCTTTCCGACCGTGTCAAAGACAACATCGTACTTCTCCCCATTCTTGGTGAAGTCTTCACGCGTGTAATCAATTGCGTGGTCTGCGCCAATAGAGCGCAACATATCCAATTTCCGAGTACTGTCAACACCAGTCACTTCGGCCCCATAATATTTGGCGAGCTGCACAGCGACACTCCCTATGCTTCCGCCTGCACCATTGATCAGAACTCTCTGTCCTCGCTGAATGTTCGCTTTCCTTAGATATTGAAGCGCGTGAAGACCGCCCACAGGAACAGCCGCGGCCTCTTCGTAGGTTATGTTGGCCGGTTTTGTTGCGATCAGCCCTTTCTCAGGCAGACAATCGTACTCAGCATAAGCACCCAGATGAAGTCCAGTACTTGCGAATATCTGATCGCCTTCCTCGAACATTGTAACAGCATTGCCTACTGATTCGATCTCCCCCGCAAGCTCCTGTCCCAGAATCTTCTTTCTTGGCGCCCGGATCCCGAATCCTACCCGCAAAACGAACTTCCACAATAATGGTAGATTGAGGCTCCTCAGTTCACAATCTCCCTTTGTTACAGTTGCCGCGTGGACCTTGATCAGTACTTCATTGACCTTGGGTGTAGGTTTCTCCACGTCTCTGAGTTGGAGAACTTCCGGCGGCCCGTATCTTGTGCATACGATCGCCTTCATTTTCAATAATAGCTACTCTTCAAGGGTGAATGAGATTTTACGCGCTAGCCTTGCCACTGCCACGCGTACCAGATAGTCAGGACGTTGAATCCGACTCCTACAATTATGAGGAATCTGTCGTAGGCTGAGGAATACGGTGGCAGTCCGATGAGGTTGAAGCCCAAGAAGACTATGGCTGCGATGATGTTTGCCCAGCGATTCAACGGATAGCTCAAGGTCAAGGAGAGAAAGACCATGGCAATCGGAACCGTCATCAGTAATGCAATTCCCAACAACAGATTCTGGGTTGCTGGTCTACCGGCTATTTTGCCAGGCTTGAAGTCGCCTGCGTAAATTCGAAGCACATCACCCAGAAGATAGGTCAGCATTAGGGCCATCCATGATGCTGAGAGAATTATTCTCACGTCTTCCATGGTTCAGCCTCCTTATCGCACATGCTCCGTAGTTATGACTGCCTCCTTCGTTCTTCCAACGTTTCAAAGCCAAACTAGGCAATAATCATAAGTACTGAGAACGAGCCAACCGGATGGCGACTCATTTTGCCATTTGTTACTGTTGGGAAAGAGAATTCTGGGAATATCGATCTCCACTACGAAGATCATGGTTCAGGTAAACCAGTTGTCCTGATCCACGGATACCCTTTGAGCGGGGCCAGCTGGGAGAGACAGCTTCCGCCCCTCCTAGAGGCGGGCTATAGAGTAATCACGTACTCACGGCGCGGCTTTGGCCAGTCAAGCAAGCCCACAACCGGGTACAGCTATGACACGTTCAGCGAGGATCTTCACCAGCTTCTCAACAAGCTCGACCTCAAGAATGTCGCCCTTGTCGGTTTCAGCATGGGAGGCGGCGAGGTCGCACGCTATCAAGGACGGTATGGGTCGAAGAATGTTTCAAAGTCGGTCTTCATCAGCAGCGTCCCACCATACCTGCTGAAAACGTCTGACAATCCGGAGGGGGTCGACAAGCCAGTATTCGACGGAATAGAGAAGGCAGTCGCCGCAGATCGCTACGCGTTCTTCACCGAATTCTACAAGAACTTCTACAACACAGACCAGAACCTGGGAACAAGGGTCAGCGAAGAAGTAGTCCGGAACAGCTGGAACATCGCCGCCCTGGCCGGGTCCGTCGCCAGCGTCGCATGCGTCCGAACCTGGTATGAGGATTTCCGCAAAGACCTAGCACGAATCGCATCACCAACACTCGTCATTCACGGTGACGCAGACCGGATTGTCCCATACGCAAGCTCGGGACAGCGCACAGCGAAACTCGTACAGGGAGCACGGCTAGTCACTGTAAAGAACGGGCCACACTGCATAACCTGGACCCACAGCGACGAAGTCAACAACGCACTGTTAAACTTCCTCCGCGAAGAGAAGAAAGTCGAACTGACTGCTCCGGCATAGCTCCGGGATATCGGTAGGCGGCGCGCACAAACCCGCCTCCTAGAGGAACTGCGTTACGCGGCACAGTGAGTTCTATGGTACTGTCCGATCGGTGCTCGCAGACTCATGGAGCATTCAACATAACTAGGCCATGACGGAAAATCAGAAATAGATTTTCCAAACAAGTCCGCGGGGTATGGTAACACTTTCGAAGTTCAGAAAAGTTATCCTAATTAGCTCCATTCTTTTCATCGGTCTCACGCTCACTCCTGCAGTCAAAGCTACTACAATCTCCGACATATTCCCTGCCGCGCTCCCCAACTATGCCTACGGAGGTTGGCAGGGCCCGTTTGGAGATGGAACAGCTGGGAGGCTCTTTGCCACGGCTGACGGAACCGGAATCTACGCCGACGCGACCTACAATGGTCTCGTATGGGCCCTTCGCTCCACCCCCGAGTTCCCAAGCGTCGACATGACAATGCACTTCAACATTCCAAACCGCGACTTTACCAGTGCCGACTACTTTGCTCTCCTGCTAATTTTCCACTCACCCACAACCCCACCGTCTACGCCCCCTGGAACCAACTGTGACGGAACTTGCTCCTACGTCTCTGCCTTGAGCGGCTTCAAAATCTTCTATCGTATGGGATTCGGTCAGCTCATTGTCGCGAACAGCGTGGCCAATGTAACCCTAGCACAGGTTTCGCTCCCAGCTATTTCTACGAACCAGCCACACGATGCGCGAGCTCTCTATGTTCCCGGCAGCTTATCGGTCTACTTGGACGGCGCCTTGCTCGTTTCAGTAAAGACGACCAACGTCGCGCCCGGACAGGTTGGATTCGAGACATACCGGACGGATCTCATCGTAAACTCGATAACCCTTGCAAGTCCGCTCCCACAAAGACTCTCGATCAGCCTCACGGGAAGCTTCGACTATCTGCTGCAAGAAACCGTTCCAGCTCAAGTTGCGGCCCTGGTAACAGACAGCTCCACTGGTCAGCCCATCACGGGCGCAAATGTGACCATTCGAGTCGTCGACACCTCAGGCAGCCTAATCGTCCCGCCAACTCCCATGCCCGAGAAACCTCTGGGCACAGGCGTCTATGTTTGGACCAGTAACAGCACCCTTCAGCGGCTACATCTAGCGAAAGGGATCTACCTTGCCACCGTCAATGCCTCGATGTCCGGAGTACCCGTGGCTTACGCGATACTGTCGTTCCACGTAGATCCACCGGTTGATACCGCTTCAGAACCAGTACTATCTTTGCCCTGGGTCATTGCTATCAGTGCCCTAGCCTCAGCAACCGCCACCATTGTACTATCGACCAGCATCTCAAAGATCAGACACTCTCGCTAAGACATCTGGAACAGACTGAGCCACAGTGCCTACGTGAAATAACAAGCCAGCACCTTATTGGCGAACCTCGTCTAGTTCATGGGATCGGGACTAGGTCCGGCTCAACCCGGCCTGCCCTTGCCTCGTCCGAGTTGAACGTCTCAACTCGCCAGTTACGATAGGGAAGAGTCTTGTCGAGCAAGAACGGAAACCTAGCCAGGAGCTCATCAATGCTCCCAGCTTGCGGCGCATTCTCCATTGCGTGACCAACAAGCCGGACCTAGAAACGCGTCAGAGTATCATCGTACCTATCCGGAGCACCGTTCGCAACCGCAAACTTCTGGATTTCACGAGCAACTATCCGCTCAGCATCGTCCCTACTATGACCGGAGAGAATGAGCCAGGCAAGACGAAGATGACCTCTGTGACGAAACTCTTCGCCTGGAATATTGCCATCGTAGAAGAGGTGCTGAAACTCACAATCATTCATAGGACATCGGCTCGAAGATTCGGCTCTTAGGGATATCTCTGAATGACGCCGTCAAGGTTTAGCAGATTGATGGACAAGAGTGTGAAGTCGTTGCTTAGATTCTGTAGAGTGAAAGAGGTCAGTGGACCTGTGTAGTCGTTTGCCAGCTTCAGATAGTATAGGCAGATCGTCTGGTAGAGACTGGTGAAACTCGGGTTGGTAGTATTCGTCGCCGTCGCCTGGAAGTATCCTTTAGCCGTGGGGGTGCAGAGGGTCAGATTCTGGCCGAAGACAGTCGAGGAATCGTTCGCTGCCTTGAACACTGAGTAGAGAGAGTCGAAGCCCGCATTAGGCGAATTTGCAGACTTGTTCTGCGAATCAACAGCCAGCTTGCTGAGCACCAGTTGAAGATAGCCATAGTAGTTGAGCTCGGTGCTCTTGATGCTCTCCTGTATCTTGTTGTAGTCAGGGTTCCCATCAGAGTACCCAGTGGAGTAGCCTGAAGCATATCCGCCAGTCTGGCCCAGACTATAACCTGCAACCCCGGCGACTATGACCGCCAAAACGACCAGCGCCGCCGTCAAAGTCCGATTTCTGACGAGACGTCTGAGGCTCGCCTCACTACCCGACCCGTGTAGAGGATTAGACATGCCCTCCGCGTGCTAAGTGGACCTTAACGAGGTTTCGCTCCGGCCCAAACAGATCGCTTGTGAGGAGAAACCGCGAAGCTTGACATACCTCCCACGAGCCAAGCTGCGATATGAGTGAGCAGAGGACTCTCTCCCTCGGGTTCAGAGAGTTTCGTTCCAGCAATTACGAAAGGCTGGTTGAGATCTATAATGCGAATTATCCTGACTATCGCATTAGCGTAGCGGAACGTCGTAGCCGTGACGAGAGCGTGGACCGGACAAAGTATCTCCTGAAACGGTTCGAATGTGTCGATCTTGAACGGGACCGGATTGTAGGCTTCGGGGAACTGATCAATGTACCTGACATGTATCATCCGAGAAAATTCATGGCCGGCATCCTTGTAGACCCTGAACAGCAATGTAGAGGCGTTGGGCGAGCAATCTACACCCGAGTCGAAAAGGAACTTTCTAGTCGAAATGCCATGCTCGCCTGGACAATGGCAAAAGAAGATCTTCCCAGACGAATAGAATTCTTCCAGAGAAGAGGATTCTCTGAAAGAACGAGGAACTGGGAGTCGCGCCTAGACCTGTCAACGGCTGACACTACGCCTTTCCATGGATACATCGAGAAGGCTCTGAAGGATGGAATAACGTTCACAACACTTGCCGAAGAGCAGAGTCACGGTCAAGACTCGCTGAGGAAGATCCACGAACTCGTCCAGCTGATCCAGGCAGATATGCCTCGCGAAGCGGAGTTCACGCCTCTGAGCTACGACGACTGGGATACCTATTCGCTCAAGAACCCTCAGCTCCTCCGTGACGGCTACTTTCTAGCCAAGGACGGTTCCAACTTTGTGGGAATGAGTGATGTGCATCGGATCGATTCGGAGCCTGGTGTCCTGAATCAGGACGATACTGGAGTCATACGCGAGTATCGAGGCAGGGGCATAGCGACTGCGCTGAAGCTCAAAGTCATCGATTTTGGGAAGAAGAACGGGTACCGGACCATAAAGACGTGAAACGATTCTGTCAACGCTTCGATGCTGGCTATCAACAACAAGCTCGGATTCAGCCGAAAGGTAGGATGGATCTTGATGGAGAAGATTCTCCGGTCAGAATCCAGCCCGTGACGGAAACCTCCGGGCAGACATAGCCTTCCGCAAGTCCGCCTCTCGTTCCCGGTTCTTCGGCTTCGCGTTCGTTTCAAGTGAGCGTAGAAAACGTCCTGAAGCCTGGGCTATTTGGTCCACAGCTACTGTGAATGAACGATCGTTTGCTTTCGATGGCTGGTTGAAGCCGCTGATCTTCCGGACGAACTGCAGCGAGGCAGCCCGAATCTCCTCGTCAGTAGCTGGAGGATCGAAGTTGAACAGAGGTCTAATGTTTCTGCACACACTCAAAGCCTCAGATTATCCAGTACACTACTGTCTTTCAAAGGTTAGAGCTATGCTAACAGCAGATTGTAGGAGGTTCTCGTCGGGCGGGGACGGGCCGGAATACCAAAAGCTTGGCCCTATACCAGGACTCGTGCTTGTGTAGTTCACGAAATTATTGTACGCATTGGCGAGCTTATAGCCGAGAGAGTAGACCTGTGTCGACAATAGAATTCTCTGTGAAGAGTTCAAGCTGGCAATATAATCTCCATACCCCGTCGGGCTAGCGCTGTTCAGACTCTCGATAGCATAGTTTATCCTGTTGAGTTGGTCCAGGTGAGCTCTGTCGAAAACAATAATGCCTTGAAGCTCATAATCAGCGTACACCAATTCTGATAGAGCAAAGCCAGCTGTTTCATTACTCCATGAGTAGAGATCGCCGTTCAAGAAGGCCGCAGCACTTTCCGTGTGGAATAGCAGTTGCTGCGCATATCGACTTTCGAGATCCCAGCGAAGGTGCATGTCGCTTCTCTGCAAAGCCCAATACAACGCAAGGGGCACAGCAGTCGCGACTACGATAATGAGAATTACTAACACCGACAACGCCAAACGGCGTTTGGTCAGATGTGGAAAACGACTCTTGTCAGCAATGGTCATGCCATGAATAATGCCAGTATTCCGTTTTATCCGTGCCGGTCATACTAAGCACATTTCAGGATCCTGCATCGTCCCTGTTATTCAATAATAATAAGAACGTGCAGATCTAATAGTTTCAATAACGATCAGGTGAACGGCTTGACCCGGATTGTGGCCGACGAACCCGTGGACATCGAAGTCACTTCCCTAGTGGAGTACATGACAGCGATGTCCACGGGTCAGATAGGTCAGCATAAGAAAGTCATTAAAGTCGACGGACTCACCAACAAGAAGATCAAGTTCCTCCTCCACAAATTCCTCTACACAAGACACCTAGCAGGTTACGGCGTCCTCGACACAGCGGGAAACTTCGAGATAGTGCATCTCAAGCCTGAAGAGAAGCGTACAGAACAACACGAGACCCTGAGCCCTACAATGGACCTCGGGCTCCCGGTTGTCATTCCACATTGGGTCCAACCGTCTGACATGATCGAATGGCAGGGACAACCACCATCGAAGAAGCCACGAGACAAGAAACAGTAACACTCGACTCGCAGGAAGCATTCGAGTCGTCAAGCGTTAACTACTCTTCACGCCCACCGAAACAGCATGGCCAACAGAGCAATCGCAGCATTCGCATTCTCCATTATTGGATCAGCCTATCAGATGATATCTCTCTACGTAGCAGCCCTCATCGACCGCAATACGTCTCTCATCTACTATAATTATGGCTATGAGATTCTGTTCTTCTCAGGCCTAATCGTAATCTGGAGCGCTAGCCATATTCTGGAAGACTGGAAAGGACGCATAACATGGCCGTCCATAATACTCGTACTCGGAATCGCGGACCTCTCAACCATCATCATGGCATACTACGCCCAGACCTCGCCAATATTAACCGCGTCCAACGGGCCGTCGATCAGCACGATTCTAGCCCTAGTCTCTGGACCAATACTAATCACATTTGGAGGCATCCTCGGTTTCTCCGCTGTCCGGCAATACTCCAGGGAGCACGCCCGTGCAGTCTTGGGTCACGCCTGATCGAGACTTAGTCAAAGGTAGAACCTGAATCCGAAACCAACCAGGGAACGGCTTCGGTAATGCTTGGAGGACAAGAATCTATTTGCGCCTCCAAGACCATGTTATGAATGAGTGGAATGCACGGCGAGGCAGTTCCTCAGAGTCAATCGCAGCAGCCACCGCTAGCCCATAATGCCGGATTCACGACTACCGGCTTCCTACTCCTAACTCCCCCTCAGCAAGTCTTCAATGATACATGTCCCGTCTGTGGAAACCACCAGCCCAGCGGTGGAAGGTACTGCAGCCAGTGCGGCATCCGACTACGCTGCCCAGCGTGCGGCACAGCCTCTCTGGGAAGGAACTACTGCCACAACTGTGGGCAGGCTCTCAAGCCCTAAACCCCCGTCTGAGAGCGTCACGTGTGTGTACTCATTCTGTCTATGTTCAGTTGTATACGTGATTCTCATATGCGACCATCTACATACTACTGGTCAGCTGTCCCCCATGCTATTTGTCCCATGAGGGATAGTAGCGGAGAGGTGAACAGCCAAATCAGCTGCCTAAAAACCGGAACCCTCAACCCTGTAGAATAGACGAATCGTTTCGTCTATGGAAAATGTGTGGAAGTGACTCTCGGATTCATCGCTCGACGCAGACCGGGAGCCACATCCTTTTTCTCAGAAAGCTAACCTAGTCGGCCATGTTTGTCCACTAGTTTCTGAAGAGAATTCGCAACCTTCTCAGCTTCCGGTCTACGCTCAGGATCCTTCGCCAGCATGTCCTTCAAGACCGGAATTATTGCTGAGAATTTCGGATCAATCTTCGACACGTCTGGACTGAAGGAATCCCACGCTGACTCGAGATCATTCGCCGCCTTGTTCGAGGAAGGATTGTTCGACAGATTATTCATCGCTTCGATCAACGTGTTGGAGTGGACCGGGGTCCGCGTCAACATTGTATACAACGCCGCTCCCAACGCGTAAACATCCATGCTCGGATCCGCCTCATCGCCGAGAACCTGCTCACCCGGCGCATACTCCGACGTGAACTGAACCACCTTTCCGCCACTCTTGACCGCTGAGCCTAGGTCAGCCAGCTTCGGCACGAGCGACCCGGCGACCATCTGTTCTAGCATGTCCTGTCCAGTCAATGGCGGCTTCGATGTGAACAGAACATTCTGCGGTTTGACATCAAGATGTACGAATCCCGCTTTGTGGACCATGTCTAGCGCCTGGGCCATCATCTGGCCCAGCATCACAACAATCCCACCCCACTTCTCCGAATAGTACAACGGCTCATACGCTGGATCCTCGATCAGCTTCTTCGCCGTCCCACCCTTCATGAAGTCCATAACGATCGCTGGTGGGCTGCGATAGTAGAGTGCGATATTCCCCTTGACAATCTCCTGAACGTTCAATCGATCCACCAGCACACCTCGGATCTGGACCACGTACTTGGATTGACCCGACAGCTCCAACAATCGAGTCGCCTCAGACATCGTCTCGTTCAACGTCGTCACCCCGGTAGTCGGCTCATTCACGCCTCTCACCCTACTGGTCGTCTTCAGGATCGGAATCTTCAGCGCCATCTCAGTCGCCCCCTGGCCAAAAGTTGCACGGAGAACATAGCCAGTCGCACCCGTAGCAACGTGTTCTACAACTTTGTAGCCATGGATCTCCTGGTTCACCCAGACTCTCGGATCCCACTTGTCAAGGCTGGGCAGACCAGTCTTCGGCAATGGAGCCGAAGGCGGAGGTGGAAGTGAGACTACTGGCGGGGGACTAGGACGCTGAACGGGGACTGGCGGGGGAGCGGGACGCGAGACGGGAGGAGGGTGCGACACTTGAGGAGTGGGACGGGAAGCTGGGGGTGGAGGTGGATGTGTGACTGGCTGGGGCTGCACGCTGAACGAGAAGGACTCTTTGGAAGTCTGATGCGTCTTACTCGTAGCAACAATGTGGGCATTGTAGTTGCCCGGCTTTCCCGCAGCGTAGGCTGCATTGTATCTTCCAACCGAGACATGTGACAGCCTCAACTGATCACGTTTTCCCGCAGGCGTTTGTATCGAGGCGTCGATCGTGGCCATGTCTCGCGGTTTGCCCTCAGACTCCGTCGCTATCTTGATCGTCTCAACATGACCTATCCTGATGGAATGGTCTCCTGAGACCCTGATCTTTGGAGGAGCGACCAAAGGACCGGAGGTCTTCGCAGGTCCCGCGGATATTTTCGCGGGCGCAGGTGCGCCGAGCATTCTGACCGCCAGTCCAGAAGCGACTATCCCTGCGATTGCCAAGATTGGCAGGAATCCCAGGGAGGAGAAGAAGATGTACGCGAGTTCTGGACTCGGAGATGTGATGTAGAGATAGCCGATCACAGCATTGTAAGAGAAGAAGGCTGGAGGCATGACCGCCATTGAGAATCTCTTGGTCTGCCAGAACTTGTCCAAGAAGAATAGAAGACCCATCTGGAGAGAGTTCGCCGCGAGCCCTAGGCCGATGAACAACGAGGCGGAGAAGAGGGAGGACCCAATCAGGTTCGAGCCTGTGCTTTTCGAAGCTCCAACAACAAGCCCGATGCCTGTTGCAAGGGTCGCCAGAACCATCTGCTTCGGGACCTTGTACCGTTCCTTCCCAGAGAAGAGAATCGTCGACAGGAAGACCCCTGCTGAAGGTGGCAGGGCAACGAAGAGGAAAGTGAATTGTCCAGCCGAAGAGATCTGGGATGAGAAGGCTGAGTTCTGGAGAATGTAGGACAGCGTCAGGAGTGTAGCTGCGAAACCTAGAACAGATCGCAAGAATCCAGTTTTGAGGTCGAGAGCCGTCAGTAGTCCGAAGCTAACAACTGTGATAGCGTAGGTCAGAGTGTCCCCCTGGAACCCGAGTGCGAATGCGAAGCCGAGGGGAAGTGAGAGGACTGTGACGAGTGATGGCGCGAAGAAGCCTGTCGGAGCCGGAAGACCGTGATGCGGCTTAGCTAGGACGGACGCCTGGGGCTGTTTTCCTCCCACCGCAATCCACCATTACGTATCCGGCAATAGTTGTCAGAGAATCCTCTCTATCGTCTCTCGACGTGAGGGGAGAACCGCAACCCAAAACGAAAATGTCTCTAGTGACGGTGACCCTCGGTACTGTCAGAGATTAAACCGTGTCCAGCAACCAATGACCAGTTGTTCCATGAAACTCCGTCATTCCAAGCCCGCCACCGATGAGGACGAAATAGAAACCGGAACCGGCACTGAGACATCCAAGCCTCAGACGGATGCGACCGGGAACTGGAAGTGCCCATCATGCGGCGCTGAAAACGAGGATTACAGGACGTTCTGCGACGGCTGCGGAGACAAGAGACCCGGGGCCAAAGTCGCATCGAAAGGCATCGACATGGCCAGCCTACTCGGCTCCTCAGAATCATCCGACGACACACCATCCAAAGACAGCACATCGTCCAAAGATGACACGTCCTCTAGCTGGGAGGACTCGCCCAAGAAGGAGAAGAGCAAGAAGGGTAAGAAGAACAAGAAAGCCAAAGACGAAGACGACGAAGAAGCTGAACCGCTCAAGGCCGAACCTCTCCAACCGGAAAAGATTGAGCCTCCAGAGAGTCTGACGCCGAGTGACGATTTCGGATCTCAGAAGCCGTCGTTCGTACTAACAGGGCCATCCGCCGAACCTGACGATAGCCAGACGATAGCTCCATCTCCGCCAAGCTTCTCGTCAAGCTTCCAGCAGCAAGCCGGGCCAAGCTCAGCCCCCTCCGGATCGCACTATTTCCTAGTCTTCGTCAACACACCAGCCTCATCCCTCATCAAGACCAAGGTCAGCATCGACTTCGACGACTTCCCCACAATAACCATCGGGAGAAGCCCCGAGAACGTAGTGGTAATTCCCGACCAGGAAGTCTCAAGGAAACACGCCTCGCTCAGCTTCAGCGGCAGCAGGCTCCTCCTGAAGGATCTAGGAAGCCTAAACGGCACCTTCCTCTACGATGGCAAAGAGTTCCAGCGAGTCAGCGATAGTGTCGAAGTCAAGCCGAATAACGTTTTGAAGTTCGGCACAGGCACTATCGTGAAGCTCGTGACTGAATGATTGAAGCTGCAGAGGCGCTACGGGTGATCGGTGAAGCCCAGGCAGAGCTAGCCGGACCCCTACTAAACCCGAGATATGAGGACAGAGTAATCTTCGTCGGAGACACGCACGGGGCAATAGACGTGACACAAACTGTCATCGACAAATTCTTTGACGACGCAGACCTCATCGTCTTCCTAGGCGACTACGTAGATAGAGGAAGCAAGAGCCTAGAGAACCTCGGGCTCATCGCATCAACTCTACTGGAAGACCCCCACCGCACAATAATGCTCCGAGGAAACCACGAAAGCCCGCTGACAAATCCCTACTATGGATTCACCGATGAAGTCACCGAGAAACTTGGCGAGGGTAGCTACGAAAAATTCAAAGAATTCTTCCAGGCAATGCCGTATGCAGTTGTTGTAAACGATTACCTCTGTCTTCATGGCGGAATCGCGAAGGGCATGGAGCATGTGTCTGAAATCGCCTCCTTACCGTGGCCCGACTTGAACCCTGATGATCCAATAGCCTTCCAGCTACTATGGAATGATCCGAGAGACGTGATTGATGAATTCGTTCCGAGCGTCCGAGGAAAAGGAGCCTACTACTACGGGACTGAAGCAACCAAAACATTTCTCGAAAACAACTCGCTCAAAGGAATCATCCGCGGACACGAAGTAGTCGACGGATTCAGAGAAGATATGGGTGGCCGAGTCATAACCATATTCTCCAGCAGATACCACGGCGGTAAGGCCGGAATCCTCGTCCTCGACAAGGGCAAGATGGAGAGAATAACAGTATGACACTATCGGTAAGAACCGAACTAAGCCACTCCTATTCCTACGACTCGAAGGTTGATGCTGTCTTCAAGATCACGCTCGTGGCCGAGAAACAGGCCGAAGCTAAAGGCTTCCAGCACATCATCGTACTCGACACAAGCCACTCAATGGCAGGCAAGAAGCTCGAACTCGCCAAGAAAGGCGCTCAGGAATACTGGAGCAGAATCCCCACCGGGAACAAGGTCTCATTCATCACTTTCTCAGACTCAGTCCATACCTATCCCGACACCAACCTTTCCACCACCCTCCCGGGAATCAAAGCAACGGGCATGACCGCACTTTATTCTGCGCTCACAACTGCCTTCGACCTGGCCGCAAAAAGCGGCGGCTCCGGCTGGATCCTCCTCCTCACCGATGGTCACCCGACAGACGTGACGAAACCGGAACCCTACTCGGCGTTGAAGACTCCGCAAGGTTTCAAGATGATCGAGTTCGGCATCGGAGAAGACTATCGCGAAGACATTCTCAAAGCCCTAGCCGACGCGTCCGGAGGAGTGCTCTACCACGTCACCGACGCCGACAAACTACCGGTTGTTATGCAGGAGAACGCCGTAAGCCAGGTCGCTGGAAGAAACATCACGGTAGACTTTGAACCCTCGGACGTTCGGATCCTCAACTATCCCGGCCCTCCAGTCAAGATCAACGCTCTAGAAAATATTGCAAAAATCTGGGGTCAAGTAACTATGCCAGAGGGCTTCAAGGGTCAGCTACTGAACGTCCAAGTCTCCTACGGCGACGCGGTCGACGGGTCCAAGCAAACCATCAACTCATCTGCAAACATTCGACCGGCAAAAAATGATGAAGAGTACACTCAGGGAATACGCAACAGTCTAATGGCAGAATTCGCCTACTACCAGGGACTGGAAGAGTACTACAAGCAACTCTCCGCCGGAAAATTCAAGGAGGCTACGAAGACAATGACGCAATTATCGTCTAACGCGGGACAGACCCAACGGGCGGACATCATCGAATCCACGAAACGATTGTCAGAGCAGCATGAGCAGACGCTGCGACTTGGAGGAGGCACCGAGAACACGAATCGACTGCTGAAAGAAGCAGCAAGCGAATCCACTAAGAGAACTCGCGGCAAGTAAATCACAATCTTTTCGCGTCAAAAGCACCCATATTTCGCGCGAATAGAGCCCTCAGCGCTGGCTCCCATGAATATCTGAGGTGGTTTACACGTGAAGTAAAACACGTCTACTGTGCGGCATTCTACACGTCCACCTTATTTTTGCAGCGCCCAAAAGCATACCCACTTTGCAGAGGAGAGAGATCCGACTAAGATCTAGATCCAGCAGGTTCATACAGTCACTCGATGCGGACGCCTTCTCTAAGCTGAGCAGGCTTGCGCAGGAGAGAGGAATAACGACTCAAGAACTCATCAGGGCGGTAATCATTCCAGACTGGATGGAGACTGAGAACTCAGAGCCAGGCCCCTACTTGTCGAGGCCGAGAGCTATCTGTAGGTTCCGGTCGTATGGAACGCGGGTAACTAGCAGGTCAGCTCAAGCCCGCCTAGAGCGGGACCTCGATCATTAGCTTCTCCAACAATTCCTTGTACCGGTTCCGGATCGTAACTTCGGTAACATTGGCGATCTCCGCAATCTCGCGCTGAGTCTTCCGCTCATTCGTCAACACCGTGGCGATATACGTGGACGCTGCAGCGATCCCTGCGGGACCCCGACCACTAGTCAGTTTCATCTGACGAGCAATCTCCAGAATGCGGATAGCGATACCTTCCGCTTTGCCAGAGATAACTAGTCGGTTGGAGAATCGGGCCGCGTAGCTCCGGTTAGCTGAAGGAGGCACGAACATGCCGAGCTCGCGAAGCATGAATCTGTAGCTCCGGCCAATATCCTTCTTGTTCAATGTCGAGACGGACGCAATCTCGTCCAGCGTCCTTGGAATACCGCACTGGCGACAGGACATATAGATGGCCGCCGCGGTCACGTTGTGAATTGACCGGCCCCGAATCAGTCTCTTCTTGATCGCTCGCCGATAGATCACCGAGGCTGTCTCAAGAATATTCTTCGGCAACGTCAGAGCAGCCGACAGCTTGCTCAGCTCTGATAGTGCAACTGCAAGGTTTCTTTCGGTTGCGTCGGAGACTCGGACCCGGCGCTGCCATTTCCGTAGCTTGTACAGCTCTATGCGCTGGTCGGCGCTAACGCTCTTCGTCCCAGAAGGGCGATCCCTCCAGTCAATGATGGTGGATAGACCCTTATCATGAATAGTAAATGTCATCGGCGCGCCAGTACGAGCACGTTTCGCCCGCTGCTCATCATCGAAAGCGCGCCATTCCGGCCTAGAATCAGCAATCTTGTCCGTGACCACGAAACCGCAGGTCATGCAAACAACCTCGGCCGTATCATAGTCGCGGATGAGCTTCGAACCCTTACACTCAGGACACAATCGAGCAGACCTAGGACCCGTCGGAATTCTCGGTACCTGTTCCAGCGTCTCAGTCAAGTTTTCTTTTTGATGCTCCTAATCCTTCTCGACCTGGTAGAGAACCCGGCCGACCAGTGCACCATCAACATTCGCGACAGGCTTCACCGAGACATATGGAGTCTTCACAGGACCCAGAATATTATTGACCACGCCAACACTGCGAAGTTTGTAGTCGCAGACTTGAGCGCCAATTATTGGTACTGGGTACTGTTCGAGTCGAAGGAGAAGATTGCCACTCTTTGACAGGTGCAGTACTTTGCCAAGCCGCCTCAATCCCGCACCTGGCACACTCCGGAACGCGATAAACTCCCGATCGGCTATTTAAACAATCCGGATTTGACAAGAACTTGTAATTTCCTCAACGGTAGCTCAAATGTTGATTAGACCCCGGCGATCCAATAGTTCCAAGTATCAGGTCTAGTGGGAGATTGATCCGGGAAGTACAGCTCACCAACTTCATGAGCTACAAAAACGCGAACATACCACTAGAACCCGGCCTAAATCTCATCGTCGGACCAAACGGCGCAGGAAAATCCTCCATCCTCCTCGGAATATCCGTAGTCCTGGGACAAGCCTACACAGAGAGATCTAGAAAGCTTAGCGAACTTATTCGATGGGGCGAAGACCAGGCCCGAGTCTCTGTCCTGCTAGACAACGAATCAGAGAAGGGTCCGCGACCCTTCCCACAAGCACGCAGCGACAAGATCCTACTAACCCGCATCCTCAAACGCTCTGGAGACTACCATTACCTCCTCAACAACAAACCCATCTCCAAGACCAGTCTAATCGAAGGACTCTCCAAGATCGGACTCAACCCTGACAACATGCTTGTCATAATGCACCAGCTGATGGTCGGACGCTTTGGAACAGTAAGCCCAATCGAGAAGCTTCTACTCCTCGAAGACGCGGTCGGATTCGGCGCATACCGCAAGGAAGTGCTAGAAGCCAGCGACCGACTACAGAAGCTCACGACTGAACGAGAGACAATGTCCTCCGTAATCGAAGGGACCAGAGAGACTTACCTCCACTGGCAGAGAGAATACGAGAAGTACGAGACTAAGAAGAAACTGGAGCAACAGCTGAAAGATCTACAGCGAGAACTCACTTGGCGCAGAATCCTCAGAAAAGAATCATCGCAGAAGCGACTTCAAGACAGAATAGCCTCCCTCCAGAGAAAATCAGAAGACGCTAAGGAAGAGTTAGACTCGGCCCAAAAAGAACACCTCAAACTCTCAGGTGAACTTGATCGATTAAGCCAAGAACTTGAAACATTTCGGGAAGAACACCTGAAACTGGAGCACAGTCGCGGATTCCGCTCAGGCTCACTTGAATGGATAGCGAGATTCAGAGATCTAGTCACACCTGGAGCTGAACAGAATGAGCAACTAAGGCAGACACTAGCGGAGCTAAATCAAGAACATGAGAAAATAGCCAATACAGCGCAACTGGACGAAACAGAATATGCGAGGGTCCGCTCAAAGATCGCCGAACTGTCAGGACATCTTACGAAGAGTACGGATCTTCTTGTTGAATCGAAGGTCAAGTACGAAGTCAACAGCTTCAAGCTCTCAATGATGGCCCAAGAAGTCCAAGAGCTCGAAGTCCAGCTAAAGCTCGGCGAGGAGGAACTCGCACCCCTGCGAACCCAGGCCCTCCAACTGGGACCAGCATTCGAAAACCCAAGAGATCTACATGATGTAACGCTTGAGACAGCGGCCGTTCAAGAAAGGATCCGTCCTCTCGCCCACCTATCAGCCGATGTGGAGAAGATGTTCAAGACATACGGCGACATGTACGAGGATCTCAGGAAGAAAGCGGAGGTTGTAGAACAGAACAGGTCCGAAGTCCTAGGAGAACTCCAAGGACGGTTTGAACGCTGGAAAACGGTCATGGGGAAACTCCTCGAAGAACTCTCATCGCGATACGGCAATTTACTCGATGAGGTCGGAGGCAAAGGAAGAATCGACCTAAAGTCCTCAAAGAACATCGAAAAAGCGGGCCTCGAACTCTACGCGGGCTTCAAGGGAAACGAACCAGTATCGCTAGACAGCCTCGCACCCAGCGGCGGAGAACGAACTGTCGCCCTAATAGCGTTCCTCCTATCTCTCCAACAATTCATCTCATCACCCTTCCGAGCAATCGATGAATTTGATGTTCATATGGACCCGAAGAACCGGGAGACGGTCTCTCGACTGATCCACGCAGCCTCAAAGACGACGGACAGCAGCCAGTACATCGCGATAACGCCCGGACAATTGTCGCTGCCCAGCGAAGACCAAGTCCACGTGGTTGTGGTCCAGAATGTCGAAGGCAGCTCGATGGTAAAGGAGCTGAAATAGATTTGGCCCAAAGAACCAGCAAAGCGTCCGGAAGGAAAGAGCTCGAAGAACTAATACAAACATGTAACTCTATTGAGAGCCGCCAATTCAATCCCTTCCTCCTCGACGTATCCGAAGCACTCA
>Ga0209058_1001253_pt1 | contig 21701 bp, 17 predicted proteins | sample GraSoiAngelo_147_FD_185904 | JGI IMG/M metagenome (GOLD analysis project Ga0209058, IMG submission 185904) | Grasslands soil microbial communities from the Angelo Coastal Reserve, California, USA - 14_1009_05_40cm (SPAdes) (version 2) | ecosystem: Environmental > Terrestrial > Soil > Grasslands ... | reverse complement strand
CCCAGCCTGAACTATTTCAACGATTTTTCGTACGGGAGCCGAATACAGGAACGTGTGATCGACCATCAAAACCAAACCCTTGCGCTCGGCGATGTCGATCAATTCCTCACACTCCTGAGAAGAAGTCGCCATCGGCTTTTCGATAAACGTGTGCTTGCCAGCGAGGAGGCTCGCCTTCGCCAGCGGATAATGGCTCTTTACCGGAGTGGCAATGACAACGGCGTCGAGGTCGCACGCGGTGATGAGCCGTTGCGGAGCAGTAACTCCCTCGAGATCCGAATACAACGCGCAAATATGTTTTACGCGTGCGATGTCCGGATCACAGACTGCTTTGAGGCGGCAGTGAGGAAGACCTCTGAGGCTGCGAACCAAAAGAGGTCCCCAATAACCGCATCCAAGGACGCCAACGGTGACTGGTTTTTTCATAGTTTCGAGATGATTCCCGTCAGGTGCGCAAAATTTGCGTAGTGGGTGAACGATCGCCTTCATATTGCCGCCCAAATACTGTGGGTGGCCGGGGGTCTCGCTCCTGACGATTGCATTGCCCCGCCGGCCGGGATTCGAACAGTTGTTCGGCGATGACAGCGAAGGTCTTGAGCATGATTTTGAGGTCGAGCAAGATTGACATGTTCTTGAGATAGAACAGATCCATGGCGATCATCTCGTTGAATGTTGTTTTGTTTTTACCGCTTACTTGCCACAGCCCGGTCAGGCCCGGCAGGGCGTTCACGCGTTCCCGCTGCCAGGGCTCGTAGTTAGCAAATTCATTTGGCAGGCACGGCCGCGGCCCGACAAAACTCATCTCCCCGCAAAGCACATTAAAAATTTGAGGCAGTTCATCCAGTCCGCTAGCGCGTAGAATTCGCCCGAACGGCGCCAGGCGCGGATCGCCATGGGTGTCGAGCTTCGTCATGGCACAGTTGGCCCGCATCAACTCTTCGAAATACCGTTCGTGACTTTGTGTTTCGGTATTCACTTTCATTGTGCGGAACTTCCAAATGAAAAAATGTCTGCCGCCAAAACCAACGCGCTTCTGCCGATAGAAAACGGGACCGGGCGAAGAAATTCTCGTGATCAGCATCAGCAAAAGCATCAATGGCAGCCAGAGCGGAAGCGAAAGCAGGATAAAGGCAAGATCGAGAGGAGATTTCCACCCAGGCACCTTTGGTTCGGCCGCCACTGGCAGTCCGCTCCCAATGTGAATAACCTTCGTCGGCCAGTTCACGACAAAGCTGCCGCCCTTGGTCACCCGCCCGACATCGGGAAGGTGAGCTACTACCTTTGTCTTGTTGAGCTCCTCCAAACTGCGTTACCCTGGTAAATCCGCAGGCACCTTCAGAAGGAGGAGAACCCGCATTTAACTGCTCTCAAGGAAATGTGATCGAGGAGCAATCCTCGAACTGTTCACTCTCAAAAATGCGAAAAGCGACTGCCAAAACCGGAGAGCGAGATCAAATTCGGGCATGCTGCTTCCTGTCACCGCCGAAAAAGAACGGCAGCGTTTAGGAGGACGATTTGTCAGGATCGACGCCTCTGGAATTCGTTCAATATCCCGCACGCTTACTTCTACGGAAATTGCAGGACAAAGGTCCCAATTATTTTGCTGTACGAGAAACTTGCTCGCCTCAGAGGGTGGGCATGTATTTCAGGATCGGCCACTGCATTGGGTTTAAGAGACACTAAACCCCAGACGCCGTCGCTCTTGCCCAAGACACGTCACCCGTGGGAGGCGCAGTCAGGCCCATACGTGATGTTTGTGCTAACTCAGTCACGCGCTAAGCGTCAGCGACTGAGGCCGAAAGGAAAATTGTTACGCCGCCTGGGCCCAGCTAGCCACGAGCGCGCTACACAGGTAGCGCAGTTCATCCTCCACATCCTCGGGATCTGCTACCGTCTGAGCCAGCTCGTCGCGCAAGAAAAAGCGATAGAGCTGTCGTATGTGATAGAGCAATTTTTTTACTGTTGCTTCAGGAAGACGGAGTTCTACCGCCAGACTCGCGTAGGAGAGATCCCGCTCCGCGCCAAGGTACGGGCTCAAGACCTCGAAGATTCGCAAACGGCCTTTGCTCTCGCATTTCTCACGGAGCCGGCGAAGTGCACGTTCCACTACCGTTGCGGCCCAGCCCGCATCGAAAACTCGTTCCGCGGGCCAGGAACTGAGCGCTTCCCTCGAAAGCGTCAATTCCGGAGGGGACTCTGCCATCCACGGATCCCACGAAACGAACGTGACGTGGCCCCCGCGTTTGCGAGCATGCGTTCTGTCGGCAGTATCATTTAGAAAATTCTGAACCGACTTCAGCAGTAGCGAACGGAAACGGCCTCGATTGCGGTCTGCCCTCTGCAGCCAATCACCCTTAAGTATCCTCGCAAAGAAATCCTGCGTCAGGTCCTCGGCGTCCTCACGCGAGTAACCACGCCGGATGATAAAGAAAAAAACCGGCCGCCAGTAGATGCGGCAAAGTTCGGCGAGGGCGAACTGGGTTTGCCTCTCTTCGCCTTCCGAATTTGCGCCGGAAAGGATGATGCTCCAACGGGTCGTGACAAATGCGCCAGGAGTGGATGTTTTCTCGTTTGCGGCTGAATTCAAAAACGCGGTCTGCGGCCTTATTGCGGTAGCTTGGTCGAACATTGGGAGGATCTTTCCATGAATAAAGACGTGTCGCTGGCGCCTTTTGATTGTCTCTGAATCTTCCGAGTGCGAGGCCTCTCTTCGCGTTTGATTAGCAGAACCTTGGCTCCTGAGTTTCGACAGAAACTGCAAGTCCCAAGTACTTGGGCAAAAAGAAACGACATGTGTCCTCGCTTGATGTTTGGGATGATAAAAGAGAATGGTATCCTGCCAATCGGGCTGCTGTCCTGATTGAGTTCCAGATTTTGACCTAGGCCGATGATTAAAAACGCCCTAGGCATAATTCTAGGTTATTAACAGAACATAGCTGAGTTCAACTTTTGAAACGTGGACTAATTCCGGCTTGGATGAGAAGACAAGTCGATAACCAGTGCGAAAGAGGTGGACAACAGAAAGTTTTGCCGGATTTTATCGACGCCATTTTCATAGGTGAAATGGGGGTATAGCTCAGTTGGTAGAGCGTCTCGTTCGCAATGAGAAGGCCAGGGGTTCGAATCCCCTTACCTCCACTCTTGTTTCGCAGCGCCAGCGGAACCGTGACGGTGCAGTGTCACTGACTCACCCGACCAGCTAACGCCTGCACCCGCCCAGCATCAACGGGCGCAACAGTTGTCAGTTGCGGCAGGTGTCCAAACCGCTTCGTGGCCCAGGTCTCAGTGAGTCGAACAAAACAGTATGCGAATATGACAGGCCACAGCACCAGAAGGCTGATGTCTCGGCCGAGGTTGAAGGTAAGGCCGGCGCCAAGCATGAACAACACTAGGCGCAACAGCGATTTTCTTTGCTCCCACCACCGGATAAGCAGTCCGGTCCAAATCGCCATCAATATGCCGGCCGCTACTGGCCCAAGGATTTTACCAAAGTTCAGAACGCCTCCGCCGATCATTCCGGTGGAAACGGTGGCAACAACCCCGAGCTCACTGTTTGGGTCCTCGAAGCCGCGCCACTTCGCGTAGTCGATTCCAATCAGCGGTTTTGCGGGCCAGATCGCACGCGGAACTACGTTGAGCAGCTCACTCAAATATCTTGCACCGTACGCCGGAGGCGTATCGCCGGTTTCCACGTACGCATTCGCGAAGCAAAGCTCCTGAATCATATTCAGCCCGGTTTGGCGCAAATCTTCATCGACGAGTTCGTACGGATTCTCCGAAGCTAGCAACTCTCTGAAGCCGGTGCCGCGAAACGCCGTCACGAGCTTGAAACCTTGATCTAGGCAGACGAATGCAACCGCCAGAACGGCCAATCTCAAAACGAGCGGATGACGACCATAAAACAGATATGTCAGGATGAAAGGCAGCAGCACTGCAAGGAAGTGGCTGCGGGCTCCTTCCAAAAAGAAATACGGAAGCGTAATGGCGAACATTGCGACAGCGAGCAAGCGCCAGGAAGTACTGCGCTGGAAGAATACCAAAACGCCAAGAAACGCTGTTATGGCGTTAAAGAGATAGGCCGCGGAGGCGATGAGAAACCCGCTGGCCGAAGTTTCTATTGCACCCCGTCCCCACATCGTCACGCCTGCACGGGAATCGATGGGAAACACCGCGCCGATCACATCACCGCCCAGCCGAGCGATACCGATCACAAAAAGGAGAAGCCAAATCGCGCCAGCGGCAATCAAGATCTGCTCGGGGCTCACGCGCTGCGTAGCAAAAACGCCAGTAGTTCGCTGCCGGACAATCCAACGTACTGCGACCGGCATGACGGCACGAAAGGCGATCAAAAATAGTAGTACTTCCCCATAACTTTGGCCTAACAAGAAAGAAGGAAGATAATCGTATTGCTCCGGATTAAGGAACGGATCGACGAAATACCATGCGAATACTGTGACGTAGACGGCGAGCGTGATGCCAAAGCTATCTTGCTTCAGCAGCTTTATGCAGCTTTCCACCGTCAATACCAACAACGCGACGGCAGCGAGATAGAACGTTAGTTCATGGATGACCATGGAACGGAAAACTGAGGCGCTGAGTATAATGCACAAGAAGCAAAGTTAAAAGCCGTATCAGTCAGCGTGAATCCCTACAGGGTTGTCCCCAGCCCTTGCAGCCTGTAAGCAAGTGCCTCAATTGTGAATCTGTCACGCACGCGTGACGCGGCAGCAAGCTTTTGCAGCCGATCAGTGTCCGCGATGCAATCGCGAACCGCGGCTGCAATACACGCGGCAGTCGGTTCTTCAAGAATGATTCCATCGACGCCACTCTCCACGGCTGTCCCGCAAAATTTCGAGGCGATAACGGGCAAGCCATAAGCCTGTGCTTCGAGCTGCGTAATGGCAAACCCATCCGAGAGCGTCGGAAGAATGAACACGTCTGCATTTCTGTAATATTGAGCTGCCTGCTCGCGCGTTGCCGGGCCAAACCATTTCACTCTCCCGGCATCCCCGATTGCGCTGGCATTTGCGATTTGCATAGGTCCAACCATCCAAAATTCAACTGGCTCATCACGCAAGATTCGAGCAGCCGCCAGCAGTCGTGCGATACCCTTGCGAAGATTAATTTGACCGAGAAATAAGACGCGCAGAGGCCGCTCGGACGTAAAACGATCCGGGTATGTTCGGCGTTGTAGCCTTGTTGTCCCGTAGTCCTGTGGTCCTTCTCCTTCGTATGCCAGCGGAATAACTGATAACTTCTCACCTGGAATTCCTCCGCGAATCAATCCTTCTCGCGACCATTCAGAGTTAACAACAACACGGTCGGCAAGCTTGCACTCCTCACGCCACGAAGCCCAGTATTCAGGCGGCGCCGGCTGCCAGCCAGCCGCCAGATCAGGAACGCGCGCGGTCTCTTCTGCTACGATCGCTTCTTCCTCGGGGCCAGGATCGATCTGGACAAGCAGCGTCTTCCATCCGTGTGCTTTTGCGTACCGAAACGGGTCTAGGGCTGTGTAGCTATAGCTCAATAGCACCGGAGAATCAGAGGTCTGAAGTCGGAAGTCAGCAGCCTTCGCCGGGGCTCCGGCGGCCAGGGAAGTTAGAGCGCTCACGACTTTTCGTTGGAACCAGCTGTTGCGCGCAACTATCTTTGCCCATCCTCTCAAGCCACGTGCGCGTGCAAGCATCTCAAACAGAATTAACGACGAATTAAACGCGTTCACTCGCACGTCGCGCAGCTCGCTGTGAAACCTCTCTCCGAGCTTTGACCTGCCACGGCACACTCTCGCAAGGAAAGACGAGGGCGGCACCCACGCATCGATTAGTAGACGTTCAAGCGACCCAAGACGGAATAACGCCCGGGGGATCGCATAGTGTTCCCGCGCGCCGAGCTGACAACAAATCCACTTCACTGTTTCAGGGCAACGCAAGCCAGCGTTTGTAACTTCCCCATGAAACAGGCCTGCGCCTTCGAAGACAATTCGGAATTCCAGCCAGTGCCTGCCACCACCAGGCGGGTTCCCGAATTGCCCAGGACCACCCTCGCTTGCACGCATAACGAAACTGGGAGAAAACGCGCCAGGCAGCTACTCCAATTGCAAACGGGAAAGGACATCGCATTACTGTGCTCCAGAATTCATTGCGCGCGTGACGATGATGAATGCGGATTTCATTACGTGCCTGCCCGGAATAATGGTGCCGAATCGTGATAACCGGAGAAAAGACCACGTCATAACCCGCCGCCACACATTGCAGGGCGTAATCCGGCTCTTCATACATGTGGAAGAATCGCGACTCAAATCCGGGCAGTTGGAGATAAGTGGATCGGCGCAGCACCGCGCCGGAGTTAGCAAAAGAACGAGTCAAGTGTTCCGAGCCAAACTTTGTTTGCGCGAGTGTTTGGGGATACTCATCCGTCCGCTGAGGAAAATGGAGCACCGCTAGTTGGGGCTGCTGTTCAAAAAACGGGACGATGCGCGCTATACAATCTAACTGCTCCGGATAACTGTCGTCATCCAGGGCCAGAACCAAATCACCTCGCGCCTCGCGAATCATCCGATCGCGCGAAGCCACCGAACCGAGGCCAATTGGATGCACGAACAGCCGGGCTTCCGGCAACTCCGCTTTCACCGCTTCAACCACGTCGCCTGTGCAGCCGTCCATCGTGATGAGCACCTCCAGCGGCGGCGGATTGAATTGCAGCAACGCACGGCAAGTCCGCCGTAAATCATCGATACGGCCCCTAGTGCTGATCATCACGGACAGAGTCATGGAGACATAGTTTCCAAGCGGTCAAAAACTCATACAACCGATGTCGGACATCATTGAGAAACAAGGTCAGGCGCACAACGCGTGATCGAATCGGAAACAGGTCGGTCCGATCTCATCGACCGGTCAATTCAGCATGAATTCTTTCCTCAATTTTTGCGTGATGAATCTTGTCCTTCGAATCGCTCCGAGCGTCATCCGCAGGTTGGACTTCCTGGCGCTATCGCCACTAACACCGGTGACGTTGCCGGCGCTGGCCCGATAAATCACCGCGCTGAACGGAACGGTGTGTAGCTCGTATCCAAGGCAGGAGAATTGGGCGGCATATCTTTGATGGGTATCATTGAGCAGCAGCGTGGTGGTCCCGGAACCGGGCACGAGTGAATAATGATCACTGACGGCAAACCGCGAACCCGCGTCATCCAGCACCGCGCCTTCCACCTCGGTCAGAAACGGCCCGGTCCGATCGGCCAGGTCGCTCCGGACGATCAAGCAAGATCCGCACACACGGTCAAGATACTCGGTGCGTTGAATGAGGTAGCGGGCACCTGAATGCCAAAACCAACCGTATCGAATAAGATATCCAGCCTCTGTTCCGGCATCATCGAGCCACCCCACGAGCCTTGAACTGATGAAATCATCCGCATCCAATTTCATAACATATCTGGGCTGCCAGTTTGATTTGGCATATCTCCACGCAGCATCAATCTTGGCCAGCTTATCCAATCGGAGAGCAGCGCGATGACTGGGATGGGGTTGAAATGGAAGCTTGAACAAAAGAAAGTGAATCCTGGAATCAAATCCCATTTCAAGGTCGGGCTCTTCGTTGCCGACCACCACCACCCGGTAATTTTCACTGCCGGAATTTCGAATCGACCGGAGTGTCTGCTGCAGATAGGTGCCGGCGGTCGGCCACTCGGGTCTCACGTCTCGGGGTGCAAACGGAATCAAAAAAACCACGGTGGGCTTGTCATTCACACAGAGTTCCCTCTTCACCGGCTGAACATATTTCGGAGCCTATGGGTGAATTTTTTGCGCACGACGCCAAAATCTTCACGAACGATCGCAAGCCACGCCCCCAACTCATGCTTGTGGCGGCGGTGATGCTCCAGTCGGGCAATGGTGAACGGGCGTGAATAGCTATCGCGATCAAACAAAAATGGCTTGCGCTCGCAAAAGTGCGCTATCCGCGGACGCCGGATTGTCTTGGGGAAATGCCAATTGTTATGAGCACAGTCCTGTTTCAGTTCGTCTATGCCGTGATGTGCGCCTACGTGTTGCAGATCTGATACGCCAATCTTGAGTTCTTTGCGCTGAGCCATCGCATATACAAGATAGTTCAACATTCCCATTTCACCCCAAGCGAACAACCCCGGCGACTGCCGGCCCCACGACTCAGTTCTATCCCACACCTCAAACGGGATTGCATTCCGTCGGCAAGCGAATACTCCCGCGCTAAAATAAGCATGCCCCCGCCATTCGAAGTCCGGATCAAACCGGAGCAATTTCATTGGGTCAAAATAAAAATGCGGCAGCCACGTTGGGATTTCTGTGGCGTCGAGGGGGATTGAAATCTCACTCCAAAAAACTTGAAAATCGACATCCATCCGGATTTGCGCGGTAAAGTCGCCCCAAATAATCGCGTCCGAATCCAGCCAGACGTAATGTTCAAATGGCCCTTCCCACATGGCCGCCAGTTTCGCCCTGTAATCTCCTCCGATAAGCTTCCGCATATCCGGCGACGACAGGTCGGCGACACGAAGCGGGATGACGTCATATTCCTTTACCAGGTCTGAAACATCGAACGCACCGTCCACAACCAGGCAAATTGGAACCGCCGGGCAGTAACACCTCATACTCGCCAATGAGGCCTGAACCATAAACTTGTCCTCGATATGGCAGCCGGTCACGAAACCGAATGGCGCTTGAACGTTCACCGTATCAGGGCTGATTGTTTGCGCGGTGCGTTCTCACGGGACGAAACGCACTCTCGATAGACTTCTTGGAACAGATCGGAGAAGGAATTCAATTGGTTGCGAACCCGTACCGTCTCACGGCCAGCCTCGCCAAGTTTTTCGCGGAGTTGCGCCGAATTTCGTAATCTTGTGATAGTCTTGATCAGTGCTGCGCCATCTTGCGGCGCACATAGAATGGACGCCTTGCCTTCCGGTGCGGCTTCAGGAATTCCGCCCACTCGAAAGGCCACCACCGGTGTTCCGCAAGCCATCGCTTCCACCAGTGTCAGTCCGTAGGTTTCCATCAACGAGGCGCTCACAAAAACATTCGCAGCCGCAAAGAGCCGCGCCAGATCATGTCGTTCGTAAATGCCACCTGTAAACCGCACGTTCAAACCCTCCGGAACCGGAACGGTGCCTTCGCCGAATGCCAAAACGATTACATCCCGGAGGTCTGGCAAACGCGACAGTTGCCCAAACAACCACGGCACATTTTTGTTTGCATCCGTCAGCGACGCGCCGCCTGTAACGATGACAAACGCATCTGCTGGCAACTCCAGATTTTTTCGGCACAGGTTCTTGTCCTGCGGTTTAAAAACGGCCGTGTCGATTCCAGCAGGAATTACTCTGACGCTGCCGCAGGCTTTGGCTATTGGGCTTCGGGCGGCGATTTCGGCCAGCCAGTGGCTGTTTGCGACCATCCGCGCTCCACAATTCCTGTATGCCTGCAACTTCCGCGAATGCGGAGCCTTTGCCAGGAATCGGTTTGCAGGCCATCTCAAGATGGGACAGGGATTGCAAGGGTGTGTCTCGTTGGCGTAGCGATCGCATCCACGATAGAGAAAACAGCCCCCCGTCACGTGCCACATATCGTGAAGACTAATTACCACGCCGATCTCTCTCGGCAGCATGTTCAACCACCGGGGAACGTCGAACCAGTCGGCGACCGTGTGCAGATGCACGACATCCACTCCTCGCAGATCCTCGGACGCCGGTGGAGACAACAGTCGCCGCGTCCCGTGCCACGGCTCAGTGGACAAGGAAACATACGATCGGCGAACAATGCGGTCCAAGAGGAGTCTGCCGGTTTCTGCTGACTGCGAATTTTTGCAAAGCACATGGCTCTCAATCCCATGCTGCGCTAATGCCGTGGTAAGAAGCGCCGCATATTCATAGCTGCCGCCAGAGGCATGAGTGTTGAGATGCAATACCCTCATGCTGCGGACTTAGAGACGGCCAACTTGAACTTCATACCTTGAATTTGCTCGGCGCGCTTGGAATAAAGCCGGAGCCGGCGCGGCGCGTTGAGAATATAGCGGAGCCAATAACGCGCCGATTTCTGATACGCCGCACACTTTTCTTTCTCTCCGGCGATTTTGTAAAACAACGACACCAGCGGAAACCCGAGCGCCCGAAAAGGTGCAAGCGCATTGCGAAAGAACTGTTGGCGCCGCGATTTTTTGAAATCCGCGATTTGCCGATTGACAGACAAACCGGCATCCACGGCAAATCGTTCAAATAATACCTGAGCTGGGCCTCGCGTTCCACCGAGCCACGGCGCCGATGTCGTGTAGTGAAGCACGCAGTCCAGATCGTTATTCTGCTGCGCATCAAACCGCCACGACGCTCGATTCCAACATTCGGGTAACGCTTGGATCTGTCCGTTGAGAAGAAAATTGATCGCAGATTGATCCCAAAATCGGTGAGCCGACTTCCCGTTCAAAAATTCGACAGCGCGTTCAAAGAAATGTTGTTTCCTTAGTTCATCCAGATTCATCAACATCACCCCGCAATTAAAGTAAGCGCCTTCGGCAGGAAGTCCCAGCGCATCAGCTATCGTCGCGCAGTCTTCCCCAAGTGATAACGTTTCAGAGTCAGGAACTGCGGCAAGGACTTTGCCCGCCGACAATTCAAGATTGAAGAGCTCCGATAAATCGCGGAATACCAACACGTCGCAGTCGAGATAGATTAAACGTGGCACATCCAGTAAGTGTGGCAGCAGTAGTCGGCAATAAGTCATGTGCGATCTGCCCGGTCCCAGTGTGGCCTTACTAAAGACCGATGGATGTACCGTCACAAACTCCAGGCGCACAGGCCCGCCCACCCGGTCAACCAACCTCGAAAGGGTCTCCGTCGATGGCCGGGATAGACCGCCATCGAGCACCTTCAAATTCACTTGCCTTGCCGCGTCCAGGTGGCTCAACGCACTTATCACCGCGCAGTACAGTCCGGGGAAGTAGCGTTCGTTACTGGCTAGGGCAAGGACAACTGGTTCCATCGGAATCTTTTTAGCAGACGAACGCTCCAAAGAATTGCTCCACGAGCGAGGAGGAAATAAAAGATGGCCTTGAACACGTACCTGTCATACATGCGAGACTCGGTAGCCATTTGCATCAGCATCCCGAATTGCAAATGGTGTGAAATAAACGAACCGGGAGATCCCTGGGTATCCACTCGTTGGCTCGGTGGAAGGCGGCTTCTCCCATTTCCGGCCACCTGTCACGATTCATCCAAGCTCGCTCCAATGCTTCACGGATGATCTCGGGATCTTCACCGACGCTCACGAACCCATCTTTGTTGTCTCGCAGTAGCTCATGATTTCCGCCAGTTCGCGTGATCACCGCGGGCCGGCCGCAAAACATCGACTCGACTAGGGCAAGTGCGAGTCCTTCTGCCCGCGAAGTCAAAACATGAATGTGATGATCTTTCCAAATTTTGGCGAAGTCACGTTCAAACCCACACAACGTGACGCGATCTTCCAAGCCATAGTATCCGATTACGTCTTGAAGATATCGTTCATCCGGGCCGCTCCCGAAAAGATCAAGTCGCCAGTTGCGTCCCTTCCACTCTGCGGTCGAAAGCGCGTGCAGAGTCCGATCCTGGCATTTACTGCCTACTTCGTACCGGCCCACTGTCGCAAATCGCACTTGCTCTAAATCACCAGGCCAGGGTAATGGGTGCTCCAACCGCGTTCTGATTGGATTGGGTAAAATCGCAATAGGCAGAGTTGATGTTAGTTGTCTCTGCAATAGCTCCGCATTGTCACGCGAGACGCAGATGATTCGCCGCGCTGAACGATAAAGCGCTCGCAACGCCTCGCGTTCGGCTTGGCCGGCGACATACGACTCCGCGTTGCCCTGAATGATGAACACCCGGCCGCCTGTGTGCGCTCTTAAAAACCTGTAGAGATCTTTGTCGCGATACGGTGTTGCTGGAGGGCCGGAGGTACATACAACTTCAGGCTGCCACCGCTTCAACTGCCGAAATCGGGAATACAAACCACGCGACACGGTGCGCGATGTGTAGCGATTTAGGGGGTTGTATGCGAAAACCACTCCACCAAGAGCATGGAATTTGGTGAGCTCTTCAGACTGCGCGATTGGCGTTTGTACCATGACGGCGACGGAATGGCCACGGTGCAGTGCTTCTGTCGCGAACAGTTTCCACATCTCTTCACTACCCGCCCACGAGTAATCGCCAACGGTAGAAATTATCCCGATTCGCATTCGATCAGTTATTCTTTCGCAGGACTCGGAAAGCTGCTGCGAATTCGGCGCGCCGGAACTCCGGCCCAAATTTCTGCTCCGGGAATCGAACTAGTGACGACACTTCCCGCGCCAACCACCGCGTTGTCGCCGATTGTAACCCCAGGCAGCACTACGACGTGAGAACCTAGCCAGACGTTTCGACCGATTGTAATCGGCTCTCCTTCATATCCTTGCATCCGAATAGGTAAATCGTGTTGGTCGAAGCGGTGATTGCCGCTAATGATGTAACAATAAGCGCCAATTAAGGTGTCGCTTCCGATCCAGATCGGCTTCCAGGCACCCAGATAGGTGTTTCTCCCAACAAACACATTAGCTCCGGTAATCACCGACGGTTCACTGCCAGCTTCGGCCGCGCACCAAACAGTGCACTCGCGCTCAATGACGGTACCCGTGCCGAATTTCAGCCATGGCTTCACGTCAGCGCGCCCAGTCAGTTCAATCGATTTGTGAATCGACACCCCATGCCGACGCATTTCTCGGAGCCAGGATCGGCGCAGGCACCATCGTTGAAGGCGCTGATAAGAGCGAGTGATGGTCGTTTTCAAAAACCTTCAGCGACGTTGCGACCGTACCAATTTCTCGCACTCCCGGAGTAACACGGCGTGGATTCGGCTGGGTTCGAATCGACTCTGATACATTCGGCGTGCGTTTGCGACAAGCTGTTTCTGACGTTCTGAGTTACGAGCGATATTTTGAAGAGTAGTAATACAACCTGCCGCATTGGGCGAAGTGTAACATTCTGCCGCATCAAATTCGCGAGCAGCACGAACTGCAGAAGAATACTCCGGTCCCCAGACGATAATTGGTTTTTGAAATGTCAGGTAATCAAGAAACTTTGTCTTGAAGCTGGTTCGCTCAATTTGAGCGCACTCATTACCAAAACCCATCGGTAACAACAGCAAATCGGCTTCTTGAACATGGGTCTTGAGCTCATCAAAGGTTACTTGTCCTTTGTAAACACCGGTTGTTCGTACAGCGCTGTCAAAGTTTTGGCTCCAACTAGCGTGGCTGCCGAAAATTTCGAAACGCAACTGGGAGCCGGAGCTTGCTCGCACAAGCTGCTCGAGCATTGGTCCGTACCAAGCCGAAAGGCTGCCTGCGAAGAACACGGTGGCCGGCCCGCTACCAGAAGTGAACGGAACGAATTCGCGTTTGTTGTCGAGCACGCTACATCCGGTTGGATACAACACATGCGCGTTAGGATGTGGGCCGAGTGCCTCGAGCATCCCTTCCGAGGTACAGAATGCGAGATCGCAATCGCGGTAGAACTTACGAAAGGCCCTTTCGATCGAACCGCGAAAGTACGGGTGCATCAGAACTCCGAAATCAAACCAATCATTGAAGCTGGCAACTAACGGCACACGCAACCGTCGTGCAACGCGCTGCGCAACTCGTGCTGTCCAGTTCCAGCTACCAGCAATCGTAAACACCAAGTCGGGCTTAAAAACCCGTGCGGCCTCCCACACGCGACGCGGAACAAAGTAACCAGCGATCAATTGATTATAGTGCCAAGACCACCTGTATAGCCGCGTGCGCAGCATTCTCTTGAGCCACTTCGGTACATCGAACAGTAAAAATTGATATGGCACCTCGTACTGCTGCACCTCAGCGCTGTCCGTGGCGACGAATATCTCAAAATCGTTTCGCTCGACGAAATGACGATAGAAAGACATCGCCCCGCCCCATGTTGGAACTGGTGGCGTATAGCTCAGGTAAAAAACGCGAATTCGTTTATCGCGCGGCATAGTCAGACCCGGAAGGTTGCCGATCGAACCTGCGGAATCACGGTCCATCAAATGCGCTGTGTCATTTGCGTCGAAGGTGCGCATGCCGCATCACTCGATCGACGGGCTTCCAGCCTGTCGCGACGCAAACGGAGTTTAAGCGCGTCGCGGTAAAACATATGTCGCATCCAGTTGACGTAGTGGCGGGAGTAGTAACCCTCATCCCACATGTCGCGACGGCGAAATTTATTGACGTCATCGAATTCAACTAAGCTCAGCTTCTCCGGCAATAATTCTCCGTCTATTTTTACGGCCGTGGCAATGATGGTTTGCTCGCATGAGCTGTCCTGAGGATTCGGCAATGCTTCTTGCACCATCCTGCGCAGAAGCTCCGGCGCCATAAGTTCACCGTGCAAGGCGACGATGCCACTATTAACAAATGGTGGGTCCAACACCTGCGGGCAATGCCGCAGCGCCATCTCTCGCCGCTGATGGCAGTTGTTCTCGCGCAATGCCCGAGGTTTGTCCCACAACACGGGATCGCTCAAAAGCGACGCTGGATCTCTGAACCAAAGAATGTCAGCATCCACAAAGAGCACCGGCTGTTTCTTTGCCTGGGTTACAATCGCAGCGAGCTTAAGCCCGTAGAGACTTTCTTGCGCGTAATTCGCGAGCTCCGGGAAACCCGCAGACGAAGCCGCCTGGCAAACCTCCTGCCGCGTCAAGACGGTGATCGGCGTGGACCACCAGGCAAACACTTCCGCAAACTCATCCGCCTTCCACCAGTCGTCCGAGACGACAGTAATCTTCGGCAAAAAATTCCATGCGCGGTGCAGCGAAAACAGACTTTCCCGCAACATCAGCCAGTGCGCGCGGTCGCTTACTGTGAGATAGGAGACGTTCGCAGTCGGTTTGGCTGCTTGAGGAAGAATTGGCCACCGTGAAAGGACGGTTTGTGCGATCTCGCCCAATCGCACAGAGATATTCATTCCACTGAATGGCCGCAGAAGGCCGAGCGCAAATTTTCGCGAGAGCGCCTTTCGCTGCGCGGAAAGAGTCGATTGTGCGTAGTCAGTCATTGCCCGCCAAATGGTGCTTGCCTCGAAGGGATCGGCGTGCAACAAAACCATCTCATCGGCCCCGGACGCAATTCGTCAGCATATTGCTTCAGATAGGGCAGCAACCAGAGTCTTGACCACAGCGCGCGCGGTTCACGAAAATCCCAAAAGGTTCGCCTTTGAGTTCGCACTTCTTCGATACGGTGACTTGACCTTAGCCGTGAGGAGACGGTCTCGCCCAGCTGTTGATCGATAAAGTCATGAATTTCCACGATCATATACGCATTTGCCAGGCCGGGGATGTTGCCAGGATCCAGCAGATCGCTTTCTGTCCCTTCTACATCGACAATAATAAGAGAAGACTTGCCATTAACTGCCGCGGCGCGGAGCTGTTCCGGTCCGCAATACCCCATTATTCTTACCCGCGATTGCAGCCCGTTGAGTTCGACATTGCGAGTTAGGAGTCTCCGTCCTTCTTCGCTGCTTTCAAATGCCGTCACAGTTGCGTGCGGCCATAACATTGCGCAGCCGACCGCGTAGTATCCCTCCCCTGCTCCAACGTTGATAATGTGCCGGAAGGGGATAACAGACCATTTCAAAAGAAAGGGCGCGAGCTCGGATTCGTAAACGCCCATGATTTTAGGGGCGGCTGCGCCACAGATAGCTTGGCCCTCATACAGCATCCCCTTAAACGGGCCGCCGGCTACAGTTTGCGACTTTTTCAACCGCTCCAGAAACCGGGGCGCACTAATTGAGCGCCGAAATCGTGGGGGAAAATAACGTGAGATTATCGCCACGGATTCACAATTGCGTCCACTCTTCAACGCAATCCATAACCGGCCTTTACCGCGCCGGTCACTTCGCCCAGGTCAACCAGTTGATCGCAATTCGCTACAGCGCTGAGTCGATGAGCGGCCACAACCATGGTCAGTTTACCCGCAAGAGCGCGTAAGGCCTCGAGCAGCTTTGCTTCAGTCGCTATGTCCAGTGCGCTGGTCGCTTCATCCAGAATCAATAGCGACGGACGATGGTAAAGCGCGCGCGCAAGACCGATGCGCTGCCGCTGGCCGCCGGAAAGTCTGACACCACGCTCCCCGACGTTCGTGTCGAAAGCGTCAGGCACTTCCGCTTCAATGAAATCGAGTATCTGCGCCATGTCGCAAGCTTCGCGCAAGCGCGCAGCATCCACCTCATTGTCCAGCAGGCCAAACGCGATATTGCGTGTGATCGTATCGTCGATGAGAAAAATGTCCTGTGGGACATAACCGATTGAAGCCTGCCACGCGGGCACCAGCGCAGGCGTAAGGGGCCGGCCATCAATCAGTATCTCGCCTGCCGTCGGCTGGTACAGGCCAAGTAATAAATCAACCAGAGTTGATTTTCCCGAACCTGTCGGACCAATCACACCCAGTGAAGTGTTCTTGGCGATGGTAAGAGAAAGGTCGTCCAGCGTCGGCCGCGGTGCGCTGGGATAACTAAAACTGACCTCGCGCAGAACGATCGCGTCATTCCAACGAAAAGGCGCCGCTGGGGTGACACCGTCGCTCCTCATTACCCGCGGGATCGAGCTGTCTGTCTCCGCGGCAGCAAATTCGTCGTACACTTCGTCTACTGCGTGACGCATCGTGCTGATCTGAGTGAGCTGACCGTAAAGCAATTGGAGCGAAGGGAGTAACCGATAACCCGCCAACGCCATCACGCCGAGGTTCGGCAGGATGTCGGAGAAATCGCGTCCCTTCGCTGCGAGCAACAACACAGCCAGAACGAGACCGCCGAAAGCGAGCGGTTCTACAAGATAGCGAGCGCTGTTGGCGAAAACAGGCAGTTGCGCATACATCTGCGCCATCACCGCTGAATGCTTGGCGAACCGGCTGAGAAAATGTTCTTCGGCGCGATGGACTTTTACCGCTTTGATCCCGCTGAGCATTTGGTGCGCTTCCCGGTACGAGCCACCGACAGACGTTCTTAAATTTTCATTCGCTTCCCGCCGTTTCCGCGCGAGCAGACGAAAAATGATCACGTAATATGCGCCCAGCACGATTGCCGCCGAGAGAGCAATCACCGGCTGAACGAGAAAAAGCGTGGCCAACAAAAGTACCGCCGTGAGGCTGCGCGCGACGCTGTCCAGCAACGGCAGGAGCACGCCGCTGCTATAGTTCATCACGTCGCCAACAACTTTTTTTAGCAGATCGGCGGAGTTGCGCTGAAGAAAATAGGGGTACGGCTGCGAGGCCATTCGGCGCAGCAGGCGGACGCGCAACCAGTGGCCAAAGTTTTGCGCATAACGAGTGCGAACGTACTCGGCGACGAGATTAACGACATTGGATGCTAGGAGTGCAACGATTGCAATCACTCCGGCGACCAGAAGCAGCTGCCGGTTTTGCATCGGCGGAAACAACTCGAGAAAACGCATGCCGAAATGAGAGCGACGGATGCGCTCGGGATCGGCGGCAATTGCCAAGAATGGAAAAATCGATGTGATCCCGATGACTTGAAACAGAGCTTGCGCAAGTGAGAGCGAAAAAACCCCAGCCAGCTTTGCTTTACCGTATGGTCGCGCAAGAAAGAGAACGCGCCGAATTAAATCGGTAACATTATGAAAAAACCGGGACAAGGGGTTCCGAGTTACACGTTCAAGAAAAATGTCCGTACCACATTTCCTATCGCGGGATCGTGCGGACTATCTGCGGGAAAGACCCAGGTGTCAAAGATTACCGGCCTACCGGTCGGGTGACTGATCCACCAATCACACATTCCATACGCATCGGCGGCAGCTTCTCCAGTTTTGCATTTCACGCCATCAGCGAACAGGATTGAGCCAGACTCGGCAGCTGCACTAGTCTCACCCTAGGAAAATCAATCTGGGGTCGTTGACGCATCGGAGAGCCTCCTTTTCGAAATGTGGATCTGTTTGTGGAAGGGAATCGCTTCGGAGGAAGTCGCTTTTGATATGAAACTCGGTAGTTAAACCGCGCTTCTTGCGGCGTCTCCTGCTAGGTTAGAGGGATGCGAAAGGCTATCAAATTCACCCTTGCTAAGGCAATTCCGACCTATCTCGTTCAGCAAGTCGCTAACGAGCTCCGGCTTGCCGCCAGACGCATGTTTACTGCTCGGTCATTACGGCGACGACTGGGGTCACAAAGGTGCATTCGGGTAAACATCGGTTGTGGTCGCAATCCGACCCCGGGATGGATCAATCTCGATGTCATTCCCCATCCAGGCGTATACTTTTGGGACTGTCGGTCAGGGTTGCCGTTTTCCGATGGAGCCGTCGCGGCGATTTACTCGGAGCATTTTGTCGAGCACCTCGATCTCGAGAGCGAGGCACGCCCATTTCTTCGCGAATGCCTGCGGTGTCTCCGACCTCGGGGCGTCTTGCGTATCGTGGTGCCAGATGCGGGGGCGTACCTGCGAGCCTATAGCGGCCCATGGGAACGACTGGCAGAGATGCGACCACTGGATCGTACTGCGAATGGATGGCGCGACAGGTGGCTGGGCCAAATCTATCAAACCAAGATGCAGTTCATGAATGCGATTTTCAGGCAGGGATACGAACATAAATACGCCTACGACGACGAAACTTTGATTTTGATTCTGCGGGAAACCGGTTTCCCGCACGTGGTAGTACAGCAGTTTGGCACATCAATAGATTTGAAGATGGCACCAGACAGCGACGATCGGCGGACGGAAAGTCTGTACGTCGAAGCAGTTAAAGGATAACACTCGCACACGTTGGACAAACTTGGGTACCGAAGTGCGAAGCGATTGCGAAGCACATCTCATCTCTGATTTCTAATTTCTCGAGCGAAGCGATGGAAGAGCATTTCCATAGCGCGCGATCAGCCACGGCAATTCGAATCCGCGCAGCAGGCGCGGAATGAAAATCCTCGGCTGCGCAAACGCTCGCCAGAGCCAGCCGAGATAAAACCGGTCCACCCAATCGGGAATTGCAGCCTGGTCGCCCGTGATGAATCCGAGCGCGGCACCGATGCAATGGATCGCCGGTCGATACGACAAATTTTCGCGCAGATAATAGCCGAGCTTCTCCTGTGCGCCGCTGCCAATGGCGACGATGACCTGCGCCGGGCGACGCCGTTCGATGAGCGCAAGAAGATTTCGATCTTCAATTTCCAATCCGTACCGAGGGGCGACATAACAATTCTCCAGGCTGATTGAAAACGCTTCCCGGCGCGACCAATCGATTAATTTTTGTCGCGCGCGTTCGCTGGGAAGGACCCCAAAAAGTTCTCCGGTTCCCTCACGTTTCAGCTTTGCAAGCAAATGCTTCAGATATTTGAGCCCCGAAATGCGCTGGACGCTTTTGCGTCGCAACAAGCGCCACAGGAGAACCATCAAACCGCTGTCAGCAATCACCAGATCAGCCGCCAGCACGGCGCGCCGATACATCTCGTCTTCGCGCAATCGCGCGAAACAGGTTCCGGACGGAGCGACGAGAAATCCTCCGCGTTGAAACATCGACGCTACCGCTTCATCCACGTCGCCACTGAAGAAACGGATGCCAAGAATCTGCACACTGGAAGCCATCAACGAACACCGAGTATCCAACATCGAACGCCGAATTTCGAGAGTAAAGGAGCCGTCCGTCGAACCTGCGAGCGTGGTTTGATCCTCGAGCGGCAAGCAACGACTACCAAACCTCCTGAAACATTCCCGGTTCGCTTTGGGCACAAATTTGGTAAGCTCTCGGCCGGTGCAAAACCTTACAACCGCACACAAATTCACTGACGCTGCGCCGCTGTCTCGCAGGCAATTTCCGCTCCCGCTCGCGCTGAGCGTTTTGTTTTTAGCTGCTCTCTGGTTTGCACTTTGTAGACAACTCAGCGGCGAATGGTCGGTTAATGAACAATACAGCTTTGGCTGGTTCGTCCCGTTTATCGCTCTCTATCTTTTCTGCCTTCGCTGGCAGGATCGACCGCAAATCGAAATTGGAAATTCGAGATTCGAATTTCGAAAAAGACAAACAACTGCCGCATTACTCGCAATTCCCCCGCTACTTTTGTTGTTGCCGGTGCGTCTTTTTGAAATTGCGAACCCGGAGTGGCGACCGCTCGCCTGGATTCACGCCGCAGCGGTGGTAACACTGACGCTGTTATTGATCTGGTGCGCAGGCGGTCCGGCGTGGCTTCGCCATTTTGCGTTTCCGGTCGCGTTCATTTTTGTCGCAGTGCCGTGGGTGACGGCAGTCGAGGTTCCCGTCATTCAAGGGCTGATGCGCGCGGTCGCCCGCGTCGCCGCCGAAACAGCGATGCTCCTCGGAATTCCTGCGCAAGTCGAGGGCAACTTGATTCGCGTGAGCAATGGGCTGGTGGGCGTGAACGAGGCGTGCAGCGGCATTCGTTCTTTGCAAACGTCGCTTATGATCGGCTTGCTGTTCGGTGAACTGAAACGGCTTTCGATCTTGCGCCGCGCCGCACTCGTCGGCGGGGCGGTTGCCATCGCGCTGGTTGCTAATTTTCTCCGCGCCGTTTTTTTGGTCGCGATCGCGGCAACGAAAAATATTTCAGAGATCAGTCGCTGGCATGACCTTGCTGGCTACACGATTGTCGCTCTTGTTTTTGTGGGCACCATGGGCCTGGCGTATCTGCTCGGTGGGAAGAAGCCTGCTGTGGTGGCAGGCGTGTCGCCTGCGAGAGCGAAATTGCAGCCGACACGGCTGCCTCTACAGGTTCCTGCTCCCTATCTGGCGGCGGCCCTTTGCTGGTTCTTGGTCGTAGAGATTGGAACGGCGACGTGGTATCGCGTTCACGAAACCAATCTTGTCAGCGGCATACGTTGGAGTGTGCGATGGCCCGAACAGGCGCCCAACTTCCGCAAATTGAAAATCGACGAAGAAATTCGCAGCGTCCTCCGTTTCGATGAAGGCGAGACTGCGGCTTGGACGATCACGCCAACAGCGGAAACGGCCCATAGGGCCGTGGCTACAGCTACGCCGGTCGACCCGTCGAGCCCGAACACGATCGCCTGTTACTTGTATGTTTTTCGCTGGAAACCGGGCCGGAACAGCGCGCTCCTGGCGAACTTGCACCGGCCGGATGTTTGTTTGCCCGCAAGTGGGTGGACCAAGGTGGCGGACGACGGGGTGGGCAATTATCGCGTCAGCGATTCATTTGAGTTGCCATTTCGCCATTTTGAATTTCAGCGCAGATTCGAAAATTCCGTTCCGCAGACAGCGCACGCATTTTATTGTTTATCGGAAGACCGCGCTTCAGGACCTTCCACGACGCGGCAGCACGCAGACGCAAGCCTTATGATGGCAGGAAACCCTTCGTCATGGACACGCGCCGAACGTCTGGGCGCGGTGCTGGACGGACGCCGCCATTTGGGACAGCAGGTCATGGAAATCGTGTTCCTAAGCAAGGAACCGCTTTCCTCGACGGACGCCGAATCGCATTTGGGCGAGCTCGTTCGTGACGTCGTCGTTTTGCCTGAGCCAGAAAAATAGGTAGGGGACGTTCACCGAACCGCCCGGGGCGATTGAGGTCAATCGCCTCTACCTGTGTAGGAGGCACGGTAAAAAAATCTAAAAAAAGTCTTGCCACGCCAGCGGGAATTGTTACAAGGGGCGTAATTCTTCGAGCCCTGGGAGAAAACATGCGAAAATTTAAGACACGTCGGCCGCGCGCTTTAC
>Ga0209058_1001252_pt1 | contig 21702 bp, 14 predicted proteins | sample GraSoiAngelo_147_FD_185904 | JGI IMG/M metagenome (GOLD analysis project Ga0209058, IMG submission 185904) | Grasslands soil microbial communities from the Angelo Coastal Reserve, California, USA - 14_1009_05_40cm (SPAdes) (version 2) | ecosystem: Environmental > Terrestrial > Soil > Grasslands ... | reverse complement strand
CCGCACGACGTCTTCGATCACGTGGCAGTACCGATGGTACACAATCTCCGGGTACGCGAACACGCGAACGCGGACAGTGACGGACGCGAACAACGTCGCGTCGACGTTCACGCTCGACGAGCGGGGCACCCCGAAGAACGTCACCGGACCCCTTGCGGGAAGCTCCGGCGCCTGTTGTGGACGGGCCGGCAGCGAGAGCGTCGCGAGCCAGTGGGACGCGGAGAGAAACAAGATCGTGGCGACGGACGCGAAAGGCTACGCGTCGCGCTACACATACGATTTCCGGGGGAACGAGAAGAGCCGTCTCGATCCGACGGGCAACACCAGCTCGTCCGTGTGGAACAACGTAGACACCGGGACCCTGGTCGTCTCGTTGTTGGTCCAGTCGGTTAATTTCCGGGGGTATCCCACCAATTATACGTACGATGCCAAGGGCAACTTGATCACCATCGCCACGTTCTACGGCGCGACCTCGCCCCGGACATACGATACGTCGGGATTCATGAAGACTTCCCAGGACTTCCGCCACTACCAGACGAACTACACGTACGACACCCACGGTTGGGTGACCCAAGTCAAGAATCCCCTCAACTTCGTGACCACGTACGGCTACGATTCGCTGGGCCGACAGGTCAACGTCACGACCCCGTCGGGCTTCCGCACGCAGTACGTGTACGACGCCCTCGATCGACGGACGAAGGTGACCGACCCACTGAGCGACTCCACAACCTACATCTACAACGCGCGAGGCGACCTGACTAAGGTGACCGATCCGAACGGGTACGTGACCCAATTCCAGATCAACGTGACGCTGGGTGGCAAGTCGAAGACGATCGAGGCGGGCGGCAATTCCACGGTCTTCGGCTACGACACGCGGGGCAACCTCATCACGGTCACGAATCCCCGCCTCTTTGCAACGACAGATCAGTATGACGCGTACAGCCGGAGGACCAACGAGACGACGCCCGGAGGGAACGTCACCCGCCTCACATACGACCGAAACGGGAACCTCGCGACCCGCACCGACGCGAACGGCAATCTGACCACATATGCGTACGACAAGCTGAATCGGGTGACGAAGGCCACTTATCCCGGTTCGGTCGTCGTGACGACGGGATACGACGCGAACGGCAACATCGTCCAAGTCGTCGGCTTCGGATACACCCGCACGGAAACGTGGGACGCCCGCGAACGGGCGACATCCACGGTCGACAACTACGGGTCCTTCACAAAAACCCAGGGCTACCAATACGATGCGGGTTCCCACCGGATCCGACTGACGTACTCCGACAGCACCTACGTCACGTACTTCTACAACGCTGCTGGCTGGCAAACCTATGAGAATCAAAGCGAAGGTCCGTCGTGGTCCTTCGGATACGACAACGACGGCCGCCGGACGACAGAGACATATCCGAATGGTGCCGTCACCACCACGAAGTACGACAAGGCGAGCCGTGTCACGAACATCTGGACGAACCGGAGTGGCAGCGTCCTCGAATCTTTCGCGTACACGTTCGACAAGGCGGGCAACCGGCTGAGCATGACGGAGACGAATGGATCGTGGGCGAACTACCGGTACGACAATTTGTACCGGCTGCTGAACGAGAGCTATTCGAACGGCCGATCGGTCGGCTACACGTACGACGCGGACGGCAATCGGCTCACGTCTCGGGAGGTCAAGGTGGGCGGCTCCCTCGTCGTCACGACGTTCACGTACGGGAAGGACGACCAGCTTCTCAAGGCCGCAATCACGAGCGGAGTGACGACGACGTACACCTACGACAAGAACGGCAACGAGAAGACGAGCGTCACCGGCTCGGCCACGACGACGTACGCGTACGACATCGAGAAACGTCTCACGTCGGTGACGACTGCTTCCTCGACAACAACGTTCGCGTACTCGGCGGACGGCCGCCGCCTCAAGCGCGTGTCGGGCGGCACGACGACGCACTTCGGCAACGATCCCATAACCCCGAGAATGCTCGACGACACAATCGAGGAGTACACATCAACGGGCACGAAAACGACGACGTACGTGCACGGGATCGGCGTCGACGAACTCCTCGGCTACAAGACGACCGTTTGGTATTCCTATCACGCGGACGCCCTTGGCAGCGTCACGAGTCTTACGACCTCAACGGGAGCGACGTCCTCGACATTTCGGTACGACGCATTTGGCGCGACCCGGGCGCAGAGCGGATCCAGCAATCCGTATGGCTTCACGTCGAGAGAGGACGAATCCCCGCTCGGACTCTACTACAATCGTGCGCGATTTTACGATCCCGTCCAAGGCCGGTTCCTCGGGGTCGACCCGATTGGGGCCGCAGGGAGCACAAACCGCTACAGCTATGCCGGGGGTAACCCAGTAAACCGCGTTGACGCCTCAGGACTGATGACTCCGTATGTCTTCCAGTTTTGCGTCTCGGTTCTATGGTGGTCGCAATGTTATGTTTATTGGCATGTGACCCTCACAGAGGCGGAAACCCAAGATTACATCGGTTACCTGACCGCCGACCCCGCTCTATTTGTAAGCATCATGATCGCGACCTGCTTCTCGAAGGCTCTTTTTTACTGCGCCGCTCTCGCAGCCGCTGCAGAGCCCATCGCGTGGGGTCTCGTTGGGCTCGGTCTTACCTGGGCTTGGCTTGAGTATGTCGACAGCTTGGGCGGCTACACTGGTTTATGGTTTGAGGGCCTCGTGCCAGGCGTTGCCATTTTCGGGCACAATTGAAGGTGTGGGCTCAGCGTGATTGACGAACTCCTTGCCTTCGAGGCGGCCCTCTTGATTCCGTTGGTAGTCGCCCTTGCCGTCTCAGTGGTCTATCGGGTTGCACTGGGCAAAGTTTGGCCACCACCGAGAGGAGTTCACGCGGTGGTCGTCCTCTCCGGGTTGGCCTTCTTGCTGCTTCGGTTTCTGGAAATTTGGAATTTTCCGAGAAGTTTGTCATCCTCCGATAAGCTGGTGTCGAATTCGTTGAGCATCGGCGCAGCCTTCGGCTACTTTGCCTACGTGACCATTTCCCGAATCGCTCTCCGCAACGTAAGCCGCCAGTAGAGCGTCCCTCCGCTGAATCCGTTCCTGTGTGACGCATACTCCGATGCCTGTCGGCCTGCCGACCGTCAACAATCTCGGTTCAAATTGGACCGCACCCTTGTCGTCCGGGTGTCGTGCCAATTAGCGTCCAGCCTGCCGCACCAGCTATCAGCTCGCTACCAATTTCAGCGAGGATCGCACACCAGCCGCTTCGGCGGCCAAAGCTCCGAGGGCCCCGCTCGGATGTCGGTTCAGGCGGGTCCTTTCTCCGTGGACTTGACGGTGGTCGTGAAACCAGCGGTGTCTTTGTGGTCGAACTGCAAGTCGGCGTCGTGCAAGGCGAGCTTCTTGATCCGAGTCACCACCGAGCGCTTCCAGCTAATCCCGTTCGGCAGGACGATCTCTCCCATGAACTTCTCTCCCGTAACAGGGTTCACGATATAATCGCTCTGAACCTCCCCGACGCCGTCGACCTTGAACGATGCGATGTACTCCCCGTACTTCCAATCAATCTTCACTCGCTTCGTTGGCAGGAGCGTGGCGATCGTCTTCCGAAGAATCGCTGAGGAGCCGCCATGTTCCCCGCTCCCGATCTCCTCGAGGGCTTTGACTTGGGCCAGGGTCGCGGACGGATCAATGTATTGCCGCGCAATTCCGTTCCCTTCATGAATGGCTTTGGGCCACCAGTAGCCCACGGCATATGTTACGCCATCGAGCCTTGTTTCGCCAAACATCCCCTTGCGAATGTGATGCCCCACAAACGCCTCACAATTTCCCGTGGTTGGATATCCGTTGAAGTTGCACGGGCATCCGTACGCACAATTGCAGGCTTGGATCACTTCGGCATCCATCTTCCATTTCGTCGGCAACCGCTCACTCCTGTCAGTCGAAGGGCAACGGCACTCCGCATATAATCGTATTTTTGAGACTCCCTCGATTCGCATTGTATGTGGTTCGCGCAATCGCCGCTTCTGTTGACAGGCGGGTCGCCGACGGTCCTCGTTGTCAAGCGGGGTTGAGGCCCTGGCGCTCACCTCTCGTAGCGCATCACAGCCGACCGGCCCTAGCCGGGTGCAAAGGTGACCACCGCGGAATAGTCCACGCAGCCCCACTCGTCAAGGCCGGCGGGTCCAGGTCCCGAGCCCACGCCTTGCCCGCGGAGGTTCGCCAGATCGCCCGTGCCGCCCACGACGATCCACTCGAACCACCAATATCCGAGGTCATTTCGGGTGTTGCCGGTCCACCGTATCTCCCAGGTTCCCGATTTGCCCATCACTATGCCGGTTACGAACTCCTGTCCCCGACCCGTCGCGAAGCCCTCTGGATGAACTTCGAGCACAAAGACGCCGTTGCCAGTCCCTCGGAAGGTTCCGGTGTATTCGTCCACTTCCGTCGCGGAGATGAACACATTGCCGTCGGATGCCTTCGTTACTTCGAACGAGTCCGATGGAGCCATCCAGCACAGGGTTCCCGACGCGGCCACGGGTCTCTCCGCCAGGGCTACTGGAACCAATGCAGTCGACAAGAGTCCAACCACGCACACGATCAGCGATATCCACGCCAACCTCGTCATGTCCTTCGGTTCCTCCTCGATTACTCACTTACCGGTCTTTCGTCTCGCTGGCGCACCTCACGTGCCAGCGGAGCCTCGTAACGGACCGTGTCATTTCGGCCTTTCGCAGGTCCCCCGTAGGTTCCCTGTCCGCCTCCCGGAGGTTTCTTATTTGCCTACAGCCCTGAGTGCCATCTGGGGGAAGCCCGTCGTGAAGCTCTCGGCCAGCGAGCGGATTTTCTTACATCTCCTCGACTGGTGGGGGAAAGCGGCCGAGTTTCGAGCCCCACCCGCCCTCACTCAAAGGGGGATCGCGACCGCGGCCTGGTTTCATTCCCGCCACGCGGTCCAGTATCTCCGGCCGATGATCCGCGACGGACTCGTCCGCCAATGGATGGCCCACGTGGAGAGGAGCCGACAGCGGCAGAAAGTCTACGAACTCACGGAGACGGGACGGACGGCCGCTCTGCGGTTGCGGAGCAATCTCTTGAAGCAGACGATCCGCGTACGCGACGACTCGGGTTTTCAGGAAATGGCCGTCGGCGAAGTCCTGAAGCGGATGGACGGAAGCCTCGGCCTCCTCAGCATACTGAGTCAGGTCAGCCAATCCGGGCTCTTCGATATGACGACCGCGCAAGTTCGGGTGGGGCCTTCCGTGGTCGAAATTCTGTCGGAGGCCCCGCGGGTGGACGGGTTCGTCGGCAGAGCCAAAGAGCTCGCGGTCCTCGCAGACGAACGGGAGGGGGCGCCCGTCATCGTCGTGATTGGTCCGCCCGGCATCGGCAAGAGCTGGCTCGGTGCGAAGGCGTTCAAGACGGTCCGCGGTCGGCGGAACCTCTTCTGGCATCGCGTGCAGGCTTGGGATTCCTTCGCTTCCCTGCTCGCGGACATGGGTCGATTCCTGGCCGCTCTCGGACGGCCCGCCCTGCAGGGAGCCCTCGCGAGGGGCTCTCCGGAACGGGCGGCTCGGATTCTCCGCGAAGATTTGCCCGGGGCGAATTCACTGCTCGTCTTTGACGACGTCCACGAAGCGGATCCAGGCGCGATGCCGTTTTTCGGCCTTCTCAAGGATGCGGTAACGAAAGGCTCCGACGTTCGAGCGGTAGTGCTAACCCGACGAGCGCTGCCGTTCTACGATCGCCGCGACGTGGTCCTTGCCCGGACCGTCCTTGAACTGGAGTTAGGCGGGTTGGACCCGGAGGAGGTCGCCGTCCTCCTGCCTCCCGCGCAGGCCGAGGTCGCGATTGAAATCGGTCGACGGGTTGGCGGTCATCCGCTATTCTTCGAGCTCGCACGCCGCCGTCCGACACCGTCCCACGCCCTTGGCGACTTCCGGAGGTTCCTGGAGGAGGAGGTGTGCACGGAGCTCACGGAGGCCGATGGGGCGATGATGAAGCTGGGCTCGTTGTACCGGGTCGCGGTCCCCCGAGAGGCTCTCTTCTTTGGGCCTTTGCTCAACCACGCTGTGCTCCTCAAGCTGACCCGGCGGTCTCTCATTCGCCGCGTCAGCGAGGACCGGTTCGTCGTTCACGATACGATCCGCGACTTCTTCGGAACGATCCTAACGCCCGCGGAGTCTCTGGAGTTCGCTGGGTTTGCGCTCCGCCAGCTTCGGACGCTCGCAGACCGCTTCTTAGAAGCCGGGAACGCGGTCGCCGCGAGCGGCGCGCTGGCCAACGCCCTCGAGCTCGCTCGGGAGAAAGGGGACAGGATCGACGTGCTAGAAGCCCTCGGCGGTGCGATGGAAGGGATGGGATACTTGGCCGGGGCGCTGTCCGCGTACGGGGCCGCGTTGAACCTCGGCCCCGAGGCGGAGAAGGCGGTGCGGCTTCATCGGAAAAGAGCCGAGGTACACGAGGACCGCGGAGATGTCTCTGCGGCCCGATCCGACCTCGAGGAGGCCATCGCTCTCCTCGGTGATGGGCTGACAGAGGAAAGGGGATGGGTCTACGTCCTCCGATGCCTCGTGGCTCGGGATGTCGAGGAACTCGCGGAGGCGCAGAAATATGGCCAGGAGGCGCTCCGCGTGTTCCGCGCTTCGCGCGAACCGCTCGGAGAAGCCCGGGCTTTGCTCGAACTCGGATATGCGGAATACGTTTCACCCGACGGCGATGCCGCGGTCGCGGAGCAGTACCTCCGCACCGCCCTCGCTCTTGCGGATGAGCGCGCGGATACCGCGTTCTTGGCGAGGGTCCGAACGGTCCTCGCGAACGTGGTCGCCTACGAGGGACGGCCGGAAGAGGGGTTGGCCATCCTGGCCGACGTCGGCTCGATGCCGATCGTCCGGTCGAGCGTGCAGCTTCAGAAGACGTACCTGGAGATGCGGGGCATGATCAGCATGCTCCTCGACCCGGAGGATGCTGAAACCGCTTTGGGTGAATCGCTCGCCCTCGCGAGGAAGATCGGCGATTCGGTCACCGAAGCGATGAGCGAATTTGGTTTCGGTTGGGTAGCGATGCACCGGCTTCGGCCCCGGGAAGCGCGTCTGCACTTCGAAACCGCTGCGCGATCCATGGAAGCACAAGGCCTCGCGGGAAGTGCGGTGGAGGCACATTTCTTCACCGCCGTCTCCGCATTGCTCGAAGGCAACCCGGAAAGCTTCCGAGCCACCCTCGGGCGGCTTCGAGACCCTTCGCTAGCTCGCGGTTGCGCGTCCAGGTACCCGCACGTCGAAGCCCTCCGCGGGATCGAACAACTTCTGGATAAGGATCACAATGCGGCCCGAGATGCTTTTGCCGCCGCCCTTCGCAGCGGCCGTGTGCAGTGGGCCTTTCACACCGAACTCCTGTACGGTGCCGCTCTCTATGCCATGAGAGCGGAACCGGAGGCGGAGGTTCACCTGAGTCGGGCGCGGGAGCTCGGGCTTGAAAACCACTGGAACCTACCATCCGCGGCGCTGCCCGAATTAGAGAAGAGCCTCGTGGGCGTGCTGGGACGGCTCACGGAGATTCGCGGCGAGCACCCTGGCCCGGAACTGGGTCCGCCGGCGAGGCCGCACGGAATGGAGGACTCCGGGCCGCAGACTGTGCCCGTCGATACCCGGGATCGTCCTTCTTTGGTGAGAGATAAGATTCAATCCTGACTACCGGGACGGAAAGTCGCGGACCGGGACGAATCCCCGCGCACCAACAGTCGCCGGACGATTCAGGGCTCCTCGGGCCGTCTCCTGCACCGCAGAGGGACAGGCCGTCCACGTTAATCCGGTAGTCGTTCAGGTCCACCTGGCCTATCGCCGAGCCCACCGATGGCCTGCCGTGTTGCGGAGACCGGAAACTTCCTGAACCACCGTGCTAATTCTGGTCATGGTCACCAGCAGGCGCCTGCATGGCATTCCCGACACTGCTCGAGATTGTGAGCCCATTAGTTGTCTTGGCAGTCGGAATAGTCCTAATCTATCTGGTGTCGAGGTTGTTGAAGCTGCGCCCGACTGCGTTACTCACGGAGATCTCGAGACGTGACCTCACCCATGTCCTGTTGGTCGGCCTCGGCACGATTTCACTCATCGCCCTTTACCGCGTTGTTTTCCACACCATCGTGGTTCCGGCGCTAGGATGGAAGAATACCCAGGTCACGCTAGATCCGGTCACCTTTCTCTTCGATGTCATCCTCGCTGCGACGGGAGTTTTCCCCCTCCTCATCCTGATGTGGAGGACTGGCATGAACTGGGGAAGCATCGGCGTCCGAAGGGAGAACCTGGGCAGAATTCTGATCCTCGGCGCTATCCCGAGCGCGATTTTCGTCGCCCTCGTAACGCCCCTTGCTCCACAGCTGGGCTTCCGCTTCGCCGGGTTCTTCCCAGGCCAGGCATATGCGGTTGTCGCCTTTCTCCTCCTGGCTGGGGTGGAGGAGACCGTCTGGAGGGGATACATCCAGACGCGCCTCGTCGCGTGGGCTGGCGTGCTGAGGGGATTGGCGATAACGTCGCTTGTGTTCTCGTTGGCGCACTTTCCGGTCCGGTTCTTCGTCTTTTCGGGCGTGGTCCCCGAGGCGTTCGTGAGCGCGCTCCTCGTCTTCCCGAGCGCCTTACTCTTCGGATTCTTCATGCTCAGGAGCCAAAACGTAATCCCTGGGACGATCTTCCACGCGGTCCTCAACATAACCGTTACCGTCTTCTTCCAACCGGCCGCATCTTAGAAGAGCCTCGGCAGGACCCTACTCTAGATCCCGGGATGGAGTGGACCGGAAAGGATCTCGACCCGATTTATGGCGGTAAGGATACATGGACAACCTCGGGGTAATAGAAGCGGGTCTGACGCCTTTTCTCAACGGTCGCAGAGGATTGAAGAACGGGGGTGTCCGGACCCGAACCGGCTCCGCGAAAAGGGAGGGGAGATCGGCTTAACCGGCCCTCATGAGGGGACAGAGGGTGCGTTGAGGCAAAGACCCAAACTCGCATGATCTGTACCGCTCCCATAGAGATAGCAAATCCCGTCAGAAGCATTGGGGTGATCGGATTCGTGGCCCTCACTTCGCGGGACCCTTCAGGCCTCTCAACACAATGCCATAATCGATGGATTCGATCCGGCCTTCCTTGCGCACCGACCGCGTCTCGACTGCAGAGAGGAGGGACGGCGACTCAAGATCGGCGACAACTCCTGGGGGACGGAATCCGGAACGGCAGGTCATTGCCACCGGGCTCCTGCTCCGAGCAGGAAGTGCTAGGCCGGGACAGGCGCGTCGGGACTCGGCATGGAACCACGCAGGCTTACAACACGCGAGAGGGCCACCAGATCGACGGTTGGCGTGAGATTTCAATCCTCGTTGATTGAAAGAAAAACACATGGAGTGCGACGAATCCCAGCAGGCCCGTAGCCGTCAATATGAAAGGAGAAACCAATGGCCCTAAGGGCCCACGACCTGAGGATGCGCTTCTCGGCTCCGACCCGGCGGGAGTCCGTGCCGCCTATGGTGCGAGGCCGAGTTGCTGGAGGAACTCCAGCTGGTCGAAATACAGCCGCCGTTCCGTGATCTCCCCGCCCTCGACCGTGTAGACAGAACACCCTCGGATCCGGACGGGCTTGTTCGTCGCGGGAATGGCCTTGCCGCCCGGACCCGGGAGGGGAGCCGCATGAGTCCCCGTGAAGGTCCATTGGAAGCAGACCAGGCTGCCATGCCCGAACGGTTGATCCGTTCGAAACCGAAAGTCCGGGAATCCGCCGACAAATCCTAGTTCCCATTCGCGAATCGCGGCGCGGCCCTTGAGTGGCTCGGCGAGCCCGGGAGCCCACAACGCTGCGGACTGGGCGTGTAGCTCGAAAAATCGATCCCAGCGCCTCTCATCGAAAGCCCGGGAGAAGGCTTCGATCACGCGCAAGTTCTCTTCGACACTCATGTCGCCTCACCCCTCCTCGCACGTGGGCCTCGTTCGAAAAGATATCGACCGACGTGGCTAAAAGCCTCGCGTCGGCATCGCGGGCCGTCTCCAGGCCCGTCTGGGACAAAGGCAGCGTGCTAGGGAGCAAACCGCCTTTCCCTCTGAGGCGCGAGCGATTCGTGGACCTGTGCCCCTTCCCGCTCCATCGCCTTCATGCCGTACGCTCGGAACGTCTCCCGCGCCTGACCGAGGATCTCGTCGGCCCGGGCCGGTTCTCCAATCGACGCGAGGAACCGGCCGTAGTCCAGCAGGAGGTGCCCCTTCGAGCGAAGGGATCGATCGAGAGCCGGGGCGTGAGCGTACGCGCAGATAGACCCCGGGGGCTCCAGATGCTTCAAGGCGATCTGGAACCGGGCATCCGCGTGGGCGACGTCACCCCGTCTCGAGAGCAGCATCCCCTCCGCCCAGGCCACCGCGCCCATCGCAGCGGCCGAGCCCTTCTTAGGTCCCGCGGCGACCGCCTCACGCAGATACTCCTCTGCAGCTTCGACGTCGTGACAAAGGAGACAGAGTCGTGCCATCCACGCGAGCCCCGTGACTCTGGCCTCCCGGAATGTGGACTCGGCAAATCGGTACTCACGAAGGAAAGAGGCCAAGGACTCCCGGGCTTCGGGGTACCGAGCTTCGTGCTCATAGACGCTGGCCAGGAGGGCGCGAATGTAGCTCTTCCAGGGGAGTTCAAAGAGTCCCGCGAGGGTTTCCGCCTCCAAGTAGTGGCGCTCGGCGGCCTGGTACTCCCCGAGCCACTCCGAGAGGCATCGTCCCTTGAGACACAATACGACGGCCTGCGCGTGGGGGTCCGCGGCCGCATGGATGGCTGCCAGTAGCTGGTCGAGATGGGTTAGAGCGTCCTCCGGTCGACCCATGAGGAGCGTCGCTTCCGCGAGATTGAGATAGACCCAAGCGATGTCGTAGGTTTCCTTTGCCGCCCCGAGGATTTTCAGGGCCTTTCGCAACTCGGCCTCCGCAATGGGGAGATCCCGGTGTCGCTCGTCTTGGATGAGTAACGCGCCCGTCACCAAGGAGAGGTAGCCGAAGAGCACATGGTTCGCCGGGAGGCCGGGTCTCCAGCTCGCCACGAGATCAACCTCTTCCCACGCCTTCTCGAAGTTGTCCTTGGATATCGCGAGTTCCGCGCGCAATACGAGGAGTTCGCCAGCGTCCAGGGAAGGTCCGTTTGGGAGTAGTTCGAGGCCCGCTTCGATGTGCCGCTCCGCCTCTTCAGGATCCTGGGAATGGTCCGCGAGGCGCTTGTGAATTCGGATCCTGGATGCATCGTCCGTGGCGAACCGGAGAGCGGTTCGATCCGCCTCGTTTCCGCCAGAGATATCCCCGATGGCGTACCGAAGCCGCGCAAGACGATCGTAGCTGAACGCTCGGCGGCCCGGAACGGTGTCCAGGATGATCGCATTCTCGACGAGGGAAATTGCCTTCTGGATGACCTCGCGGTGCTCGTAGTCGATGAGGTGGGGCCAATACACGAATGGATTCGCCTCCGACGGAAGGCCCTTCTTCAGGATCCCTTCGGCCTCGTCAAGGAGCCACGGAACGACTTGGTGGACGAGCTTCCGTCGTTGCGTCGAAGTAAGTCCATTCTGGAAATACGTCCGGAGGAAATCGTGGAGGACGAACCGATCAGCGCCGATACGGTCGAGAAGTCCCTTCTTCTCGAGACCCACCAGGACGCCGATCCCACGCTTCGCGCCAAGCAAGATGCCCTCCGCGGGAACCGGAAGTTCGTAAAGTGACGCGACTTGTAGACACCGCTGTTCGGTATTCGATAAACCCGATTCGATTTCTTCCGCGATGTAGGTTTCCACGGTCCTCCAACTCGCCTTCACATCTTCACGCACCTTGGCCCGCGAGAGAACCTTGAGGAACAGAGGACTGCCTCCGGAGAGCGCCGAAAGCGTCGGGACGAGAGACGCAGGAAGGCCGGCATCCCGAAGTAACGTTTGCACATCTTTCGAATCCAAGCCGGCCAGAGGAACCTCTGCGACGGACCTCTCGACCTCGACATCCCTGCGGCTGTAAAATGACGGGACGGTGCGAGAAAGGAAGAGGCCGCAACTAGCCTTCTGCAGCGTCAACACCTGACACAGCAAGGACATGAACCGGATGGCATCATCGTTCGCCGTGTGGACATCGTCGAAGACCAAAACGGATCGGGCTTGGGCAAGATCGGCAAGGAGCAACTCTTCGATCCGGCCCAGCTCCTTCGGTCCCGATGCAGAGAGGTAGCCGTAGAGGACCGTACGGCCCTGAGCCCGCAGGAAGCCCGCAAGGCGCATTGCCAGGTCCATCGCAGTGTCCCAGGTCCGGATTCGGCGCCAGAAAAGGGACCGCTTGCCCCGGAGGCCGTTGCAGACCATCGCGCCGAGCGCGGACTTTCCGATCCCGGCAACGCCCGTGACGACGACGATCGGTGTCGCTTCGAGGTCGTCCAGGATTCGCCGTAGTTCCTCCTCGCGTCCGACGAAACGCTCCACGGGTGGCGCCTCGTGTGAAAAGTCCGCGAGCCCGGAGCGGGACGCCTCGAAGACCTCGTCGATGTCCACGGGGCTGCCGCGCAGCGTGGCCCGAACGAGCCCGAGCAGCGATGGTGCACCAGCGGAGTTCTTCACTAGATCGGAGAGCTTCACGTCCCGAATCGCGCCCCCCTTCCGGATGGTGATGGTCTCTGCCAAGACCCGGTTCCGGAGGTGCAGGGCAGCCAGCTTGCCGGATTGCGTCAGGCCGTACACCTTTCGACGCTGGCGGATTCCTCGGACATGCGCCCGCCGCTCGCGGACGAGCCCTTCGCGCAGCAGAGGATGGATGTACTGCGGGAGATGTCGACGATCCAACGTGGTGCCCCACGCGACCCCTTCTTGTGTTAGCTGAGGAGGTACTTCGATTCCTTCGTCGAGCCTCGAAGCCTCGAGGAGATAGAGGAGGATTCGCTCCTTTCCGGTCAGCCGCATCCCCGATGTGGCCCCCCACCGGCGGGTTATGGGTGGGTGCCCCGAAAATGGTTTCGGGATCGCTTCAGGAATCCCTATGACATTCCACAGACAGGTCCTTGGGGCGCTCCCCACGTGGGGTTTCAGGGTCCAATGGACAGGTGAGAGGATGAGGAAAGCGTTCGGAGCAGTCCTTGTGGGTTGCATGCTTGCTCTTGTGTTCGCATCAGCCTCCGTGGCTTCAGCGGATGAGAGCGAGCCCCTCCGAGGTGGGATGCAGATCTCCATCGATCTATCGGCCGCAGACCTGCACTGGGAAGGTCCCCTCACCGGGGACATCGAAGGGACGATCCAGTTCTGGGAACACTGGGATGAAAACTACGTCGTGGGAGGAACGGAGCACTTCTTTGAGACGTTCATCATCATGACGGACCGCGGAACGATTACGGGGATGGATGCAGGGGTCTGGAACTTGGCGACGTTCAAGTTCAGGGCCAGCGGCTGGGTGACGGATGCAACGGGAGACTGGGCGTACTTGGTTGGATATAAGATGCACGAAATCGGCACGACGACCGCCTTCCCGCCACCCCCAGGGTCCACAACCGTAAGCGGCACGGCCACGATGTTCCTCGCCCAGCCCTGACAAGTCGGGCCCGCACCGTCGTCCGAGATTCTCAAGCCGCGCGGAATGGATCATCTTCGGCTTTGCCACGAGTCCCGGCAGGTCGGTACCCTCCCTGATCGATGACAATCGCTACACCAACCGTCAACTCACCGACCAGCTAGATGCCTCTTCCGTCGAACGGCTTGCATTACGTTTTCTTCTTTCATTCAAATACTGGCGGCTCCAAATTCGAGCTTCCGATGGTCAACTTCTGCAATAGGGCCGCGAAGGCATCGGCCAATCCGTCATTGGTGGAGGTCTGAAGTCGAGTGACTTTGCCGAAACGGGTGCCAGTTGATTACCGCTCAGAGATGTAACGAAGTCACGAGGCCGTCTGTCGGAGGGCTCGGGTCCCCCGCACCAAAAGCTTCACCTTCGCCCCGGCGGCGCCGGCAGCGCCCGCGACGATCCCAACGATGAAGCCAGACACAAATCCTCCGATGATGGCGAACAGCACGGCGCCACCCCACCCCAACAAGCCGAGGTCCGGGGTCGTGGCGGCTTTCACCAGCACGCTGACAAAGTACCCGAGCCACCAGCCCGGCCATGCCTCCATGAGGGCGGCTGCGAACCCGTCCTTGACGCTGATCGTCAACGCGCCGAAGGACGCGCCGATCCCCATGATGCTCGCGAACGCAAGCAGATGGACGAGGTCCTCGTTCACGAGTGTACCGACCGCAACGAAGACGGCCGTCCCCGCCACGGAGCCGAGAAACAAAGAGACGTTGCGCCGGGCTGTGCCCGGGAGCCGAGCGCGCATGAACCGGGCCAAGTCTCGGGGACCAAAACGTCTGGGAGGCGTTGCCCGTGACGGCGCTGGACCGCCTTGCATGGATCCTTCGCTCAGGTGCATTACTAAGGCCTTTTCCAGAGATGAACGTTGCTCTAGACAAAGACTGCTGTTCCTGGCGAGCCTCATCGCAGGATGGCCGTTTGTTGTATCTGTCGTCGGAAGAAAATGCCGCCTATCGCATTCCACAGGCGTGGTGCTGACACCCAGATTCGTTCAAGAGGATTTCAATTCCGCGTGCGGCACGTTACCATCCCGTCAAGAATGCCGCTGCGGCGATTGACAATCGGCGGTCCGGTTGTCTCTGTAGCTATCAGTCTGCGTACCCCTTGGCGGCGTTGAGGGGCCTCCGTTGGTTTGGCCTCGACGACAGTGACATGCCTCGGTCGAGGGATCGGGATCGGCACAGCACTGCCCGAGGCGATCGCAGCCTCATGCCGAACCAGCATCCAGGGCGAGGTTCCGCTGATTGCAGGTTCACCGCCTCGCTTTTCTTCGGGATGGTCGCATGGCTTTAGGCCGTGTTGACGATCTATAGCCCGATCCATGTCTGGAACGTCCTGCTAGGTTCTACAGTCACGGGCCTTCTCCTCGGGTTCGCCTGGTGGCTCAGGTCCCAGTGAGGCCGTACTGCGACAGGGTGAGCCCCGCCACAATGGCTTTGCCGAGTCGGGATGATAGGCTTACAGACATGGAGGTCGTTCAGAGGCGCCGATTCCGAAACTTCGTGGCTCTCGTCATCCTTACGCTCTACCTCTGTGGAGTCGTGCTGGTGGCCAGCATACGCGGGGCGGATCCGTGGGACGCGATCGCGGTGGCACCGTTCATCGCCTTGTTCATCGCTGTTGCATACGCTTCTCGACCGAGGCCGACGGACCGGCGCGTGCTCTTGCCCATCGTGACCGGTAGCCTCCTCCTCCTGGCAGCGACCCTTGCCTCGAACGTCGTCTTCATTTTCGGGGGGAGCCCGCTCCTTGCGGCAGGTGCCGCTTTGGGGATCCTGGCGGTGACAGTTCTACTGGTCCGATCCCAAGTGCTCGAAGTTATTGGACCCACCCGGAACCGAAGGGTAGCTCCGGGTCCTGCGTCGCTAGCGGTCACTGAGCCTCGGCCCTCCGGTTTAGTGCAGCGCAGCTCCCTCACCGTCAAAGTTGAGGGCGCGGCTCGGATTAGTCGCGAACGGGCGCGGAGAGAGCTTACCTCCTTCTTTGCTCCGTTGGTGAAGGCAGCTGGAGGTCACCCGGTTCTGGTCTGGGTTCCAAGCAGTTTCGAGGAGGCCGTAAGCGAGACCGCCTTCCTAGGACAGGGCGTCAAGATCCACTTCGTCGCCCAGCAGCCTCACCATCGGGCCGGAGCGGTCACACTCCCCACCCTGTCGGGTGGAAGTCTCTCGTTCGCTATCATCTTCAGCCCAACCTTTCTTAATGCGATGCTGTGGGGAGGGAGGAAGTCGCGCTGGTATGCGTACGCGCATGAGTGGGCACACGTCCGGGACTATCTCGAGGTGTACCAAAAGGTGGGGAGCTCGAACTTCTTCAGCTATCCGGCATCGGTCCGCGAATTCTTCTTACACTGGGCGCAAGGCTTCTCGGCGGAATATCGGGCCGAGATTTGGGCCATCGAGACGGTCAACGCTCTTATCCCGAGGGGGACCGCGCTGAGTCGGCTCGCGTTCGACGCCGAAGCGGATCGGCTCATCTCCGCCCTGGAGGACCTGCCATGGCGTTTGGATGGAGTCGCCCGCGCTCTCGGCGGCCGCGTGATGACCGCCCGCGAATTCCTCGATTCTATCGGCGCCCGAATTTGGGAGGTCCTCACGCTGGGGGCATACAACGCCGGTCGTTCCGACGCGCTCTCTTGGGATGCCAAGTTCCTCGCCGACATGCGAGAGAACCCCGAATATCGATTCTTCTTTGATGCGTGGGGTGATATCGTTCCGAAACTTCGATCTCTCGCTCCGCCCTCCTCAGGCTATGACGTCGCCCGCTTGCGCGAGATTGCAACACTTCTTCGTACGTTCTGCGAGGTGTGCGGGTTGGAGTTCACCGAGGTCGCATTGACGTTCTACGTGGGACTGAAGGCACCCGACTTCGAGCGATTCGCCCACCCAACTGGCGATCAACTCCTACGGCAGCAGGTGCTCAGGTTGGAAGAGGTCGGAAGGAGCGACGCTCGTACACGTCGGGCGCGGCGCCGTGCCGAGCAACAGTTAGTCGCCCTCTCGCTCGATCCGAGACAGCCTGATTGGGTGAGGAAGTTGGCGCAAGAGGCCCTTGACCGAGTTCGGCCGCTCATTCATCCACGTGCCCACGAAAGTGAAGCTGGATCACGCGAGCGCCTTCTCTGAGCTTGTCAGGCAAGTTCGGAGTCGATGACAATCGGTGGTCCGACAGTCCTCACGCGGTGGTCATCCCGATTTCTCGAGTATTGGATTAGCGGACAAGTAAAGCTCGAAGAGCTTCGACAGAACTGCCTGTCGTTCCCCCTCGTCCTCCTTGAGACTGGAGAGGACCTGAAAGCACGTCTCGATTATGTAGAACTCTGAAGCCCCCGTAGAATCCGCACACCGGAAGGCTGGGTGCAGGTCGTTGATTACAATGGCTTGTTCAGCAAAATCCATCCAAGCAGCTTCGCTTCTCCCGGGATATGAAATAACGTTGACCTTCACACCGGTTCGCATACTGCGTTCTTGTTCGCTCACCTTGGTTGTTCCATGTTCGTCCGGCAAAACGGAAATCCCAGCCTCGTCGCCCAACACAGGAACACGGTTTCCTGCCTCGGGGCCTCCCATCGTCCCACGCACCAGCTGTTGCCCGAGAACCTCCCTTCCGAATTGACCGCTCTCAGGATCCGCGACGGACATCCGGCGCCGTGCGATGGATTGAAAGGGATCGACTTCAAGTTCTCGGACTTCAGGCAGGTCGAAAATTCGGTTCAGGTTGCTTTGGACTCGCTTTGCCAGGGCTTCATGTCGGTCTTCCACTCTCGTGGGTTCCAATTGCCCAATTTCCCGTAGCCACTCAGAAAATGCCCTACCCACTTTGGCATCAAAATCCTTCCATTGGTTGGTCTTTCGGTTGAAGCTGTCTTTGGATGTAGTGACGATCCTGATCAACGGGTCGCAGCGGACAAAGCCCGAAATCCGCTGAGGTTCTCTGATGCGGGCGCCCTGACGAAAGTCGTAAGCGTCTCCGATCGTCTTTCCGTGCACGACAAGTGAGACCAGCCTAGAACCCTCCGGGACCGGAGCGCCCATCAGAAAGAATGAAACTTTCGCGCTAGTCCCGTTTCGAAGCCGGATTTCGGCGGACCTCTGTGACTCGGCCGTGAGGGCTGGCTCAAACGGAACCATTTGTTCCCCGTTGAGCCGGAGCAGAACTCGGCCATGGGGCTGCATTGCGTAATTGAAATGGGAGTAGACTATTCTCCTCGCCCCGTCCGCCGAGACTCTTCTGCATTCCTTCCGGTCCGAAACGGAGATCTCGACCGCTGTGCCGTGACCCGAGGAAAGTAACGCGCGTGAAGGGACTTCGTCCCAGACGGGACCCTTCGGTCCCCTGGGAAGAAACCACTTGCTCGCTCCCTCAAATGACTCTGACCGCGTCTCGGAGTAGATTGATGCGCTCCGATCCAAGTAGAGCTTTGCACCTACCCCCGCCCAGCCGATTCCGGCTCCGCGTTCCTTAGTCAACGAACCCAGGTTGTGGTACTGACCAAACTCGGAGCGGGTCATTCCCTTTCCGTTGTCGATGACCCGGAGAACTTTAGGCAACTCCCCTGCAATCGTAAGGTCAATCTCCGTAGCTCCCGCGTCGATAGAATTCGCGATCAGCTCGATCAGCACAATCTCCCAAGCATCGCGAAGTTGGTACGCTGAACGGAAGTCGTCAATGATCTTTCGCCAGTTCACCTGTGAGACGTGCCGACGGGGTGTCATGCAGTGTGCACCCCTTCCCCGGACAGTGGGCCTGGGGACGACGCTGCTGAAACCGGCCACCGAGAATCGAAGGTCCAACCATGGCAGTGAATTTGAGGGAGGTACGTAATCCCCACGAATGCATCTCGACGTCGGACGAGGACGAATCTTCCAATCCCATCAACGTCTAGGTAGAATCTGAGGGGACATCGGCGCCTGCGTTCTTCCACAAGGACTCCGCGCAGGAGGGACGGCCGACCGACCTCGAAGTCTGGGGCGAGGTCGCCCAGGCGCTCCCGGCAGCGGAGCACGAGATGGCATGTCGGAATCACCTCGACCGTTTTCCAGCCAATTTCCCGTTCGCCCATGTTCTACTTGATGCGAGGCGAGGGACTTAGCGATACGAGGGTTGCGGCTCCAAACCTTTGGAATCTGGTTCCAAACCTCGGTTTATAGATCGAGTATTATCAGTCTGCCGCATGGTAATGGAAAACGAGAGCGAGGACACCTCGCCATTCGCCTTCGCGGACGAAATTTTCTCGTATTCGGATCGACTCTGGAAGACTCTAGTATATTTCGTCGCACTCTCGATTTTTCTTGTCGTGATTGTGGTGTGGTTTGCCTTTGATCAACCCAGGTTGGGCGGTTGGGACATACTGATTTTCGGTTACGGCTTCCTCGTCGCCCTCTATTTCCCGGTGGCCCTCTGGAATGGCATCCGGTTAGTCCTGCCCCTGAGGCGCTGGGCCGACGACTATTTCGATTTCGCATTCGTCGTCAAGTTCGAACTTTTTCCAGCCCGTGGGGCCACACCGGCCGACCGTATCCTCAACAAGCTCGGGGAAGTCTATCCCGAAGTAGCTCGGTTGGCGGAGCGAACTCCCAAGGCGATTCAGCGTAAAGCCGGGATCCGGAAGAGCCCAAAGGTCTCTTGGGACCTTGTAATTGACTTGGACTATCCTCGTTTACTTCGTGTCCCGCTGATCCATCGTGTATGGGGCACTCCGATCTACCTGCTGGTCAAGCGGTTCGATATCACGGACCCCGTGACACTTGAAGCGCTTCAGCAACTCGGCGAAGGACTCGACCGGGACCTCCGATGGCAGAGAGGTCTCGACATTTATCGAATCTTCCTCGTTGCGGCGACCGGATTTGCCGATGATGCGGTCGAAGCTGTTCGGGATGAATCCATCCCACATCTCTCGGACTACCCGATGGAACTCGTCGCGGAAACCGCCAAGGGCTACACTCTGCCCATCAAGGATTAGCCCCCTCTCCACGCATCGAGCGGAATAGGCCAAGGACGGATTGGTTTACTACCCACCATCTTTCGCCTGTGTCGTTCAGCTGGAAGCCAGTCAACTGCCCTATTGCAATTTTGGACACGAGCCCTTGTCCGTGGAGGTTCTCCAGCAACCGTCGAATCCGCTGATCCTTCTGCGTCGGCATCCCTCGGAGGGTGCTCAGATGATGGACCGTCGCTGCTGGATCGCCTCTCAGGCGCCGCTCGTGAAGTTCGCGCAGGATGATGAGGGTCACGAACTCGTCGCTCCAGAATCCTCGCCTACCTCGCCGCTCAGGTCGGTCCGGAGCCACAGACGACATCCCGAATCCCGAACGCGAGTAATAACCGTGGCGCACCGCGTTATGACGGGCCTAAACTAGGCGGTTTGGCAAAGGTGTCCAGGCTACTCTGGGCGCGCATCATCATGCGCAGCCAATGAATAGCGCCAATGACTTCGCCCTTCTCCTTTGGGGATATGTCCCCTCGGGCGTGCGCCACAGGGTCCCGATATGACTTGAGCACAATTAGCCTCGCGCGCACGTAGTCCTTGTTTTGGAAGACTGGCTTGAAAGCCTTGTCCCAGTTCTTGTCGTCGAGCAATATCCATTCGTAGTGGGAGAAGTCGAGGCAATCGATGGGACGGGTCGGCCTGCCCTTCTTCGCCTCTCCTTCCGCGAGCTTCTCGGCCTTCCCGCGAATCTCCGGAGGAACGCATTCGGTCCACCAGCCCGGTCCGAATTCGGTGGAAAGCCGTCGCTCGAAGAACCCCCGCAACTCAGCCTCCAACGCACTTATGAGACTGTAACACTCGAGTCGCTCGTCCTCCTTCTCGGTCTCTTGCATGGGGCGTGGGGAACGCTCCGCCGCGACTTGACTCGCCACTTCCGGTAGGATCCCGGGGATAGGTCCGCCGGTGATTTGGACGGTCGTGGCAAAGTGCAACTTCGCGACGTTCGGGAGAACATCCAAGCCGTGCTCGCTGACGAGTTGCTTGCCAAACTCGATTACGTTGGACGACCCCTTCGGAAACTCGACGCCGTACGCCTTGTTGAGCTCTTCGCGCTTCCGAAGGAAGGTGTCCCGCGCAAGGATGGACGCCGCGGCGACCCCGATATCGCGTTCCGCCTTTGGAGTTTGAATGAGGTCGATCTTCCGGCCGCGGGCCATGAGTGAATCGCGAATGTAGCCGGGGTCTCCGAATTGGTCGGCTAGCGCCGTCGTGCAGCCCTCGCCGTTCGCGAGGAGATCCTCGATCGCCCGCGCATGCGCCCAGCCGAGGAGGCGGTTCAGATTCTTCATTTCCCGGATCAGGATGTTGTACTTGAGCGGGGGGACGATCACAATCCGATAGCGCTTCGGACCGCACACATTTCGCACTTGGGACGCCTTGTTTGCCACGGTTGTGTCGCTCAGAAGCTTCGAATCCTTCACCCGGATCCCTTCCAATTGGCGCGCAACCTCCGCAGTTGCCAAGACGCCTGCCGTCACCAGAGGGCCAAAATAATCGCCCTTTCCCACCTCGTCTGTCCCAATGTGGGGAAAGGGGACATCAAGCGGTGGGAGGTCGACCACCTTCTTCTCGATCGGTAGCGCTCCTAGACTGATAGCGTGGGCTGCAGCCTCCTCGATTTGTTTCGTGTCGCTCCCGCCGAACACGACTTTCCCACTCTCATAGAGATTCACTACCGTCTTCCCCTTCCGAGCCAGAAACACCTGATGGGCCCGAGGCTCGAAGGTGAAGCCGCGCTCGGCCAAGAAAACCCGGAACTCCGCGAATCGTTCTGGGGGCAGTTGAAGAACAGGTGCCATCGATTGTTTCTCAATCGCGACGTAGCCTTTAGACTTCTCGTCCACGCCGATTCTCGGTTCTTGGCTCCCTGGCGGAAGCGAGAGGTTAGTCCGGGCACGAGGAACAAGACGGGTCAGTGTGCGCCCCGTTCGACGCAATAGATGTAGACCCAAACCGGAATTGGTATAGGTCCGGACGGACCCATGCCCATCCGAGTTGGCGCTGACAATCTCTCAGAGGTTCAATCGCACGAAATTGATAATCGCGGGTGCCGTCTTGCCCTTCGAATAGATGATCTCGCGGCCACTGTCCCCTCCGGCTCCGGGCGCCGGACGGAGGGGCGAGATCCCCATGTT
>Ga0209058_1001251_pt1 | contig 21703 bp, 22 predicted proteins | sample GraSoiAngelo_147_FD_185904 | JGI IMG/M metagenome (GOLD analysis project Ga0209058, IMG submission 185904) | Grasslands soil microbial communities from the Angelo Coastal Reserve, California, USA - 14_1009_05_40cm (SPAdes) (version 2) | ecosystem: Environmental > Terrestrial > Soil > Grasslands ... | reverse complement strand
CCAGCTCCTCCGCGATCCGGCGAAACGGAAGACGATGGGAAAGGCGGGACGGGAACGGGTCCGCAAGAACTTCCTCATTACGCGGTACCTGCGCGAATACCTGCGAATCTTCTCCGATCTCAAGGCCACGGGTTGAGCCGCCGGGATGGCCAGCCCGGACCGGCGAGATGGGGGAACCGCTTTAGTCCCCGAGACCCACTCCGGGACATGGCCGCGCGGACGCGCCGAGCTCGGGTGACGGGAATCGGGGGCATCTTCTTCAAGGCGAAGGATCCGGAGGCGCTCGCTCGATGGTACCGCGAACATCTCGGCATCGCCATCGAGGGGATGGTCGCCCTGTTCGCCTGGCGGAGCGGCAAAGACGGGAAGCGCATCGGGCACACGGTCTGGTCGATCTTTCCCGCGGACACGTCGTACTTCGGACAAGACGGCGCCTCGTTCATGATCAACTACCGGGTGAAAGACCTGGACGGCGTGATCGCGGCGCTGCAGAAGGAGGGCGTCGCGGTCGACCCGAAGATCGAGGAGCTGGAGTACGGCCGCTTTGGCTGGGTCGTCGACCCCGAGGGGAATCGAATCGAACTCTGGGAACCGCCGAAAACCAACCGCGCTCCCGAAAAATCCATCCCCATGGAATGAGCGCGGATGCCTCACGTTCGTTAGGCGAACACTTCGATCGCCAATCCGGCGAGCAGGAGGATCCCCGTCACGACCGTCGAGAGGATCATCCCCGCGTTGGACGGAATCAAGGCGTGCGGATCGGCCCCCGCCCGCCTCAGTCCGAGGATCGGCTTGATCGCGAGGGGAACCGCCAGGAGCGCGAGGAGGGCCCACGGGGTCAGGGAGAACAGGACGACGCCGAGGACGAGGATCGCATACGCCGCGAGGACGATCGCCCCGAAAGCCGTGGTCGCACGAGCTACGCCGAGCCGGACCACAAGCGTCCGTTTCCCGACCGCAGCATCCGCGGGGATGTCCGGGATCTCGTTAATCCACAGGATGCCCGCGACGAGCAGGCCGAGGGAGATGGAGAGAATGACCGCCGGCGGATGGAAGGCTCGCGCGAGGACGTAGTACACTCCGAGGACCGTCACCGGGCCGAAGGCAATCCCGACCGCGACTTCGCCGATTCCCCGGTGGGCGAGCCGCAGAGGGGGCGCCACATAGAAGTACGCGACCGCGACGCCGACGAGGCCGAGCCCCAGGAGGGGGAGGCCGACGATGGACACCAGGTACAGACCGATGAGAGATCCGAGGAGGAGAAACGTCACGGCCACGGCGAGGTGCGTCCTCAAATTCAGCACGCCGCGGAACAGGACGCGACCTCCTCCCGCGAACGGGTTGAGGTGGCGAACCTGCAGATCGTTCCCGCTCCGATAATCCCAGGCGTCGTTCGCCATGTTCGTCCCGAGATGGATGAACACGAGGCCGAGCAACGAAAGGCCCAGCAGGCCGAGATCGATCCGGTAGCCCGCCTGGCGCGCCGCGAGGGCTCCGACGAAGCCGGGAATCAGAGAGGCGACGAGGAACGGCGCTCGGAGCGCCTGGACCCAGAGCCTCGCGACGGGCACCGGCCCCGGCGGGGTCAACGGCCGCGTCATGCCCATGAAGCCGACGTGGCGGCCCTCTCGTACGATCGGTCGCACCGTGAGCACGGCGCGGAAGGTCGACCCGTCCTTCCGCATGAGGGTGACTTCCTCCTCGAATTTTCCCTTCTCGAGGGCCTCGCGAAGGAGGCGCGGGACCAGCGTCGGGACGTTCTTGGGCACGTGGAACATGGCGACGGACATCTTGCCGATGACCTCGTCTTGCGTCCATCCGAACAGGTCGGCGGCATCCGCCGCGTACTCTTGGACGATGCCCTGCGTGTCGCAGGTGATGACCGAGGTCCTCGACTCGAAAGGCGGTCCGGCCATCGCAGATGCCTCGGGTGCGTCTCAAGGACGCCGCGGCGGTTCCAAGGGATGCGTCATCCCCATGAAGCCGACTTGCTTCCCGTCCCGATACACCGGGCGGACCGTGAGGCGCGCGCGGAAGACGTCGCCGTCCTTTCGTCGCAGCGTCACCTCTTCCTCGAACTTGCCTCTCTCGACCGCCTCCTTCAGGAGACGCGGGACGAGGGTCGGCACGTTCTCCGGAAGATGGAACGTGGCCACGCTCAGCTTCCCGACGACCTCCGCGGGCGACCAGCCGAACAGCTCACCGGCGTCCGCCGCGTACTCTTGCACGATCCCTTGCATGTCGCACGTGATGACGGACGTCTGGGCGTTGAATGCCTTCTTCGCCATGGGCCTCTCCAAGGAAATCGAGGGGCCACACGTATAAGTGAGTTCTGGTTTACCTGTCAACCATCCGCCGATGAAGCGCCTCGAGCTCACCGTGCCCACGTCGCTCCTCGACGACCTCGAGATCCTGAGCGACCGCTTCTTCCGTCACAACCGTTCCGTCCAAGTCCTCCAGTCCTTTTCCTTGCGCCCGCAAACGAACGCCCTGATCGTCCGCGTCCATCGGAAGGGCCCGTTCAAGGACGAGGCGACGGTTCGGCGGGAGGCCCGGGCGATCGCGCGTCGATATCGCGTGACGCGCTTCGAACTCCTGTCCACGGATCGGACCCACGGAGAATACGTCGCGTGGATCGAATGGCGCTTGCCCGAGCGACTTCGGGGCCTCCTCGGCGAGGAGTGGTCCGGGGCGGTGCCCCTGGAGGTCGCGGCGGTCGGGGCCGGCGAGGCCCGCGTGGTCCTCTTGGCGTCGGAGAAGGTCCTCCCCGCCTTGAGCCGATTCCTCGATGACGTGGAGGCCCCGTACCGGATTCGGACGATGAAGAACGCGTCCCTGGAGGCTTGGCAGCCTCTCGCTTCTCTGACGCAGCGGCAGCGGGATCTCCTCGAGCTCGCGTTTCATCTCGGTTACTACGCGAGTCCCGCGAAGGCGTCGTTGCGACAGATCGCCGGCTTGGTCGGGATCACCCGCGCGGCCGTGTCGAAGCACCTCCGGGCCGCGGAGCGAAAAATCTTTGCTGCGGCTTTGGGCGGGGACCGCTGACCCTATTGCTGCCGAGCCATCTGCCGTTGAGCGTGCTTGATTCATCCCAGGATGAGCGCGTTCTATCGCGATTGCTCAGAATCAATTTCGAGAGGAACCGCGCCACGAAATGTTCCGTCTTCCATATACTTAAGTGGATTGCGCTCAATCCCTTCGCGTGGCGAGGGGGTACCGCCGGAAGCGGTTCTATTCCACGGCCAACCGAATCCTCGCCCATCTGTCGGCCACGGCGTCTCACGAGCCCACCAGCCTGAGCGGACTCACGCAGGAAGGGATCGCCGCGGCGACCCATTCCGGGCGTACGACCGCGACGAAATGGCTCGCGCGCATGGAATCGTCCGGCCTCGTGGTCGGCGAGCGCGCGCACGTGCCGGGCCATCGCGTCCGGAAGACCGTATACCGACTGAGTCACGAGGGATGGGTCCAGGCGATGAAGCTCCGGTCCCGGCTGACCTCGGACATCGTGGAGGTCCTCGCCCCGGGCCTCGACCCGACGCCGATGCGGGTCGCGGAGATCCCCGAGATTTTCCCCGCCTACGTTAACATGACGGCCGCGGTCTCTCTCGTGCGGCGCGGCCGGCTCGACTTCACGAAGCTCCAGGGCATCGGCTCCGGAGGCGTCGCACCGCTCCTGTGGGGCGACACGTTGCGGCGGCTCGGTCGCGTCTTCGGCCGCACCGAGGAATTCATGGAGCTCGATGCATGGGCCTCCTCGCCTTCGTCCCTCCTGATCGTGACGGGCATCGCGGGGATCGGGAAGAGCTCCCTCGTCGCGAGCTGGCTCGTCCGACAGCGTCCGCGGCCGTACATCTATTGGTTCGAAATCCACGACGGCACGACGCGGCCGATCCTCCTCGAAGACCTGGCTGCCTTCCTCACCCGACTCGGTCGCCGGGGCCTGAAGAATCTTCTCGCCGAGCATCGGGCGGCGGACCCTCAGGTAATCACCCGCGTGCTCTCCCACGACCTGCGAGAGGTCCCGATCCTCGTCGTGCTCGACAACTACCAGCGCGCGACCCCCGACCTCGCGCGGTTCATCGCTGGGCCGCTCCTCGAGCTCGTCCATGCGGCCTCGACCAAGGTCCTCCTGATTTCCCGCACGGGACCCGCGAGCCTCATGCGGCGCAAGGTCGCGAAGGAATCGCGGGCCGCGGTCCTCCATGTGCACGGGCTCGACCTCGAGGCGTCGCTCTCCCTGCTCCGAGCGAAAGGATTTGCCGGCGACGACGTCGCGCTCCAGCGGGCCGCGAGTTCGGCGCGGGGCCATCCGATCCTCCTGTCGTTCGCGGCGCAGACCGGTTCGAGCGTGAGCGGGGAGATGACCCGCTATCTGGAGCGCGAGATCTGGCGCACCCTGTCGAAGGACGAGCGGACGATCCTCGAGGCGTCGTCGTTGTTCCGCGGCCTCATCCCCGCCGACAGCCTGCATTGCTTCTCCGACGAATGGCAGGCCGCCATCCACGGACTCCAGGCCAAGAACCTCCTTGCGCCGACGATCTCCGGCGGCGTCGTCGTGCACGATACGATCCGCGAATACATCCGAGAGCGCCTTCCGGGGGCGCGTCGGCGATCGTTCCATTCGCTCGCCGCGGTCTACTTCATGGACGGTTCCGAGATGCGAGACCGGCTCGAGGGGATGTACCATCTGATCGAAGCCGGCGACATGAAGGCCTTCGGCGATTATTTGGCCCAAACGGGCGGCGCGCTCCTCGACTCCGTGCCGGCCTCTGAACTCCTGACGGTCTTGCGTAAGATCGACCGCACGGCCCTGGATCCGCTCTCCGCGTGCATCCTCCCGGAACTCATGGGCGACACCTTCCGGGCGCTCGGAGACCTCCAGCCTTCCATGCTGGAATATCGTCACGCGGTCCAACAGTCCGAGGCGAGTCGTCGGTCCGATCGAGTCCCGCGGCTGCTCCGGAAGATCGCATCGATCGAACGGTGCCGCAAGGAGAACGCGAAGGCTCTCGGCCATCTCGTCGAGGCGCAGGCTCGGCTGGAGGCCCACCCCGACCCCGCGGAGCGAGGCGAGGTCCTTCGGGAACTTGCGCTCCTGGAGAAAGACCAGGGGACCCTCGCGGAGGCGGTCGTCCACATGAACCAGGCGGTCGACCTGGCGACGGAAGTCTCCGAGCCTGGGGCCCTGGCGCGCTCGCTGACGGCGCTGGGGGCCATCGAGGGCATCCGGGGGAACTTCGAACGGGGATTGGAGGTCAAACTCGAAGGCCTCCGCATCGCCGAGCGGGGTGGTAACCTGACGGAGATCGCGCGCGCGTGCATTTCCGCGGGCGTGTCCCTCCACGAGCTCCGGCGGTACGAAGAGAGCCTGAAGTACTACGACCGCGCGCTCCAGATCGGCCGGCTCGTCGGGAACATCCGCCTCCAAGGCTACGCGCTCATGGATCGGGCGGCCGCCATGATGGATATCGGGTTGTACGAGGACGCGGGACCCGTGATCGAAGAGGCCAAGCGGCTCATCCAGGTGCTCGAGGAAAAGGACTCTCTTTTTATGATCGACATCTCGGACGGGCAACGAGAGATGGGACTGGGCCGATGGACCCGCGCGACCCGTCTCTGGGACCGCGGTCTCCGCGGGCTCAAGGAATTGGGGAGCGTTTCCGATTACGCAGAGGCGCTCACATACGTCGGTCGCTTCTATGTCGAGAAAGGCGAATTCGAGCCCGGATTGCGGTTTCTCGAAGAGGCCCGGGGCATCGCCCAAACGGTCGGGATCGCGTCCCTGCTCTCCGAGATCCAGGCCCTGGTGACCCAGGCCGAGGCCAAGGATCACCACCCTCCTCCGGCGCGGCTCGCGGATAACTAGTGCGGCTCTTTGGGCGGCCCGTCCATTTCGTTCACCTCGCGGACGGCGACCGCCCTGTTACCGGATTTAAGAATGACGGGACTTGTTCCGTTTTGACCCCGGTGGGCCTCGCTCCCCGTCGAAGTTAAGGGCGAGGCCGCGATGCGCCGACATGGTCGCTTTTCCGGACCCGCGACGTCGTCACCCGTTCCACATGCACGACATGATTCTCGGCCAGCCCGCGTTCGTCGAGGAGGCGTTGCAGCGGACGGCCGCGGCCGATCGGGGTTCGTTCCCCGGGAGACCGCGCCGTCTCGTCCTCACGGGATGTGGGACGTCGTTCCATGCGGCGATGTACGGGGCCCGTGTCTTTCAAGAGGTCATGCCCTCCGTCCCGGTCCTCGCGATCCATGCGTACGATCTGGCGTACGGCTCATCGGTGCCGGCGAGTGCGACGGTCCTCGGGGTGAGCCACAGCGGCTCGACGCCGACGACGAACCGGGCCCTTCGCCGCGCCCGCCGCCGGGGTTGCCGCACTCTTGCGGTGTGCGGTCTCCCGAGCTCCGCGATGGAGCGATTGGCGGACCAAACCTTGGTGATTGGCTCGACCCACGACCACTCGTGGGCGAACACGATGAGCTATACGACGCAGCTCACGGCCTTCGCCGCCCTCGCATCGCAATCAAGATCGAACCTGGGGTCCTCGATCGAACCGTCCCTCCGAAGACTCGCCCGGTCCCTCGGGACGACACTGGGTTGCGAGTCCCGCGTTCGACGACTCGCGACGCGGGTCGCGCACGAGGCTCGCGTGACGTTCCTCGGCAGCGATCTCGACGAGATCACCGCGCTCGAGGCCGCGCTCAAGATCCGCGAGACGTGTAGTCTGCCGGCGAGCGGCTACCACACCGAGCAATTCCTCCATGGCCCCTTTCTCTCAATCGACGACCGGGAGTCCATCGTGATGCTGCGCTCTCGAGAGGACGGCCCGCGCAGCGCGGCGATCGCGCGCGCGCTCGAAGCCTCCCGGGCAAGGGTCGTCACGGTGGGGGAGTCTGCCCGCGCGAAAATCCGATTACCGGCGATGCCTCGAATCCTTCGGCCGATCCTCTCCATCGTGCCGTTGCAGTTCCTCGCGTACTACGCAGCGCTCGCACGGCGCGCGAACCCGGACATCATGCGGACGGATATTGCCCGACTTCGTGCGGGGGTGGAGGCGCTCTTTCACTGACTCCGACGTCGGGTGGCACGCCGACGACGGTCTTCGCCTCGGTCCCGTTTCGCAGGAGCAGCTGGAGGAGCATCTTCCCGTTGCCGTACATGATCTGGAACCGGTCGACCTCCGACTTATAGAGGCGCGCGGGCCTCCGCCGGCCCTCCGTGACGAACCCCGCTTCGGAGATCAGGTCCAGCGAGACGAGCCGTCGGATGCGGCGGTAGCAGGCGGCAATCGGCACGCGGTACCGGGTCGCGATCTCCTGCGCGGTCAGGCTCTCTTGATGCAGTGCGATGAGAATCCGGAGCGCGTGATCGTCGAGGAGAGACTGTCCGTCCGAGTCGTACAGCAAGAGGTCTTCGGCCAGGAGTCGGGGACGAGGTGCCGGAGAACCTCCATTGGGCGGTCCCACCGATGCCACGCGGCCGATTCGCGCTCGCCTCTCTAAAAGCCCTAGGCTCCCGTTATCACCATTGAGCGAGAGATAGGCACGACGAACGGGGGTGACCCTCAGCCTTCGAGGGACTTCTTGACGTTCGTCGCGAACTCCTCCGTCTGCGCTTTCAGCCGTGATTTCATGAAGTTGTCCATGATCCGCGAAAGCGGCCCCTTCGCCTGGACGGTCATCGTGTACGTCACCTTCGTCGCCTTCCCGTCCGGCACGAGGTCGATGGTCCCTGTGATGTCCATGTTCTCCGCTTGACCGCGGAACTTCCCGTGCTTCAACGGGACCTGCTCGAGCGTCTCGGTGAGGACCTCGATGTCCTGAGACAGCGGGCCGATCTTCACCTTCAGGTTCCAGCGGGCGCGGGTCTCGTCCAGGATTTCGACCGATTGAACACCGGGGACGCAGCCACCGATCATGCGCATGTCGCTGACGAACGCCCACACTCGTTCGATCGGCGCACGGACCTCGAACGTCGCGGTGCCTTCGGGCATGTTGGGCGGTGGAACGCAACGGTTGTCAAATACTTTGCAGCGACACCATCAGGGTTGTGCCCGGAGCGGACGACGGTTTCGCGGCAGCGTTCCGTCTCGACATCAATTCAATAAGAGAAAGGGGCCGAGGTCCTCCCCCATTTTGCCTCGGCGGGTGGGGTTCGCGAGAGTGGACTCAACCTTTCCGGAGAAACGGAAGGCCCGTGCGCTTGTTCACGCCGACCTTTCGATTCTTCGGCATTTCGTCCATCGGTTTGCCGCTTTTCGGTTTCCGCTTGCTGAAGAAGTAGATCGTTACTTTCGGTCCCTTCTTCAGTTTCACGTCTCGCGAGTACAGCGTCCATCCCTGGTACGTGTACGGCATGTTTGACCTCGGTCCTCCATACACATAGGGGTCAAAAGCGTTTCCCTTCCCGTATCGGCGTCTGACAAGAACGTCGAGATAGCCATTTTGAAGCCGTAATATAGCGCATCCTGGGCTTATGGAGGCGCGTTGGCAAGAAAGCGGGATAATGTCTCGGACCCGCTCGAGGCACCGCGAAGGCTGCCAGGGGCGGTCCCGATAATCAATTGAGAGAACGGCTCCGATGGCGTTTTCAATTTCCTCAGGAGGGAGGCGAGGTAACCATGTAGACGAAGCTCAACGTCACCGACTGCGATGATAGAAAACCCGCATGGAGCTGCGGCCTCCGGGATTCCGATGCGTACTCGAGCACAGCGGTGCGTCCCGCCGAGCTGCAATGAGTACGCGTCCTACGATCTTCTTCGCGCATGACGTCCGCGCGGGTTGAATAGGGCCTCCGCATTGCCGTCCGCGTGGGCGCGAGATTCTCAGAGCTCGCGGAGCGTCTCGGCGCAGACCAGATCGCAACGGGTTCCGCAATCGCGCCCCGGTACCGGCTCGATGCGCTCCGAGCCCATCGTGGGTCCGTCCTCCCGGAGGATGGCGTCGATCCCGCGGCGGTCGTCTGGCCCCGCTCGACGGAAGATGTCTCCATGGTCGTTCGCTTCGCCGCGCATGCGGGCCTCTCGATCGTGCCGTGGGGTGGCGGTACCGGCCTGATGGGCGGCGCTCGACCCTCGGCCGATTCGATCGTCCTCGACATGCGTCGGATGCGACGAGTCCTGTCGATCGACCGAGCCTCGAACCGAGCAACCGCGGAGGCCGGCATCGTCTTGGAGGCGCTGGATCGCCGACTGCGAAAGAAGCGTCTCACCCTCGGCCACGATCCGTGGTCTCGCCCGCGCGCGACCCTCGGAGGGGCGATCGGGACAAACGGGATCGGGTACGCGGGATACCTCCGCGGGACGATGGGGGATCAAGTCCTCGGGCTCGAGGTCGTCCTCGGAGACGGGACCATCGTACGCACCCGTCCCGCGGTGCGATCCACGACCGGTCTCGACCTGAAGCGGCTGTTCATCGGAACGGAGGGGACGCTCGGCATCGTGACCTCGGCGACCCTTCGCGTGTTCCCTATCCCGGAGCGGGAGGAAATCCATGCGTTCGCGATTCGTGATTTTCCGCGGGGACTTGCCGCCCTCGTTCGAATCTATGACGACGGCCTCACTCCAGCGGTGATGGATTTCGAAGAGACCTTCGCGGGGCCCTCGTTGCCGTGGCGATCCGAGGGCGGGCCGCCCATCCTCTATCTTGGGTTTGCGGGATCTCGCGCGGTTGTCGCCGCCTCCTGGCGGGTCGCTCGCCGTCGTCTTCGCGGGGCCGCCGCCCAATCCGTCCCGGACCGCGAAGCCCGGGAGTACTGGCGGACTCGGCACGACATCATCTACGCGCATGACGAAGTCGCCCCCGGCGTGACGCGCGCGGATGTGCGCCTGAAGGACTTCATTTTCGACTATGTCCACGTCGCGCTGCCGAGGTCGAAAATCCTCTCCTACCGACAGTCCGGCCTCGCGATCCTGCGACGACACGGCGTCCGGCCGATCGGTTTCGGCGTCTGGACGCAACCCGAGCTCGTCTCCCTCGAGGTCCTGCGATCCGTAGGTCAGGATCGAGCGGCCGCGCGCGCGGCGGTCGCCATCGCGATCGATGAGGTCATCCGACGCGCCTTGGCGCTCGGCGGCACGATGGAATATGTGCATGGCGTCGGCGTGAAGCTCGCGCACCTCATGCCCGACGAACTCGGGACGGGCCTCGAGGTCGCGCGCCGCGTGAAGGCCGCGCTCGATTCCGAGGGCACGCTCAATCCTGGGAAACTCGAGCTGTGATCCCCGGGATTGTGCGTACGATTCTCCCGGGGCAGGTCTATCTTGCGAAACCTATATGAGCGGCTCATTCAGCGTAATATATATAAATCAGAACATAACTGCTCCTTCCAAGGTAGGGATTGGATGCGTGAACCACCGCCCCCGATGATGAGTGCGCCAATGATGATGGATCGAAGGAAGATCATGATTGCCGCGGTCATCGCGCTAGGTCTCTTGTTTCTCATGATCGGCGCGATCCTCGTCGACGTGAGCCGAACGGCACCGAGACCCGGCGAGCCGGCGGACGCGGCGCTGGCCCGGGCGGACCTGGCGAATGTCTGGGGCCCGCTCGTCGCCCACTTCGGGATCTTCCTGTTCGTCCTGGGTCTCTTCGCCGCCGCCGTCTACGCGGAGGATCTGGACGTCTTTGTCCGGTTGTTCCTCCTGATCGTCGCGTTCGTCGCCCTCTTGCTGGTCCTCGCGAACTCCCCCACGATCTTCGGGTGAGGTGGCACGATGGCGGGAATGGGCGATAGACTCTGGGACATCGGCCGGTCGCCGGCCCAGCACATGACCGTCTTGGTGTTCGGCCTGCTCGCGCTCCTGACGGGGATCGTCGCGACCTCGATCCTCGCCGTCGCTGGAGGCGGCGGTGGGGCCACGTCGATCATCATGGCGGCCCTGATCCTCCGAGGCATCGGCGGCTTCTTCGTGACGCTTGCGCTGTTCCTCGGAGCGTACGCAGCGTCGGGCGATTCCTGGACGACGACCGTCTGGCGAATCGCGCAGCTGCTAGCGGCCGTCCTGGTCCTGATCTTCGTCTTCTGAGTTCGGGACCGACCACCAGGCGGCGCGGGGCGCGCCGCCTCCTTCCACGTTCGGCGTTCTCCGGCGCAACGCCTCGTTCGGGCTACTGTGCAATCCCCGTGGTCACGGAGAAGATGGGTGGCAAAAAGTCGCTGATCATCTTCCACGATTCGCCTTCGTCGCGGCTCGCAAAGAGCTGCCCCGTGTTCGTCCCGGCGTAGACACCGATCGGATCCGCCTCATCGACGGCCATTCCTTCCCGGAGAACCCCAAGGTAAGCGCCCGGGCCGGGCAAACCCTTCGTGGAACGTCGCCACGCTTTGCCCCTGTTCGTCGTCTTCCAGACGGCCATCTGCCCCTTCGGGAACACGCGGTTCCCAGCGCCGACCAACGGCGCCACGAACGCGGTGTGCTTCTGCCTTGGATGCACGGCGATTGGAAATCCGAAATCGGACGGCAGGCCTTTCGTGACTTCCGTCCATTCTCCACCGTCCGGTCCGCGATGGTAGGTCCCACAGTGATTCTGCTGGAAGAGGGAGCCGTCCCCGGAGGCGTCCCAGGCGAGCTTGTGCACGCACTGGCCCCACTCCGGGTACTTGTTCGGGAGGAACTCTGCCCGCACGCCGCGGTTCTCCATCGTCCAGCTGCGTCCGCCATCCCGCGTCTCGAACGCTCCGACGGCACTGATTCCCACGATGAGATGCCTCGCGTTCCGCGGGTCGACGAGCACGGAGTGGAGGCACAGCCCCCCGCCACCTGGTTGCCACTCCTTCCTCGTCGGATGATAGTTCAACGAACCCAAATCGTGCCACGTGTCCCCGCGGTCGTCGCTGCGGAACAAGGCCGCGGGCTCGGCGCCCGCGTAGATCGTGTCTGGCGCTTCCGACGGTCCCGGTTCGATATGCCAGATCCGGGACACGCTGAGATCGGAGCCCTCCTTGAACTTGGGGAAGGCTTGCGTCGCCTTCGGCTCCTCCTCTGCGCGGCCGCGGTAGATCGCCGGTCCCCACGGTTCGCTTCCCATCGGGGCGGACGCGTAGACGGTTCGGCCGTCCCGCGGATCCAGGATCATGTGATAGACGGCCCCGCCCTCCATGAACGGGCCCGCGACCGACCATTTCTTTCGATCCGGAGAATGGAAAAGGAATCCGCCTTTCTTCGTCCCGACCGCGACGACCACGCTGCCTTTCTTGATCGAACGAGCCATGTCAACCACCGGCGACGCTGGGGAGGATGTGGACGACATCTCCGGGATTCAGTTTCGATTCCGGCAAAGATGCTCGGATGAGTTCCTCGTTCACGAAGACGTTCACGTACGGACGGCGCCGGCCCGCCTCGTCGACGACGCGATCCCGGATTCCCGGGAAGCTCGCTTCGAGGGCGCGCAACATCGCGGCGACGTCCGTCGTCTCCAGGACGACTTCGTCCTGGCCGTCCGTGTAGGAACGCAACGCCGGCGGGATCCGCACGAGCACACCCGCTCGGGCGATTTCCTTGGGCGAGATATCGGAGATGATTCTTCCCCCCGCACCGCATCGACCGCGAGACGAAAAGCCTTTGGCCGGCGTCCGCGGGCCGGGATGCGGAAGGCCTTATCTCGTCCCAGTCGCTCCCGCGGGCGATGGACACCCAGGACATCTTGGACGCCGCCCTCCGGCTCGCGAAGCAATCCGAGATTCCCTCCGACACGACGATCAACGTGCCCGCCAAGAACGTGCGCCGCGCGCTGTTCGGCATCGACGTCGAAGCGGCGGATCTCTGGATAGCGAAGGAAAAGGGGTACGATGTCGTGATTGCCCACCATCCGACGGGAGGGTCGGCGACCCTCGACTTTCCGAAGGTCCTTGTGAAGCATGCGGACATCCTGGCCCGCCACGGAGTGCCGCGGCCGGTCGCGGATGCCGCGGTCCGGGAGATGCAAGAGGATCGCGAGCAACGAGCCCACGCGGAGAATTACGACCGGCTCCCGTCGATCGCGCGATTGATCGGGATCGGCCTCATGTGCATCCACAACCCGTGCGACGAAATCGGTCGACGCGTAATGGACGAGACGCTCCGCGCCAAGTTGAAGCCGAATCCACGAGTGCGCGATGCGATCGACACGCTCTACACGATCCCGGAGTTCCAGGCCGCGAAGACGCGTATCGCGGTCCGCATGGGGAAGATCGACAGTCCGCTCGGAAAATGGGCGGTCCACCACGGCGCGGGGACGAACGGAGGGCTCCCTGTCGCCCGAGCGGCCTTCGAGCACGGCATCGACACGGTTTTCTATATCCACATTGATGCGGGGGCCCTCCGGCGGTTGTGGGAGCTCTTCGGGCGCGAGGGTTCGAAGAACCTCGTGGTCACGGGGCACGTGGCTTCGGACAGCATCGGCATCAACGCGCTCGTCCGCGAGCTCCGCGCGCGCGGGCTTCGCATCGACACGTACAGCGGAATTGTCGATGTCTGAGCATTATTATTATCATAATCCTGCATAATATTCAATGGGAAGCCTTAACTAGGTCTCCCCGATACCGAGGCGAAGGGGTTCCGTCTGCCGTTCGAAATCGTCATCGTGAGCAACACCCCTCTCACGCCGCTCAAGGACATCGACGACGTCGCGCTCCTGTTCCTCACGCAGATCGGCTACATCCCGAAAGGGTACGATCCGAAGACGGACGCGAGTTCCGTGCGGGACTCCGTCCCGTACCGGCTGTTCGTCGAATGCCTCCTCGGTCGGTTGGATAAGGGTTGGACGGTCGAGCAGCTCGCCGCGAAGTTGAAGACGACGAAGGCGACGATCTATCGCCACATCAACAAGTTGAAGGAGATGGACCTCCTCGACGAGGTGAACGTCACGGAGCGTAGCTCGGTCCGGAAAGGGTACCGCATCCGATACGGGAATCTATCGAAGGCCTGGAATTTCGTCGAATCGAACGTGGAGATCGCGATGGAGAATTACCGCAAGACCGTCGACCATCTTGAGAAGCTCGCTGAGCAACGGAGGTGAGGACGTTGGCTGATGAGATTGTTTCGCTCACGAAAGGGTCCCGGTACCGGATCGAGTCGATGGAGACGCGGGACCGCACGAAGGTCACGAAGGGCATTTTCCGGGGATACGCGACAATCGGGACGGACGACGCGATCGTCGTGGAACTGGATGAGAGCCACCAGGAGCTCAAGGGAAAGCTGCGCCTGATCCCGTTGCATGTCGTGCTCGCGGTCGACATCTTGGAGCAAGTGCCGGGCGACGCGCCGAAAGTCGAGAAGCACGGCACGATGTACGGCTGATCCCGCTGGGCGAGGCCAAGGTTCTTGCCCGAGAGGGAGGATGTCGGACCCATGGGTTCTCCTCGCATCGGACGGACGGGCCTCCGATCGCCCCGGGGCTGGCTGTTCCTCGCATTCCTCGGAGTGTCGCTGTACCTCACGTCTCAGCTGCTGCGACTCTATCCCGCTCGCGTCGCCGAGATCGTCGTCCTTCCCGCCGCGGAGGTGAAGGAGATCCTGGCGTTGACGTCCGGTCTCGGCCAGCTCCTCTTCTTCTGCGGTTTGGTCGCCGCGCTCTGGCGGGCGAACCTCGCCGCGGGCGCGTCCAACGCGGGGATCCGCGGTCTCGCATTCGGCGTCGCGGGGGTCGGCACGCTCGGCGTGTTCGAGTTCGCGCTCTTCCTCGATTGGCTCGGGGCGGCGTTGAACCCGATTGGCGTGTTGGCGCAGACGCCGGTCCTCGACACCGGGGTCATCGCGGGCACCGCGCTCGCGTTCGCGGGCCTGGCCTCTCTCGTGGTCGGCTTTGCACAGTCCACCGACCTGTTCGGCCGGAGGGAGCGGAGGGTTCCCGCACCCGCGGCCCGGAAGGAGGAGACTGGCTGATCCTCGCGGGTCCCGATCACGATGGCCAGAGGTCTCGGAAGGCCGCCGCGTTGGCCTCCGCGCCGCCCGAGCCTTTGGAGGATCCGTTCCTCACTTCGTTCCTCGCCGAACTGCGAGAGGGCGTGCCCACATCGAAGGACGAACTCCAACTGTTGAAACGCCGCGTCGCCCGGTCCCACGGGCTCGGGGGAATCCCCAGCGACTCGCATCTCCTGCGTCGGCTCCCTCCCTCGGTCCGTGAAGAATTGGTGGACCTTCTCCGGATCAAACCCGCGCGCACGGCGAGCGGCGTCGCCGTCGTGACGGTCATGACCGCGCCGCATGCCTGCCCCCACGGGGTGTGCACTTTCTGTCCCGGTGGACCGAGGATGGGGACGCCGCAGTCGTACGTCGGCACAGAACCGGCGGCGCGACGCGCGTCGGACCACGGCTACGATCCCGGAGCCCAGATTGTCGCACGTCTCCGGTCGCTTCAGGAAATCGGACACCCGACCGACAAGGTCGACCTGATTGTGCTGGGAGGCACCTTCACGTCTCTCGACCGCGGGTACCAGGAGTCGTTCGTGAAAGGCTGCCTCGACGCGATGAATGGCTTCGTGTCGGATTCGATTGTCGCGGCCCAGGTGGCGAACGAGAGCGCCGCGGCCCGATGTATCGGTCTGACGATCGAGACGAAGCCCGATTGCTTCCTCGGGTTTGAGGTCGACACGTGCCTCGCGCTCGGCACCACGCGCGTGGAGCTGGGCATCCAGTCGACCCACGACGACGTCCTCGAGGCGGTGCACCGCGGCCACACGGATTCCCAGAGCCGCGCCGCGATGGGCCGCGCGAAGGCCGCCGGCTTGAAGGTCGGCGCGCACATGATGCCGGGCCTGCCCCGATCGGACTGCGAACGCGACTTCGATTCCTTCCGCACGTTGTTCGACGATCCGGACTACCGGCCGGACTTCCTCAAGATCTACCCGACGCTCGTCCTGCCCGGGACGGCCCTGTACGGGCAGTGGAAATCTGGCCGCTACACACCGCTCACGACAGAAGAGGCCGTCGACCTGATCGCCCGCGTGAAGGCGATCGTCCCGCGGTGGTGTCGGATTCAACGCGTGCAGCGAGAGATCGGCGCGCCGGAAATCCAAGATGGGCCGAAGAAGGGGGACATCCGCCTCCTCGCGCGTGAACGACTTCGTGCGAGCGGACGGAGATGTGTGTGCGTCCGGTGCCGCGAAGTCGGATTTCGCGGGATCGAGCCCCGTCCTGAGGCTTTGACATTATTGCGATGTGACTACGTGTCCTCGGGAGGTCACGAGGTATTCCTGAGCATTGAGGACCCCGGTCTCGAAGTGCTCGTCGCGTACGCCCGGCTTCGGATCGACACGGCCGGCGCGACGGTCCGCGAGCTGAAAGTGTTCGGTCCGATGGTGAGGATTCACGAAGCGGCGCACGACCGTTGGCAGCATCGCGGGTTCGGTCGTCGGCTGATGCAGGAGTGCGAGCGCCTCGCCAAAGACGGATTCGGTGCCCGCTCGGTCCGTGTTACCGCGGGAGTCGGCGTCCGCGGTTACTATCGCAACCTCGGCTACGAATTGCGGGCGCCGTACATGGTCAAGCCGTTGTAATCAGGCAACTTCCTTGATCCAGCCGAGCCGTCGGAGTTTGCTCGCCTCGACGTCTGCGGCGTTGCGGAACGACGACTCCGCTTCCGCCAAGTAGTCGACCGCGAGACGCAGGCCCTCCTTCGTCGGTGCCTTGACGTCGATCCCCGCGCGCGTGAGTTGCTGCCGGACAATCGGCATCGCGGCCTCCTGGCCTCCCATGAACTCGCAGAAGTCCACGATAATCTGGTCCGTGACCGCGATGAACGGATTCCATGTCTCTTCGACGGCGTCGCGCTTCATGACTTTCGCATCGGCTTTCGCAATCATCGCCTTCGCGAGTCCGAGGAACCCCGCTTCGACGTTGAGGCCCGTTTTCGCAGAGCTCACGAAGCCATCCACTTGGAGGACGTCCTTCAGATCGTCGAGATCTTCTTGGACCTTCCGACGGGACTCGGCGAGGTCCACCTTGTTCGCGACGAGGACGATCGGGATCGGGTCGGTCACGGAGAGGAGATGCGGAATCCAATACTCATGGAGGCTCTCGGCGGTCTCCGGGCGGGTCACGTCGTAGACCAGGAGCGCGCCTTTCGCCCCCTGGAACGAACTCTCTTGGATCCCCCGGTACCCCTTTTGGCCCAGGACGTCCCAGATCATGAACGTCATGTCGGTCGCCTTGCTGGGCGACTCGATTCGCAAGTCTTTCTTCGTGACTTTCGTGCCGATCGTCGTGATGTAATCGTCCGAGAACTTGTCGACGACGAAGCGTCGGATGAGGCTCGTCTTCCCTACGGCGCCGTCGCCGAGGAGCAAGATCTTTCGCTTGACGTGGTCATCGACCATGACGGCATCGCTCCATGCAGGGGCCACTCTTATAACGCTTGCTGGCTCAATGTCAGCGATGCGAATACACGGCCTCAGTTCGGATGAAGCCGGAGCCGCGGGCGGATGAACCGCGCCGCGATCAGGTCCGCCTGCGGCAGAAGCCCCACGTTGCCGTCCCAAGTCGCGAGGATGTCCGAGTGCGACCGTTCGAATTCCCACACTGCGATTTGGAGTTTCCTGGGCAAGTTGTTCAGGTATCGGCCCACGATCACGGCCGCGAGGACCGTGTGCTGGCCGCGGAGCATCAGCACCTGGCGTTGCCCGAAGCGCAATTGCTCGAGGGTCCCGCCCCGATCGTCGAACGAGTCCCGCACGAACTCCTGGAGCACGATCAGCATCCCGCTCATGATGTCGCTGTCGTGGACCATGCCTTGCGTGCGGGACCAGTGGCGGATGAGCATTCCGCTGTCGTGCATTAGGTACAGTTCCTCGAGACGCGCACGTCGCGTCACGTACACGCCGAGGCCGAGCACCCCCGCGGCGCCGAGGCCCGCGGCCGCCGCCCAGACGGTATTCACGGGAGGCGGAGGCGCGACATATTTGAGTGCGAAGGTCAAGGACCGATAAATCGTCCGGGGATTCTGATCGAAGTTGTCGGTGTACGTGACCGTGATGGCGACGGTTGTGAAGACGGGATTCGCGGTCTGCGACGTCTCCGTCGTGTTTGCGTAGAACGACCAGTCCCCGATCTGGTTGTGAACAACTTCGCGATAGGTGCCGCTTGCTTGTTGCTGATATGCGAGCTCGGGACCGAAGACCGCGGTGATGCCGATCGTCGCAGCCATCACATCGCTGTTGTTCACCGGATCGTTCGCATATGGCGAATCCAGCCAGAACGTGAAGTCCACGTCGGGCGCATGGGAATCGTTGAGGATCACGGCGAGCTGATAGTACGAGCGTCGAGGGACCGCAGAAGCGAGAGAGGCCGCGAGCGTGAACGCGAGAAGGAGGAGGGCGACGCCGGAGATGAAGCGTGGTACTCGCCCTGTTCGATTTTGCACGGGTTGGAGCCCCCCCAACCGATTGTCCGCCACGCGGACGCCGACCACCGCGACCATTCGTGAGGGGTCTATTTAATCTTGCTATCGGTGCATCATCGGAAGGAAATTCGCGGGCTTCGTGATTCTCACGAACGGGATTGAGCGGTCACTGCACGCCCTTGTTCGATCCGCGGAGCCAGTCTCGAATGCCTGCGCCTTCGGCCGGAGCGCGGTGAGATACGCGAGCCCACTCCGGCGGGAGGCCGAGTGCCGTGGCCGCGGTCCGGATCGCGGAGCGTGTGAGACTCGTCTCGCGCGCAATCGTGTGAAGAGGCCAGACGACTGCGGCGCCCCCGAGGGCAGCGACCGTTGCTGAGTCGGGCCGAGCGACTCCGAAACCGGACAACATGGTGCGCCCTTCTGCGCGCTCGAGTGCCGCATGGAGCGGTACCAGGCTATCGAGGTGACGCCGCGCCAATCCCGGATGAGACCGCGCAACGCGTGTGCGGATTCGCATCGTGTCCTCGCGACTCATGATCACGTACTCGACCCGGTAGTCGAGATGGGCTTTTGCAGCTTTCGCGGCGAGGACGTCAGGTGATCCGTCGACTCCCGCGACGATGCAGTCCAGCACGCATCGTTTTCGTGCAATCATCGCGATGAGGGTACTCGCGAGTCCCCCCGAGTACGCGAGCGCGACGCGGTTGCGACCGTGGACCTCCCGCGCAATCTCATCTTCGAGGCGGCGGACGAAGGCGTCGACGTGGCGTGACGACGCCATGGGCTCACGCGCCGAACGTCTTGTCGCCGGTGAGGAGTTGCGTCAGCGTGTCGGCGAGCTCGGTCTCGGTCAGACGAATCTGCTTCTGCGAATCCCGCTCGCGGACGGTGACGCCTTTTCCTTCGAGCGACTCGTGGTCTACCGTCACGGTGAAGGGCGTGCCGATCTCGTCCATGCGAGCGTATCGTCGGCCGATTGACCCGGAGTCGTCGTAGAAGGCGGCGAGGCGTTTCCTCAGGCTTGCATGGAGCGCTTCCGCCTTTTCCGGGAGCCCGTCTTTGTTCACGAGGGGGAAGACGCCGACGCTCACGGGCGCGAGCCGCGGCGGGAGCCGCAACACGATCCGTTCGCCTTTGCTGTACGAAAGGTCGAGCAAGGCCCAAACGTTCCGGTCCACGCCGAAGGACAATTCGAGGACATGGGGAATGAGCCGCGATCCGTCGAAGGTGACGGACTGCTTCGCGTGAGACATGGCCTCGTGACCCTTCAGGTCGTGGTCCGTCCGGTAGTGGACGCCGCCGACCTCCTTGAATCCGCCGAGGCTCTCCTGTTTCACCTGGATGTCGAAGTGAATCTTGTTGTAAAACGCGCGCTCCTTCCCATCCAGCTCCGCAAAGCGGAATGCGTCTCGCGGAACGCGCAGCCGCTCAAGATAGAATCGCTGAACCGTCGCGAGGTGGTAGACGTACCAGATTGGCAGATCACGAGCGACGAGGTCCTTCGGGAGAATGTCGTGTGCGCCGGGCTGATTTTTCTCCGCGGCCCAGGCGATGCGAATCGGGGTGGATGCGATCGAGTCGAACGGCAGCGCGGCGGCGAACGTCGCGGGGTCGAAGAAGATCTGGAGTTCAGCCTGGAGGAATTCCCGCATGCGGTACGCGCCCTGGCGTGGGCTGATCTCGTTCCGGTACGCCCGTCCGACGATCGCGAGCCCCATCGGGAGCTTCCGGCGAAGAGCCTCGAACTCCCGCTTGAAATTCAGGTAGACTCCCTGGGCAGTCTCGGGCCGAAGGTACGCGCGATCCTTTCCGGTCGGCCCGACGTCGAGCGGGAACATCATGTTGAAGGGTCGCGCGGGCCCGAGTTCGCCTTTGCAGTTCGGGCAACGGATTTTCAACTCGCGGATTCGAGCGTCGAGCTCTGCGGGCGTGAGCCCTTCGTGTTCTTCCTGCGTCGCGGCCTCGAGCAGCTGATCTCCGCGGTACGATTCGCCGCAGCGCGTGCACGTGACCAGGAGGTCCGAGAAGTGGTCCACGTGGCCGGAAGCCTTGAGAGGCGCCTCCGGGAGGATCGTCGTCGTGTCGATGAGGTAGTAGTTGTCGCTCAATCCGAGGAACGTCTCGGTCCAGAGGTCTTCCCACCGGCGGCGCATCAGGACGCCGTTATGGCCGTAGTCGTAGAATCCCGCGAAACCTCCATACAAATCAACCGAAGGCCACAGGAAACCACGGCGGACGGACAACGACATCACGTCGTCGTAGGAGCCCATCGGCGCCAGAAAGTGGCGCCTCAGGATAAAGGATGGGGTGGGCCGCGGACGTTTCATCGGGTCGGGCGTGCGACGCTGCGCCGGCGTCCCCGGATCATCGACGCGTCCCGGACCGACGGAGCCGGTGCGGGCCACGATCGTCCCCCCGAGACGACGAGTCGGACATCGCTCGCGGAGGCGCGCACGAGGGAAGCAAACGCGTTCGGCCCGCCCGGGAGATCGAGGATGACGAGGTCGGCCCGCGCACCAACGCGAATCCCGGATCGAGCCTCCGGATTGGAGAGACGACGTCCGCGCAGCGCCATCTCGAAGATCTCGCGCGCCGGCACGCCGCCTTTCATCCGGGCGACTCGATACGCGAATTCCATCTCTCGCAGGAGGGACGGCGTGTTGATCATCGCGTTGTCCGTTCCCAGACGGAGCTCGATGCCGTGCCCGAGCATGCGCGGAATGTCCGGTGTCAACCCGAAGAACGCGTTCGAGCGCGGACATACGACGATCGGGACGTCGGCGTCGGCGCACCGCTCGAAGTCCGCGTCCGTCGCCTGGACCATGTGGACGAGGAATGCGGGCTTCAGGTCCAGGACCGTTTCGACATCTTCTCGCACTCGTTCGGAGCAATGGATCGCGAAGATCTTCTTCGCCCGTCGCACGTCCGCGGCGAGATTCTCGATCGCGTCACGCGGCCAATCGATGTACGAGCTCACTGCGATCCCGTCCGATGCGCGCAGGATCGCCGCCACCTCTCGCGGATCGTAGGATAGCTCGATGGGCCGACCGAGGGCAATCCCTTGGATGGGCAGAGCGGCGGCCGCCGCGTAGAGGAGTTTGAGTCCCTTGAGTCCCCCTTCACGGAAATCGGAGAACCCTGTGGTCCCGGTCCTCACCATCGTCGCCATGGCCCGTCGCATCGCGGCGATCACCGCGGCGTCTTTCGCCTTCGCGAGGACGCGGTGCTTGAGGCCGTGCGGCGGTGCGACGAGCTCCTCGAGCGTCCCTTTCAGTTCCTGCGTCACGATCGCGTCGCCGAGGTGCGTGTGCGCGTTCCACAGTCCCGGGACGATGAGGCCTTCCGCGAGCGGAGTCCGAGCGCGCCCGGGGCGGACCTC
>Ga0209058_1001248_pt1 | contig 21741 bp, 9 predicted proteins | sample GraSoiAngelo_147_FD_185904 | JGI IMG/M metagenome (GOLD analysis project Ga0209058, IMG submission 185904) | Grasslands soil microbial communities from the Angelo Coastal Reserve, California, USA - 14_1009_05_40cm (SPAdes) (version 2) | ecosystem: Environmental > Terrestrial > Soil > Grasslands ... | reverse complement strand
ATGGCCAAGCTCGCTAACACCACGGCCACCAGCCTCAAAGGCTGGGCCTGGAAACCCAGCTAGCCTCCCCCCCTCTGCTTGGGCCAGAATGACTTTCCAATGCTCGGATTCTTCGACCATCGGAGACTATGATTCTTTCGACCTAAGCTCAGAACCTTCTCAATGTCTCTTCCACTTAGAAACGTCTCGTCTAAACTTGGTCGAATTCCCAGACGCGTCTTCAGAACTCATTACACTGATAGCCCACCCAGATTAGAGCTGTTGATTTAGGTTGTTCCCCGCGAGACACGGGGCAACCTGAGTGTTGTTGAGGATATCTTTGCCATGAATCATAGAGAAGAATGTAGCGGGAACTAATCAAGACATAAAAGAGACGGGCCTTAAGAACAATCAGGGTTGCTGAGGGTAGTGACGATTCCAACTTGCTTAAGTAATTGTCAAACCTGCCCTATTGAAAGATTCGTAAACGAGGATGGGAGGTGAAACGTCAGAAATGAGTAGCCTTCTGGACATAGTAATTTTCGCTGACCTTTTTGTGCTCTGCGTTGTAGCCGTTGTTCTACTTAGAACACTCATGTCTCGCAGGAATCCTTCTGGAACAAGCGCTAGGGTGAAACGACCATTCACACTCCTTCTCCTTATCCTGGTAATCAGTCTGAGTACGTTTGCTTATGCCGCAACTCAGGTAAATGTCTCTAACACTGGCAACATCACAACAGGATACAACCTGTTAATTGCATCACCCTCTTGTGCCGCAGGAGCGTTCTCCTCCGGTGGAATGGGTGGAAATGTTTGCGAATTTCCATCAGGCACATCCTGTGGTCCTACATCTGGCAATTACATAGATTCAGCCCTTGCAATCAACGACTGGTCGCTTCCACAAGGCGGTTCATACACAATCCATGTTTGCCTCGAAAACACTGGAACCGCCGCACACACTCTGAGCATCAAAGGAAATGCCCAGCCTACAGGACTCATATTCATATCAGATCGAGATGGACAGTCAGTCTCGGCTGGTGCATTCATGTTGGTAGGCATGACATTCACCGCGAGTCAAACAATCTCAACGGGAAACGGCCTAAACTTCGGTGACGTCACCATCCAATAGCATGAGCCGACATTGATGAGAAGTCCAATCCTCACCACTTTTCTTTTGATAATTACCTTCCTAACTACTGTCATCGCAGGGCAGTCCCTAGCTATTTCCAACTCAGGAAACATTTTGCCACCTCTAGTCCCTTCATGGAACCCGGACGTATCTTGCATGGCACAAAAAGTAACCGTCCAGGATATCCTAGGGATCAGATATCCTAACCAGTCATTCGTCGGAAGCCAGTATCAGACTGGCAATAATACTGGTGGCATAGGTACAACTTCAAGTGGTGATGCCAACATGGAAAAACGGAGCCTCACGCCACCGTGTTCAGCCTTCAACCTCAATGGCATGCGTATGACGACATTTGTTGAAGTGGACAATGTTTGGATTGGACAGCTATACGTTGAACCGGATGACTGCACGAATTTTACCAGTGGGGTCGTTCCTGATGTTCTCTGTGACAACACTGGCAATCTGTACGAAACAAGCGGTGCGTTAGGAAGTAGCTGTACCGGAACATACGGTGCAATCGCTGACAATACAGCCTCTCACTCAATTGCATGTGTGCATGGCGAGATGGATAAATTCTGGTTTAACGCTGGACAGATAGGACTGACTCCCGAGTCCCCAGTTTGCAGTCTGGGTACGTATTGTGACAATGCCACTTTAGTGGCGATGCTGGCCACAGGTCCTGTTAACGTTGATGTTCAGGGGTTCGTCTACTGGGACGGTACTTGCCAATCGATAACGAATTGTCCGTGGCACTGGGAAATCCACCCATGGACTGCATGGAGAGTTCACTAAGGCGCTTATTCCAAGAGCGAGTGAGTTATCCCGCTCGATCAAGCTCCATGGATGATCTGTCTAGCCTCTAGGACCCCCCCCGGGCGGATTCAAGGAACCTCCTGCCACTCAATCAGTTGAGGCGAGATGGATTCACAAATTAATCCCGGATTGGTCACAAGACTCCGAGAGGCCCTCCGAGTGGTTTCGTTCTTTCAATTCAAGGGTTTGAGACCGGGGTAGGACTCCCTTCCCGACAAAACACGGTAACATTCTCCCTTTGGCTTACCGAGCAATCTATTAGTTGTGGATGATCGTGCGAGGGTCGCTGACACGTTCGAGAAGAGGGTTCAGCACGATCATTGCAGAAGTGATGATGGTGCTCATCGTGATAATAATGTCAGCAATTGTGTTCGTCTGGGTTGTGCCAACCTTTCAGTCCAACACCGGACAGGACAACTCCGGGGCTGCATATGCGGAAAAATTCTCCACCCTGTGGGGAAACTTTGCGACCTTTGCCCCATCCATCCCGGAGACAGTGAGATCTAGCCCGTCTCCTTGGAGCCCCTACAAAGTATGCTCGGCCTCCTCGCCCATAACCTCACCATACAGTGGGAACATCTTTGTCCCCATCAACGATGTCTGTGTGATTACAGCAAGTGTTGGAAACGTCTTCGCGTCATCAGGTTCAAACCTGACGGTTGTTGGCACGACCATCAATGGTGATCTAGCTGCTAACTACTCGGCCAGCGTCACTTTAAGGAACGCCAACGTTGTCCACTTTACGGGATTGTACAACGACCAAGTCGTGAACATCGTAGGGACCTCGTTTAACACCTCCGGAGATACGAGCGTATGCGGAGACGGATGCAACAATGCCATCTACGAGGGCGGACGAGGCAGCTTCGCCATGATAAACAGCACAGTCAACGGTCAGATAGAGTCTGAAGTCAGCCATCAGGCCATCGTAACGGGCAACACCGTCACGGGCCGAATGGAGATTGAAAGTGCAGACTTCGGCCAGATCATGAACAACAATATCGGTGTTCTAGACCTTGACCAGAATGGCATAATTGTCATCTCCGGGAACACCGTGAATGGGAACGTGCTTTACGGACTAAATCGCTGGTGTGCGGCCGGGAACAATGTCGTGTCTGGAAGCTTTGGCGGAATCTGCGTTGGAAACATTGAGATCGACTTAGCAAACACTGGGTCCATACCAGTCAGCCTTGTCGCTGCCTACATGAGCAACAGTCCAATTGCTGGACCCATCACATGGAAGCTTCTCTCGGGAGGCCAGGGTCACAACTCGCTGCCCATTACAATCCCTGTGGGCCAGAGTGTCAACGTTACCATGCAATGGACTCCTCCAAAGTCATCGTTTGCTATGCCCTGGACGGGTCTCTACTTCATCTTCGTATCCTCGCACCAGAACTTTGTAGACGGGTATCTCTACTTCGGACACAACCCAGCACTCACCATCACCAGCCAATCACGTCCGGAGAATAGAATCTGTCCACCCTGCTACTGAATCTGAGAATCTTGCGTGCTTAGCTTGAGATTTGCCGGGCACCCCGGCGGAAACTAATGCTCGTCTGAGAGACAAGGAATTCCGGAGGGCGATATGTCAGGGTTGAATTATCTTTGCATGCTTCGCCGTCTCGCCATAGCCGAGAGTAGACTAAGTGCTGTCTCTTACAGCCAGGGGACAGCGGGACGATCCAGATACAGAACCTTTCGAGCGTGCGTTTTGACCTAAGAGTTGAAAACCTCGCGCTTGGGTGCAAATTCAAGTTCAATGCCTCACATCGCGGTTCCCCTGACATCGACGTCAAGGTCAGCTTCTGACCCAGAAGCTACAATAGGGGTCGAAGGAACTTGCCTTGGGGTTTTGGGACCGCAAGAGCTAATGTATGAGCGGGGGCGCTATTGCCAAGGCCCAAAAGATTCGCGAGGCCTTATGTGGTGCTAATTGTTAAGAGGCATTCTATCCGAGGATTGCGGCCTATACCATTATCTACCTTTGGTCAGCGCACACTTTTATAGAATGGGGAACAGTGAGACTCTTCCGCGTAATTTTGTATGAGAACGCGTCAACCGTTAATCGCCACTATTCTAACGCTCCTTTCCGCGGCTGCCTTATTCTTTCCCGTTCTTCCTCCGCCGGTCGCATCAGCAAGCGGTGTCACCTCTTGGAATCCCAACGTACAATGCACACCCAGCTTGGTGACGATTCAAGACATCCTAGGCCCCTCGTATCCAAGCGAAAAACTGTCAGGCAGCTCTTGGCAGACAAGCTCCACGTCCGGGGGTGTGCCGAACAAGCGGGCACTATTTCCACCATGCACTCTCACGAACATCAACGGTCAAACCATTTCGACCTTCGTGCAGGTCGATAATGTATACTTGAACAGCTCGAACTACCAACCTCTCGACTGCTCGACCAAGTACAACGCCGTCAATGGTGGAGGAAGCTATCCAAATGGCGTCAAGGTCTGTGATGGTGAAGGCAACATCCTTACTATGGGGACGACTGCCGGCTATGTTCACTTTGAGTTTGACCAAGACTGGATGGCTGCGGGATACTGTGGATCTGCCAGCGGACCTTGCAGCAATAGCACGATAGCCCAGTATGTGTCAGCAAGCAGGATCCCGCTCGATGTCCAAGGCTTCGTCTACTGGGATCCTGAGGGAAACGGACACTGGGAACTCCACCCGTTCACAGCGTGGCGCCTGTCCCTGTCAACGAGCTTCAGCTTCAGCCCCTCGCTTCCCGGGCCAGGAGACCCCATAACTTTCACGGCAACCGCGTCGGGCGGAACGTCCCCCTATGCTTTCAGCTGGGACTTTGGAGATGGCCAGACGGCAGTAGGTTCCGGAGTAGGTCACTCATACTCAAAGACAGGAGCCTACACAGTGACGGCAACCGCCACAGACAGCTCAATATCCGCCCAGCAGGCATCGAGCTCTCAAGTGATCGTTGTAACCAGCGATATCATCGCTACGAGGACCAATGTTATCGCCAGTGATGCAGGTGGTGCATACTCCTCTACTGCTACTACGGGGCAAAAGCTGCTCCAAGACTCGTATGGAAAAATGATAGCAGTCTACGTTGACAGCTCTGGGAGGATAGCAGTCACCTATGCAAATTCTGATCCAACGGTCGGAGGCTCTTGGGCGCTTCCAACAAAAACGACTATCCCGACGGTCCCATATTCGAGCCCATCAGCCGTTCTGGCTTCTTCATCGTCCTTACGAATAGTCGTGATGGGAGGCACGGCCACAGGTCAGGTCACTGACATTCCAGTGACTTTGAAGAGGGATTCGAGTTTCAACATTGTCGGGCTATCGTTTGGCTCTTCAACTCTCCTTGACGGTTCGGGGAAGGCAAAGTATCCCACGGCCATACTCGCACACAACGGCGATATTCTAGCTGCTTGGTGGGTCAATGGAACCGATTCTAGAGTCAAGTCCTTCCGTTGGAAATCTGGCGTAGGATGGATGAGCTTTACCGGTTCCTCACTCGTTCCGGACGATGCGATCGTGGATTCGTCCAACATCCTTCCGATCATCCCAAACATCATTGAAAGACCTGACAACTATAACGTCTATCTCATCGGGAACCGAGCTGGCTCCGGCGCACCCTACCGACTTGTTTTCAACAAAGCGACCTTTGACGGATCCAACTGGGCATGGGGAGTTTCCAACCTCGCATTTGAGTCGAACGCATCAACTGGGATTGAAGACGCCCCGGCGGTTGCTTGGGACCCCGTCCGCTCGGTTGTAGTCACGTGCTACAGTGCCACAACGAGCAAGGGTTATGGAGTCTTCACCTTAGACTCACTCGATCAGAAGATCCATCTCGACACCCCTAACCTAGTGACAACAGACAAAGACTGGGCGAGGATCCAAGTACATCCCCAGACCGGGGACTACTTCCTCTTCGTTGTGGCATCATCAACGGATGGCGGCTACGGGCGGGTAGCCTACACTAGATATGCCCGCAGCGTGTGGAATTCCACCTTGACCACGGTGGACCCAGGGACAACCAACCAAGGACTCGTCTTTGCCAGAACAGCAACAACCGTGAACTTCGACGCGCTTTACGTCAACGGCACGTCCAGCAAGAGACAGCTCTTCTTTCTGAGAGCCGCACTCTCACAGAAGGCCATGACCAGCCTCGACATACATTCGAATCCCAACCCGTCCCTTCCGAATAGCCCCGTCAACCTATACGGGACTCTATCCCTATATTCGAACGGAACTATCCTACCTCAACGAACAGTCATACTAAGAGAGTCCAATGACTCCATAACGTGGACCACCATCACCACTACAACCACCAATGCCACTGGCCAATACGCCGCCACTATAGGCCTCCAGAACAGGGGAGTATACTACCTTCAAGCAGTCTTTGCAGGGGATAGTTCCAACCAGCTCATCGCCTCGCCGGATATGGTCCAGGGCGTAGGTGCCTTTGTGTTCTCTGCAGGCGGAGACCTTGGGGCAAATTTCAGGACGACCGCTAATCTGTTGAAATTGGGGTCTCAAATCCAGAACTTCTTCCTAGCACTCGGAGATCTCAGCTACAACGAGACAGTGCCGGAGAGTTCGTGGTGCAGCTACGTCCGGTCGAAGGTGGGACCCAACCTCCCCTTCGAGATCATATCCGGGAATCATGAGGATGGCAACGAGGAACATAACGGCCTCATCGACAATTTCGCAGCCTGCCTGCCCGACCAGATCGGAACCATCCAGGGGACCTATGGCAAAGAATACTACTTCGACTACCCAGCAAACAACCCTCTCGCCCGTCTGATTCTCATATCTCCAGCCCTCAACTTCACCAACGGCGGATTCTACGACTACAGCATAGGATCCCCGCATTACTCATGGCTCTCGGACACTATAGACGCCGCCAGGGCAGAGGGTATACCCTGGGTGATTGTCGGAATGCACAAACCCTGCATCTCAATCGGCCAGGTCGGCTGCGACTCAGGATCTGACATAATGAATCTTCTAATTCAGAAGAAAGTGGACCTTGTTCTCTTGGGCCACTCTCACAGCTACGAGAGGAGCAAACAGTTGAGCTGCGCGGTAGTCAACTCATACAAGCCGAGCTGTGTGGTCAACGATGGCTCAACGGGGACCTATCTAAAGGCTGGCGGCACGATCCTAATCATACAGGGTACAATGGGCGAGGGACAAGAAGCAATAAACCCATCAAACCCCGAAGCCGGATACTTCACACGGGCCTGGGGTTCCAACGGTTACTGGAATGGAACAGGCACAAGCCTAGTAGCTGGGGCAACCTGGGGGTTTGTAAGGTACACAGTGACACCTACCCAGATCATCGCCCAGTTTCTAAATACCACCGGCTCCTTCAGAGACGGGTTCGTCATATCGTCACCTCTCACCTCGAGCTTTACCATAACCCCTCAGTTCCCCATTTCAGGCAGTCCTGTCACCTTCTCGGGAACAGTCTCAGGGGGAAAGCCACCCTACTCGATCCAGTGGGACCTCGGAGACGGCTCTACATCCACAATCAATCCAACGACCTACACATACATTCTTCCAGGATCCTACACGGTGAAACTCACAGCTACAGACAAAAATAACTTCGTAACCACCAGTGCCTCAGTCGTCAATGTCTCTCCACCCCTTCTGACGACCTTCAGCTTCTCCCCTTCAATTCCCAAGCAAGGGCAACCCGTCACATTTACAGCCTCGGCCACAGGTGGAACATCTCCCTATTCTTTCATTTGGAATTTCGGGGATGGATCCGCAGGGTCGGGTTCTTCCACTACACATACCTACTATTCTTCTGGGACCTTTACCGTCATTCTAACAGCGATGGATACCAGCTCTCCGCAGCAAGCGGCGATGTCCCAACAGTCCGTCTCGGTCACCAACCCAGCGACCCTGACCGCTGGCTTCAGTTACAGTCCTTCCTCCCTTCAACTATCACAACAAGTGAACTTCACAGCCTTCGCTGGTGGTGGGACAGTTCCATACAGTTATGCTTGGTCGTTTGGAGACGGATCGGCAGGAACAGGCTACTCTGTAACCCACACTTATTCGCTGGCAGGATCATACACTGTCACAGTGACCGTCAATGACAGTGGCTCTCCTCAACAGACCGCCATTTCCCAGCAGATCATCTCTGTCGCAAGCCCACTGCCCCTGTCATCGGGCTTCATCTTCACTCCCTCCTCTCCTCAAGTTGGACAGCAGATTACCTTCACTGGATCAGCGACAGGAGGAACATCACCTTATTCTTTCAGCTGGTCGTTTGGCGATGGCTACGCGGCAGCTGGAACCTCGATCACACACGCGTACTCATCTCTCGCCTCGTACAACGTCACTCTGATGACGACGGATTCTGCCGGGCAATCCGTCTTCACATCCGTGAGGGTCGCCGTGACTCTGCGTGACACTTCGCTGACTGTCTCATGTCCTGCCTCAGGTACTGTGGGCGTAGCCCTCACTTGCTCAGCCACAGTCGCTGACATTTCGGCAGGAACGGCCAGCACTCCGACTGGCACTGTGAGCTTTGCCTCTAATTCCACTGGCACGTTTGGTCCGTCTAGCTGCACTCTCGCCGGCACAGCCACAGTCGGAGTCGCCAGCTGCTCAGTCGGCTACACGCCAGCCGTCACGGGCCACCATGCAACAACTGGAACCTATGGGGGAGACTCGACACATTCTGGTGCCCTTGGAAGCGCGACCTTGACTGTTGCGCAGACACCGCCCTACGCACTTATCGTCTCCTATGATGGCAGGGTCTTCAAGTACTACCACAACGGGACGATGACCCAAGTCGGAAGACCCGTCGGGAGCCCGCTTAGACAGGTGGCCTGGAAGCCTGACGGTTCCTATGCTCTGATGGTCGGCGACCAGGGCGTCATCCTGAAGTACGATGGCACTGTTATTACCAGAATCGCTACGGGCTTCTCAGCCACTCCGAACTTCAACACTGTAGCTTGGAGGCCTGATGGGTCCTACGCACTCATAGGTGGCTCAGGGGGAATTCTAGTCAGGTACGACGGCCTCTCAGTAACGCAGATTCCGGATCCGAGCACAAACACCATACATTCGATCAGCTGGAATCCCAACGGCAACACCGCCCTAGCGGTAGGGGACAAGGGGACAACCCTGTTGTACCAGACAACCAGCCAGATCAGCATCTTGTCCTCCGGGACCAGCCAGCCGCTGTTCACGGTTGTCTGGAACCCCAATGGCCTCTACGCTCTCGCAGGCGGCGGTCATGGAGCTGTTCTGAAGTACGACGGCGCAGCGTTCAGCAGCCTCAACATCACTGGACTCACGCCAATCAACAAGAACCTCCGCTTCATCTCGTTCAGCCCCACAGGCACCATCGCGGTGATTGCGGGCGATTCAGGATTACTGTGGACATACGACGGAATCAAACTTGCCTCGTTGTCCAGCGGAACAAGCCAGAACCTTTACTCGATCAGCTGGTTCCAAGGTACAGCCTACATCGTGGGTCAGCACGGCACGATCCTCTCATGGTCGGGTAGTGTTGTGAATAAGCTGACCAGCTCCACCTCCTCGGATCTGGGAGGGATTGCATGGAAGCCAACGTGAGGCAAGTAGATGACGTGGAGCTACATGAAGCTCCCAACCTGCAACATCTTCGCCGACCTTGAGGAAGACTGAAGATCGCTAGCACGCGGGGATCTATACATTCCAGCATAGGCTCAGTTTCCGGCCAAGGATGTTTCCGCGACAGGGGACGTCGAGCGCTCTTCGCTTCCGTCGCCTCTCAAACGTCATCAGACAAGTACTTAGATTACGATGTGACACCAGTAGGTAGCGAGGTTGTAGCGGTAAGCTTGCGACATCGTCCGTCCGAAAGGACGGACTCGCTCCCAGCATGTGCGGTCGTGTAGTATGGGCAAGAATAGAGCGGTTTGGCACTTCCTGGCAACAATTCTGGTAACTGCTCTTGCAATATCATCGACGTTTCTACTCCCTCTTTCAATCATGGCTCAAGCGCCAGTGCCAACCTCGACTCCCGTTCTAGGAGGTTGGGGCGGGACCCGGCTTATGGACACGGCCCAGAACCTAACCGGACCCTCGTCACTCGTCTTTCCCGGGGAGAACGCTAGCAACTTTGAACAAGTAGCACGAACAGAAGCAGAGGTCCAGTTTGGATATAACGCGATCAGAGTTTCATTCGCACCCTACTGCTCCGTCCAGTACGGTCTGAACACAGCCACATCGCCTCAGGATTTCATGGGCAACTACAGCCAAGCCCAGCTCATAAGGGCTGTCAAGATCGCGGAATACTTCAGTCTGTGGATACTCATCGACTACCACGGATCAGCAGACTTTGCAAACACTACTCTTACAGACTGCTGGCTAAACTTCTGGTTTGGACCGAACACAGTTAGCGGCCCGACAGGTGTGGTTGGAGCGTTCATGCACGAGTATACGAGGATCATCTGGGAGCCCCTCAACGAGCCTGATTCGTCGACGTTCGCTGTCAGCGCCACTGGATGGTGCAAAAATAATCCTCTACAGTGCGAGTTGAACAAGACAAGCTATGCTGCCGCTCAGTACCAGTCGTGGCTGGATCTTGCCCGTCGAATGCACGATACTCACTGGGTGGTCGTCCAGAACCTTTGCAGCTGGGGGTGCTCTCTAGACCGGTCCCACTGGTATCTCGAATACCCAAACGTGAACGACACCCAACGGAGAGTCTTCGAGAGCCTCCACACCTACCTTTACTATCCGGCGTATGTGGAACACGTGGCCTACGATTCGAATAGTGATGGAAAATACGATTCCGGAGACATCGCAATCATCGGTATCATATCAGACAATAAGACCCTCGTGAACGATCCGAAAATCAGGTTTGTAAACGCAACAAGCGTCCCAACTGAGACATGGAACAAGAGCGAATCCATAGTCTATGACGCTGACACCAACAATAAGTACGATGCAGCCGACATTCCTGTCTACGGAACAGTCCCTCCCGTAGGGACACCGCTTATGACTGATCCCAAAATCAAAATCGTGGATACCGACAGCAATGGAGTCTGGGACGGCTGGAGCAACGCAACCGCCGACGCGGCAGCAAAGAATGACTATCTGACTATGCTGGCCGAGACGGCCGGTCTGGGATGGCCAGTTCTCAACACTGAAGGAGGACCATACTGTAGCTCATCATGTCCCTCCATCGTCTCCGGCGCGGCCGGATATTCGTTAGTCAGCCTCCGCTACATACAAGACATCATCAACTATGAGGACAACAATAGTCCAAGATTCGGACGGCTACTCTGGGTTGCCGCGCCATGGACGACCACTCCTAACGCGGGAGTGTACGGAGCGCTCAAATCGGGTCAGTGGGGGACACTCATCACATACAAGAATTTCGCCGTCATACCTATCGTTCATAATATTGCCATCGAAGGGTTCCAAGTTAATGATAGAATAATTACGCAAGGGACTAAGGTTCAGGTGAACGTGACCATCCAGAATACCGGTGATGTACTAGAAACATTCGTCGTCAAAATCTATTCGAACGCAACGATTATGTCTAGCCAGACCGGCAAAAGCTCTCCAGCCGGACCCCCACAAATCCTATCGTTCACTTGGGACACTACGGGCATCAAGCCGGGTGATTACGTTCTGAAGGCCGTCTCAAGCCCCGTATCGGGAGAGATGGGGTTTCTAAACGATTCTCAAACACTTACTGTTAGCGTCGTTTCCCCGGCGAGTTTCGGTTCTTTCTACTTGTATCTTTATTTCGGGATAATGGCTGTGGGAGGATTGGTTGCTGCCATCGCCGTTGCTGTTCGCCGTAGCTCATCCCATGGAAGGGGGACAGGGTCCACCTCGAACTGAGCAAAACAAGTCTCCCCCGAGCCTAATGTTAATTCAGCTCTCAGTCACTTGCATTTTGGTAGAATTTCGTCCGAAACATACGACAGCACGTTCTCAGAGCCGTGGAGCGGGATTTTCATATACGTTGGAAGAACGGGATTGAGAGAGATGCCTGAGTACCTTCCTTAGGTAAATCGATCCAGCTCCCGCCAATACTATCAAGAGAATTCCGAGGCCGAGAAATGGGATTAGACGACCGAAGGTAGTGGGAACCACGATCCCCCCGACTGGTCCTGAATCACTGAAGAATTCGTTCATCGCGGTTGCGCTGGAATCGTATGCTGTAAGCGGGGGCATTCCCCACATAGTTTCTAGGGTGCTGAGCAGAGAATAGTGCGAGTAGAACAGGGATGACTTGTGGGCCGGTCGAATTCCAGGGCCTGCCCAGATTGCTACCACGTAGTCCTTCGGGTAGCGTGTTACACCCTCGTCCCAGGTGATGAAGAGGGCGGCATTCTGGGTCTGAAAGACTGTTGAGTTGAGGATCTTGGGCACGAGCAGACTAAGGTATTGATTTGCCTGGGAAACGCATTGTGGTAGTGACGTGGAGGGGCATGTTGTGGAGTTTGAGGCGGTGAGCGTGCACGTTGAATGTCCCTGATCGCATAGGTTGGGTGTCAGCCACATGAAGCTGGAGGCGCTCGTCAAGGTGCTCAAGTCGGAGAACAGGGCGGTGGGAAGCGCCAGATACCCTTCTGCTCCCGGGTTTGCATCGACTATTCTAGAGCATCTTGCCGGGCTTCCATAGATTCCGTTGTAGTATAGGAATGGATTGTGGTCGTTGACGTACGTGTTGAGAGTATCATTGTTATGGTGACGGGTGCATCCGCCGCCGGTGTAGTCTTCCATGTAGGCTTTCCATGTCCTACCTGAGGCTTCCAGGCTGTCAACAATGCTTGGTGTCGAGATAGCGCAGCCTGTGGTCTGCGGGTAGCAAGAGTTGTTGAAGGGGGCATAGTCGTAGTTTCCCCCGCTTGTGATATCAAGATAGTCCGTAAGACTGGGATGGCCCGTCGCGGAATAGGATTCGGCAAGACCGTACGTGTTGGCGAGCTGGGTGATGAAGCTACAGTTTCCGCGGCAGCTTGTGCCGTAGGTTTGGTTGATGCTCTTGTTTTCCATCATCACAATAACAACAACACTAGGTACTGTGGAGGCCGTTGAAACTTGGACCGTAGCGGCGCGGGTCGAGACAGTAAGGAGTGAAAGTGCTAGCAGACCAAACAACAAGAATTTCTTGTCCACAGTGCCATACTACCCTTGCGTCAAGATACGCTTGAAGAACAGAATCCTCGGGGAACTGTCTCTCTCTCTCTCTCTCTCTCTATACGTATCCTACAACACGGGGAGCTTCTCCCACAGCGACTTGGCCACATATTGCATAGAATGTGAGCTGGAAGACGGTAAGGCAAAGGTCGGTTCCAAGACCTTGCATCCTCCCGTAGACCTAAGACCTTTCCAAGTAGAACCGGAGACACATCTCCCAGTTAACCACATCGTGAAAGATAAGCCTAGTTGAAGGAAGTCATACAGCCAGGCGCAATTTCTATTGTCGAATATCGCCACGCCTCTGAGCAGGTGGGCTAAACGGACGCCAGAGAATTCGCAATCTGGAGCCTCGGGCGTAGGATCAAATGCAAGTTCAAACCCTTTTTTAGACCAGTTCAGCTGCAAGTAGCGGGCTCTCGTACCTGTGTCATGGAGCCTTAGAAGGGAACCGAACTCCGGATCGGTTCCTACTTGGTTGCTTTCCCAAACTTGTAGCCTTTTTCTGCCTTGAGATGGATCCAATGTTGAGTGCCTGCATTCGCCCAAAGTAAATTCAGTTCAGAAGAACAGTTGTTTCTTGATGAGTAACGAGTTTACCTTGATGTGGGCTCGCAAGGTCTAGCGAAGAGAGCACAAGCGGGAACCTTCTTCGCCAGCGTCGAGGTCCTGTGGTCGGCTCGCGAATCCGTACCTCTAGTCTAAGGCATCGGTCCAAGAAAAATGGGGGCTCTTGCGTGCTTTCAATTGCGTGTACGTTAGACGTTGAAAGTATAAGTTATCGAGTGGGTGCAGTCAAGTGGTCGTTCTGTGGGATCGCTGAAGATTATTGTCCCAGCCCCGTTTGTGATCTGGACGTTCCTTGTTGTGTCGGTCACTCCACAGTCCGAGTTAGCGTGAGTGAACACAAGCGTGTTGGTTCCTGTAACGACTAAGGGTGTCATGTCAACTGTGAAGTTCACGTAGACTCCACCGTTCTGTGGACTATCAACCGCGGGTAGCTGTATGAGCTGCTGGTTGTTGAGCGTAAGAGTCTCTTCGTTAGCACCATCATAGTCGAAGCCCTGAAACGATAGGGTGTACGTGTTAGTGCCCGTGAACAGGTCCGCCAGATCGTTACTGTTGCAGTCATTGACAAGACAATTGACGCCAAAGTTATCCTCTATCATCTTGAGAATATTGTACTCGTCAGAACCGTTGCAGTTGGTGGTTGTGCAGACATATCCCTCCTTCACACCGGCATTAGGTCCGTAGAAAATGTTCGGCGTATCGTTTGTTGAATCGCACGATCCAGAGCTGGAACTGCCGCACTCGTCCCACCAGATCATCAGAAGAGTTCGATGACCAGATGAGAAAAGGCTACTCGCGAGAAGAGAACCGGAGGCCGGACTCTGAATTGTTCCACCACTGCCGACTAACATCTGTTTCAGATAATTGTCTCCAGCGGTGGGACAGCCAGAAGTGTTGCAGTCAGTGGAGTCGTTGGGACAGTTGCTATCATCACCATGCATGTTGTGGCAATCGGTCGGAGTGAACCAAACAAATTGGGGAGGATTTTCTGAGTTTGCAGTGTTCAGAAGTTGACCAAAGCTAGTCGTCGGTTCAGTACAGCTCGTGCACGTGAACCCTGCGAGAGCTTGTGAGTATGTGTCCGTATATCCATAGAAAGGATAGTGGTCCGACTGTCGGGGACAAGCATTCTCGCAGTAGAGTGCCGTAGTGAGTCCAAGATCTCCAGCAATGTTGGCGACGCTTTGACAATTGCCCGAGTTACACCATTGGTCAGAAACACCGGTTGTCCCAGTCGTTAGAGCAAAATAGCAGTCCGCAGAGCATCCTGTGTCAATTCCCTGTCCGTAACCATTGTACTGCAAAATTGTTGCGCTGTAGGGAAGCATGCTGCAGAGGAACATGAGGGGGCAATTCGCATCATTTGTACCGTCACCTAAGATCGTGGAATAGGGCTGATTCTCCATCGCGATTACGACAATGTTGTCAAAATTTTTGCCCGGCGAGCTTGCATGGGCTGAAGGCAGATGAGCAGACACAAAGACGCTAAGTAGTGTTAGGCAGACTGTAAGAGTTGCCAAAAGTCGGTTCAATGTTTTTCTCAGCTGCAGTTACTACCTCTCCGTCTCTTAAGTGAGACAGTGATTTTGTTCTAGAGCATAACTTCGATACCGGTCGCATTTATTGCACGTTCTTCTACCGTCTCGCTCACACTAGCGATTCTACGTAGTACAACAACGAGTGCTTTGTGTTCACTTGTATTGGTTCACTTGTGCTCCAAAGTATACCTGGGGCTTATATTTGTAGATCGCCATCGCTTGACACTTTCTGGTGTTGGAGTGGAGTCTGATTCAACGAAGAGATACCACAAGGCTGATCTATGACATTCTCTGCACTACAGGATCAGGTGCGTCGAGATACCAAATCATAAACAGAGTAAATCTTCGCTTCTCACAAGCCGAGACTTACATTTCCTTTCTTCTAGACCAAGGTCACCTGCAACTGGATTTGAACGATAGCGGAATCAAAAAGTACAGGCTGACATCGAAAGGGGAACGATTGCGCGACTTTCTTGCAGAGATTCAAAAAGAGCTCGATGGATTGTTTGCCCATACTCTAAACCGAGGGCTCTTGTCATTGAACCCGATCTTAGCCAGTGAGAGAAAGAACGACTATAGACTAGGCTACGTCGTTGGCTCAGATCTGAAAGATACATGAAATGTCTTCCGCCAAAATAGCCCTGGCTGACGCCAGACTGGCGAAGAGCTTTCCTCGTGAAGATTCTCGGGCAAGGTGTCGAATATAGCCTCAGAAGGCTTTTTACTGAAACATATAGCAATAATAAACCGGGTGCAAACAGACAGCCCAGGATTCCAGAGGCGGGTTAGTTGCCCAGTGGTATTCGCAACCTCGACAATGTCCTAGAGTTCTTGAGGGACGGAAGGTGGCACAGAATTGCAGAGCTGTCAATGACACTCGAAATGGTGGAGCCCAGACTAGTGGAGATACTACATTTTCTATCCGAACACGGCTTTGTTGATTACCGAGAATCCGACCAAGCCGTGAAGATTCAGGGCCAGCTCAAGGAGCTGATGGAAACATAGAGAAAGAAGTCTTCAGACAATTATCCCTGCTGACAGACAACGCGTGGCTCTGACCCGGAAAATTGTCCTAGAACAATTTCACTGGCCTCCTTAAAAAGAATGGGGGAAACGGAGGAAGGTAGTTCGTACAGTTGGGCGGATCCAAAGGTTGATGTGAATTGAAAGCAAGGAGGGGAGCGATCGAGAGGCTGTTTGAGATACTTTCGATAGTTCGACATGGGGCGTCAAAGACCCAGGTCGTATACCGTGCAAACCTCAACTTTCAATCAGCGGAGAAGGATTTGGTCTATCTGCGGAGCAGGGGGCTACTCGACAGGTCCATGACCAAGAGCGGTCTTGGAAGATACTTTCTGACGGGCAGGGGCGAGACCCTTCTGGGGCTTTTGACTCAGGTTGCAACTTCAGTGCCTGAGGTTCTGAGCCCGCCTCCTGAACTGAAGTCGTCTCAGCATCAGCTCCTTGCTGGGCTGCAGAGAAGCGACGAGCGTCGGGTCGCGTTTGAATTAGCCTCTATTCAAGAACCAGGCGTCTAGGCGCCACAATATCATCGTGAGTACTCACGGAATTTTCAGGGAAAGGGAACACATGCAGGATCCCATGAACATTAATGCCATAGAATGCGATCAGATTTGCTCCACTTTGGCCCCTGAGTTCAGGTCAGCAGCATGAATTAGCACTGGAAATCCGCATCACAAATTCGTGCCGTCTTAAATTTGCGATCTACGAGTATCTGCGGGCCGATGAAACTTTTCAGGATCTTGACCCTGGTCATTCCAATTATTCTGAGTTCGCTTCTTGTGCCTTCAATGATACCGAGGGTGCAAGCTGCACCTCCTCACGAATTCGACTACATGATTTGGATCATGATGGAGAATCATGATTTGGCCGATATCTCTTCGTCCTCAGCGCCATACCAGTACAACCTAGCGAACAGCTGGGCCCAGTCAACAAACTTTCAGTACGAGAGCAATGCTGGTAGTCTACCTAACTACATAGCAGCTACGTCAGGTTCAACTCAGGGGATCATCGATGATGGTAACCCGGGCAGCCATCCACTCTCTGTGACGAACATCGTGGACAGGTTGGAAGGGGCCGGGTTAACCTGGAAGGCCTACATGGAGGGCATGCCTAGCACGAATATCTGTAATGGGGGAGGCTCCACTGATGGTGGGACCAACTACATCGCCCATCACGACGCCTTTGCCTACTATACAGATATAACTGGAAACTCTGCCAGATGCGCAAAGGTGGTCCAAGCTGGGACCAGCGGAGGAGCCTCTTCCTGCACGACCTCGATGCCAAGTGGTCTCGCGAGCACACTGCTGAGCGACCTCGGCTCCACCTCAACTGCGTCAAATTTCATATGGCTCCAACCGAACAACTATGATAACTCTCATGATTGTAGCCCGAATGTTGGCAGTGCGTACCTCCAGGCGATAGTCCCATCGATATTGTCCAGCACGGTCTTCACCACTCAGAAAGCCGTTCTGCTCATAACCTACGATGAGGGCCACGACACCTGCTGCCCAGACCCAATCTACACAGTATTCGCAGGTCCTCAAGCAAAGACTAGCTATTCCAGCGGTGCCAATACGTACAACCACTATTCCCTGCTCAGGACGATCGAGGACAACTGGAGTTTCAGCTGCCTTAGCAACGACTGCAGTAGCCCTAACATGGACGAGTTCCTCATCAATCCGATCCTGCCTCCACCCTCCAGTCTGTTCGATTACATTGTCTGGATCATGATGGAGAATCATGATTTGGCCGATATCTCTTCGTCCTCAGCGCCATACCAGTACAACCTAGCGAACAGCTGGGCCCAGTCAACAAACTTCCAGTACGAGAGCAACGCCGGTAGCCTGTACAACTACATAGCGGCAACATCAGGTTCCATGAACGGGATTACCTGCGATGGTTCGCCAAACTCCGGCTGTGTCCTACCCAACCCGGGAGTACAGAACATAGTCGACCGGTTGGCTGGAAAAAGCTTGTCTTGGAAGGCCTACATGGAAGGCATGCCTACCTCGAACATTTGTACATACGGGAGCGCTGCCTACTCGGACGGCAGCGGTAATAATTACCAAGCACACCACGATCCTTTCGTCTACTACTCTGACGTGTACAACAATTCTACGCGATGCGCCAGAGTGATTCAGGCAGGATCAAGCAGTGGAGCTGCCTCGTGCACCACCACAATGCCTCCTGGGGTTGCAAGTAACCTGCTCAACGACCTACAGTCTACAACCACAGCATCCAATCTCATGTGGTTAACGCCGAATAACTATGATAACACTCACGATTGTACCCCGAGTGTAGGCAGTGCGTACCTCCAGGCGATAGTCCCATCGATATTGTCCAGCACGGTCTTCACCACTCAGAAAGCCGTTCTGCTCATAACCTACGATGAGGGCCACGACACCTGCTGCCCAGACCCAATCTACACAGTATTCGCAGGTCCTCAAGCAAAGACTAGCTATTCCAGCGGTGCCAATACGTACAACCACTACTCTATACTCAAGACTATCGAGACCAACTGGGGACTAGCGAGTCTGACGTCGAACGATGGAGGAGCGAGCGGGATGACGGAGTTCTTTGCGTCGTCAGCACCAGTCTCTGGGTCTTGGAATCCGAATGTTGCTTGCACTCCACAGACGGTCAGAATTTCCGATATTACGAATAACATGACTGGAACACGCTCCTATAACAACAGTCGCTATTCTCCTGGCATTACTGAGAACCCTCCTGTCCCGAGCTCCGAGGGTGCAAAAAGATGGTTGAGCGCGGGAGCTGTACCGGGAGCCACACCGCCCGGCTGGGTATCTCCGGGGCCTTCATGCGTAATCAACAATCTGCATGGACAGATGGCTGCTAGCTTCGTGGAGATCGACGGTGTTGGGACCAGTGGTATGACTTATGAGACTGACTGTTCTACCGCCTACGACTCGGCTAATGGTGGTGGCGCGCAGCCTGCAGGACACTGGTGCGATGACACTTTCAACATTTTCGATCCTTCCTTAGTATCCAACTATGGAACCAGCTGCACGTCCGCGACTGACCCTACATGTTACGGAAGGATGCATTTAGAGTTCGACCAAGACTGGATGGCAGCGGGCTATTGCGGGCCCTCGACCAGCTACTGCAACAACAATACCCTAGCCCAGACTATTAATCCTGGATCCAGTACAACTCTGTTCGACTTTCAGGGCTTTATCTTCTGGGACCCCGATCATCTGACAGCCAATTGGCATAGCTTTAGTGGATGGGAACTTCACGCCCTTACAGGGTGGAAGTCCCACCCGGTAACCGCGCCACTAAACCCACCGTACAAGCTGACATTTCAAGGCTATGACTATGACGGCGCTTACGAAGAGACCCTTACGTTGAACAATCAGTTACTCGCCCAGTTACCCACGGTCGACAGTCCTCAGAATGCTGGTATCTACGTAAGCTTCACCGTCAACAATTTACCAGTTGTTAAGGGAACCAACACGCTAGTGTTCACGCACGCCAGCTGGGACTGCGGGGTGACCGACACGACGAAGAACGTTCAGATCACGGACGGGGCTCCGACCGTGATATTCAGCGATCCTACAGCACGACCCTTAAGCTGCACACAGTCAATAACCTACACGTTCACAGTATGAATTACGTTCAATTGAAAACACCCTTCCTCCACTCTTCTCTTGAGCTCCGGCACGCGGGAACAGCGGTCAAGCGGCCACCTCATGATTATCTCAGTCGTGACGGGGCAAGTATAATGAACTAAGATAATGCGCAAAGATAGTCAGCGCAAAGAAGATTGTTGGCCCTCACGGGTACAGCGCGCCTGCCACCTACGAGACCAAAGTGATGATCGAAAGTCGTGTTCATCAGACTCCACCGCGTATGAAAACGAGGAGTAGCGATGTTTACCCAGTTCTACGAGTCTCGATGCCTCTCGCTTCCATCGGCATGCTTTACGTTTAATTCCGGGACAGACTTCTCACTTTTTCTCCGTTTGGTAGCTTTGATCCAGCTGACCTGCTCTGGGTATTCCTCACCACCGTCGAGCCATTTGTAGAACTTTTTTGAGGGCGACCTTGTATCCATGTTTTGTCCATTCTGAATAGTTCCGTTGTTCTATTTCAGCGAGGAACCTCTGAACGTCTTTCTTGGAGGCTTTGTCCGGAGGCTTCTCTATCGAGACACCGATGATGCGCATCAGCGCATCAACCATGGGATACGGATCGGCTTCCTTCGGCTCGACATGCCTCAGAGAACTTCAGTATAGTCTGCTTGTTGGGCTCCGTCAGATTGACGTCCCGCCTGAGAATGTCGAAGGATCTGGCTAGGTCTCCACTGCGTTGTTCGGATCGAAGGCGGGTCCTTTCAGTTGCGATCTATCTACGGATAGCCTCTCCCTGCTTTATACATGGGGTATTCCAAACTTGCAATTTGGAGCCTCGGGCGGGGTTTGAACCCGCGACCCTGCGGGGCATTGTTTCTGCCCTTCCGCTTACGAGGCGGATGCTCTCTGTTGCGAGACGCATCTACCAGGCTGAGCCACCGAGGCACCAAATCGGTGCGAGGCCAATACTTTGACTTAAAGCTCCTACTCACCACAATAGACCGGCACATAATGACTGGCAGCACACTTGGTGAGCGGCAGATCATACGAATCTTGACAAGAAGGTTCGCAACATCACAACCCTCACTTCCGCTCGGTTTCGACGACGATGTAGCCGTCTTCCCCATCTCACGCAACAGATGGATCGTCTTGAAGACGGACATGCTGTTTGGACACACCGATGTTCCACCAGGCATGAGTCTCGAACAGGCTGCCAGAAAGGCGGTTGTCGCAACCGTCAGCGACTTCGCCGCCAAAGGAGTTCAACCCCTAGGGCTGCTGATCTCTCTCGGGCTCACCCCTCCCGTTGGGCCGCGGATAGTCAACGAGATAGCCAAGGGTCTGAACCGGGCTGCGCGAGAGTATGATTGCAGGATCTTGGGGGGAGATACCGGTGAGTCAGATGATCTTGTAATCGACTGTATTGGCTTCGGGCTCGCTGAGCCGAAGAGAATGCTCAGAAGAAGCGGAGCGAGACCCGGCGACGTAATCGCGGTCACGGGAACCTTCGGGAAGACGGCCGCCGGATTGAGAATCCTCCTCGCGAAGAACAAGGCCTCTGCAATGAGATTCTCGAAGCTGGTAGAATCAGTAACTCACCCCATGGCGAGGCTTGAAACGGGCCTCCAGCTTGCCCGTAGCGGAGCCGTTCACAGCTCGATCGATTCCAGCGATGGGCTGGCATGGAGCCTCCACGAGATTGCACGCCTGAGCATGGTCAACATATTCTTGGAGAATATTCCTGTGGCGCCGGAGGCCGAAGTCTTCGCCCGGAGAGAAAGTCTAGTTGCGGAGGATCTCGCTCTGTATGGAGGAGAAGAGTATGAGCTGGTGATGGCTATTCGCCGTGACGCGTTTTCTGACCTGAAGAAGAGAATTCCCTCGCTCATAAGAATCGGCAGAGTTGAAGCGGGGAGAGGGGAAGTGAGAGTGCTGTCCAAAGGATGGATGCGGAGGATAGA
>Ga0209058_1001245_pt1 | contig 21776 bp, 21 predicted proteins | sample GraSoiAngelo_147_FD_185904 | JGI IMG/M metagenome (GOLD analysis project Ga0209058, IMG submission 185904) | Grasslands soil microbial communities from the Angelo Coastal Reserve, California, USA - 14_1009_05_40cm (SPAdes) (version 2) | ecosystem: Environmental > Terrestrial > Soil > Grasslands ... | reverse complement strand
GACGAGGCGCTCGCCGTAGTGCGCTTGATCGACGCGCTCGGACGCGGGATCCGGCTCGGCGTGCAGATCCGCGAACCCGCGGTTCACGAGCGCATGTGGCGGCCGCACCATCGCGACCGCTAGACGCGCCGGAGCTGTCTTCATCTGTCGCGCTCGCTTCGGCCAGCCTTCGGCGGCCTGCAGCTCGCCGCGCGCTCCGCTGCTGCAGGACTCGCTCCTCGCGGGGGACCCGCTCGTCGCTCGATCTCTTTCATGCGGGCCTGTATCGCAACACGGGTTTGCGCGCTGCGCCGACCTCGTCGAGGCGACGGAGCGGCGTCTTCGTCGGCGCCTCGTGCACAGCGGCGGGATCCTTCTCGATGCGTTCGGCGATGCGGATCATCGCCGCCGCGAACGCATCGAGCGTCTCCTTGGGTTCGGTCTCCGTCGGCTCGATCATCAGCGCCTCGGGAACGATGAGTGGGAAGTACACGGTCGGCGAGTGGAAGCCCTCGTCGAGCAGCGCCTTCGAGATGTCGAGCGCGCTCGAGCCCTGCTTCTTCTGCCTCGCCGCGGTGAGGACGAACTCATGCATGCACGGCCGGTCATACGCGACGTCGTACTTGCCACGCAGCAGCGCGAGGAGATAGTTCGCGGCGAGCACCGCGTCGCGCCCGGTCTCGACCAGCCCTTCCTCGCCGAGCGTCTTCATATAGGTATATGCACGCGCGAGCACGCCGAAGTTCCCGAGGGTCTTGCCGATCTTCCCGATGGAGTCGCCGAGGCGCTCGGGCTCGCGATCCTCGCGCGCGGTGTCGTAGTGGTAGCTGCCATCGGCCTCCTTCACGATCCACGGCTTCGGCAGGAACGGCCGTAGGTGCGCCTTCACGCAGAGCGGGCCCGCCCCGGGGCCGCCCGCGCCGTGCGGGGTCGAGAACGTCTTGTGGACGTTGATGTGTACGCAGTCGAAGCCGAGGTCGCCGGGCCGCGCGATGCCGAGGAGCGCGTTCATGTTCGCGCCGTCGCCGTACACGAGCGCGCCTACCGCGTGCACCGCATCGCACACCTCGCGCACGCGCTCCTCGAAGAGGCCGATCGTGTTCGGGTTCGTGAGCATGAAGCCCGCGACGTCCGGACCGAGCGCGCTCTTCAGCGCCTCGAGGTCGACGTTGCCACGGGCGTCGCTCTTCACCGTCGTCACTTCGTAGCCGCACATCGCGGCCGACGCGGGGTTCGTGCCGTGCGCGGAGTCGGGCACGATGATGCGCCGCCGCGTCGCGGCGTCCCCGCGCTTCTGGTGATAGGCCTTGAACATCAGGAGCGCGGTGAACTCGGACTGCGCGCCGGCCTGGGGCTGCAGCGTCACGAAATCCATGCCTGTGACCTTCAGGAGCAGCTGCTCGAGCTCGTAGGCGAGCGCGAGCACGCCCTGCGTCGTGCGGTACGACTGGCGCGGGTGCAGGTCCGCGAAGAGCGCGGCCGCACGATCGTTGATCTTCGGGTTGTACTTCATCGTGCACGAGCCGAGCGGATACATGCCCGCGTCGACCGAGTAGTTGAGCTGCGCGAGGTGTGTGTAGTGACGAACGACTTGTGGCTCGGTGAGCTCGGGCAGGCGCAGCGGCGTCTTGCGCGCGAACTTCGCCGGCACGTCGCCGGTCTTCTCCGCGCGCACGTGACGCCCGCTCCGTCCGGGTCGCGCGAGCTCGAAGAGGAGTGGCTCGAGCGCCGGTCCGTGCGTGTCCGCGCCGGAGTCGGGTATCGTCTGCGACGCTCGCTTCGCTCGCTGAACAGGGGCCCCAGTCACCGTGGTCATCGCGCGGCCACCGTTTGACGCGAGCCGGTGATCTCGGCGACAGCGTCGACGAGCGCATCCGCGTCCGCTTCGGTCGTGAGCTCGGTGCACTGGATCATGACGTCGTCGCGACCCCGCCGCTTTCCATCGACGTAGTGCGACGCGCTCGCCTCCACCTGGATGCCGCGCTCGAGGAGCGCAAGCCGGAGGTCCCAGCCACCCATCTCGGTCGCGAGTGTGAAGCGGTCGAAGAACGTCCCGTCGTTCGCGATCCGGCAACCCGGGATCGCCGCGAGCCGCTTCGCGAGGCTGTGCGCGCGCGCGACGCCTGCCCGCGCGGCCGCGCGAACTCCCTCGGGGCCCAGCAGCGAGAGATAGATCGCGGCGTGAATGGCGGCGAGCGCCTCGTTCGTGCAGATGTTGCTCGTCGCCTTCTCGCGGCGGATGTGCTGCTCGCGCGTCTGCAGTGTGTTCACGAAGCCGCGTGTCCCGTTCGCGTCCACGGTCTGGCCGGCGATGCGCCCGGGCATCTGCCGCACGAGCGCCTCGCGGCACGCGAAGATCCCGAGGTGCGGCCCGCCGTAGGACATCGGGATGCCGAGCGGTTGCCCCTCGCCGACCGCGATGTCCGCGCCGAGCGCGCCGGGCGGCTCGAGGAGCGCACACGCGTGCGGCTCAGTGACCTGCACGAGCAGCGCGCCTGCTGCATGTGCCGCGTCGGCGATCGGCCTCACGTCGACCAGCGACCCGAACGCATCGGGATGCTGAACGACGAGGCAGGCCGCGCCGTCCGCGTTACCCGCGAGATCCGCCGTTGGCACCTCGACGATGTCGAGCTCGGCGCCTCGTGCGTACGTGCGCACCGTGCGCCGGTACGTGAAGTCGACCTCGGTCGCGAGGACGACCTTCTTCCGTCCGCTGCTGAGGCGCACTGCCATGAGCGCGGCCTCAGCGGTCGCGGACGAGCCGTCGTACATGGAGGAGTTCACGACGTCCATCGCGAGGAGCTCCGCCATCAGCGACTGGTACTCGAAGACCGCCTGTAGCGTGCCCTGGCTCACCTCGGGCTGGTACGGCGTGTACGCGGTGAGGAACTCGCCGCGCAGCGCGAGCACCGGGACCGCCGCTGGGATGTAGCGGCGCTGGATCGCGCCGCCGATGAAGAACGGGCCCGACCCGGCGGTCTTGTTCATCGCGGCGAGCTTTTCGAGGTGCGCCTGCACCTCCTGCTCGCTCATGCCCGGGCCGACGCCGAGCTGCTTGACGCGCGCGTCCTTTGGGATCGCGGTCAGGAGGTCGTCGACGCTTCGCACGCCGATGCGATCGAGCATCGCGGCGCGGTCGGCATCGGTGTGCGGCGAGTACGGGTTGTCGGCCACGCTAGGACCCGCCTGAGCCGGCCGTCTCGCCGATGTGGGCGCGGTAGTCGTCCGCGGAGAGGAGCTTCTGCAGCTCGCCCTTGTCGGCGAGCTTCACCTTGAGCATCCAGCCTTCCTCGTAGGGCTTCTGGTTCACGAGCTCCGGCTTCTCGATGACCTTCATGTTCCGCTCGATGACCTCGCCGGAGATCGGACTGTAGATATCGGACGCGGCCTTCACCGACTCGACGACGCCGAGACTCGAGAACTGCCGGACCGTCGCGCCCTTCTCCGGAAGCTCGACGAAGACGACGTCACCGAGCTGTTCCTGGGCGAACGCGGTGATGCCGATCGTCGCGGTGTCGCCTTCGAGGCGCACCCACTCGTGCTCTTTGGAGTAGCGCAGGTCCTGCGGAACGGTCACTTCTCACTCCTCTTGTACGACGCGGTCGCTTCGCGACCGCCCTGTACGTGCAGGGTCATTTCTTGACCCTGCTGTAAAAGGGCGTCTTCACTACCGTAGCGGGAACATCCTTTTCCCGGATGCGCACGGCGAGCGCGGTCCCCACCTTGGCTAACGCTACCGGGACGTAGGCAAGGGCGATGTTCTTCTCCACGGTCGGTCCGTAGGTCCCGCTCGTCACGATGCCGACCTCCCGGCCGCCGCTCGTGACCGGATAGCCGTGGCGTGCGACGCCGCCCTCGACCACGAGGCCGGCGATCCGACGGCTCGGCCCGTCTTCCTTCGCCTTCGCGACGACGTCGCGGCCGAGGAACTCCTTATCGAGCTTGCAGGTCCATGCGAGGCCGGCCTCGATCGGATTCGTCGTCTCGTCGATCTCGTTCCCGTAGAGCGAGAAGCGCGACTCCAGGCGCAGCGTGTCGCGCGCCCCGAGTCCGATGGGCAGCATGCCATCGGCTGTGCCCGCGTCGAGGAGCGCGTCCCAGACGGCTGACGCGAACTCGTTGCGCAGGAACACCTCGAACCCGTCCTCGCCCGTGTACCCGGTGCGCGCGATCGTCGCGGTCTTGCCGGCGACCTTCGTCTCGGCGACGCCGAACGGCATCACGTCATCGACGTTCATGTCCGCCACACGCGACAGGATCCGCGCGGCCCGGGGACCTTGCGGCGCGATGAGCGCCGTCATCGCCGAGCCATCGAAGAAGCGAACATCGCTCGGAAGATGGCGACGCACGTGCGCGGCGTCCTTGTCGATGTTCGCCGCGTTCACGACGACCATGTACCGCTGCGGCGCCAGGCGATACACGATGACGTCGTCGACGATCGTGCCGCGCTCGTTCGTCAGCAGGCCGTAGCGCGCCTGGCCGCTCTCGAGTCCCGCGATATCGCTCGACACGAGCCGATCGAGCGCCGGACCCGCGCCGGCGCCCTCGAGATAGAACTCGCCCATGTGCGAGAGATCGAAGAGGCCGGCCGCGTTGCGCACGGCGCGGTGCTCCGCGACGATGCCCGAGTACTGGATCGGCATCTCCCACCCCGCGAACGGCACCAATTTCGCGCCGAGCTCGCGGTGCTTCTCGAAGAGTGGGGTCCGCTTGAGCGCGGCCTCGGTGGTCATGGGGCGCGCGCCACCTCGAGGGCACGGTCGAGGATCTCGCGGTACGTGTCGTAGCTGAGGAGCCGGCGCGCCTCGTCGACCCGGACCCAGCGCACGTGGTCGTACTCGTGATCGTGCTGCGACACGTCTCCGCCGCGCGCACGCATGAGGAAGAAGTGCACGAACTTGTGCACGCGCTCGCCGGGCACGGCGAACCAGTAATCGATCACGCCGATCGGCGCGACGATCTCGATCTCGAGCCCGGTCTCCTCGCGGACCTCGCGCGCCGCCGTCTCCTCGATGGTCTCACCGCGGTCAGGCGTGCCCTTGGGAAACACCCACGTCCGATCGCTCTCGCGTCCCGCGACCACGACCTCGAGCGAGTCACCACTTCCTCGCACGACGACTCCTCCCGCTGCACTTGCGTCGCGGACGCGCGCTGGCCGCCGAGCGCGTGTCGTCGGCATGTGAGCCTCCCCGTCAGTTGCGACGACTGTAGGACAAGAGCGCGCCGCGACCCGCCGGCGCGCGAAGCGGAACTCCGCGACGAGCGTTTGCGCCCAGCCGGCCCGTGCTGCCGTCGTACGGCTCGGCTTCGCCTTCGCCGGCTGCTTGGCGTGTGGCCTTCGGCCACGCCGCAGTAGCCAACAGCGAGGAGCGGAGTGCCGCTGAGAAGCGCCCTGGCGGTCGCGTCGCGCTCTAAAGCAGGCGCGTTGTGTTGATGACGAGGGCGAAGTTGCAGTGCAGGAACTCGGCGGCGCGGCGCGACAGCATCATGCGCGGGAGGAAGATCTCGAAGTACTCCATGATCGGCGCGACCTCGGTGTCAACGGAGAGCTCGAGCGTGATCAGCTTTTCCTTCCGGCTGACTTTGATCTCCGAGGCGGTCGCCGCGTAGTTCACTCGGTCGTGGATGTCGAACGCGGTCGTCTTGGGGTTGCGCACGCGACTGCGGTGCACGTCGCTCTTGTCGGCGATGATCACCGCCGCGGATACCGCGCTCACCGGCAGGCCGCCCTCGGCCTCCTCGTGGTTCGCGATCGCACCCATGATCACCGCGATCTCCTCGATGTCGAACCCGAGGTCCTCGAGGATGTCCTTCGCGATGATCGCCCCCGTCTGCCCGTGCTTCTCGCGGGTGACGACGTTGCCGATGTCGTGGAGGTACGCGGCGACGGCGGCGACCTCGCAGCGGCGCGGCTCGTGGCCGAGCGATTTCAGGATGAATCGCGCCCCATCGGCAGCGGTGTTCGCGTGGCGCTCGCCGTGCTCGGTGTAACCGATCGCGCCAGTCTGGGCATTCGCTGAACGGATGAACGTACGCACACGCGTGTCCGCCTTCACGAGATCGAGCGTCGGTCCCTGACGCTTCGCCTCGGCAAGCGTCTTCGTCTTCGTCTCGGTGCGATGGACCTTCTTGAGCTCGTCGGGACGACCGGTGTCGTCGCGTCGCGGGGACGGTGCTGCCTCAGCCATCGACGCAACTCTAGGAGATAGCACCAAGGCAATTGCGTTGCGCAGACACCTCGCGCGCGAGGCGACCGCACGCACACTTCGCGCATACCGACGAGGACGTGGGAGCTGGCCCTTGATGGTCGGACGCAGGGTCGAAGCGCGTTGCGGCTACTGGTCCGGCCAGCGAATCGACCGAGCAGATCTTCCAGGCGACACCGCTCAGCCCTCGGTGCGCAGCTCCTCGAGGTCGAGGTCGCGCTCGATGCGACGGAGGACCTCGTCGTCGATGACGCCGCGCTCGTGGAGATCGAACGCGGCGCGGCGTTCCGCTTCGATCGCCTCGCGGCGGATCTGCGTGTGCTCGAGCAGCTCCGTCTCGGCGGCTCCCGGCTCGGCGTTGTCGTGAAGGTCGGCGTGGCTGGTGCGGTGCTGGTACTGGGAGCGCAACGTGTCGATGAGCGGCACGTGCCCGGGCCGCTCGGTCGCGAGCTCATCGAGCCGGGCGAGCGCAGCCTCGGCGGTGAGGACGCGCGCGTGTGATTCCGCGTGACCGACGTCGCCATCAGCTGCGACGCCGAGCATGCGGATCATCGCCGGCAGCGTGAGCCCTTGACCGACGAGGGTCGCGAGGATCACGACGAACGTGACGAACAGGATGAGGTCGCGCTGCGGGAAGGACTCCGGCAGCGCGAGCGCGGCCGCGAGCGAGACGACGCCTCGGAGTCCGGACCATGCGACGACCGTGACCGCCTGCCACGGCGGGTTCGGATCGCTCCGACCGATGGCCGGAATGAGGCGCGGACCGTACGTGAACGGGAACACCCACACGAAGCGCCCGAACACGACCGCAGCCACGATCGCGACCGTCGCGGTGATCGTGTCCCCACCGAGGTGCACGTTACGCACGACTTCCGGCAGCTGCAGGCCGAGGAGCGCGAACACGATCCCGTTGAGGAGGAAGAGCCAGATCTGCCAAACGCCCGCGCCTACGACGCGCGCGTCAGAGCTCGCGTGACGCATCGCGTGACGTGACCACACGCCCGCGACCACAGTGGCGAGCACGCCGGACACACCGATCGACTCGGCGGGGAGGTACGCGGCGTACGGCGCGACGAGACCGATGGCCGTGAAGATCGCCACGTCCGCAACGTTCTCGGCGACCTTGTCGATGAGCCATCCGATGGCCATACCGACGAAGACGCCGCCGGCGAGAGCCCACACGAACGCGAGCGACGCGTCGAGAAGCGAAAAGACTCCAGCGGCGACAGCCGCGACCGCAAACCGATAGATCACGAGTGCGGTCGCGTCGTTCACGAGGCTCTCGCCCTCGAGGATCGTGACGATGCGGCGTGGCACGCCGAGCCGCTGGAAGATCGTCGTCGCGGCGACGGCGTCCGGCGGTGACACGATGCCGCCGAGCGCGAACGCGCCGGCCCATCCAAGGCCGGGAACGAGGGCGTGCGCGACGAGCGCCACCAGCGTCGCGGTGAAGAGCACGAGGCCGACCGCGAGCAACACGATCGGCCGGAGGTTCGCCTTGAACTCGCGAAGCGACGTGAAGTAGCCGCCGGCGAAGAGCAGCGGCGGCAAGAAGCCGAAGAACACGAGCTCCGGCGCGAGCGTGACTTGCGGGATCCCGGGCGCGAAGGTCAGGGCAAGGCCGCCGACCACCATCACGATCGGCGTCGACGCGCCGAGTCGCCGCGAGATCGCGGTGAGGACGATGACGATCGCGATGAGCAGGAGCGCGAGCTGGATCTGACTCACGGACGCGAGGGTACGACCTAGCCCTGGCGCTCCTGCGCGTACGACTTCTGAAGCCGCTCTGCGACCTGCTGCAGCCAGCGCAGCTCGGTGAGGCCGGCGCGCGCGATGACCAGCCCGCGCGTGAACGCGAGCCACGGACGCAACGTCCCTGATACGAGGCCGAGCCAGGTCGCGCCGGTCGCGTCGACCTTCGGACCCTTCCCCTTCACGTCGGCGGGCTCCGCGTGGAGCTTGCCGTCGCCGGCCTGGAATTCGATCGCCTCGTTCGTGTCGGTGAATCGAAGGAGAGCGCGAGCAGCGACGACGTCCTTCAGGTTCGCGAGCACGCGCTCGTCAGACGCCGCCGCTTCGAGGATGCGGAGCACCGCTTCGCGCGTGTTCACCGGGTTCGGCCCCGAGGATGCCGCGATGCGCGCGGCCTCGATCGCCTCTTCCAACGTGCTCATGCGAGTTTCAGGTCACTGCGCACCGTCGTGGGGATCTCCGTTCCGCGGTGACGCAGCACGAAGAACGCCGCTGCGCCGATCATCGCGCCGTTATCCGTGCAGAGCCGCGGCGGCGGCACGACGAGCGGACGGCCGATGCGCTTCGCGATCTCCTCGCGGAGCGCGAGGTTCGCGGCGACGCCGCCGCCGAGGAGCACCGTGTCGACGGCATGCTCGGCCGCGGCGCGCGCGGTCTTCTCCGCGAGCGTCTCGGTGATCGCCTTCTGAAAGGACGCGGCGACGTCGTTCACAGGCACCTCGCCCTTCGCCTCGAGCGAGCGCACGAGACGTTGCACCGCGGTCTTCAGCCCCGAGAACGAGAAGTCGTAGCGATCGGACACGGTCGCGCGCGGCAGCGGGAACGCGTTCGGATCGCCGGACTTCGCGGCTTTTTCGATCAACGGCCCGCCGGGGAAACCGAGCCCGAGCAGTCGCGCGACCTTGTCGAACGCCTCGCCCGCAGCGTCGTCGATCGTGCGCCCGAGCGGCCGGAAGCGGCGATGCGCCTCCATGAGCACGAGATCGCTGTGCGCGCCGGAGACCACGAGGACGATCGCGGGGAGTTCGGGCTCGCGCGGCGCGACCACGCCCTCGTACAGCCAGTTCGCGTACACGTGGCCCTCGAGGTGGTTCACGCCGACGAAGGGCAGCCCGGCCGAGAGCGCGAGACCGCGCGCGTAGTTCGCGCCAACGAGGAGGCACCCGATGAGGCCGGGGCCGACCGTCGCGGCGACCGCGTCGACGCCACGCAACTCGACGCCCGCCTCGCGGAGCGCGGTCTGCGTGATCGCATCGAGCGAGCGCAGGTGCTCGCGCGCCGCGACCTCGGGCACGATGCCACCGGTGTCCTGGTGCGCGAGCTGCGAGGCGACGACGTTCGAGATGATGTGGCGTCCGTCGTCAACGACCGCGACGCCGGTCTCGTCGCACGAGGTCTCGATCGCGAGGATCCGCACTTATTCCTCGAGCGCTGCTTGCAGCTTCGCGAGGCGATCGCGGACGCTGCGATCGCGGAGACGCTCGGTCCACATGATGATCGCGTCCTCGTTGTTGTCGGAGTAGTAGCGGCGGCGAATACCCGCGGGCCGGAAGCCGTACTTCTCGTACAGCCGCTGCGCCGCGAGATTCGACGCCCGTACCTCGAGCGTGAGCCACTCGGCGCCCAACCTCTGCGCGCGTTCGAAGATCGAGATCAGCATGCGCTCGCCGATCTTGCGCCGGCGATGCTCGGGGAGGACCGCGAACGTCGTGATGTGCGCCTCGTCGAGCGAGAGCCAGAGTCCCGCGTAGCCGACGGTGCGGTCGCCCTCACGGGCAACGATGTAATGAGCGTTCTTGTTCTGCGTGAGCTCCTGCTTGAACGCGTTCGCCGGCCAGGGCACCGGAAACGACGCGTTCTCGACCGCCTGCACCGCCGGAATGTCCTCGACCGTCATGTCGTCGATCACGATCGGAAAGAGCGCTACCACTTTGTTCGCCCTTCCCGCCGACGCCGCGTCCGTCGCCTCTCACTCGGAACGCCGCCACTGGGCCCTGCTGAATGAGAGTCGGTCCGAGTGGCGGCTCGCACTCCCGTGAGCCTCGTTCGAGGCGACCGCCGCGTCGTAGGCGAACTCGCGTGCCGCGCTCGTTCGGTCGCTCCGATCGCCATGTCGATTGCGCTCATGATCTTTTTGGCAACCCGAGCGCGAGGTCATCGGTGGGTGCGGGCGAGAACGGCTGATCAAAAGTCATACGGATAGACGGCTGCTTCACGTAGATCGGCTCGATCTCGCCGAGCTTCGTTTGCGGTGCGGCCTCGAGCGCCCGCCACCCCAGCTCCGCGAGATAGCCGGCGCGACGCATCCGTGACGCGGGCGACGCGAAGAGCGCCTTCGGGCCGAGGAGGTCGCGCAACAGCTGCTCCGCCTCCTCATCGATCTCGCCGACGAAGAGCGTGTGCGTGCCGATCTGCCGGCACAGCTGCGGCAGCGTCGCAGCGATGTACGGTGAGCGACGGAGCCATTTGCGGTTCCGCTCCTGATAGATCGCCGCGTACCACTCCGTGCGACCCGCCGGCAGCAGCGCGCAGGTCCGTTGCTTCGAGGGCGCGTGCGGGTACGCGAGCACGTCCAGCGTCGAGACGCCAACGAGCGCGGCGCCCGCGCCGCGCGCGATGCCCTGCGCCGCTGCGATAGCGACGCGCAGGCCGGTGAACGATCCTGGACCTGACGCGACGGCGACGCGGTCGATGTCGGCGGCGAGGGACAGTCTCGCATCGGTGAGCATGCGCTCGATCGTCGGGAACAGCTCATCGCCGTGACGCCGCTGCGCGTGCCACGTCGTCTCGGCGAGCACCGCGCGCCCGTCGTAGAGCGCGACAGACGCCCACGCAGTCGAGGTGTCAAGCGCCAAGAGAGTCATGGAACCCCCGCAGCAGCTCGCGCGACCGCGCGCCCGTCGGCTCGAGCAGCACGCGCCGCTTCGTGTCCGCGATGTGCTCGAGATGTACGTCGAGTCGATCCGTCGGCAGCGCGTCGCCGGCGCGATCCGGCCACTCGATCACCGTGATGCCACCGCCGTCGAGCGTCTCCTCCCAGCCGGTCGAGCCGAGGTCTTGGCCTTCGAGGCGATACAGGTCGAGATGGAAGAACGGCATGCGTCCACCGTAATGCTCGCGAAGGATGATGAAGGTCGGGCTCGCGACATCGCCGGGGTCGAGTCCGAGTCCCGCGGCGACGCCCTTCGCGAGCACGGTCTTTCCCGCGCCGAGCTCGCCCCAGAGCGCGAGGACGTCGCCCGGACGCGCGAGGCGCGCGAGCCGCTCGCCGATCCGCTCGGTGTGCAAGCTCGAATGGCTGACTAGGTCAAGCCGCTCCTCGCTCGACTTTTTGGAATCGGCGGCGCTCAAGGATGAGCCGGATGGTAAGGCCGAGGAACGAACCCAAGAGCGCCGCCCAGACGAACATCCAGATGTCGCGCGGCAGGAAGCAGAGTGCGTCGAGCGGCGTGCCGGTACCGCAGCCAAGCGAGAACACGAGCGGCACGATCCCGAGGAGACCGATCACGTTGCGCTGGCGCTCTAGACGCCGTCGGCGTGCCGCATAGTCGAGACGCCGCTTCTCCACGTCGCGGAGGCTGCGCTTCTTCTTCGCCATCAGACGGGTTCAAGAGTGCGGAGGTTGCCGGTCGGTACGGTGCCCACCGCTGTTTCGAGCGCGTTCGCGACGACCTCACTGGTGAAGGTCACTTCGTGCGCCGGCGACGCCGAACCCTCGATCGGCATGACCGCGCCCCAGTCCGGCGCGAGCGCGAGCGTCGGCGCGATCGTCGGCACGGCCATGACACCCGACGACGCGAAGACGAAGAGCCGCGCAGACGCTGCGTGTATCGCGGCGCGCGCGCCGACGAGGGGCAAGAACGGCGAGAAGACTTCGGCCGGAAGCTGCGACGTTCCGAAGCCGAGAAGGCAGAGCACCGTCGGGGTGTCGGCGACGGGCGCCGCGCCGCGCGCGGAGACCTCATCGCCGAAGAGCGTTCGGAGGCCCGCCGCGGGCACCGCACCGGTGACGATCCCGGCGACGCCGCAGGCGTGCGCGCGCGCGATCGCCTCTGCCGCGCTTCGGCCGCCGCCGATGAGGATCCGGTCACGCAAGCGGACGTCGATACGCGACGGCGCGAGCTCGTCGGCGCGGCCGTCGACGGCGAGCGTGAGCTCCCCGACCGCATCGGGCCCGTACGCGACGACGCCCTGGATCGCCCATGCCGCGCCCTCGATGGTGATCGCCCAATCCGTCGACTCCATGACGACGCCGTCCAGGGCCGCGCGGACCGACCAGCGATCGATCACCGGCGCGAACTCGAGATCACCGTTCGCACGCACGTGGACGATCCGGCCGTCGAACGGCGCGCTCAGGGCACGCGCGAACCGGCGCCCGGTGCGCGCGATGATCGCGCCCCGCTCGAGCTCCGCACCAGGTGGCACGCGCATCACCTGCGGGAGGTCGACCGGCGCGACGCCGAGGCGGCGCGCGCCCAAAAGACGAACGGGCTCGCCAAACGTCGTCCCATTGGCCACGACCTCGCCGGCGCGGACCCGCTGACCGACGGCGGCACGCTGCGACGCGCCGAGCGGCAGGGATTGCCTTACACGCTGATCGGCGAAGCGCCAACTCATCTCAACCGCTCGTTGTCACTCGCGAGGAGGACTCGGCGGCGAAGCCGCTCGTCGCTCGACTTTCTCATACCAGTCCCTCGGACGAGAGCGCGGTGAGCGCGGAGTGCCAGCGGGCGAGTGCCGGAAGTCGCTCGGCGTCACGCTGCGGCAGATCGAGCGGTCGGCCGCGCACGTCGACGATGACGCCCAGTGCGAGCGCGTCGGCGCTCGCGGTCTCCGCCGAACCGCCGACCCGGAGATCGACGCGGCCCGTCGTCGGCATGAGCAGGAACGCTCCGCGCGTGATCCGTTGCTCGATCGTGCCGGTCGCGTCGCTCACCGTCAGCGTCATCGCACGGCGTGGCCACAACGTCATCGCGATCGCGAGCGGCTCGATACGCCCCGCGATGTCGGCGCTGCCGCGCGACGCGATCGCGCCCGCGGCGATCAGCGCATCTGGCGCCTCGCGCGAGAGGCATGTCGTGCCGCGCGTCTCGAGGGCGTCGATCGCGACGATCGCGCATTGCGCGGCACGCGGGAAGCGCGCGATCCGGCCGGTGCACACGATCGCGCGCGCGGCGCGGAACGGCGCGACCGAGATCCCACTGCGCTCCGCGTCGCGCAGCGTGTGTGCGACGGCCTCGCGCGCGAGCGCCATCTCGAGCGCGAGCGTGAGCGTCGTTGCGGGCACCGCGTCGGGCCAGCGCGCGCGATTGAAGACGCGTTCGAGGAGCGCCGGCCCATCGACCGCGCGCGGCACCCAGCGACGGACGCGGTCGAGCCCGGCGCGCGCGACCACGCGGTCGGCATTCGTGCCAACGCCGAGATGCGAGTGGAGCGCGATGACCGCGCCAGTAGGTGTCGCGAGCGCGAGCGACGTGCTCGCGCCGCTCACGTCCAGCACAAGCGTGTCACGCATATCCGCGGCCGCGACCGCACGCGCCGCGCTCTCGACCGCCTCGTCGCGCAAAACGATGTCACCGGCTGGCCGGCGCATCCCGCGAAGTCGAGCGACGATCCCCTCCCTCGCGAGAGCGGCGGTCGGTCCGGGGATCGCCTCAAGGGCGAGCGGCGCGAGGCTCGGTGCGATGCGTGCTCGGGTGCGCTCGTCGGACGCGATGAGGACGACGGGCGGTTTTGGACGGCCGGCGGTGGCGGCCCGCAGCGCTTCGACGACATCGATGACGCCGTTCTGATCGCGGCTGCCCGCGACGATGAGCACCGCATCGGGATCGGCTTCGCGGATCGCGGTCGCGCGCTCGATGAACGACTCGCGCCCGTTCGCGGCGAGCGTGAGCACGATGTCGGCGCACGCGCCAAGGGCTGCCGCGCTCGCCGCCGCGCGATCAGCGTTCTCGCGGCCGACGACGAGCGCCAAGCGAAGCGGCGTGCCGGTCCAGACGCGAAGGTCAGCGGCGTCAGTACGTGGGCCGATGCGTTTCGCGGAACCCTCGTGCGCGACGTCGACCGTGGCGACGAGCCCGGTCGCGGTCGCGACGGTCATTTCAACTCGCTCGGCTCATGTGTTCGAGCGGATCGGCGAGCGACGCGCCTCTGCCACGAACGCGTCGAAGATGCGAGCCGCTGCCTTCCCCACTTCAGCCTTTCGCTCGGGATGCCACTGAACGCCGATGACCCAGCGGTGCGTCGGCGACTCGAACGCTTCGACGAGTCCGTCGTGCAGCACCGTCGCCCGCAGCCCGGGCGCGAGACGATCGGGCGTCACCGCCTGGTGATGGCGCGAGTTCACGAGCATGTCGTCCGTGCCGGAGAACTCCGCGAGCCTCGATCCTGCGCGCGCGGCGAGACGGTGCGGGGTGACCTGCTCGTCCTTCGCCTGATGGCCCTTCACGTCCATGGCGAGCGTGCCGCCCATGGCGACGTTGACGAGCTGGAACCCGCGGCAGATCGCGAGCACCGGGACGTCGGCATCGAGCGCGCGACGCGCGAGCAAGAGCTCGAGCTCGTCGCGCTCAGGGATGACGTTCTCGCACAGGTTGTCGCTGTCGACCTCGCCGTAGCGGTCCGGCGCGATGTCGCCGCCGCCCGAGAAGCAAATACCGTCGATGTCGGAGGGGATCGCGTCGCCCGGCTCGATCACGATGACATCCGCGCCGGCGTCGCGCAGTGCGTCGATATAGCGCTGGCGCGCCGCGAGGTTCGCCGGCGTGCGTACGGCCGAGACGGTGAGGGCGATCCGGGGCCGTGACATCACTTCAATGCTAGGCGTTGGAACGCTGGAGCAGCTCGACCAGTACGCCACCGCTCGCGCGCGGATGGAGGAACGCGACCAGGCCGTCAATACCGCGGCGAGGTGCGCGATCGACCAGCTCTACCCCGGACGCGACCAGACGCTCGAGGGCAGCGGCGAGGTCGTCGACCTCGAAGCAGAGGTGATGCATCGTCGCGCGTCCGCGGTCGGCGAGGAAGCGAGCGATGCCTGAGCTCGAATCGGTCGGCTCGAGCAGCTCGACGCGAGACTGGCCGCGCGTCGCGAAGACGACGCGGACACGCTGGTCCGCGACAAAGTGCTGCGGTCCGATCGTGTAGCCGAGCGTGTCGCGGTAGAACGGGATCGCTTCGGTGAGCGACGGCACGACGACGCCGATGTGGTGGAGCGGACCGGCCTCGATGGCGCTCAAGCGCGCCGCGCGTCATGGACGCCGAAGACGCCGCGCAGATCCTCGCTGATCTCGCCGAGCGTCACGCCCGCGCGCGCGGCCGCGACGATGAGCGGCACGAGGTTCGCGGTGCCTCGCGCGGCCGTTACCAGGTCCTCTTGTGCCCGCTTGGCCGCGATGCCGTCCCGCTTCGCGCGGAACGCCCGCACCTCTTCGGCGCGCCGCCGCGCGAGCGCCTCATCGACGCGGAGCAGCTGGGGCGCCTGCTCGTCCCCCTCGGTGCGGTAGGCGTTCACGCCGACGACGATCTGCTCCTTGCTCTCGACGGCACGCTGCTGGCGGTAGGCCGAATCTTCGATCTCCCGCATCTGGTAGCCGTTCTCGATCCCGCGGAGCGCACCACCGAGGGAATCGATCTTCGCGATCTCCTCGTGCACGCGGCGTTCGATGTCAGCGGTGAGTGACTCGACGGCATACGCGCCGCCCAGCGGATCGATGGTGTCGGCGACGCCCGACTCCTCGGCGATGATCTGCTGCGTCCGCAGCGCGATGCGCGCCGACTCTTCGGTCGGGAGCGCGAGCGCCTCGTCGTACGCGTTCGTGTGCAGCGACTGCGTGCCGCCGAGCACCGCGGCGAGGCCTTCGATCGCGGTACGCACGATGTTGTTGAGCGGCTGCTGCGCGGTCAGCGTGCTTCCCATGGTCTGCGTGTGGAAGCGCAGCGTGAGCGAGCTCGGATCCTTCGCGCCGAAGCGGTCGCGCATGACCGCCGCCCAGATGCGGCGCGCCGCCCGGAACTTCGCGACCTCTTCGATGAGCGTCGAGTGCGCCGCGAAGAAGAAGGAGAGCTGCGGCGCGAACCGGTCGACCGCGAGTCCGCGTGAGGCCGCACTCTCGACGTACGCGATCGCGTCGGCGAAGGTGAACGCGAGCTCCTGCACCGCGCTCGCACCAGCCTCGCGGATGTGGTAGCCGGAGATGGAGATCGGGTTCCAGCGCGGCAGCGTGTCCGCGGCGTAGGCGATGAGGTCGGTCGCGAGTCGCATCGACGGGCGCGGCGGATAGATGTATGTGCCGCGAGCGATGTACTCCTTGAGGATGTCGTTCTGCGTCGTACCGCCGATGCGTTCCGCCGGCACGCCCTGCTTCTGGGCGACCGCGACGTAGAGCGCGAGCAGGATGGGCGCGGTCGCGTTGATGGTCATCGACGTCGTCACGTCGGCGAGTGGGATACCGGTGAAGAGATGCTCCATGTCCTCGACGCTCGCGATGGAGACGCCGACCTTGCCGACCTCGCCGACGACTCGCGGGTCATCCGGGTCGTAGCCCATCTGCGTCGGGAGGTCGAACGCGACGGAGAGGCCGGTCTGTCCATGCGCGAGCAGCGAGCGGAAGCGCGCGTTCGTGTCCAGCGCGGTCCCGAACCCGGCGTACTGGCGCATCGTCCAAAGCCGACCGCGATACATCGTCGGCTGCACGCCGCGCGTGTACGGCGGCTCGCCTGGCAGACCCGCGGAGGTCGCGGCCTCGCGGTACGCGTCGTCGTCCTGGTACGTCGTCGGGAGCGGCGCGCCGTACGTCGTGTGGAACTTCTTACGTTCCTCGACGCGCTTCTTCACTATGCGATGGTAGGCCGGTCAACGCGGAGTCAGTTCTCGGTCGTCGTCCAGAGACGCCACTCGCCGCTCTCGAAGATCAGATAGCAGATGTATCCGGTCACGCGCGCCCCGTTCTGATCCGCGACGTCCGCGGAGTAGCGCACCTCGACGGTCGCGAAGCCTTGGTCCGACTCGACAACGGGACCGATCGCCTGACGTCGCATCGCGGTGATGCGCCGACCGGTCGCGGCGGACTGCGTCTGCCACGCATCGACGAACTGCGCCGCGGTGTAGTTGTCGTGCACCGCGAGGCTCGTGACCGCGTACAGGGCGAGCGGATCGTCGGCGATGAGCGCGTGCTCCATCCGATCGAGGACGCTGCCGAGCGGCCCGGAGTCCGGCGGCCTCGCCGCGATCGTGTAGCTCTTCCCGTCTGCGCTGAAGATGACGTCAGCCGCGTGCGCGTCCGGATCGATCGCACCGCGGAGGGAGACCGTCACCTTGCGGGTTGAACTTGCGCCGGTCTCGGTGTAATCCATGGAGCCGCCGTACGAGACCTGCATCGGTGGGGAGAGCGACGAGATCGTCGCACGCACCTCGAAGCCGCCGCCGTACACGCCGTTCTCGAGATCGACGTGGAAGTGGCCGCGGTCGACGGCGTTGGCGGCGAGCTCGATAGCGAGGCTGTTGCCCGTCGCGGGATCGCGGAAGGTCACGACGCGCGAGCTCGCGGTTGGCGACGGGGTCAGGTTCGGCGTGCTCACCGGGACGAAGGACACCGGGGCGAGTGTCGCCGGCGCGGCGATCGAAGGCGTGGGCGTCGCGCCGCCGCGCGCGATATCGCCGCACGACACGAAGAGCAACGCGACGGCGACGAGCGGCCCCGGCTTCAACGCGGTCGCAGCACGAGGCGCCCTTCGACCTGGCCGATGCGATCCCGCGCGAGGGCCATCGGCTTGGTCTGCCCGTTCGCCCACAGCTGCATCTGGTCGCCCCAGTGCCGCGAGAAGGGCTGACCGCTCTGGCCGGTCGGGATGATCGACACCGATGCGTCCACGTCCGCTAGATCAACGATCTGACGCTCCGAAGCGTGACTGCGCACGCTAAACGGGCGCAAAAGCGAGTACGCGCCGTTGTTCGGCGAGTAGCCGTCACCGGCACGGCGCACCGGGCCGATGGTGAAGATCAGGTCGAGCGGCTTCGCCGCGGAGAGCGGGTGCTCGAACGCGACTGTGTGGAGATCGCCCCAGCGCCACTTCCCCACGTCGGCGCCAAGCTTCGCGACGAGGTCCTTCCCAGCCGCATCCAGCGCCGCGCCGGCGATCGCGTCGCGGCCGGTGACCCCGGGATCGCCGAGCTCGACGAACCACTGGCTCGTCGTGGACGCGATGAGCTGATAGAGCGCGAACGTCATGCGGCCGTTCGACGCGTAGTCGTCGTAAAGGGCTGGTCCGAGCTTGTCGGCGAACACGAGGCGCGACATCTGGCCGAGCCACGCCTCGTAGATCGCGGCGCCTGTCGAATCGACGCCCAGCGAGCCGTCCCACTTCTGCACGATGCCCTGCAGCTGTTGACCATGGGCGGTCGTGGGCCGCGACGCGACGATCGCGTCGCGGTACCGCTGCACCGGAAGCGAGGTGTAGTCGTTCTGCAGTCGGCTCATCGCCACGATGTCCGCGCCGCGCGTCTGGTCGAGCACCGACCGCAGATACGCGTAGCGGAATCCGGGATCCCATTCGCCCATGTATCCGGCGTCCGTCGCCGACTTCACCGGACGGTTGTTCGCGCTGAGGATCACGCCGTCGGTCGGATCGAGCACGAACGGATTCGCGTCCGCGGGGAGAAGGCCACGCCACTCATTCGCGCCGGTCCAACCGGCGAGCGGCATGCGACCGTCGCCGGGGCGATCCGGCAGTCGGCCGACGAGCAGGTAGCCGACATGCCCCGCCGTGTCCGCGTAGCACGCTGAGAGTGTGGCTCCGCTGAAATCGGCCGCGGCTCTGCGGAACTCCTCGAAGCTGCGCGCGCGGTTCATCCCGAGCACCGCGTCGAGGGTCTTCGTCGCATCGAGCGCGGTCCACCGCAGCGCGAACTGCGCCTTCTGACCCTGCAGGACCGGCGTAAGGATCGGGCCGTGCCGCGTGATCGTGACGTCGAGCAGGAACGGCTCGGCCTTGCCTTTGATCTTGATCGTCTCGCGCACGAACGTCGCCGGCTCGAAGCGACCCTGGAATTCGAAGCGCCGCAGATCGGTCGGATCCTGGTGCTCGACGAAGAGATCCTCGGTGTCCGCCAACGCGTACGTGAAGCTCCAGGCGATGTGGTCGTTGTGACCGATGACGACACCGGGGACACCGGGGATCGAGAAGCCGATGAGCGAGAGGTCCGCTGCGCTAAGACCGATCTCGTACCAGATCGACGGATTGCGCACCGGCAGGTGTGGATCGCCCGCGAGGAGGGGCTTGGCGCTCGTCGTCTTCGCGCCCGCGAGCGCCCAGCAGTTCGAGCCCAGGCCGTCGCCGGCACCGGCGAGCACGGAGCGCAGCGAGGCAAGCCCCGGCACGCTGCTCGGGCTCACATCCGCTGCCACCTCGTCCCAGGCCGCACGGTCGTACGCGACGCTCACTCCCGGGTCGGGCATGAGCGTGGGAAGCGCGTCGAGCCCCAGGTGCTCGGCGATGCCCGCCCGCAGCAGCTCCTGCGGGTAGTTGCCCGCTGCGTCGTAGAGCTGGAGCTTCGACAGTGCGACGGTGTCGAGCGGGGTCCACGGCTCGGGCTTGTATCCGAGGACGAGGAATTCGACCGGCAGGCTCTCGCCGTGCTGCTCGAGGAACTTGTTGACGCCATCGGCGTAGGCCTCGATGAGCGCACGCGTCTCGCCCGTCATGACCGTGAGGTCGAGCGCGGCCGCACGTGCGAGCCCGATGGTGCGTAGGAGCTTGTCCGATTCGAGTCCCGGATCACCGAGCACCTCGGCCAGACGTCCGGTGGCGGCGCGCCGGTAGATGTCCATCTGCCAGAGGCGGTCCTGCGCCGTGACGTAGCCCTGAAGGAAGGCGAGGTCGTGCATGTCGTTCGCGAAGATGTGCGGCACTCCGAACCCATCGCGAAGCACCTCGGCACGCTCGTGCAGTCCGAGCAAACGCTCATCGCCATCGACCGTCGGCAGCGGTCGTAGGAACGCGAGGCCGAACGTCGTGAGGACCGTGCCAACGACGAGGAGCAGGATCGCGCCCCCGACGATGAGTCGGCGGTGCCGCCTCACGTCAGTCGACCTCGCTGAGCACGACGAGCAGGGCGCCGCCCTCGACCTTCGTGCCCGCGCGCGCCGCGAGCTTCGTCACGCGCGCACGCGCCGGCGCTCGGATCTCGTTCTCCATCTTCATCGCCTCGAGCGTCACGATGGGTGCGTCGCGATCGACGACGTCCCCTTCGCGCACGTGCACCGCGCGGAGCAGGCCGGGCATCGGCGCGCGCAGCTCGCGGCGCCCGCTCGCCTGCGCACGGGCATTCGGCGACATCGCGAGCGCGCGCTCGTCGATCGCGGATGCCGCGGTCTCTGTGCCGTCGACGAGCAGTCGCATCGGATCCCATGTGAGGACGGTCACCTCGTGAGTGCGGCCGTCGATGGCGATCCGCCACTGACGTCCGCGCACCACCTCGTCGGCCGTCGCGGCCACCGCTTCGCCGCCGATGAGGAAGCGGCCCGACGCGTCGACGTCGACGATGAAGTCGCGGTCCGCGACAGCCACCTCGTACCTCATCGCAGCGCATCCTCTCGCGCGGCAAGCTGCCACGCGGTCGCGACGCCGTTGCCGTGCGCGACCTGTGGGCGCCGGCGGGCGAGCACAGCGGCGATCGCCGCCGCGGTCGCGGCGCTCGGCTCGAGCTCAGGCGATGCGCGCCCGTCCCAGTGCGAGGCGACGTAGCCCGTGTCGTAGCGCCCCGCGAGGAAATCCGGATCGCGCAGGACGTGCGCGTGGAACGAGAGGCTTGTCAGCAGCCCGGCCACGATCGTCTCGTTCACTGCCCGGCGCGCGCGCGCGATCGCCTCCGCGCGGTCCCGCCCGGAGACGATGATCTTTGCGAGCAGCGGGTCGTACTCCGTCGGGATGCGCGCGCCTTCGAAGAGCGCGTGATCGACGCGCACGCCGGGTCCCGACGGCAGTCGCAGGAGCTCGATCACGCCGCTGGACGGCACGAAGCCAGCGCGCGCATCTTCCGCGGTGACGCGTAGCTCGACGGCCGCGCCCCTCCGCGTGACGTCGCCCTGCGCGAACGGAACGCGCTCACCCGCGGCGACCTGGAACTGCAGCGCGACGAGATCGAGTCCGGTCACGGCTTCAGTCACCGGGTGTTCGACCTGAAGGCGCGTGTTCACCTCGAGGAAGTGGAAGGCACCCGTGCGATCGACGAGGAACTCCACGGTGCCGGCGTTGCGATACTGCGCCGCGCGGGCGATGCGCACCGCCGCGTCGCCGAGACGCGCGCGCAGCGCATCGTCGACCGCCGGGCCCGGCGACTCCTCGATCATCTTCTGATGACGCCGCTGCACGGAGCAGTCGCGTTCGCCGAGCCAGACGACTGCCCCGTGCGCGTCGGCGAGGATCTGCATCTCGACGTGACGCGCGTTCTCGACGAGCCGCTCGACGAAGAGCGACGCGTCGCCGAACGCACCTGCCGCCTCGCCCGACGCGAGCCGCCACGCCGCATCGAGCTCCGCCTCATCGCGCACGACGCGCATACCCTTGCCACCGCCGCCACCCGCGGCCTTGAGCATCAGCGGGAGACCGATGCGGCGCGTGGCCTCGCGCGCGGCGCTCAGATCGCGCAGCGGTTCGTTCGTGCCCTCGGCGATCGGGACGCCAGCCTCGGCGGCGAGTCGCCGCGCGCGGATCTTGTCGCCTAGAAGCCGCTGCACGTCGGCTGGCGGTCCCACGAAGGCCATTCCCGCCTCGGCGACCGCCTTCGCGAAGTTCGCGTTCTCTGAGAGAAATCCGTAGCCGGGATGCACCGCGTCGCAG
>Ga0209058_1001244_pt1 | contig 21787 bp, 18 predicted proteins | sample GraSoiAngelo_147_FD_185904 | JGI IMG/M metagenome (GOLD analysis project Ga0209058, IMG submission 185904) | Grasslands soil microbial communities from the Angelo Coastal Reserve, California, USA - 14_1009_05_40cm (SPAdes) (version 2) | ecosystem: Environmental > Terrestrial > Soil > Grasslands ... | reverse complement strand
GGAACGCGCTGCGTTCCTGGACGGCCTCCGGGAGCTCGGCTACGTCGTGGGACAGAACCTCGTCATCGAGTACCGGTCGGCGGCGTGGAATCGCGAGCTGTTGCCGGATCTGGCCGCCGAGCTGGTCGCTCGAAAGCTCGATGTCATCGTCGCCGCGCCAGGAACCGTCGATGCCGCACGAACCGCGACGAAGACGATTCCGATCGTGTTCCTATCATTCATCGATCCGGTCGAGGAGGGGCTCGTGGTGAGCCTGGCGCGTCCGGGCGGAAATATCACAGGGCCTGGCTGGTCGACAGGAGACCTTGCCGGGAAACGGCTGGAGCTCCTGAAGGAGGCCATTCCCAAGCTGTCGCACGTCGCGGTGTTGTGGACTCCGACCGACCAGGCCGCGCAGCGCCAGTGGCAAGTCACCCAGTCGGCGGCTCAAAGGCTGAGAGTGACGCTCCGGTCTCTGGAGGTCAGAGATCCGAGCGACGTCCCCAAGGCCTTCGCGGCGATGACCCAAAAGCGTCCCGAGGCGCTGGTGACGTTTGCCAGTCCGCTCACGTCGGCATACCGGCCCTTCATCGTCGAGTTCGCGATGAAGCAGCGGCTCCCGACCATGTTTGCGCTGAAGAGCGATGTCGAGGCCGGTGGTCTCGTCTCCTACGCGCCGAGCATCACCGACACGTTCCGGCTCGGGGCACGATACGTCGACCGGATCCTGAAAGGCGCCAATCCCGGCGACCTACCGATCCAAGGGCCCACGCGGTACGAGCTCGTGATGAACCTCAAGACGGCGAAGGCAGTGGGATTGACGATTCCCAAAACGCTCCTGCTGCAGGCCGATCAGGTGATCGAATGACGCGTCGCCCGAGGCCGATCGTCACCCGTCCAGCCGATACGCTGAAGCATCCGGCTTGAAGGCGCGGGGCAGCCAGAGCGGCCGGCGCAGGTTGTCCGGGCCCGGGGCCGGGCGCGCCAGCGCGAGCCACTCGCGGTAGACCTCGAACGAGCGGTTGGTGTCCACGACCACGTCGCCGTAGCGATCGTCCGGGCCGGGTCGCGACACGGTGACTTTCTGGTGCCAGCAGTGCTGGCCGCTCACCGGGTCGGGCTGCACCGGGAACGTGAGGTTCTGGTGCACGCCGGCCTCCTCCCACCAGATGCGCGAGGAGTCGGGATCGTCGCTGGCGAACGGGCGCGGTCCGTGCACCTGGCGCATCCGCCATTTCCCGGGCTCCAGGCGGGCCAGATCGACCAGCGCGGTCGACCAGCGCTCGCCGCCCGCGTTCTCCTGCAGCCGCCAGCGCCCGAGGTGATGCGAGCAGGCGACCACGCCGGGCCGCACGGACTCGGTCACCCACACCTTGTCGAGGAAGTGGCCGATGCGCGTCGAGACCTTCAAGAGATCGCCGGTGACGACCCGAACCCGCGCCGCGTCCTCCGGGTGGAGCCAGAGCGGATTGGTGTGTGAGATCTCGTAGAGCCATTTCGCGTTGCCCGAGCGCGTGTGGATGAGCGTCGGCAGCCGGAACGTCGGCAGCAGGACCATCTCGCCCTTGGCGCGGTCGAGCTGAGACCAGTGGACGTGGCTCCGGATGTAGTTGGGCACCGCCTGCTCCGGCCACTTCCACGCCTTGAGCGTCTTCGAGAAGAACTCGAGCTTGCGCGACGGCGTCGGAAAGCCGAGACGGCGCGTGCCGTCGATCTCGACGCCCGGATCCCCGGCGGGCGGCGGATTCTCGTGGGTGCGGTACACCTGGTCCTCGATCAGGAAGGCGCCGTACTTCCGCATGTACTGAAGCGGCGTCAGCCGCTCCTTTGCCGCCGCCGCCGGCAGCCCGTGCACACTGTTCTCGAAGATCCACCGGTACAGCTCCTCGATGCGGAGCTTCAGGCCCGGGCGGTACGGCGACTCGAAGTATTTCCGGATCCCGAGGGCGCCGTCGGGATCGATCTTCCACGAGAGCTCGATCCAGAACTCGTCTTCTTCCCACACCTGGCCGAGGCCCGCGGCCTCGTGGGCCTGCCAGGTGAGATCGAAGGTCTGGCCCTGCTTCTCGAGGGCGACGCGAAGGACGGGCTGGCGAAAGCCGATCCAGCGCGCCGCGTGCGTCTCCTGCGACATGAGGTCGTGGCGCTCGGAGGCGTGCCCCATCGGCAGCACGAAGTCGGCGAACCACGCGGTCTCGCTCCAGATGGGCGTGAGGCACGCGTGGCGCTCGACCTGGGCCTCGTCGGTCAGCATCTCGATCCACGACATCCCGTCGGGGTTCGTCCACACGGGGTTGTAGACGCGTGTGAAGTACATCGCGAGTTTGCCGCGGCCTTCCTTCAGGAAATGCGGGAGCAGGAAGCTCATCTCGAAGAACGCCAGCGGATACTCGCGCGGCATGAGCAGCTCGCTCCACACCTTGCCGGGCGGCGGCATCATCGGCGGCGCCGGGATCGCCTTGTTCCAGGCGCTGGGCGCCGTCCCACCGGGCGTGCCGACCGCGCCCATCAGCACCACGATCAGCTCGAGCGCGCGCGCGACCTGCCAGCCGCCGAGGTTGCCGGCGGCGGTATTGCGCCAGACGTGGGTCGCGAGCGCCGAGCCGGCGCGACCGATCTCGCGCGCCACCTCCACGATCGTCGCCGCGGCGACGCCGCTCTCGGCTTCGGCGAACTCGGGCGTGAAACTCGCATACAGCTCGCCGAGCGCCCGCTCGAACGCGTCGAAGGTCACGGGCAGGTCCGGACGCTCCTCGCGCAGGTACTCATCCCAGTTGACCCATCGCCGGACGAAGTCGCGGTCGTAGAGCTTCTCGCTCACGAGGATGCGGGCAATCGCCAGCAGCACCGCAGACTCCGAACCCGGCCAGGGCGCCAGCCACCAGTCGGCCATCGACGCCGTGTTGGACAGGCGCGAGTCGAGCACCGCCACCTTGGCGCCTCGCGACTTCGCTTCCATGATGCGCTGGGCGTGCGGGTTGAAGTAGTGGCCGGTCTCCAGATGCGAGGACAGCAGCAGGATGAATCGAGCGTTGGCGTGATCGGGGGACGGCCGGTCCATCCCGTGCCAGAACGCATAGCCGGCGCGCGCGCTCGCCGAGCAGACGTTGGTGTGGCTGTTGTGGCCATCGATCCCCCACGCGTGGAAGACGCGCTGGAGGTAGACGAGCTCGTGGCCCGGCCGCCCGAGGTGGTACATGACTTCCTTCGGTCGGCCCTCGACCAGCGCCTTGCGGATCCGCGCCGCGATATCGTCGAGCGCCTCGTCCCAGGTGACGCGCTCCCACTTGCCCCCGCCGCGTGGGCCGACGCGTCGCAGCGGATAGAGGATCCGCTCGGTGTCGTTCACCTGGTTGAGCGTCGCCGGGCCTTTGGCGCAGTTGCGGCCGCGGCTGCCCGGGTGCGTCGGGTTGCCCTCGAACTTCTGGATCTTGAGCGTTTGCCGGTCGACGTACGCGAGCAGGCCGCAGGCCGCCTCGCAGTTGAAGCAGATCGTCGGGATCAGCGAGTACTGTCGCTTGACGCGCTGAGGCCAGGCGACCGGATCGAACTCCTCCCAGTTCTCCCAGCGCTCGACCGGCGGGTAGGCGCGCAGCCCGCCCGCGGGCGGCGTCAGCTCGCGGGCGACCGGGTGAAGCGGCTCGCTCGAGCGATCGGTCATGCGTTTCCTCGCGTCGGCATCAGCTCAACGGGATGGATTGCCCGGCCTTCACCCACAGGTCCTCCCAGAGCCAGAGCCCGGCCAGCGTGAGGATGGCGGCGAGCTGGCTCAACGCCGGCAGCGTGAGGGCGAGATCCGCCACCACGAGCGCGATGGGCGCGACGGTCCCCGCCAGCACCACGCCGAGCCAGAAATGCCCGCGGTACCCGCCGCGCGTGATCAGCATGGCGGCCTTCGCGACGTCGCGGACGGGGTGATGGCTCCCGAGCTCGATCGCCAGCAGCACGGCGTTGGCGAGGAGCGCCACCACCATGAGCGGGCCGAGCGCGTCGGACGGATGGAAGACGTAGCGGGCGTGGACGGGCGCCCTGGCCTCCACGGCGAACGAAGCGAGCAGGAGCGTCGCGCTCCCCGCCGCCAGCGCGGCGACGATCAGGTGCGGAAGCACCAGCGGGCTCTGCCAGAAGTCGCGCCCCTCCGCCTGCCCGAACAGGAACGCGCTGTACCCGGCCGTCGCGAGCGCCAGGAACACCGCCGGCACGAAGGCCGCGCTCACGATATCGGCTCGATCGGCCAGGCCGCCGATCAGCCACACGGCGCCGACCACACCGAACGCCATCAGGATCCAGGCGCCCCGCACGAGCCACGATCGCCAGTTGGGCTTGAGAAGAACGTACGCGAAGCGGTCGGCGCGCTTGAGGTCGAGGATCAGCAGCGCGGTCGTAAGCGCGAGAAAGAGCAGGCTGATCGCCGGCGCGCCGATTCCGAGCAGTCCGCCCCATGCCGACGTGCCGACGAGCGCCGCGACGAGCAGCGCGCCGGCGGCGATCGACTTGGTCCACAGGTAGGCCGAGACCTTCCATCCCCAGGGCCGCACCTGGTGGGGCACGTCGTAAACGGTCCGGCTCAGCGCTCCAGCGCCGGGCCCCCCGCGTTGCTGGACCGAGGCGACCATCCGCACGAGGTCGACTTCCTCGCGCGGCCGCTGCGCCCAGAGGTACTGGTCGGACGGCGACTGCAGCTCGGGCGAGAGTGCGGAGGCGTCGGCGCCGAGATAGAAGACCTTGGGCCGCGTCCCCTGCTCGGCCTTTCTCATCTGCACCGGCTCGCGGTCGACGATCCGGGCGATCGGGGACGACGGGTCGTCCAGGTCACCGGCGATGATCGCCTGCTCGGGGCACACGATCACGCACGCCGGCTCGAGCCCGACCTCGACTCGGTGCGCGCAGTAGTTGCACTTCGCCGCGGTGTGCGTGTCCGGGTCGATGTAGAGCGCGTCGTACGGACAGGCCTGCATGCAGCCCTTGCAGCCCACGCACCGGGAGGAGTCGAAGTCCACGATCCCGTCCGAGCGGCGGTAGAGCGCCACCGTCGGGCAGATGGTGACACACGGCGCCTCGTCGCAGTGGTTGCAGCGGAGCACCGAGAAGTAGCGCCGGGTCTGCGGGAAGGTCCCGCGCTCGACGTATTTCACCCACGTGCGGAACGCGCCGAGCGGGACGCGGTTCTCCTCCTTGCACGCCACCGTGCAGGCGTGGCAGCCGATGCAGCGGCGCTGATCGATCACGAAGCCGTAGCGCACGCCTCAGCTCCCCCCGCTCGACATTGCGCGCAGCACGTCCCACCAGACCCGCAGCGCGGCCACCACGATCGTGACCGCGAGCGCCTGCTTGAGGTGCCGGCTACTGAGGCGACGGCTCATCATCGCACCTAGCTGCGCGCCGGGGATCGCGCCGGCGGCCACCAGAACCGCCGGGCCCAAAAGGATCTGGTGGGTCACGAGCTTGCCCACGAACCCCGCGGTGGCCGAGAGCGCCGTGACGCCGAGCGAGCTGCCGATCGTGACCCGGATCGGGACTCCGACAACCACGACCAGCAGCGGGACCAGCAGGAACGCGCCGCCCGCTCCCACGAGCCCGGCGGCCAGCCCGACGCCACCCGCAACGGCGGCGATCCGGAACGAGCTGTAGCGCGGGGCGGGCTCGGTCGGCGAAAGCTCGGTGATGCCGCCGGGCAGCATGATCAGCGCCGCGCCGACCGTGGCGATGCTCGCGAACACCAGCAAGAGCCACGTGCTGTCGACCGTTTTCGACCAGAGCGCGCCCACGAGCGATCCGACGGTGCTGGCGATGCCGCCGACGATCGCCACCTGCGAGTCGACGGAGTGATGACGCCGGTGCGCCAGGAAGCCAAACAGCGCCGCCACGAAGACCTCGGCCATCGTGATACCGGCCACGGCCTTGATGTCGAGGTGGCCGACCCCCAGCAGCGGCGGCACGTAGAGCAAAAGCGGAATCATGACCAGCGCCCCGCCGATGCCGAGGAGCCCGGCGAAAAACGCGCTCAGGAGGCCGACCCCGAGCAGCGTGGACGCGAGCGCGAGCGTCACGCGTTTCGTCTGGCGCGCCCGGGAGCGGTCAGCGCCGTTACCTGACGCTCGACCAGTAGGCGGCCAGGTCGGCGAACTGCTCGTCCGGGATGGTCTTCATGAGCGCCTTCACGGCCTTGATTGTGTCGTCGCCTGGACTCCGCCGATCGGCCTTGAAGAGCAGCATCTGGTTGCGCAGATAACCCGGCGGCTGGCCCGTCAGATCGGGGACGCCCTTGGACGCGTCGCCCTTGCCCGAGGCGCCATGGCAGACGGTGCACTGCGCGGCCGCCGCGCGCCCGCGCTCGACCGCCGCCGCGTCGAGCTTGACCGGGGACGGGGTGCGCGCCTGACCGGCGAAGTACGCCGCGATCTCGTCGACGCCGAACTGCAGGACCATCTTCGCGTAGGGCTCCATCTCGGGCGACGGGCGCTTGCCGGCCGCGTAGTCCTGGATCGCCTTCTTGAAGTACCAGGGCGCAATCCCGGCGAGGATCGGCATCGTGTTCGACGGGCTCTGCCCGCCGAGCCCGTGGCAGGCGCTGCAGGCCAAGGCACTGGTGGCGCCCGGCGCGTCGAGCGGTCCGGCAGCGACGGCGGGAGCCAGCAGGAGGAGGAGGAGGCAGACGAGGGTCGGCATCGCGTTCTCCCTTTTCATAGCATCGTCACGCTAGCCAAGGATGTCCTGCCAGATGCTGTTGGCCCAGCCGACCGCGTTCTGCGCCCACGCCTCTGACTGGCCGGGGGTGAGCTTCTGCTCGATCTGCACGACCTTGCCCCCGTCGATCTTGTAGCTGTTCACCACCGCGATCGCCTCGCGGTCGCTCACCCAGCTGTAGCACGTGTTGCCCGGAGCCATAGGGGGCACGGGCTTGTCGTTGAGCATCCGGGTGACCGCGACCGCACAGATCTTGCCCATCGCGTTCGCGATGTTCCCCGACTTCGGCACCGGTAGCCCGGTGGTCGAGTCGCCGATCACGTGGATGTTCTTCTGCTTCACCGACTCGTACGTCTGGTGGTCGACCTCGCACCAGCGCTTGTCCGCGCCGACGAGATCCGCGGTGACCGCGATCGTCCCGGCGCGCTGCGGCGGGATCAGGTTCACCACGTCGTACTTGACCTTGTCGCCGAGCTCCGTCGCCACCTCACGCACGCTCGGGTCGACCTTCACGACCTTGTTCGAGCCGCGGTACTCGAGGTTCGGATACTTCGTCCAGGCCGCTCGGAAGAGGCCGGTCTTCGAGATGACGTTCGGGTTGGCGTCGAGGACGATGAGCTTGGACTTCGGCTTGTGGGTCTGGAGATACCACGCGACCTGACACGCGCGCTCGTACGGACCGGGCGGGCAGCGATAGGCCGCCGGCGGGATGGTCAGCACGAACACGCCGCCGTCGGCCATCGATTGCAGCTGCTTGGCGAGGGCGACGGTCTGCGGTCCCGCCTTCCACGCGTGGAGCACGCGGTCCTGCGCCGCCGCGAGCCCTTCGACTTGCTCCCACTGGAACTCGACGCCGGGCGACACGATGAGTCGGTCGTACTGGATGTAGCCATCGCCGACCTTGACGCGCTTGGCGTCGGGCTCGATGGCGGTGGCCATCTGGTGCAGGACTCGTACACCGTAGGCGCGGAGCCCGCCGTAGCCGAAGCTGATGCTGGCGATCGAGCGCACGCCGCTCAGCACGAGGTTGCTGAACGGGCACGACACGAACTCCTTGTTCGGCTCCAGCAGGACGACCTCGATCGACGGATCGGCCAGCCGCACGTACTTGGCCGCCGTCGCGCCGCCCCAGCCGCCGCCGATTACGACGACCCGCCGTCCCGGCTTCTGCGCGAAGTCCGAGACCGTGGGCGCGCAACCCGCCGCCAGCAGGCTGAGCCCGATCCCCGACGTTCCGAGGAAATCTCTCCGCGTCCAGTCCTTCATGGCCCCCAACCCCCGTGCTCGGACGCGCCCCGGCGCAGCCGTGGCGCGCCTCGAATTTGCCGTCAGACCGCGCTGAAGCGGCCGGTCGTTTCGTTCCAGGTCGCCAGCATAGCCCACCCGAGCGCGATCGCGACGATCAACACGATCGCGCCGCCCCAGCCGAGCGACGACGGCAGGAAGACCGCCGCGCCGAGCTTCTGGAGGAGGCCGGTCTGGGCCGCGACCAGCCGCGCGAGGGACGCGCCGACGGCGAAGCACGCGACGGCGGCCCAGAGCTTCACCTGGCCCTCGCCGGCGCGCCAGAGAGAGCCGGCGCCGCAACCACCCGCGAGCGTCATCCCGACGCCGAAGGCGAGCCCGCCCGCGAGCGAGCCGAGACCGGCGGCCGGGAACACCCATTCGCCCTTGTCCTTGAGGTCGGTGAATTTCAGGATGGCGAACCCGAGCATCGACACGACGAGGGCCAGGGCCGCCGCGCGCGTGTGCTCGGCGTCGCCCGACATGAACGGCTCGCGAAAGGCGCGCACCAGGCAGAAGCGCGAGCGCTGGAAGATCACGCCGAACGCGCTGCCGAAGAGCAGGAAGACCGACTGCGTGCCGTAGCCGGCACGGGTGTAGGCGACCAGCACCGCCGCGAGCAGGACGAGCCCGATCACGCCCGCCCAGGGCTGGCGCGCGGGGGCACGGTCCGCGGTCTGGAGATAGATCCGCCCGCCGCCGCGCGACCAGCGCGGCCGGTGTGCGACTTCCCAGAGCAGGTACCGCAAGCCGAGGAAAGCGCCGGCGCCGAGGCCCAGCATCATGCCGATCCCCGAGAGCGACAGGGCGCTGGTGGCCGAGAAGAAGCCGCCGATGTTGCAGCCGAAGGCGAGCACGGCGCCCACGCCCATCAGGAGCCCGCCCACGCCGCCCTTGACGAGCTCGCCGCGCGCCGGCACCCGGATCGCGAACTCACGCGACAGGAGCGCCGCGATCGCGCCGCCGACGATCACACCGGCGTTCAGGAGCGAGCCCGAATAGAGCCAGGGCGGCAGGAGGTCGGGGCGGCGCACGACGCCGACGCCGGTGAGCACCCAGTCGCCCCAGTTGCGCAGCCCGTCCGAAGCAGTCCACGGCCGATCGAAGGCGAAGAGGAACACGTTGAGGGTCGCGATCAGGACCCCGGCGCCCCACACGATCCACGGACGGCCGAACAGGGCCGCGTACTGCGGGGCGAAGGAGCCGGTCAAGCGCCGGACTTGTCCGATGAGGCGCGCACCACGGGATAACCCGAACGCTGCCACGCGGTCATCCCGCCGGAGACGTTGTACCAGCCCTGGATGCCGTGGCGCTTGAGCGCGCTGATCACCGTGCTCGACCGCAGGCCGCCGGCACAGAGCACCGCCTTCGGTCGGTCGGCGGGCACTTCGGCGCTGCGCCCCTGGGCCTCCAGCATCGGCAGGTGCTGCGCGCCCTTGATGTGGCCCTCGAGCCACTCGGAGTGCTCGCGCACGTCGATGACGGCGACGTCACGGCCTTCCTCGAGCCACTCGGTGAGCTCGTGCACCGTGATCTGTGGCACCGACTCGACCGTGAACCCCTCGCTCCGCCACTCGATCATGCCCCACTGTAGGAAGCCGACGACCTCGTCCACACCGACGCGGGCCAGCGCCTGGACGGCGCGCTCGAGGTCGGACGGGCCCTGGGCCAGCAGCAGGAGCGGCACGCCGGCCGGCACCATGCCCGCGACGCGCTCGGCGAACTGCGGGCTCTCGATCCACACGTTGATCGCCCCGGCGACGTGCATCTCGCCGTACGTGGCCGGGTCGCGCAGATCCACCACGATCTCGCCGCGCTGCACCGCCTCCCACGCTTCGCGCGCGGCGTAGGGGCGCGGCTTGGCGGCCATCAGCGGCACCAGCCCCCGGTTCTTGCCGACGATCTTCTCGAACGACGGCGGCTTGGGCGGAAGGTCGCGCATGATGAAGTCGACGAACGCGCCGCGCTCCTTGAACTGGAGCGCCGGGTTGAAGCGCCGCTCGAAGCCGATGGTCGATCCGGACTTCGCCGACATCGCTCGCCCGCATGCCGAGCCGGCGCCGTGCGCCGGATAGACCTCGACGCTGTCGTCGAGCGGCAGGAGCACGCGGTGGAGACTCTCCCACGCATCCTGCGCCGCCTGGGCGCCACCGAGATCGGGACGCCCGACCGATCCCACGAACAGCATGTCGCCGGTCAGCACGAACCACGGGATGTCGCCGCGCGAGAGGTCGGTGACCAGCAGGCAGATCGAGTCGGCGGTGTGGCCGGGCGTGTGGGCGATCTGGACGCGAACGCTGCCGATGCGCAGCTCGTCGCCGTCGCTCACTTCGCTGTGCTCGAAGGCGACGCCGGCGGCCCGGTGCACGAGGATCGGGGCGCGCGTGAGCTCGGCGAGATCGCGATTGCCCGAGATGTGGTCGGCGTGCGTGTGGGTCTCGACGATGTGGCTGATCGTGAGACCCTTCTTCGCGGCCAGGCGCAGGTACTCGTGGACCCGGTCGCGGCCGGGATCGACGATGAGGGCGCGCCCGGCCTCGCTGCAGCCGATCAGGTAGGAGAGGCACCCCGACTCTTCGTTCAGGACCTGTTGGAAGATCATCGAAGCGCTCCTATTCTACCCGGAGCCCCGCGGCTCCCCTAGCCCCTAGTGCTTCTCGGCCTCCTTCTCGGCCTTCGCTTCCTTGACGACCTTGTCGGCCAGGAACGCCGGGACCTCTTCGTAGTGCGAGAACTCCATCGAGTAGCCGCCGCGGCCGCCGGTCATCGAGCGCAGGCTCGACTCGTAAGTCAGCATCTCGGCCATCGGCGCCACCGCCCGCACGACCGCGGTCTCGCCCGCAGGCTCCATGGCGACGATGCGACCGCGCCGGGAGTTGAGATCGCCGATGACGTCGCCGGCGTGATCGGCCGGCGTCGTCACCTCGACGTTCATGATCGGCTCGAGCAGGATCGGGTGGGCGTCCATGAACACCTTCTGCAGCCCCATCGAGGCCGCGATCTGGAACGCCATGTCCGAGGAGTCCACGTCGTGGGAGGAGCCGTCGTAGAGCGTGACCTTCATGTCGACCACCGGGTAGCCGGCGAGGATCCCCTTCTTCATGCAGTCGCGCACGCCCTTCTCGACCGAGGGGATGAAATTGCGCGGCACGGCGCCGCCGAAGACGTCGTCGACGAACTCGAACCCGCCGCCGCGCGCCATGGGCTCGACCCGGAGCCATGTGTCGCCGTACTGGCCGCGGCCACCGGTCTGCTTCTTGTACTTCCCCTGCCCTTCGGCGCGCCCCTTCACGGTCTCCTTGTAAGGGATGCGCGGCGGCAGCAGGTTGACGTCGACGTTGTATTTGCGCTTCATGCGCTCGACGACCATCTCGACGTGGAGGCTGCCGACGCCGGACACCAGCAGCTGCTTCGTCTCCGGGTCGAAGTGGTAGTGGACGGTCGGGTCCTCCTCGGCGATCCGCGCCAGCGCGGTCGAGATCTTGTCCTCGTCGCCGCGCGTCTTCGGCTGGATCGCGAACGAGATCGCCGGTTCCGGGAACGTGATGCGGGGAACTTCGAAAGGGTGCGCCTCGTCGGCGAGGGTGTCGCCGGTCAGCGTCTCCTTGAGCTTCTGGGCGACGCCGATCTCGCCGGGGCCGAGCGCCTCGACGTTCTTCTGGGTCTTGCCCTGGAGCCACGAGACGTGACCCATGCGCTCCCGGGCGCCCCGGTGCGGGTTCAGCAGCGTCGAATCGGCGCGCAGCGTGCCGCTCAGGACCCGGAACAGCGAGAGCTTGCCGATGTGCGGATCGCTGAGCGTCTTGAAGACGAGCGCCGTCACCGGCGCCTTCGGGTCGGCGGCGCGGGAACCCTCCGCCTTCGCCTTGACGTCCATGCCGGTGACCTCACCGCGGTCCGCCGGCGACGGGAGCGAATCGACGATGAGATCGAGCAGCCCGTGGACGCCGATGGACTTCACGACGGCGCCGCACACGACCGGCACCAGCTTGCCCTGGGCGATGCCCGCCCGCAGCGCCTTCAGCATCTCGGGCTCGCCCAGCGAGCCTTCGTCGAGATACTTGGTGAGCAGGTCGTCGTCGGTCTCGGCGGCGGCCTCCACGAGCTTCTCGCGATGCTCCTTGGCCTGGTCGGCCAGGTCGGCCGGAATCTCGCCCTCGACGGGCTTGCCGCCGGCGACGGTGACGGCCTTCATCTTGACGAGGTCGACGAAGCCCCTGAAGCCGGACTCCTCGCCCAGGGGGATGTGGAGCGCGACCAGCCGCCCCTTGAGCCGTCGGCCGAGCGACTCGAGCGTGCGGAAGAAGTCCGACCGCTCGCGGTCGAGACGGTTCACGACGACCACGCGCGGCAGATTGAACTCGGTCGCGAATTTCCAGACCTTCTCGGTCTGTACCTGGACGCCGGCGACCGCGTCGACCACCACCACCGCCGCCTCGACCACCCGGAGGGCGGCGCGGGCATCGGCGATGAAGTCGCCGTACCCGGGCGTGTCGACGAGATTGATCCGGTGGCCCTTCCAGTCGCAGTAGGCGATCGAGGTGTTGATGGAGATCTTCCGCTTGATTTCGTCAGGATCGAAGTCGGTGGTCGTCGAGCCGTCGTCCACGCGGCCCAGGCGCGTCACGGCGCCCGTCGCGAACAGCAGCGCCTCGACCAGCGACGTCTTGCCGACGCCACCGTGACCGACGACCCCCACGTTCCGGATTTTGCTGATCTCGACCGTCATGGGCCAGCCTCCTGAAACGCGCGCTGAGGTGGCCAGATGCTACCACCGACGAACGACCCTGTTAAGCCCCGGTTACGCTCCGGCGGACCTGGAGGAGGACCTGCTCCTCGGTGCCCGCGAGGTCGGTCGACGGGTCGAGTGGCGGGGGGGCGTACTTGAGGCCGGTGCCGGTGAAGATCAGCATGATCTCGAGGTCGCGGCCGACCTCGCCGCCTTCCTTCATCAGGAGGAGCGCGGCGACGAGCGCCGCCGATTCGGGCGCGGTCCAGATCCCTTCTGTGCGCGCGACCAGCCGCTGCGCCTCCTGGATCGCCTTCTCGCTGACCGCCAGCGCGCCGCCACGCGTGTCGCGCAGCAAGCGAAGCATCTGGCGTCCGGCGAACGGTGACGGCACGCGCAGGCCGGCCGCGTGCGTCGTCGGATTCTCCCACGCCGCCGTGTTCTCCGCGCCCTCGGCGAGGGCCTTGACCACCGGCGCGCAGCCCTCGGCCTGCACGGCAAAGAAGCGCGGCAGCGGGCCAGAGAGCCAACCCATCGCGCGGAGCTCCTCGTAGCCCTTCGGGATCCCGACGAGCCCGGTGCCGCCTCCCGTCGGGTAGAGCAGGACGTCGGGCATGCGCCAGTCGAGCTGCTCGGCCAGCTCCAGACCGATCGTCTTCTTTCCCTCGAGGCGGTACGGCTCCTTGAGCGTCGAGAGATCGAACCAGCCCAGCGCGGGCGCGGCCTTCGCGACCACGCGCCCGGCGGTCGCGATGGAGCCCTCGATCGTGAAGACGTGAGCCCCGGCGATCTGCGCCTCGGCGACCGCCGCCGGCGGCGTGCCACGCGGCACGATCACCACGCACGGCAACCCGCATCGCGCCGCGTACACCGCGGCGGCGCCGCCCGCGTTACCGGCCGAGGGAATGACGAAGCCGCGCGCGCCGAGCGTTCGCGAGCGGGTGATGGCCATCCCGAGGCCACGCGCCTTGAAGGATCCGGTCGGATTCTGGCCCTCGTCTTTCGCCCAGAGCTTGCGGACGCCGAGGTGCGCGGCCAGCCGCGGCAGCTCGAGGAGCGGCGTCCCACCCTCGCCGAGCGTCACCGGCTCCTCGTCGTCGTCGAGCGGCGTCAGCTCACGCAAGCGGTACATCCCGGCCCCACGGCGCCGGAGCGCGTCCTTCGTGACCGCTGCCTTCACCCGCTCGAGGTCGTAGCGGACGGCGAGCATCTGTCCGCACTTCTCGCAGACCGTGAGCAGGCGCCCGGCGTCGTGGCGGGCGCCGCAGATCGTGCACTCGACGTGGCTGACGAAGCTCATGGGACGTGAGTCTACCGTATCGTAGAATGCGTGCCGAGAGGTGATCGATGGCCGAGATGCTGCACCGGCGCTGGTTCACCGTCGACGAATATCACCGGATGGGCGAGTCCGGCATCCTCGCCGACGACGCTGACCCGTCCGGGCTCGTCAGATCGTCTGGCGCATCGCCGTCCGGGCCGGCAGCGTCATCCCGCGCTCCTCAGCCATGCGCGCGAGCTCCTGCGGGAGGGCGAACCGAACGTCCTCCTCGACCACGTGGACTTCCCGCACCGCGACCCCCTGCTGCCGCAACGCTTCCACCGTCTGCGTCACGAGGATCTCTGGTGTCGAGGCGCCGGCGGTGATCCCGACGCGATGGGCGCTGTCGAGCCACTCGCCCCGGATGTCGCCGACGTCGTTGATCAGGTAGGCCGCGGTGCCCGCCGTCTGCGCCACCTCCACGAGCCGGATCGCGTTGGAGCTGTTGGCCGAACCGATCACCAGCAGGACGTCCACATCGTTGGCCAGCCGTTTCACCGCCGCCTGGCGGTTCTGGGTCGCGTAGCAGATGTCGTTGCGCGACGGGCCGACGATCTTCGGGAACTTCCCGCGCAGGGCCTCGATCACGTCACGGGTGTCGTCCACCGAGAGCGTGGTCTGCGTGAGATAGGCGATCTTGTCGGGGTTCGGCACCTCGAGCTTCGCGACCTCGTCCACGTCGCAGATGACGAAGATGCGGTCGGGCGCCTCGCCGAGGGTACCGATGACCTCGTCGTGGTCCTCGTGCCCGATGAGCACGATCGAGTAGCCCTCGCGCGCGTAGCGGATCGCCTCCAGGTGGACCTTGGTCACCAGCGGACACGTCGCGTCGATCACGCGGAGGCCGCGGCGGGCCGCTTCGTCCCGGACCTCGGGCGAGATCCCGTGGGCGCTGAAGATCACGGTGGCGTCGTCCGGCACCTCGTCCAGCTCGTCCACGAAGACGGCGCCCTGCTTCCGGAGCGTCTCGACGACGAGCCGGTTGTGGACGATCTCGCGTCGGACGTAGACGGGCGGCTGGCACACCGACAGCGCCAGCTCGACGATGTCGATCGCGCGCTCCACGCCCGCGCAGAAGCCGCGGGGACCAGCTAACAAGATTTCGGAGATCGGGGCTTTCATCGCTCGTGGCTCCTCGCCGGGCGACAGCGTCATCGGAAATAGTATGACATGCCGAGCACGCCGACGTGCGACTCGAAGCCTCGGTTCGGCTCGGAAGTGTTGCCGTTGGAGATGTGCTCGAACCGGTAGCCGGCGTAGATCGCCGTGCTGTCGGTGACGAAGAACGACGCGCCGACACCGCCCCAGACCACGAACGCGAAGTCCGAATCGATCTCCTTCACCCTCAGGTCGGTGCCACCGGCGCCCGCCGCAACTTCCGCGTAGGGCACGATGCGACCGAACGACAGGAGGTGGTACCGGAGCACGAGACCCAGTCCGGCCCAGAACGCAGAGTGCGGCTCGGTATAGCGCTGGTAGTACGGCTCGAGGCCGACCTCGAGCGCGCCACGCGCCGCGCCGGGACCGGTCGGGTCGAAGGGTAGCCTCGAGGCTCGCAGACCGAGGCCCCAGAACTCGATGTCGCTCTGGTGGGCGAGCCACTCGATGTTGAACTGCCGACCATAGACGCCTTCGCCCGAGATCACGTAGGTGCCCTTCGCGAACACCGCGGCGGAGTCGAACGCGGAAGCCGGTGGGGCGAGGGCGGCGAGAGTCAGGACGGCCACGATCACGACGACAGCGAGACGAGCGATCATGATTCGATCAGCACCTTGAGGGCCTCTCCTTTCGCCATGAGCTCCAGCGCCCGCCCGACCTCCTCGAGCGGCATCCGATGGCTGATGAGCTCGTCCGGCACCACCACGCCCGACGCCAGCGCGTCGACCGCGCTCCTGATCGTCGCCGGCGTGTGGTGGAACGCGCCGAGGAGCGTCAGCTCCTCGTAGTGCGTCCGCCGCGTATCCAGGCGAATGGACGTTCCGGGCGCGCAGCCGCCGAAGAATAGCACGCGGCCGCCGCGTCCCACCGCATCCACGGCCTGCTCCCACACCTCCGGCCGCCCGGTCGCGTCCACCACGACGTCGGCGCCGCGTCCGCCGTTGGCGGCGCGCAGAACCTCGACGACGTTGCCCGCGCTCGCGTCGACCCAGCGTGCGAACTCGAGCCGCCGCAGTCGTTCGAATCGCCACCCGGTCTTACCGACCATGACGACGCGCGCCCGGCGCGCCGCCGCGAGCATGCCGAGCAGGCAGCCGAGCGGACCGTGACCGATCACGATCACGGTCTGGCCTGCTTCGATCCGCGCGCGCTCGACCGCGAGCAGCGCGCACGCCAGCGGCTCGGCGAAGGCCGCGCGCGAGGCCGGGAGCGACGACGCCAGCGGCACGACGTTGCGCGCCACGAGGCGGGGCGGCAGCGCAATGTACTCGCCGTAGGCGCCGTTGACGAACAGCAGATCTTCGCAGAGGTTGGGCCGCCCGGCGCCACACGACACGCAGCCACCGCACGGCGCCGAGTTGGCCGCGACCACGCGATCGCCCTCGTGGAACTGAGCGACGCCGGCGCCCACGGCAGTGACGGTGCCGGCGAATTCGTGGCCGAACACCGTCGGCACCTTCGGAATCATCACGGGGTGCCCGCGACGAAGGGTTTTCACGTCGGTCCCGCACGTCAGCGCGGCGTCGATGCGCAGGACGATCTCGCCCGGCGCCGGCGCCGGCACCGGAAGGTCTTCACGGCGCAGGTCGCCGGGCCCGTGGAAGACCATTGCTCTCACGGCGTCACGTACACCTTCAGCGCCTCACGCCGTCGCATCAGGTCGACGCCGCTGTCCAGGCGCTCGAGCGGCACGCGGTGCGTGAAGAGGCGGCCGACGTCGATGGCGCCAGCGACGATGAGGCGGAATGCGTCCGTCAGATCGGCCGGCGACGACGAGTAGGTGGCCGTGATCGTCAGCTCGCGGTGATAGAGCGCGTCGAGCCGAAGCGGGAGCGCATCGCCACCGCCACCCGCGAAATAGTGGATGCTGCCGCCGTCGCGAAGGGTCCCGGCCGCCCAGGGCAGCACCTCGGCGCCGCCGCCCGTGACGACGACCAGATCAGCGCCGCGGCCCCCGGTCAGCTCGTGCTGGGCCCGCCGCGCCGCGTCCGGCGGACCGGCGACGGCGGCGCCGAGCTTGGTGGCGAGCCCGGCCCGGTCGGCGAGCGGATCGCAGCCCACGACGGCCGCGCCGGCGCGCCTGAGAAGCTGGACGAACAGGCAACCGATCGAGCCCAGTCCCACGACGACCGCCGTGTCGCCGGGCTCGACGCGTGCCCGCCGAACCGCACGCAGGCAGCAGCCCAGCGGCTCGACGAACGACGCCGCCTCGTCGCCGACGTGGGGCGGCACGCGGAACGTGGCGTGCAGCACGTTCGGCGCGGGGACGCGCACGTATTCGGCGAATCCGCCCGGGTCGAGGTGCGACGTCCGGAACGCGGCGCACATGGACTCGCTGCCGCGCCGGCAGAAGTGACAGCTGCCGCACGGAACGTGGTGCGCCGCCACCACCCGGTCGCCGAGGGCGTAGCCCGTCACGCCGGCGCCGAGGGCCGTCACCTCGCCCACGACCTCGTGACCCAAGACCGCGGGCCCGCGGGTCGCCGGGTCGACGATCTTCGCGATGTCGGAGCCGCAGAGCCCGCAGCCCTTCAGGCGCAGGAGGATCTCGCCGGCACCGATCGCGGGTATCGGCCAGTCCTCGGCGACCAGCCGACCGCCGCCACGATAGACGGCGGCCTTCATGCCGCCCACGTGCCGACGCCGGCGTGGCCGAGTCGCGCCGACGCCCAGCAGCGGAACGCGATGGCGACCTTGCGCGTGGTCGGCACGGTGATCCGGTCGCCGAAGACCTGGAACCGGCGCGCCTCGATCTCCTCGAGCAGGGCCAGGTAGATCCGGCCCATGATCTCCGCCGGCACCAGCGAACGCGCGTCCACCGTCGGGAAGCTCTCGCGCGCGGCCCGATAGAACTCCCGCGCCCGCGCGGCTTGATGGCTCATCAGCTGGACGAACCGCTCGCTGTGCCGCCCGGCCCGCAGATCGTCCTCGGTCACGCCGAACCGCCCGAGGTCTTGCCGCGGCACGTACACGCGCCCGTCGCGGGCGTCGGCGCCGACGTCCCGGATGATGTTCGTGATCTGGAGCGCCGTGCCGAGCTTCACCGCGTACTCGCGAGCGCGCGGATCCGTGTAGCCGAAGATCTCGATGCAGCAGAGGCCAACCGCGGAGGCGACGCGGTAGCAATAGGGGTACAGGTCCTCGGCGGTCTCGTACCTGACCCGATCGAGGTCCATCTCGACCCCGTCGATGATCGCCAGCAGCGCGTCGCGCGGGATCGCGAACGCGCGCACCGCGTCCGCCAGCGCGCGGGCGATCGGGTGCGCGGGAACGCCGTCGCGCGCGTAGCACAGCGCGACGTCGCTCCGCCAGCGGGCAAGCTCCCGGCGCTGCTCCGCGACGTCCGCACCCCGCCCACCCGCGAGGTCGGCGACGTCGTCCACGGTGCGGCAGAAGGCGTAGACGGCGTACAGCGCATCCCGCCGGGGCTTGGGCAGCGCGAGGAACGCGTAGTAGAAGTTCGAGCGGCTCTTGCGTGTCAGCCGGGCGGTCAGGTGGCCGATCACGCGGTCTTCCGGCCGCCCGTCGCGTAGCCGTGCTCGACGAACCAGTCGGTCGCGTCGCGCAACGCCTCGCGCACGTCGGTCTGCGGCAGCCCGAGCTCTCGCACGGCCTTGGCGGCCGTGAAGTACATGTGCTTGCGCGACATGCGCACCGCGGTCAGCGACACCCGCGGCGGGCCGCCGGTGACGCGCGCCGCCGCCTCCATGCAGCCGGCGGCGAGCCAGGCCACCGCGTAGGGGATCCGGACGCGCGGCGCGCGGCCCCCGGTGATCCCGGCCAGCAGGACACCGATCTCGGCAAGGGTGAGGTTCGTGTTGCCGAGGATGTACTTCTCGCCGACACGCCCGCGCTCGGCGGCCAGCAGATGGCCGCGGGCGACGTCGCGCACGTGGACCAGGTTGAGCCCGGTGTCGACCGTCGCGAACATCTTTCCCCGGAGGAAGTCGACGATCATCTGCCCCGTCGGCGTCGGCTTCACGTCCCACGGCCCGATCGGCGCCGACGGATTCACGATCACGAGGGGGAGTCCCTTCAGCGCGAAGCCGAGCGCGACCTGCTCGGCGAGGAACTTGGAGGTCTTGTACGGGCCGACCATGTCGGCGAGCGTGACCGGCGTCGTCTCGGTTCCCGGGGCGCCGGCCGGCGGGATGCCGAGCGCGCCGACGGTCGACGTGTACACCACGCGGTGAGCGCCCGCGTCGGCGGCCGCCTGGAGCAGCGCCCGGGTGCCCTCGACGTTGACCCGGTGGAGCTCGTCGGGATGGCGCGCCCACAGCCGATAATCGGCCGCGACGTGGTACACCGTGCGCACCCCCTGGACGGCGCGCCGGAGCGAGGGGGCATCGCCGAGGTCTCCCTCGCACACGTCGATCTTCAGGCCGTCGATGGCCCGCCGGTCGCCGCGCGGCCGCGCGAGCACGCGGACCTGGGCGCCCTCGCGTAGCAGCTCGCGAACGACGTTGGCGCCGACGAAGCCGGTTCCGCCGGTGACGAGCGCGTCAGCCACGGGCGAGCTTGGCGAGGGCGGCCGCGACGGACTTGAGGGCGGCGGTCGTGCCGCTGCGGAGCGCCATGGCGTCAGCGATCGCGCGCGGGCGCGACAGGACCACACGCACGGCCCGCGCGGTCCTCACCCGCCCGTCTGGCTCCACGACGGCGGCCAGGTCGGCCGGGACGCCGCGGCTCGCCGAGTCCGACACCGCGCGGACGACGCCACCGGCAAGTCCGTGGGCCGCCGCCCACTCGAGGATCGGCGCGGATTCCATGTCGCAGGCGAGCGCGCCCGTCTCGATCCAGAGCCGCGTCTTCGCCTCCGCCGTCGCCACGACGGCGTCCACCGTGACGAGCGTTCCGGCGCGGCGCAGCGGCGGTAGCGCGGCGGTCGCGCGGCGCTCGACCCCGGGACTCACGACGGCCTCCGGCACCACGAGATCGCCCTCGGCGAGGTCGGGGGAGAGCGCGCCGCAGACCCCCGCCGAGATCACGATCGTGCCCGGCGCGACGCCGAGGGCGCGGAGCGACAGATGCGCAGCGCGAGGACCGGCGCAGACGAGCTCGAGGGCGCCCCCGTGGAAGTGGGGCCAGTCAGGACCGCCGGCGCGGGCCAGACCGAGCTGCCGGGCCAGAGCGCGGGCCTCGAGCTCGACGGCGGTCACGACCAGGACGCGTTTCACGCGCCCCTGGACGGCGCGGGGTCGGAGCCCTTCTCGGGGTGCTGCGCGGTCTTCGCCGCTTCCTTGGCACGAAGCCACGCCGCGTAGGAGCTGCCGGCCGCGGTGTCGCGCCCGGTGAATCGGATCGTACGGATGTCGGCGTACCGGATCGAGATGGGGCCGGCGCCGTCCGCGTCGAACATCTGCACGAACGGCACCGCGACGTCACGGTTGCGATTGAAGACATACCCGACGGTCTCGGAGCCGTCGGTCTTCACCACGGTGACGTTGCCGCGGTAGTCGAACGCCTTGTCGATGACCTCCTCGAGTGGCACGCCCTTTCCGATCTCGGGCGTCCAGCCTTCGAGGGCGGCGCCATCCGTCACGTGGTGGCCCCCGGGATCAGAACCGCCCGGTGACGGTGGCCTGCACCGTGTCGCGGAAGCCGCGCCACGAGGCGAACGTGTGGTGCACGGCCGAGGGCTCGTACCCACAGTGCACCATGCAGTCGCGGCACTTCTCGTTGCCGCTGCTCCGGCCGTAGTTCTCCCAGCGCGTGGTCTCCAGCAGCTCCTTGAAGCTCGCGGCATAGCCTTCCTGCATCAGGTAGCAGGGGCGCTGCCAGCCGAAGACGTTGTAGGTGGGGTTGCCCCACGGCGTGCACTCGAAGTCCCGCTTGCCCATCAGAAACTGCAGGAACAGCGGCGACTGGTTGAACTTCCACCGGCGCTTCGGGTTCGACAGGAGCGTGGAGAAGAGGTCGTGGGCGCGCTGGGTGCGAAGGAAATGCTCCTGGTCGGGCGCCTTCGAGTAGCTGTAGCCCGGCGAGATCATCATGCCCTCGACGCCCAGATCCATCATAGTGTCGAAGAACTCGCGCATCCGGAGCGCGTCGGCGCCGTCGAAGAGCGTCGAGTTCGTGGTCACCCGGAAGCCACGACGGAGCGCCTCCTTGATCCCCTCGACCGCGTCGACGTAGACCCCGTCGCGGCACACCGCCTCGTCGTGCTCCGCGCGGAGCCCGTCCAGATGGACGCTGAACGAGAAGTACTTGGAGGGCTCGAAGAGGCCGGCCTCGAGCTTCTGCTTCAGGAGGATGGCGTTCGTGCAGAGATAGACGTACTTCTTGCGCGCCACCAGCGCCTTCACCAGGGGTCCGATCTCCGGGTACATCAGGGGCTCGCCACCGGGGATCGACACCACCGGCGGGTCGCACTCGTCGACCGCCGCCAGGCACTGCTCGACCGTCAAGTGCTTCCTGAGAATTTGTGCCGGATACTGGATCTTGCCGCAGCCGGCGCACGCGAGATTGCAGCGGAACAACGGCTCCAGCATGAGCACCAGGGGGTATCGCTCTCGACCAGCCAGCTTCTGACGGATGACGTAGGACGCGATCGCCCACATCTGCGACAGCGGCACACTCATGCGCGTCGAACTCCTTGGTTCTCCAGACTCAGTTGGGTCGCCACCGATGTT